>ERZ869909.411-NODE-411-length-52620-cov-21.312201_pt1 | contig 52620 bp, 59 predicted proteins | sample MGYA00520892_ERZ869909 | MGnify/ENA primary metagenome ERZ869909 (study PRJEB32215, sample SAMEA104723947) | bioreactor metagenome | biome: bioreactor; feature: anaerobic bioreactor; material: water | place: China | collected 2015-03-12 ... | reverse complement strand
GTTTTAAATAAGACGAGTTAAATCGTTAAGTGGGAAAAGAATCATTTCATAAAGGTGATTTATCACCACTTTGTTCTTTGTAACCAATTCTCTTGGTAAAGTAAGCTTTCAAGTGACTGATAGATTGAAAGAAGTGGCTTTATGCCGTGAGTGATTTTTGACCATAATATGTACTCGTTTCGTACATTAAAATATCCAATATCACCTATTTTGATGTCAAAACTTGTATATTGCTCAGCAATTTCTTGAATAAGTAGTGATAAGCTATTGAGATGACTTGTTTCCACTTCACCTAAAAAAACTAAGGTAAGATGGAAATTTTGATGACGTGTTTTATTTGCCTTAATGGCATGACTTAAAAGATATGATTGTACATCAAGTAAGTAATCTTTGACTTCATTAGGTAGCTCGAAACCAATGAATACACGCATAGACATACCTCACTATGATTAAATAGTATTTGCAAGTGCCTCAAGTTTTTCATGTTGCAATCTAAAAATAGTCCATTCTTTTAGGTGATCAGCACCAATAGATTTATAAAAATCAATTGAAGCAGTATTCCAATCAAGACACCACCAATCAAGTCTTTTTGCACCTCTATCACATGCGATCTTAGCCAATGTTGCTAACATGATTTTTCCATAGCCTTTATGTCTATGTTCCTTTAACACAAATAAATCTTCTAAAAAGATATTAGAACGTCCTAAAAATGTTGAATAATTATGATAAAAAAGAGAAAATGCAATAATTTCACCATCAAGTTCACCAAGAATGACTTCAGCTTCTTTGTGATCAAAAATAGATGTTAGGATGAGCTTTTCAGTAACTATACACTGACTCTCTAAATGCTCATAGGATGCTAGTAATTCTATAAATTTTACAATGCTTTTGGCATCTTTCTTTTCTGCAAATCTAATTTTAAAATCTTCTTTTTCTACAATAAACATGATCTAAACTCCTATCTATCTTTATCTTATCACATTCAAAAATGAATGTTACCAATTTTAAAGTAAGCAAAAAAGACTATTTTCATAGATAATTTGAATATCAAATGATATAATGTTCAAGAAGTCATATCACATCAAAGTATAAAAAGGAGTTTACTATGATTATCAAACCATCGATACGTTCAAACGTATTTACAAACGCACATCCAATCGGATGTAAACAAAATGTCGAAAATCAAATTAATGAAGCTAAAAAACTTACACCTTTTAAAGGACCCAAAAATGTGTTAATTATTGGTGGTTCATCAGGTTATGGACTCGCATCAAGAATTGCACTTGCTTATGGTGCAGGAGCAAACACCATTAACATTTCATATGAAGCAGCACCAAAAAACAATAGAACCGGCTCAGCTGGCTGGTGGAATAATATTTATTTTCAAGAAGCAGCCAAAGAACTCCCTACATTGCATAAGGATTTTGTAGGTGATGCTTTTTCACTAGAAATGAAACAAGAAGTCGCAGATTATATTAGTAAAACAGTCAAAAAAGTTGATTTAGTCATTTATTCTCTTGCTGCTGGTGCGAGAAAAGATGAGACAACAGGTGATTTAGTGCGTTCACACATTAAAACAATTGGTGAACCAGCAACAGGTAAAACAATCGATATCTCAGAAAAAGCTGTTAAAGAACTATCAGTAACAGGTGCAACTGAACAAGAAGTCAAAGACACTGTTTTTGTCATGGGCGGCAGTGATTGGCGTGCATGGATTCAATATCTATTAAATCAAGACTTGCTGAGTGAAGGATTTAAAACAATCTCTTATACATATATTGGTGGACCAACGACAGATAAAATATATCGTGGTGGATCTCTTGGATTTGCTAAAGAAGATCTTGAGCAATCTGCCTATGATATGAATGAAATGTTAAAAGAAAGACTTCATGGCGAAGCATTAATTTCATCAAGTAAGGCTGTAGTAACAAAAGCTTCTGTTTTTATTCCTCAAATGCCACATTATGTTTCATGTCTCTTTGAAGTTATGATGAAACATCATGTCCATGAAACAATCTTAGAACATAAATTTAGACTTTTTAAAGATATGATTTATGGTAACAAGCGTATTGTAGATGAAAAAAATCGCATACGTTTAGACCATTTAGAAATGGATCCTAAAATTCAAAAAGAAACGATTGCTTTAATGACTTCATCTGATGATGATACATTCTTTGAGCTTGAAGGAACCAAACGTTTCCTAAAAGAAGTCCATCAAATTCATGGTTTTGAATTTGATGATATTGATTATGATCAAGACGTTGATTTAGAGAAACTATCAGAAAAAGCACCAGTATAATCTTAAGATTATCTTAAATGATCAAATATTACTTGAATTAAAGCGTTTTCTATGCTAAATTATAGATGTTTCAAGAGGTAAACGCTATGAAAAAACACTTTTCTGATGCTTCACTTAAACTAAAAAAAACATATAATATAGACGTGGTCGATGACATTTTACTTGGTAAAAAAGACCGCGTTTTTCTCTATGCTAATATCAGCGATAAAACACAAATCACCCTACACCTGATTAGCAACCACTTTACCTTAATAGGTTTGGATGATGTTGAATCGATGCCTATAGAGACGATACTTTCTCATATCGATTTTGATAATCGTTATGCAGAAGTTGCTGGTATTAAAACTTATAAGAAATTTATTTATGATAGCTTTTATAATTTTGATCAAGACATGAATTTCACATTTCCCATTATTTACAAAAACAAGAGAACTTGGATCAATTTTGATGGTTTTAAAGTTGAAAAAAATCCGAACATCTTTGCTATATTTGCATCAAACATTTCTAAACTCATGGAAAAAGAAGAAGCTATCTATGATAAAACTCATAAGGATGCTTTAACGCACTTATTTAATAAATACACCTTTGATTTTCATTATGGTTTAAGATATGAACTTGATGACATTCACATTTTATATATGGATTTAGATGATTTCAAAATCATTAATGATACATATGGTCATCATATAGGTAATGACGTCTTAGTAGCATTTGCTGATATTTTAAGATCATACGACACAGATATCGATAGGTTTTATCGTCTAGGTGGAGATGAGTTTATCGGCATGCACTTTGGCAAAACTGATGACATCTTAAAGATGGCAAATGATATTTTAGAGCGGGTCAGATTGATTAAAATCCCGCATCATGATAAGCCAATTACAGTCTCTATTGGTATCATAAAAGGTGTCATGAGACATGATATGGCTAAAAAAGCTGATGAATTACTCTATCAAGCTAAAAACCAAGGTAAAAATCAAATAGTCTTTGCTGTTGAATCATAAAAAAAACGACAATCGTCGTTTTTTATTTTGAGGTTTCCCTTGCAGGTACTGCTCTATAGCCTAGTCTAATGACCGTTTCATAGACATCTTGATCAGATACTTTAGTTTCATCTAAATCAAGAATAATCTTGCTATCTGATAAGTGAACTTCAACATCCTGAATGTCTTTATTTTTCTTTAATAATTTTGAGATAGCGGTCGAACAACTGACACAATGCATACCAATCACATCATATTCTTTTTTCATCATTCATACCTCCTTTATGTACCTTTATTGTCCCATGATTATCCATAGAAAGTCAAATAGTTTGACTGATGACATCTTTCATTGTAGATTTCTAAAAAAACTCGTATAATAGAGGTATGATTTTTAGAGGTATCCCATGAAAAAACATATCTATTACATTATTTTACTTTTCTTTCTTCAAGGCGTTATTCATAATATGGGTCATCCTGTGACACCTGCATTTGTTAGATCTTTACTTATTGAAGATTATATGTTTGGTGTCTTTTTTGCGGCTATGAGTTTAGGCCTCATGATTGGAGGTCCTATTTGGGGCATTCAAAGTGATCGAGGTCGAAGAGCGTTATTAGCAGCATCAGGCTTAATCATCTACAGTATGGGTCAAATATTGTTTGCTTACGCACATGTTTCATACTTGATGGTCATTTTTAGATTCATAGCAGGTTTTGGTGCGGTGAGTTCAATTACCATCTTTACAGCCGAACTTATTAGGTTGTCAGATATTAAAAATAGAGCAAAGCATTTAGCTTTTGCAGCTGCAGCATCGACGCTTGGGGCATCCATCGGATATTATCTTGGGGGATTTCTCAATCAAAACGGATTATTCATCTCATTATTTAAAACAAATGTGTATGAACATATTTTTTTGATTCAAGCCATTTTAAATGCTTCATTTGCAATCTTAGTACTCTTTTTAATTCACAACGAGAAAGCGTCTTTAGAATCAGCACCTAAAACACATTTTATTCAGGGCTTAAAATCAATTACAAAAATTGATACGAGTTTGTTAATATTCATGATTTCTTTGGTATTTATGACTTTAGGAGCTATCAATTTATCTAAGTATATCGATGTCTACTTCGATGAGCTCGGATATTCTCCAAGTGATCTAGGTACCTATGTGTTTGCAACAGGTATTGTTTCACTGCTATCAAGTATCTTTATTGTGCCACTCTTTGCAAAGATGAAAAAACAACTACTTGTCATTGGTATCACACATATCATCGCTTCAGTTATTGTATTTTACGTTTTTAGAGGCATTAATTTTTTACTCTTAATGTATACTGTCTATATGGTTTATGTCATCATAAAAGCCATTTATACACCATTAGAACAAAACTATATTTCACGTTATGCCAAAGAGAATCAATATGGCAGTATTATGGGACTTAGACAGTTTTTTGTTTCATTGGGTATGGTTGTTGGTCCTTTATTAGGTGGATTCATTTATAATATAAAACCACTTTTCCTATTTGATTTTTCTGCAGCAAGCTTCTTAGTGGGTGTGTTTTTACTCATTTTTGTTTATCTTTTAGAGAAGAAACAAATGAAAGCATGACAATCATGCTTTTTTTTATTTTTGCTTGAAATAAAAGCGCTTTCATGTTAGAATGATGGTAGTCAATATTGCATTCATTTCTAGTAAGGTTTTTTCTTTTTGTCAAAGCAAAGTCATGGCAGTGATTTTGTAAAATCGAGGATAAAAATGAGTGTTATAAAAAAACAATTACATAAGATGTAAGAAACTCTCAAGAGGGAAAAGGAGTATTTTTTATGCCGTTTCAAACGAAGTTTCAACCGATTCATTTACCACACATATTATTGCCAAAAAAGGGGGTTGACTTATCAAAATGGGCAGTTGTAGCATGTGATCAGTTTACGAGTAACCCATCATATTGGGAAGAGCTCAAAGATTATGTCGATGGTGATCCATCAACATATCACATGATTTTACCTGAAGTTTATTTAGAAACGATGGGTAAAGATATGATTGAAGAAATCAATCAAACGATGTACAAGTATTTAAATGAAGGCATCCTAGAAGATATCGGTCCATCCATGATGCTTATTGAAAGAATGCCTCACATTAATAAAAAAAGACTTGGTTTGATGTTTGCGATTGATCTAGAGACATATGATTATAACGAAGGCACAAAACCACTTATACGCACGACCGAAAAAACAATTATCGAACGTATTCCTCCTCGTGTCAAAATCAGAAAAAATGCACCACTTGAACTCACACATGTGATGTTGCTCATGGATGATAAAAAAACGCATATCATAGAAAAACTTTATGAAAGAAGATCACAATTTAAGAAACGATACGATTTTGTTTTAAATATGCTTGGGGGGCACATAAGAGGTTATCAAATTCCTTATGATGAAAAAATCATGGAGGATTTCATGTCTCTTATTGATGACAAAGATAATCCTGTTTTATTTGTTGTTGGTGATGGCAACCATAGCTTGGCAACTGCAAAAGCACATTGGGAGCATTTAAAAAAAGTATTAGACGAAAAGGAATTAGACAATCATCCTGCACGTTATGCGATGGTTGAAGTAGTCAATATCTATGATCCAGGTTTATCATTCGAGGGAATTCATCGTGTTTTATTTAATGCAGGTCCAGACTTTTTAATTGATTTGTTTCATCAAGTTGATAAAGAAGAAGAAACTTGGGTCTATACTAGAGACATAGGTAAACAACCATTTTATATTCCTAAAAGTACTGCAAATGCTTATGAGCAAATCCAGCTTTATATTGACGCTTATATCGAAAGACATAAGGAAACTAGAGTAGATTATATACATGGTGATGATGAACTTACAAAAATATGCAATGAACATCCAGGTGCAATCGGTATAAGGATGCCAGCACTAGAGAAAAAAGACTTATTTCCGTTCATTAAAGAACAAAAAGTACTTCCAAGAAAATCATTTTCTATGGGAAGTGCTACAGCTAAAAGATACTATTTAGAAAGTAGAATGATTGTAAAGGAAGGGTATAAAAAATGAAGAGAGTTTATAATTTTTCAGCTGGACCAGCGATTTTACCGGAAGCAGTATTAAAAGAAGCTGCAGCAGAAATGCTTGATTATCAAGATAGTGGTATGTCAGTGATGGAAATGAGTCATCGCTCAAAAATCTATCAAGGCATTATTGATGAAGCCGAAAAAGATTTAAGAACGCTACTAAACATACCAAATAATTATAAAGTGCTTTTTTTGCAAGGTGGTGCAACCACACAGTTTTCAATGGTTCCAATGAACCTAATGAAACATAAAAAAGCAGATTATATCATTACAGGACAATGGGCAACCAAAGCGTATGAAGAAGCTTTGAAGTATGTGGATGCAAAAATTGTAGCATCGTCTAAGGATAAAAATTTTAACTACATTCCAGATTGCAGCAATCTAGACATTAGAGATGATGCTGATTATGTATACATGTGTGATAACAATACGATTTTTGGAACTAAATTTAAAAATTTACCTAATACTAAAGGTAAAATCTTAGTTAATGATGCATCATCAAGCTTTTTATCAGAACCTATGGATGTCACAAAGTATGGCATCATCTTTGCTGGTGCACAAAAGAATGTGGGTCCCGCTGGGACAGTCATTGTCATCATCAGAGAAGATTTGATTACTAAAGACTTAGAAAAATATGTGCCAATTATGCTAAGATATGATATTCATGCTGAAAATGGATCTATGTATAATACACCTCCTACCTATGGTATATATCTATGTGGGAAAGTCTTTAAGTGGCTTCTTAATTTAGGTGGACTTGAAGCAATCGAAAAAATCAATATTGAAAAAGCAAACTTGCTTTATGATTATATCGATCAAAGTAAGATGTTTTATGGCACTGTCGATAAAGCTTCAAGATCTTTAATGAATGTATGCTTTAAATCAACCTCTGAAGCCTTAGATGAACTATTTATTAAAGAAGCAAAACAAGAAGGATTTGACAACCTCAAAGGATATCGTACAGTAGGCGGTATGAGAGCATCTATTTATAATGCAATGCCTATGGAAGGCATTAAAGCGCTTGTAGCATTTATGGCACGATTTGAAGAAAAATATGGTGAGAACCATGCATAAGATTCATTGCCTAAATAACATTTCAAAAGTCGGTCTTTCACACTTAAAAAAAACATATAACTTAACAGAGCATCTAGAAGACGCTGAAGCGATTTTAGTGCGAAGTTTTCAAATGCACGACCTTTCATTAAACAAAAAAACACTTGCTGTAGCAAGAGCAGGTGCTGGTGTTAATAATATACCTTTAGACATTTATGGAAAAGAGGGCATTGTGTGTTTTAATACACCTGGAGCGAATGCAAATGCAGTGAAAGAACTCACAATTTTAGGCATGCTTTTGGCATCAAGAGATGTTTTTGGTGGCATGACATGGCTAGAGACCCAAAAAAATAATCATGAAGTCCATAAGACAGTTGAAAAAGAAAAAGCAAAATATGGTGGTACAGAAATCTATGGTAAAACCATAGGTATCATTGGACTTGGTGCTATTGGAGAAAAACTTGCATTAAGCTGTCATGCATTAGGTATGAAAGTGATCGCAACAAAAAGAAACTTAACTACGATTGATTTAAACATGTTTCCTAATGACATTGAGTTTGTTAAATCTCCTGAAGAGGTTTATCATAAGGCTGATTTTATTAGCTTAAATCTACCTCTTAATCAAGACACAAAACACATGATCAATCAAAAAGCTTTGAGTCATATGAAAGATGGCGTGATTATACTTAACTTTGCACGTGCTGAATTGGTTTCTGACGATGATCTATTAAAGGCCATCGAATCAAACAAAGTGAGAGCATATGTCACAGATTTTCCAACGGTTCAAACCATCAATATGCCCAAAGTGATCGCAATCCCTCATTTAGGAGCTTCTACTGAAGAAGCAGAAGATAATTGTGCCATCATGGCTGTTCATCAATTGACCAATTTTATTGAAAATGGTGATATAAAAAATAGTGTAAATTACCCCGATGTTACTTTAGGCGATAAAAAAGGGAAACATCGTTTGCTTATTATGTACGAAGGTGGATTATCCCTTCTTGATACACTTCAACCTTATTTTGCAAAAATGCATGTCAAAAGCGTCATTGACCGTAAAAATCATCAATTTGGTTATTTAGCCATTGATCTTGATGATGATATAAGAAAAGAAATGATTTCATGTCTAGAAGACATGCAAGGTATTTACCGTGTACGTGTGATTTAGTGCTTATCTAAATTAAGATTATCTGATTAAACTAAAATCATGTATAATGAATGTAAGAAAAGACTCGAGGGAGGTCACTATGAAATTTGTGACAGATTCATGTTCAGATTTAACGTTAGAATTAGTTAAAGAAATGGGTTTAGATGTGATACCACTATCCGTTGAAATTGAAGGTACTTCTTATTTTCATTATCCTGATGAAAGGGCATTAAAAATTAAAGATTTTTATGGCATGTTAAGAGATAAAAAAATAGCTAAAACATCGCTTATTAATGCAGGACAGTTTCTTGAATTTTTCGAACCCTATCTAAAGCTTGGTGAAGATATCTTGTATGTCGCATTCTCATCAGCACTTAGTGGTACATATCAATCTTCACTCATTGCTAGAGAAGAGTTATTAGAAAAATATCCTGAAAGAAAAATCTATTGCGTTGATTCTAAATCGGCATCGATGGGACAAGGTTTACTGATTTATCTAGCTTTTGATCTTATCAAACAAGGGAAAAAAATCGAGGAAGTAGCATCATGGATTGAATCCAATCGCTTAAATATTGTGCATTTATTTACCGTAGATGATCTAGGGACATTAAAGCGTGGCGGTAGATTATCAGATACACAAGCATTTTTAGGTTCATTATTAAAAATAAAGCCGATTTTGCATGTGTCTGACGAAGGTAAGCTTGTACCTATAAAAAAAGCTCGAGGAAGAGCATTCTCACTCGAACAAATGGTGCTCATGATTCAAGATCATATTAAAGAACCAGAAAGCCAAACCATTTTTATATCACATGGTGATTGTATAGAAGAAGCGAAGGAAGTTGGACAAATGATTAAGTCTAAATATGGTGTTAAAGAGATCGTTTATAATACCATTGGACCAATCATTGGTGCACATTCAGGACCAGGTACAATTGCAGTCTTTTTTATAGGACATCAAAGATAAAAATAGGGACACTGAGTGTCCCTTATGTTTTTTTAATTCTAATAACTTCTGTGTAAGCCATAATGAGTGGACCTACACCTTTCGCATCATTTTCCACAATTGGTTCAGATATGTAGTATGCATAAGAGCCATCACGTCTTAGATTGTTTTCTGGTCCTAAACCAGCAACCAAACAAATACCACCTAAATTTAAATCCCCGTTTTTTTCTGTGAGATATGTCTTTTGGATACCTTCAAAAATATCTAGTCCGTGCTTTTGATATGAGTGATCAAGTAAACCAAGTCTTACACCTTTTAGAATCGCATATGAGATAAGTGAGCTACCTGACGCTTCTAAATAATTACCTTCTTTGTTACCAAGATCAACGACTTGATAAAATAGTTTTGATTTCTTATCTTGATAAGATAACAAACCATCGATAATTTCCTTTAATAGAGGGGCAAAAAATGATTTAACAGTCTTTTCATCATCCATATAGCTAGATACATCAACAATAGCTACAACAAACCATCCTATAGCACGGAGCCAGAAGTTTTTCGATAAGCCTGTTTCTTGATCAGCCCAGAAAATAGATTTTGAACTATCATAACCGTGATAATAGAGTTGTTTAGTAGGATTAAACATACGAGCTCTAACTTCTTTAAACTGATGAATAATATCTTCATAATTTTTGTGCTTATTTCTTAGTGTTTCATAACGCGTATAAAAGGGTAAAGCCATGAATAAACCATCTAACCATACTTGATGTGGATAGATTTTTTTATGCCAAAAATTACCGTCTTTTGTACGTGGTTGATCTTTGATGTGTTCATAGGTTTTTTCAATTGCAAGATCATACTTTCTTAAACCAGTCAAGCGATATAAATCAAAGAGTACACGACTTTCACAAATGTCATCTAAATTGTATGTTGAAACATCATAACCTCTTAATGAACCATCTTCAAAAACATAATAATCAATGAACGATTTTACAAAATCAATATATTTTTCATCTTGTGTGACATCATATAAGGACATCAGAGAAGTCATCATACAGCCATCAATGTAATTCCAATGTGGTTTCTTTCCTTGTTTGATAGATTCAATATTCCATATAGGTGCATCTGGGGTTGATTCTTTGATAAGTTTTTCGATGAAACGATCAATTAATTGCGACATAAGACACCATCCTTTTACCATTTCTATTATACATGATATATCCTTTTTATCAAGTCTATGAAAGGTCAAGAAAAAAAGATGAAATCATTGATTTCACCTTAATAACCTGCAATTGTACCATCACATCTTTTTTCAGTACCACCCATATAGACACCTGTTTTAGGATGTCTAAAAATTATCTGACCTCTACCAAATGATCCAATGTTGGTATCAACAACAATTTCGTGACCTTTTTTCTCTAGCGCATGAATGAGCGTTTTTGGGAAATCAGGTTCAACTGTGACTTTTTTGCCTTCCATCCATTGCCATCTTGGTGCATCTAAAGCTTGTTGTGGGTCATGTTTAAAATCTATCATATTCATAAGAACTTGTACATGGCCTTGAGGCTGCATAAAGCCACCCATCACACCAAATGGACCTACAGGTTGATGACCTTTTGTTAAAAAGCCAGGAATAATTGTGTGATATGGTCTTTTGCCTGGTGCAAGCACGTTGTCAAGATTAGCATCCATACTAAAGTTATGACCACGATTATGTAAACTTATGCCTGTATGTGGCACAACGAGTCCAGAGCCAAACCCCATGTAATTACTTTGAATCATGGATACCATGTTACCCCATTGATCAGCGACTGCTAAATAGACAGTGCCACTACCAATTGGTTTACCACAAGTTGGTAACATAGCTTTAAGTTTGATTTCTTTGGAGCGTTGCCAAGCATAGTTTTTAGATAACAGTGACAAGATGCTTGCTTTCATAGTTGATGGATCAGCAACGTACTTTAGACCATCTGCAAAAGCTAATTTCATAGCTTCTATTTGCTTATGGCATGTAGAGACTAAATTGCGATCTTTAAACTCGAAGTTTTCTAAGATATTTAATGCCATTAGGGCAACAATGCCTTGACCGTTTGGTGGTATTTCCCATACATTATAGCCACGATAAGTCGTTGAAATAGGTTCTACCCATTCTGCTTTAAAATGCTGTAAGTCTTCTTTACGAATAAAACCACCATATTTTTGTGAGAATTGATCAATCTCATGAGCAATTCTACCAGAATAGAAGGTACGACCTAAAGATTCACCAATATCTTCAAGTGTTCTTGCATGATCCTTTAAGTACCAAACATCACCAGGTTCTGGCGTTTTTAAGTTTTTTGTAAAAGTATCAAACCAATATTGAAACATTTCATGCTTTAAAGTTTTTTGATAGATTTCACTTGCTCGTTTCCAGTTTTCAGCCACAGTTTTTGCGACAACAAATCCGTTTTTAGCATAATCAACAGCAGGTTTTAAGACTTCTTTAAGTGACAATTTTCCAAATTTCTTGGACATTTCAACCCAACCTTGAACAGCCCCAGGAACTGTTACAGGTACAAAACCAAATCTCGGGATTTCTTTTAAACCAAGTTTTTCCATATTTTTCATGTTAAAAAGTGCTGGTGCTTGACCGCTTGAATTCAATCCATGGAGCTTATTGTTATGCCAAACTAAAGCAAAATTATCGCCACCAATACCATTAGAAGTAGGCTCAACGACAGTTAAACACGCTGCAACTGCAATCGCAGCATCAATCGCGTTACCTCCTTTTCTTAAGATATCTAAACCTGCTTGAGCAGCTTGTGGTTCAGAGGTTGCTACCATACCATGTTTAGCATAGATGGTATGCTTTTGTGATAGATAATTAATTTTGCTCATAAAATCCCTCTTTTTCTTATACTTTTATTGTATCTTTTAACATGATTTAAGTCAATCTAAGCTATATCTTATGTTCTTGTGATAGAATGAATAACATATCATATATGATAAAAGTGATGTTTATCCATGATATAATACCTTTGAAAGGTGTGGCATATTGAAAAAGAAAGTCTATCAACAAGATGCTGATTATATCAAGTATCTTATAGAACAAGATCCCAAACTAGAAAAACTCTTTCAGAGAAAAAAAGAAATCATTGTCAATGTCGACGATGATTATTTTGTATCTTTAGCAAACACTATCATAGCACAGCAGTTATCATCAAAAGTTGCGAGTGTGATTTCCAAACGTTTCTTCGACTATTTTAATCAAGAAGTAACACCAGAAAACATTTTAAATACTGAAGATGAAGCTTTAAGAAATTTAGGTCTATCCTATCAAAAAATTACATACATTAAATCACTTAGTCATGCTGTTATATCAAAGGCAGTGACATTTGAAAATATGCATAAAATGACAGATGAAGAGATTATTGAAATGCTTGTGCAGATTAAAGGTATTGGTGTTTGGAGTGCACAGATGTTTTTGATCTTTTCACTAGGACGCGAAGACGTTTTCTCAGTCCTTGATTTAGGACTTAGAAATGCTGTAAAGATTATATATGAAAATGACAATTTAACACCCAAAGACATCGAATCGATCAGTGAAAAATGGGCACCTTATCGTTCCATTGTTTCACATTTCTTGTGGCATGCATGGGATTTTGAAAGCAAATAACAGAGGTGAATGACATGAAAAAAGATTTAATCATTACAATTTTTGGAGCAACAGGTGACTTAACATCGAGAAAATTGTTACCTGCAATATCAAGATTATATAAAGGCAATCAGATATCAGATAAAATACTAGTCATTGCATTAGGTAGAAGACCTTATACGAAGGACACATATTTATCATACATGCAGGAAATGGCGACGGAAACTTTAGATTTAGATGTGTTAAAAGACATCATTATTTATCAAAAGTTAGATATATCAAATCCTGATGATTACAAACCACTTTTAGACATCATCAATGAACATAAACATGAAAAAACAAGAGAGCTTTTTTATCTTGCCATTGGACCTGAATTGTTTCCAATTGCCTCTAAATATATCAATACACATAAACTTGTTAAAAAGGGCAATAAAAACCAATCTATTGTCTTTGAAAAGCCATTTGGTCATGATTTAACAAGTGCAAAAGAGATTAATCAAATGCTCTGGCAATATTTTGATGAAAAACAGATTTATCGTATCGATCATTATCTTGGAAAAGAGATGATTCAAAATATTATGATGGTTCGTTTTGCAAACCGCATATTTGAAGAAGTTTGGGATAATCGCTCGATTAAAAACGTTAAAATTATCGCGAAAGAAAATGATGGTATTTTAGGCCGTGCAGGCTATTATGACACATCAGGTGCCTTAAAGGATATGGTTCAAAGCCATCTTTTGCAAATGCTTTCTTTGATTGCAATGGAAGTACCCATGAGTTACTTTAGTGATGATGTGAAAAATGAAAAAGTCAATGTACTCAAACATTTAACTTTTGATTCAAATGCACTTATTTTTGGTCAATATGATGGCTACTTAGAAGAAAAAAACATTCCAAAAGATTCATTAACTGATACATTTGTGTGCTTCAAAGCATATGTCAACACACCAAGATTTAAAGGTGTTCCATTTTATTTATTGACTGGTAAAAAACTTGACCAAAAGGAATCTGTCATCATTATTGAGTTTGAAGAGACCAAAGAACAAAGAAAATGGAAATTACCCCTTTCTACGAATAAACTCCATATAAAGATTGCGCCACAAGATGGTGTAAGTCTTATTTTAAATAGTAAAGTACCAGGCTTAAGAGATAATGTTGAAGAAGTTGAAATGGAATACTGTGTAGCATGCAATGCAGTTGGTAACATGCCTGAAGCCTATGAAAAACTCATTTTGGATATGACTGAACATCATAAAACACTCTTTACGAGATGGGATGAAATTGAGTTATCATGGGAGTTTATTGATCAAATCAAAGCACATCAAGGTAAACCTTTTATTTATAAACATGTCGACGATTTAAAATCACTTATTAAATCTAAAACAGGAGTAGATATTTTATGAAAATATATGATGTCAGCATGACAATATCGCCTGATATGCAAGTCTATAAAAATAAACAAGAGAAAAAACCTATACTAAGTATCGCATCTGATTTTAAAACAGGTTCTAGTCATGAAACAAGCTTATCTATGAATTTACATACAGGCACACATATGGATTTTCCTTTGCATATGATTGAAAACGGAAAAACTTCTGACACTGTAGACTTATCTAAATTGATTCGAAAAGTTAAGGTTTTTGATATGACTCATGTTGGTGATGTGATTGACCAAAAAGATTTAGTAGGACTAAACATTCAAAAAAATGATTTTGTGCTTTTTAAGACAAAAAATTCACTCACTGAACAATTTGAATTTGATTTCACATATGTGAATGAACATGCGAGTAGATATTTAAAAGAAATAGGTATCGCTGGTGTTGGCGTAGATGGTTTAGGGATAGAAAGAGATCAAAAAGGTCATCCTACCCATAAAACACTCATGAATGATGAAATCATCATTATCGAAGGTTTAAGACTTAAAGAGGTCAAAGAAGGTACTTATCAGATGTATGCACTCCCCATTAAAATCGTTCATTCTGATGCATTACCCTTATCGGTTGTTTTAATAGGTGATTAATATGATTCGATTAGCAACGCGTTTTGACATGCCACAAATATGGGCTCTAAGAGAAGAAACGAAAGCATTACTTAAAGAACGTGGTATAGATCAGTGGCAACACAACAATCCTGCTTATGAAACATTTATCAAAGATATTGATTTAGAGGAACTCTATCTTTATGTAGAGGGATCTATTGTTTTAGGCATGATTGCTATCAAAAAAGGTATTGAAAAGACTTATAATACCATTTATGATGGTGCTTGGGGCTATGACCTAAAGTATTTAACTGTGCATAGACTCGCTGTAAAAAGACATTTACTTGGATTAAATATTGGTAAAGAACTCATGGCTCATGCTGAAAAAATTGGAGCATCTTTAGGTATCAATTACATTCGAATTGATACACATGAAAATAATCGTTATGCGATACGATTGTTTGAGTCAATTGGTTATATCAGACGTGGATGGATTATGTTAGAAAACGACTTAGGTGATTTGAAAAGACTCGCTTATGATAAGCTATATGAAATCACTCAAAGAGTTGTTTATTTAGATACATGGACGATGAAACCAAAAACATATCAGTTTTTAATTAAAAAATATAAAGATTTGACCTTTATTACAGATCCAAAACAAGCCAAAGATGCTGAAATAATCATCACCATGCCAGGATTTGTCAAAAAAGAAAATATAGATAACTTTCCTAATCTTAAATGGATTCAATTACTTACTGCTGGCTATGATGCAGCAGATGTAGATTATGTCTTGAATAAGGGCATCAGAATAAGCTATGCCAAAGATGTCTTCTCCATTCAAATTGCAGAAGATACAATTTCTAAAATGCTTTATTTTAATCGCAATATTGGTATGTATCATGACCAAATGAAGCATGGGTTATGGAAGTATCAAAAAGCAACACATGAAATTTTTGGTTCAACAGTAGGTATCATAGGTGCTGGTTCTATTGGATTAGAAATCGCGAAAAGATTAAAACCATTTGAAACAACCTTATTAGGTTATAGACGTTCAAAGAAGAAAATGCCTTATTTTAATAAGATATATCATGACGAAAAAGGCTTGCAAAAATTACTATCAAAAAGTGATTATATCATTATTGCTATTCCTCTAAATGATCAAACCAAACACATGATTTCATATGATGCATTTCATCTGATGAAAAAAGATGCTTTGCTCATCAATGTTGCAAGAGGTGATATCATCGATCAAGAAGCATTAATAGATACTTTAAGAAAGAAGAAGATTAGAGGTGCCGCCCTTGATGTGACTTCTCCTGAGCCGCTACCAAAAGAACACCCATTATGGCAACTATCAAACGTTTTAATTACACCTCATATCGCAAGTACAAGTCCATATGTACATCAAAGATTAATCGTTGAGGTAGATCGTGCGTTATCGATGTATTTAACACACCAGCCTTTAGAAAATGAAATTACAAAATAGTCTATGTTTTACATAGGCTTTTTTTTATGATTACGTTATCATCATCTTAAAAAGGTTGACAACATGTAAATATGTGATAGAATAAACATAGCGTATAATTTGAAATTCAAAACATTTGAATTGCAAAGCGTGGAAGGAGTGATTACCTGACCATTGGAATGGTGGTTCATACATTGAATATATATTTAATAATTCTGTAACACATCAAGATATGAACTGTCATTTGAGCTTTGAACATCTTAAGGATTATCCTGTGCAACACCATAGATAAAATCAACGAAACGATAAACTTCTGATGCTGAATTAGGATTTAAAAAAACTATAAGGAAAACGAAACGGTAAAAATATATGACAATTAAAGAAATTCAAAGCATCATCAAGGATTTCGAGAGCTCATCCTTGATGTCTCTTGAACTTGAAATGGATGATTTCAAGTTAAGACTATCAAAAAACAAAACAGAAACTGTTGTAACCAAAGAACAAAATATAGAAAAAAAGGAACAAGTAGAAACTAAGAAAGAACCCATATCATTACCCACAAAAGAAGAATGGATCAAATCACCACTCGTAGGTACTTTTTATGCATCATCGACACCTAATGGTAAACCTTATGTTTCCGTAGGCGATCGTGTGAAAAAAGGACAAGTTGTTTGCATTATTGAAGCCATGAAAATTATGAATGAAATTACATCACCTTATGATGGTTTTGTTAAAGAAATTCATGTTCATAATGCTGAAGTCGTAGGCTTTAATCACAACTTAATACGTGTAGGTGACGCACATGAAAAATAAAATTTTAGTTGCTAATCGTGGCGAAATCGCGATTCGCATTATTCGTGCTGCCAAAGAATTAGGTATTGAAACAGTTGCAGTCTATTCAGAAGCAGACGCAACGAGTTTACATGTCAAATTAGCAGATGAAGCCATCTGTATTGGTGAGGCAAGAAGCAAAGATAGTTACCTACATATGAACCGAGTTTTATCAGCCGCTATTTCAACTGGATGTAATGCGATTCATCCTGGATACGGATTTTTATCTGAAAATAGCGAATTTGTTGAAATGGTTGAAAGTTGCCAAATCCAATTTATTGGACCGACTTCTAAAACCATTCAAATGATTGGTGATAAAGCAGAGGCTAGACGCATTGCTAAAGAACATGGTGTACCCATTGTTGAAGGTAGTGATGGCGTCATTGAAAATGCACAAGAAGGCTTAAAAATAGCTAAAAAAATTGGATATCCAGTCATGATTAAAGCCTCGAGTGGTGGCGGTGGTCGTGGAATCAGTATCGTACGCTCAGATGAAGAGTTTTTGAGTGCTTTTGAACGTACATCCATGGAAGCTGAGACTTCCTTTGGGGATAAATCACTATATATTGAAAAATTTATAGAATCACCAAGACATATTGAAATTCAAATCATTGCAGATCATCATGGTAATATGGTTCATTTGTTTGAACGTGATTGCTCCATGCAACGTCGTAATCAAAAAATGATTGAAGAAGCACCATCACCAGTCTTAAATGAGATGCTTCGCCGTAAAATTGGACAAACTGCATTAAGACTTGCAAAAGCGATTAATTATCGTAATGCAGGTACTTTAGAATTCCTTGTAGATTCAAAAGGTAATTTTTATTTTATTGAAATGAATACGCGTATCCAAGTTGAACACCCTATTACTGAACAAATTACAGGTGTTGACTTAGTGAAAGAGCAAATAAAAATAGCTTATGGTAAGGAATTATCATTTAAGCAAAGAGATTTAAAAATTAATGGGCATGCGATTGAATGTCGTATCAATGCTGAGCATGCTATGAAGGGATTTATACCTGCTCCAGGAAAAATCCAAAACATTTTATTCCCTGGTGGTATCGGTGTGAGAATCGATACACACATTTATCCAGGTTATGAAGTGCCACCATTTTATGACTCAATGATAGCTAAACTCATCGTTTTCGCACCAACACGCCGTGAAGCGATTAAAAAAATGCGTGTCGCACTCGAGCAATTTGTGGTTGAAGGTATTCATACAAATATTGAATATCAATATTTAATCATGCATAATCCAGATTTTATTAAAGGTCAATACGATACAGGATTTATTGCACGCTTCAACACACTTGTGGAGGCGGAGAATCGTGAATGATTTTTTAGATCAAAGAAAAAAGCAATTAGAAGAATTCAAGAAAAACGTTCGTAAAAAAACGACAACCTACGAACCTATTGACATACCTGATGGATTATTCATCAAGTGTGAGCAATGTGGTGCAGCAATCTATGAAAAGAATTTAGAGACGAATCACATGATTTGTCCATTTTGTGATGCGCATTTTAGAGTGAATGCTAAAAAAAGACTTGATTTGACGATTGATCATGGAAGCTTTAAAGAGATTAATGATGATATCGATTCGGTGAATCCACTCAATATGCCTGATTATGAAGATAAGCTAGAAAAAGGCAAAAAAATGACCGGCGAGCATGAAGCATTTATTTCAGGTACAGCTGAAATTGTTGGAATACCTGTAGCCATCGGAGTATTGGATAGTCATTTTATGATGGGATCGATGGGCAGTGTGGTCGGTGAAAAAGTCACAAGATTGATTGAACATGCATCTAACCACAAGCTACCACTCATCATTTTTTCTGCTTCAGGTGGTGCACGTATGCAAGAAGGTATTTTATCACTCATGCAAATGGCAAAAACAAGTGCAGCACTTTACTATTTTGATCAAAAAGGATTACTATTTATTTCTGTCTTGACAAATCCTACAACTGGTGGTGTCGCTGCAAGCTTTGCTTCACTTGGAGATATCAATATTGCTGAAAAATCTTCCTTAATTGGTTTTGCAGGTGCACGTGTGATTAAGCAAACCATTAGACAGGATTTACCAGAAGGTTTTCAAACGGATCAGTTTCAACTTGAGCATGGTCAAGTAGACCTTGTTGTTCATAGAAAAGATATGCGTAAAACATTATATAAGCTTTTACAATTTCATCATAAGGGGGAAAAAGCATGAGTCAACTTACCGCATGGGAACGTGTTAAACTTGCTAGACACCCTAAAAGACCAACTGCTCAAACAGTGATTAAATCTCTTTCACCAGACTTTATAGAACTACACGGTGATCGCTCTTTTGCTGATGATAGAGCCATCATTGGTGGTATAGGTACCATTTTAGGTGTACCGATGACCATTATTGCTGAAGAAAAAGGTATTACAACAGAAGATAAAATAAAGCATAACTTTGGTATGCCTCATCCAGAAGGATACCGTAAAGCAATGCGTTTAATGAAACAAGCAGAAAAATTCAAGAGACCAATTTTATGTATCATTGATACGCCAGGTGCATATCCTGGTATAGGTGCAGAAGAACGAGGCCAAGCACAAGCCATTGCTTTTAATTTAAGAGAAATGATGGGTTTGAAAACCCCGATTTTCGTTTTAGTATTAAGTGAAGGTGGATCAGGTGGTGCTTTAGCAATTGGTGTGGGCGATCATATCATGATGTATGAAAACAGCATTTATGCCATATTATCACCTGAAGGATTTGCATCCATCATTTACAAAGATGCATCCAAAGCAGATCATGCAGCTTCACTCATGAAACTCACTGCAGATGACTTAAAGGCTTTTGATATTATTGACGAAATATTACCTGAAGGCGAAGGACTTCATGTTGAGCCTGAAATTGGATTTGAAGCACTTAAAAAAGCACTACAGCAAGCCATGAAAAAAACACTAAAAATGAAGACAGATAAACTTTTATCTGATAGATATAAAAAATATCGTCATATGGGTGTTTTTTTGGAAAAAGGAGAAAATAATGAAAAGAAACAATCCAATGATTAAAATCATTTCTTCTGGTAAATATGTACCTGAAGCATTAATTACAAATGAAGATTTAGAAAAATTAGTTGAAACCTCTGATGAGTGGATAACTTCACGTACTGGGATTAAACGTAGACATAAAGCAGTTGATGAACAAACAAGTGATATGGCCGTTAAGGCAGCTCAAAACGCGATTGATCGTGTTGGATATGATGCATCAAAAATTGATTTAATTGTGATGGCAACAATCACAGGTGATCAAATGACACCATCTACAGCTAACTTCATCCAAGCAAAATTAGGCTTAACGCATGAAGTTATGAGCTTTGATATCAATGCAGCATGTACAGGCTTTGTTTATGGATTAGAAGTAGCATCTGCATTACTACAAACAGGTCGTTTTAGAGCAGCACTTGTTATTGGTGCTGAGCAACTTACACGAATTGTTGATTACACCGATCGAAACACTTGTGTATTATTTGGTGATGGTGCTGGTGCGATGATTATCGAGCCTTCTACTGTAGAAGCACACCAAGCCTATTTCTTTACCGCTGCGCGTGGTGATTTAAATGATACTTTAACTGTAGTCAATAAGATAAAAATGGACGGTAAAAAGGTATACCAATTTGCTGTAGATGCCATGGAACAAGCTATTAGAAAAGTGTTAGATGATGCAGGACTTACCTCTGATGATATTGATATGATTATCCCTCATCAAGCAAATGAGCGGATTATTCAATCCGTATCTAAATCCATGGGTATACCTATGGAAAAATTTATGTTAAACTTAAGTGAGTATGGTAATACATCAGCAGCAAGTATTCCACTAACCATTTCAGAGTATTTTGATCAAAATGATCGAAAACATAAAAAGATTTTGCTTGTAGGTTTTGGTGGAGGCTTCACTTGGGGCAGTGCCATCTTACAGTTATAGTATAGGATGAGTTATATGAAAAAATTAGCAGTACTATTTTCTGGTCAAGGTAGTCAATATCCCAAGATGGGTTTAGATTATCTTAAAGATAATCAATTTTTTAAAGAACAGGCTGAGATTGCATCTAGTATCCTAGGTTTTGACGTTATTGAAGTCTTAAAAGATGAGACTGGAATGATTCATGATACGAAATACACGCAACCTTTAACATTACTGACAACACTTTTTCAATATCAAACATTTCAAAAACTGGGTATAAAAGCTGATGCTTTATTAGGATTTAGTTTAGGTGAATATTCAGCTTACTATGCTGCTGGAGTATTTGATTTTGAGACACTTTTTAGAGTCATCAAAAAGCGTTCTGAAGCAATGCAAGCATGTGCGTTAAAAGAAAAAGGAAGTATGGTTGCAGTTTTAGGATTAAATGAGAAAGATGTACAGACTTTATGCGAAAAAGCTAAAAATGAAGGCTTAATCATCCCTGCTAATTTCAATGCACCTGGACAGATTGTCTTAAGTGGAGAAGAAAAAGCAGTTGATTATGTGGTAAGTCATGCCAAAGAGCATGGTGCAAAAAGAGCCATCAAACTTTCAGTAAGTGGTGCATTTCATTCACCACTCATGCATGATGCAGCTTTAGAATTTAAAGCATATTTAGATCAAGTAAAGGTTCATACACCCAATGTACCGATTTATTATAATCTTACAGCACAAAAAGAGGTGCCAAGTGACCTTAAAGAACTTATGAGTAAGCACATCGAGTCACCTGTCCTCTTTGAACAATCAATCAAGCATATGATAGATGAAGGTATCACACATTTTATTGAAATAGGTCCTGGGTCTGTCTTATCAGGTTTAGTGCGTAAAATCAATCTTGATTTACCCATGATCAATTTGGATAAATTAGATGATTTAGAACAAGTAAAAGGATGGTTAAAAACATATGAGTTTAAAGGATAAAGTAGCAATCGTAACAGGTGGTGCTGCAGGTATTGGTCGTTTTATTACACTAGATTTAGCTAAACAAGGTGTAAAAGTCGTATTAAACTACAATCGAAGTAAAGATCAAGCAGAAACACTCGTCAAAGAGATTGAAGGCTTTGGAGGACAAGCTTTGGCAATCCAAGCAGATATCTCAAATTATGATGAGGCTCTTAAATTAATTCAAGGAGCCATCGAGCAATACGGTGCACTTCATATTGTAGTCAATAATGCAGGCATTACAGATGATGCACTCTTACTACGTATGCAAGAAAATCAATTTGATCGTGTTATAAATACGAACCTAAAAGGTGTTTGGAATGTATGTAAACATGCAGCAAAAACACTACTTAAATCAGGTTATGGCAGAATCATTAACATTTCATCTGTTTCAGGTGTTATGGGCAATGCTGGTCAATCTAATTATAGTGCAGCAAAAGCAGGTGTGATTGGCTTAACAAAGGCTTTAGCAAGAGAATTTGCGTCTCGTGGTGTAACAGTTAATGCGATTGCACCAGGATTTATTGAAACAGATATGACGAAAAAATTATCTGAAGAAGTCACGAAAACATGGGCTGAGCAAATCCCTTTAAAGAGATTTGGTCAACCTGAGGAAGTAGCTTACGCAGTTACCTTCCTTGCGAGTGAAAAAGCAAGTTATATAACCGGCCATACCTTAGAGGTTGATGGCGGATTAGTGATGTAGGGGGTCCATATGAAAAGAAGAGTCGTAGTGACAGGTTTAGGATTAGTCAGTCCCGTTGGTAATACCGTTGAAACATCCTTTCAAAATTTAATCGACGGTGTCAATGGTATTGATTTTATTACGCTTTTTGATCCAACAGAATGGAAAGTCAAAATCGCTGGTGAAGTAAAGAATTTAAATTTTGAAGACTTTTTAGATAAAAAAGAAATTAAAAGAGCAGATCGTGTCACGAATTTAGCGATGGTTGCGGCACATGAAGCCATCACACAAAGCCATTTTGAATCACACAATTATAATCCATTTAGAGTCGGCACCTACGTAGGAAGCGGTATTGGTGGATTAACAACTATTTTTGAAGAAACAAAGACGAGTGTCACACGTGGACAAGATCGTATTTCACCCTTTTTTATTCCAAACTCTATCATTAATTTAATTGGTGCTAAAATCGGGATTAAATATCAAGCAAAAGGTCCAAATATGCCTCAAGTAACAGCTTGTTCAGCTGCAACCAATTCCATTGGAGAAGCTTTTAGAGCGATTCGTGATGGTTATTTAGATGCATGTATCACAGGAGGTGCTGAAGCACCAATTAATGAACTAGGTTTAGGTGGTTTTTCAAGCTTAAAAGCTTTAAACTTCTCTAACGATCCAAACGTTGCATCAGTACCTTTCGATTCTAGAAGAACAGGATTTGTCATTGCAGAAGGCGCGGGTATTCTTATTTTAGAAGCTTATGATGAAGCAGTTAAAAGAGGTGCACCGATTATTGCTGAAATGATTGGCTATGGTACAACATCAGACGCATTCCACATGACTGCACCAGATGATGAAGCAAATGGTATCACAGCATGTATCGAACTCGCATTAAATGATGCAGGCATAAACCCAAGTGATTTAGGCTATATCAATGCCCATGGTACTTCTACAGTTTTAAACGACAAATTAGAAACACTCGGCATTAAAAAAGCATTAGGTAAGGCAGCTTATGATGTCAATATTAGTTCAACCAAATCAATGACAGGACACGCACTTGGTGCAGCCGGTGCAATTGAAACGATTGCTGTGATTAAAGCATTACAAACTTCAATCATTCCACCAACCATTCATTTAGATCAACCAGATCCTGAGTGCGACTTAAATTATACACCACATAAGGCTGTCAAAAGAGATATAAACTATGCAATGAATATTAATATTGGTTTTGGTGGTCAAAATGCTGCCATCATATTTAAGAAGGTGTAACTATGAAACTCACAAAAGATGATATTAAAAACATTATTCCTCATCGTGATCCCTTTTTATTTCTTGATGAGATTATTGAATTAGAAAGCCTTAAAACCGGTATAGGTATTAAGCATGTCAAAGAAACAGATGATTTTTTTAAAGGACATTTTCCAGGAAAACCAGTGATGCCAGGTGTCTTGATTATTGAATCGCTTGCTCAAGTAGGCGCGGTCATTTTACTTTCACACAGTGATTATCGTGGCAAAATCGCATATTTTACTGGTATATCCAATGCGAAATTCAGAAAAAGTGTTTTACCAGGAGATACATTAGAACTTCATTGTACATTAAACAAAATTAGACGAGGCTTTGGCTTTGGTACTGCAAAAGCATATGTTAAAGGCGAACTTGTTTGTGAAACTGAGCTTTCGTTTGCTATAGGAGACGCATGATCCCATATACATTGTTGGAATTTGATCAATTAAACTCAACCTCAGATTTCCTCAAGGAAAATTTTTCGTATTTTCCGCATATGACGTTTATTAGAGCGAATTTCCAAACTCAAGGTAGAGGTCAGTTTGATCGCACATGGCTTTCAGATTCAAAGCAGAACATATTATGCTCTATCCTACTAAAAGATTTAAAAATGTCTTCGATTTCAGAAGTGAAATTATGGATGAAGGAAAGTCTTATGTCATTTCTTGAGAATGAAGGACTTAATCCAAGATTTAAAGAACCAAACGATATATATATTTTTGAGCAAAAAATATGTGGCATTTTAATTGAAACAAAGTCAACTTCTGATCATCTTGATTATGTCATTGTAGGCTTTGGTTTAAATGTAAATCAACATATATTCCATGATTTATATGCGACATCTATGAGTTTGTTAAAAGACCATGATTACGATATTCAAAAATTATTTCAACGCATCTTAAATCATTTAGTATCTACCTATGAGGATTATGATATATGACCACTAAACGTATGATAATGATTTCACTTTTTGCAGCAATGCTTGCAATCAGTGTGTTCATTTTTCCACCCATTCCAATACCAGTGATTGATGTTAATTTTACATTGCAGACATTGTTTGTCATCATGATTGGATACTTGTTATCACCGATAGATGCTTTTCTTTCGGTTTTTATCTATGTGTTAATGGGTGCCATAGGTTTACCGGTTTTTAGTGGCATGCGTGGCGGGTTATCTATCTTATTTGGCCCTACAGGAGGATTTATATTTTTATTTCCTATTGTGAGTTTTTTGATTGCATATACTAAAAGTAAGACAACTAAAGTATGGCATGACTTATTGATCGGATTTGTTTGGGGTATTCTATTTTTGTATCTTGGAGCGACATTATGGTTATCCTTTAGTATAAATATCAATTACTTTAAGGCTTTGATAACCATGCTTATATTTGTCCCATTTGATATGCAAAAAATACTCCTTGCATACATCATAGCAAGAAGAATTCCAAAACAAGTGATATATTAAAGTCTCTCTATGTTATACTTATTAAAAACGGGGGTTTTAATATGAATAAAAAACATCAATCCTTAGGAATCATATTAGCGATTTACCTTTTCACCTTTATGGTAGGTATTTTCGCTTTTCTTTTACTTAAAGATATCCATCTCATCCTTAGACTCTTTTTATCGGATATCATGATGACATTAGTCATATGGATATTTAGTCTCATCTTAAAAAATGCAAGCCTTTATGATCCTTACTGGAGTGTAATACCACCTTTCTTATTAATACTTGTTGTCATTTATCTTGATCTCTTATCTTTTAGCCCTATTATCTGGCTTTTAATCGCTCTTTTACTTTGGGCTTTAAGATTAACCTATAATTGGGCAAGCTTGTGGACTGGCTTTGATCATATGGATTGGCGCTATGAAAAGATTAAGAAAGTTGCACCTAAGATTTATCCTCTTTCAAATCTTTTAGCAATACAGATCTTTCCAACCATTATCGTTTTTATTCAACTCATTGGAGCACTACGCTTCATAGAGGAAAATCCATCTTTAAACTGGATTATCTTAACGGGCGGTATGATGATCATCCTTGCTACAGCGATTCAACTGATTGCTGATGAGCAAATGAAACGTTTTAAAAAAGCGCATCAAGGACAAAAACTTTGTATAGAAGAAGGCTTATGGAAATACTCAAGACATCCAAATTATTTTGGCGAAGTCTTGGTTTGGTGGGGTGTATACCTTTTTTATCTTGGTACGTTTAGAGTATTAGATTTGATTATTTTAGCACCGATTGCTATGACAGGTTTATTTTTATTCATCAGCATTCCTTGGATGGAAAAAAAGATTTTAGAGACAAGACCTGAATATAAGTATTATCAAAAAAGAGTTTCTATGCTCATTCTTTTCTTTAGAAAAGAAACATCATCTTATATGAATAAAAAAAATGCTTGATTAAAAAGATAGATACATTTATAATGAAATGAGGGAATGATGTCTCCCAAAGCTTTATGCTTGAACCGCACAAGATGCTAATGACTTCTACAACATTTTTTGTTGTAGAGTCTTTTTTTTAGGAGAATGTTATGTTATTATCTATTGCTTTAATCATTATGACTGCACTTTTTAGTGCAAAAATCTTTAAACTATTAAACTTACCACCTATCATTGGTATGTTGTTATCTGGTATCATTTTAGGACCTTATGCTCTTGATTTGATTGATGATGGCATTTTAAACATTGCAGTTGACTTAAGACAAATGGCTTTAATCGTTATATTGTTTAGAGCAGGTTTATCACTGCATTTAGAGGATCTTAAAATAGTTGGCAAAAAAGCGATACTATTATCGTTTATACCAGCAACGATTGAAATGCTTGTTATTTTTTTGCTTGCACCTATCTTTTTTGATATGACATATATTGAATCACTCATGCTAGGCACGGTCGTTGCAGCTGTTTCACCAGCCATTGTTGTTCCACGCATGATTGAACGCATGAAAGAACATTATGGGACGCATAAAAAGATACCACATCTTATATTAGCATCGGCATCTATTGATGATATTTTTGTCATTATTATGTTCATGGCATCGATTCAATTATATCAAGGCTCATCATTATCTTTTATGACAATCATTCATATACCATTGTCAATAATCTTAGGTAGTTTACTTGGTATTATCAGTGGTTTTTTACATACCAAAATTTTCAAATTATTTCACATGAGAGATACAGTAAAGGTTCTATGGATTTTTTCTTTATCATTTCTGATGATCGTTATAGAACATGCAATAAAAGACGTCATACCCATCTCTGGTCTCATTTCTGTGATGGTCTTTGGCATCTCATTAAAGCACTATTACCCAAAGCTAGCAGATAGATTACATGTCAAATTTGAAAAGATATGGGTGATTGCTGAAATCATGCTTTTTGTGCTTGTCGGTGCTGTTTTAAACATTACAATCATTCCAAAGATTGGTATATATGCAGTGATGCTCATTGTTCTAGCATTATTAGGTAGAGTAATGGCTGTTTTCCTTGCCTTATTGAAATCCAATTTATCTTCTAAAGAAAGGTTGTTTGTTGCTTTTTCATATCTACCAAAAGCTACTGTCCAAGCAGCGATAGGTGCTATACCATTATCATTAGGTGTGCCAATGGGCGATTTAATATTATCGATTGCCGTGTTATCTATTTTAATTACTGCACCGTTAGGTGCATATTTAATGGATAGAACCTATCAAAAGTTATTAACCCATGATATATAACTTCAAAAAATATGTAAAAAGGAGTAAAATAAGACTTAAGGATTGAAAGTTAATCTTGAAAGCTTATTAAAACGTGATACAATATATGCGTGCTACCTAAAGGTAGTAGTTAGGAGCTATATTATGAAAAGAAATAAATTTATCGTTATTGGCTCAGGTCGTCTTGGTGCGAATATCGCGACTAAAATGTCTGAAGTAGGCGAAGATGTTATCATCATTGATGCCAAAGATGATTCATTTCGAAAACTTCAAGAATCTTTTTCGGGCTATGAAATGGTTGGAGATGCAACCGATCTTCAGTTACTAGAAAATGCATATATTAAACATGCAAAAACAGTTGTCATAACTACAGATAGTGATAATGTAAATATTTATTTAGCACATATTTGTTATTATGTCTATAATGTACCTAAAATATTCGTCCGTCTATCAGATACTGATAAGGGCAGACTCTTAGAAGGGACATACATAAAAGCAATTTATCCATTCTTGCTTTCTTTAAATGAGTTTATGACATTAAATGAAGAGGAGGAAGACGTATGAAAATCGTGATTACCGGCGGTAAACATGAAGCTGACTTCATCGTTAAAGCCTTAAAAGAAGAACATCATCATTTAATTGTTATTAATCAAGATCGTGAATTTGCAGAATATATTAGTTCACATAATGATGTGGCTGTATTTCCTGGAGACCCTACAAAGGCTTATACCTTATCAGACTCAGAAGCACACAATGCAGATGTATTAATTGCTTTATCAGATAATGATACGGATAACTACATTACATGTATTACTGCAAAAAGATTATTTAACATTAAAAAAACAGTCAGTAAAGTAAGAAACCCTAAAAACGTTGAACTCTTCAAAAAATTAGGTATTGACTCTGTCATTTCATCAACTTATTTACTTGCTCAAACAATTTTAAATGAATCATCAGTTGAAAACATTATTAAAACACTTTCGATTGAAGATGAAAAAATTGTGATGCTAGAAATTGGCGTTGAAGAGGATTTTCACCTCGTCAATAAACGGATTATGGATATTCAATTTCCTAAAAACATCAATATCTCATGCATCTTTAGAGATCCACATGTCATTATTCCTAAAGGGGATACAGTGATTCGTGCTGAAGATAAACTAATTATTATATCAACTCCAAATGAACAAGATGAGATTATTGAATACATTCAAAAGAAAAGATAGGTCATTATGAATCGAAAAATACTATCCGGATATCCATTAATCATTAACTATTTGGGTATCTTTGCAATACTCATAGGTATCATTAACTTAATTCCACTAAGTACGATTTTATTCGATTTAGATGCTTTCAGCGATGCTTATTTATTTTTATATCCTGGAATAGGTTCTATCTTAATCGGATCAGCAATCGTATTCTTATTTCGAGGTCATGAAAAAGGTAGACTTGATCGCCATCAAGATGCGATATTAGTTGTTTCCATTTGGATAATGGCGATACTCGTTTCTTCGATGCCGTTTTTGCTCACTGGATATTATACATTCGCTCAAAGTGTGTTTGAATCGACATCAGGATATTCTACAACTGGTTTAACAGTCGTTGATGTTACAATCGCTCCTAAATCACTTTTATTGCATCGAAGTCTATTACAGTTTGTTGGTGGTGTGGGACTTGTTTTGGTTTTAACATCTGCTATTTCAGATCGATTTGGTATGAGACTTTATACAGCAGAAGGACATTCAGATAAATTGATGCCAAATCTGATTCGTTCAGGTCGTATGATTTTGTCCATATATATTGGGTATATTATCATTGGTGTCATTGCATTGGTTTCGTTTGGCATGCCAATATTTGATGCGATTAATCATTCAACAACGGCATTAGCAACAGGTGGTTTTTCAACACAACAAGCAAGCATTGGTCATTATAATCATGTTGGCATTGAAGTTACCATCATGATATTAATGCTCTTAGGTGGTACCAACTTCTTTGTTCACTTAATGTTATTAAGAGGTAAATTTAAAAATGTTTTTGCCCATGTTGAATTAAAATTATTGGGTATCATGATCATCATTGCCATACCATTATTTGCATGGAATCTATTATCTGTTTATCAAGGAAGTATTTCACAAGCATTAAGATATGGATCTTTTCAAATGATTTCTGCAGTAACAGGGACCGGCTTTCAAACAATACCTCAATTTACAGGTCCAAATGTGCCTAGCTTGTTTTTCTTTGGTCTTATTATATTCATGATTTTAGGAGCAGGGCTTGGATCAACAGCAGGTGGTATGAAACAGTACCGTGTTGCACTTGCATTTAAAAGCCTTTATTGGGATATAAAAGAAATGATATCTCATAAAAAAACCATACGTACACACTTTATTAATAAAGTTGGGATCAAAACAGTCGTTGAAAGAGAAGAAATTCAACACAACTTTGCATTTTTAATGATGTATCTCATGGTGCTTATCGTTGGAACCCTAGCGATAGCTGCACATGGTTATAGTTTATCAGAATCCTTATTTGAGTTTGCATCAGCATTAGGCACCGTAGGTCTTTCTGTAGGTATCACTGGGTATCAAGCACCTCATTCTATTTTATGGATTGCAACTTTAGGTATGTTCTTTGGACGTCTAGAATTCTACGTGATTATCATTGCTTTTGTTAAAATTGTGATGGATATAAAGAAGAAAAAGGTTTAATGAGAGGTTGAAATCCTTTGATTTCAATCTTTTTTTTAGCCACATATATAATTGCTAGGTTTGATATGATAGAATAAATGTGTTATGCATCATATAAGTGGTTCTATGCAACTCATCTTATAACCCTTTTATATACCTTTTTGTTGTACTATACTGAAGTTAGGAGGAACACCTCATGTCCAAAATAGTCTGGCATAAGGATGATCTCACATCACTTAAAGATAAACTCAAAGACATAGCTGACATCGTGATTACAGATGATCCAAGTGAAGTGCCGCATGAGATGGTTGGTCTTGTGATTGATGATAAGCATATTCCTAAAATCAAACCGATTTTAGAAAGAATTGTGCTCGAAAAATCACGTATCATGGTTCAGACGAAAGATGGGTTTATGCAAACATATGCTAAAGACATTATGTATCTTGAAGCATTCGGTGATGACATTTACATGCATCTTGAAGATGAATCAAGCCAACTTATCAAACAGCCACTTTACCAGCTAGAAACATTACTCGGACCGTATCATTTTGTTAGAATCGGTAAATCATTTATCCTAAATATTATGAAGATTAAATTCATTCGTTCAGGACTTAATGCCAAACTCGATTTAGAACTCATTGATGGTACAAGACTCGAGGTCACACGTTCCTTCGTTAAACCATTTAAAGTAGCATTAGGGCTACAAAAAAAGGAGGATTAGTATGACAACTACTGGCATTATTATCATTAGTGTTTTATCAATCTTAACATTTATTTTACTGATTAAATTAGGAAGAGATGTCTTTTGGAATTTGAGACTACGTACACATTACAAAAACAATGCAATGAAACCACCTAAAGTTTCTTTTATGTTTTGGATTAAACGTAGTTACGGAGTTACCATGAGCGCTCTTTTTGTTTTCGCACTTGTGATATCAAATACATTCCAAGCCCCATTTGTTATAAATGATAGAACATATGTGAATGCGATGTCTGTTGGATCAGAGTCGAACTTAAAGTCTATTATTGATAGTCAACAACAAGGTACTGGGTCATTATGGGATAGACTTTTTCCTACACAATTTGATGTCACAAATGATGCCATGGTACCTGGGGCACCAGAGAGTAGCACTGAAGAAGACAATAGAGATTTTATTGGCACCAATGTTCAAGTAGATGGTGTTGATGAAGCTGATATTCTCAAAACAGATGGCACACAAATCTTTTTTGCAGCACGTTATTTCAACTATGTGCGTGTTCTAGATATAGATTCAAATGGACTTGCAACATTAAATAGAGAAATTGCACTTGATGAGTTTTCAGTGGATGGACTTTATTTAACTGATGCATATTTAGTCGTCGTTGGTTATACCTATGAATATACACCATATAAAGGTGAACTTGATATGATGGCAGATGTTTGGATTGAGCCATTTTATATGAACTATACGGGTACGATTCGTGTGTATGACCGAACGACTTATGAAGAAGTTTATGAAATGAAAACAGATGGATCATTTCATAACCATAGACTTATAGATCATACATTATTCTTTGTATCAAATCATAGTATATATGATGATGGTGATTTAAGACCTACCTATCATATCACTCAAGGTGATGATGTAGTGACTGATCAAGTCGATTATGAGGATATTTATTATTTCCCAAATATGCCTATTCAAGGCATGACAGTTGTGACTGGATTAAAATTAGGAACATTCGAAAAGACATCAGAGGCTTTCTTAGGTTATGCTGACTATATTTATGCAAACAACAATCAATTATTTACAGCATTTAACTATTATGATTACGTAAACGACTATAAACAATATGTACATATAGTCCAATATGATTTAGATAGTGAAACAGCAACTGTTTCATACGTCGGACAAGGACGTGTTGATGGTGGCATTCAAAGTCAATATTGGATGGATAGCTATGACGGTCATTTTAGAATTGTGACAACCACTTGGAATCCGATTAAAAACCAATTATTTGTTTTAAGAGCATCAGAGACAGAAGATCAATTAGAGATTGTAGGATCGATTACCGAAGGCTTAGGTAAGCCCAATGAGACCGTTAAGTCAGTCCGTTATAATGAAGATTTAGCTTATGTAGTTACATTTGTAAATATGGATCCTCTTTATACCATCAGTCTGGCAAATCCTGAAAATCCAATGATTATATCATTTATAGAAGAACCCGGATTTAGTACATATTTACATGTTTGGGGACAAGATAATCATCTCATTGGTTTTGGTGTTGATGAGTTTAATAATGTAAAGATAAGTGCATATGATACTAACTTTGATGAACCACTAGATACGTATCAAATGGTTAAAGAAGATCAAGCAAATAGAACATCATATAGCTATTCTGAAGCATTATGGAACCCTAAAGCTATTTTGGTGGATGCTGAAAAAAATATCTTTGCTTTCCCAGTCAACGCATATAGATATTTCATAACAGCCAATGAATATGGTAATTATTATGAATATATCTCATCATATTATATCTTTAGCTTTGATTTCTCAAAGGAAAATCCAGAAGATATTATTGGTGAACCAATCATTATCAACCATGATCCACTTGATTACTATTCAGGCATTGAAAGAGGTACTTGGATTTCTACCTCAACAAAGCCTTTGGGAATCATTTATACTTTCTCATTTAGTCAAATGATTAGTTATGACTTATCCGTTTCTTATAACCCATTAAATCCAACATATTATCAAAAGATTGACTTTCAAACTGAGTAAAACTTAAAAGGCCTTTGGGCCTTTTTTTATGCTATAATTATTTAGAGGTGAGTACATTGGAATATCAAGTAGATATCATGATTGAAAAAGATAAGAAGTTAGTTGTAGAACTATTTACCGACTTAAATCAAATGCCCCAATGGGAAAAAGGTTTAAAAGAAGTTATCACGGTATCTGGTAAACTTTTTGATGAAGGTAGTGTCGGGTATTTAGTATTTGAATCTGGCACACATCATCAAAAAATGAAAGTTACCGTAGATAAAAATAAGTTGCCTCATCAAATAGATCTTATTTATGAAGTACCTGGTGCATGGAACTTATGTCAAAATCAGTTTATAGAAAAAAATGGACAAACGATCTGGATCATGGATGTCGTTTTTAGATTTGAACAAGAAAATGATTTTCCAAAAGAGGCTTTTATCAATCAAACAAGAGAAGGTATGTTGATTTTTAAAGATTTCGTAGAAAAGAGATAGCATGAAGAAAATAAGCATTTTGATCATTAGCATTTTAATATTAAGTATCTTAAGTGCCTGTGATTATGAATTAACACCGATAGAACCAACTGAACCTATAGATACAGTAACTGAACCTGATCCATCAGATACAAACATTGAATCTTTTAATCGGCTTTTTAATGATGACGTAATGAAAACGTTAACGATTGAAATCACTGAAGAAAGCTTTGAAGCGTTAAATGATGTTATGTATGATTATCATCAACAATTTGGTAATTTTAGAACAGATATATATGCAAGAGCAAATCTCATTTATGAAGATCACTTAGGCACAGTTTTTATCGAGGATATTGGATTTAGAACAAGAGGTAATACATCAAGAGTCGCATTAATGAATCAAGATGGTTCTTTAAATCTTTCGCATTTCAAGATTTCTTTTAAAGAAGACTTTGAGTTAGAATCACTAAAGCCACTTAAACATCGTACAGTCTTTGAACTTGAAGAAATTGACATGAAATATAACAGAAATCATGATAGCACCTATCTTACTGAAAAGTTTTCCTTAGACTTGATGCGTGAAATAGGTGTGCACGCTGCGCATGCAACACTAGCTAGAGTCTTTGTTAGAATCGGAAGTGCGAATTATTTTTATGGCATTTATACGTTATTTGAACCCATTGATAAAAACTTTATTCAAAGAAGATATAACAAACAAGAAGACCGTGATGAAGGTGATTTATATAAGGTCTTATGGCAACAATTCGGACCAGCTACACTTGAAAATAACTATGAGTCAAGAGCTATTGGTATCAAAGATGAATCCATTAATTATAGACCATCATATGATTTAAAGACGAATAAAAAATCAAGTGATCATAGTGATTTAAAAACCTTTATACATAATATCAATACACTTTCAAATAGTGCATTTGAAACATATATAAAAATGAATTTTGATGTTGACCGTTTCTTAAAATATCTAGCAGTTAATGTTGTTTTAGGAAATCCTGATGATTATAGAGCGATGGGAAACAATTATTTTCTTTACCATGAGCCAATATCAAACATGTGGACATTGATTCCTTACGATTACGACCACGGCATGGGACAAGGATGGGATGGAAGCCCGGTATTTTCAAATTGGACAGTGGGAGCTAATATCTATACATGGGGTAACTTAAATAGTTATCTAGTAGGTAGAGAGGTTAAGCATCCTTTATCTGATCGTATACTTCAAATACCAGCGTATCTTGCACAATATGAAGCTTATTTAGATCTTTTAGTTCAAGACAATCACTTGTTTCATGAGGATCGATTTACAGAACTTTTTAATACACAAAAAGCATTGTATGATGAATCAACAATGATGAACATGTATGAATCAATACCGTTTGGTTTAAGAAATGTGGTTTCATATATTCAAAATAAAAGAGCAGATGTTAGAAATCAACTCAATTCATAGACCATTTTTATGGTCTTTTTTTTACATTGATTTTACAAAAGAAGGCTTTAATCTTTTATCATCCTTATGTTATAATCATATTGATAAACATCTATGTGAGGTGAAGTATGGAAAAACTTGAATTACTCAAAGTATTTAAAGCACTATCAGATGACACAAGATTAGAAATTGTCCAAATGCTTAGTCTTGAAAAAAGATGTGCATGCCAGTTACAAGAAAAATTTGATATTACACAACCTACATTATCCCATCATATGAAGATGCTTGTAGATAGTCAATTGTTGATTCAAACTAAAATAGGCAAATGGGTCTATTATCAAATTAATCCTGATGTTTTAAATGATATCCTCGTTTTTATAACTGATTTAAGCGAGACAAAATCATCTCTTGAAAGTTGTGAGGTGTAACATGAAAAAAGAGATGAGGTTATTTGAAAAGTATCTTACCTTGATTGTTTTATTATGTATGGCAATCGGTGTCATGATCGGAACGTACTTACCTTTCATACCTGATTTTTTGAGTCGATTTGAAATTGCATCGGTCAATATCCCCATTGCATTATTGATATGGGTTATGATTTATCCAATGATGTTAAAAATAGATTTTTCATCGGTATCTCATATCAAAGAAAACCCAAAAGGACTTTATTTAACTTGGATTGTTAACTGGGTCATCAAGCCCTTTACGATGTTTGGAATCGCTTATCTATTCTTTTATGTGATCTTTAAAGCTTTGATTCCAGCATCGCTAGCTCAAGACTATTTAGCTGGTGCTGTGTTACTTGGTGCTGCACCATGTACAGCGATGGTATTTGTTTGGAGCTCTTTAACGAAAGGTAATCCTTTATATACATTAATTCAAGTAGCAACCAACGATTTGATTATTTTGATTTTGTTTGTGCCTATTGTAGGCTTGTTGCTTGGCGTGAGTGGGTTTACAGTGCCATGGTTGACTTTGTTTTTATCGGTTGTTTTATTTATTGTCTTACCACTGATTGCTGCATCACTTACAAGAAATTATGTGATAAAGAAAAAAGGAATAGAATCTTTTAATATCGAGTTTGTCAAGAAGTTTCAACCATACACAACAATTGGTTTACTACTGACACTTGTTTTAATCTTCTCCCTTCAAAGTGATTTAATCTTAAATAATCCACTACACATTCTCTTAATCGCTATACCTTTAACCATTCAAACATTCTTAATTTTCTTTATAGCCTATTTAACAGCAAGAAAACTTAAACTATCGCATGATGTTGCTGCACCAGCTGGTATGATTGGTGCGTCCAATTTCTTTGAGCTCGCAGTTGCAGTCGCACTAAGCTTGTTTCCACTTAACCCAGGCGTTGCACTTGCAACCATTGTAGGTGTATTAGTAGAAGTTCCAATTATGTTAATTTTAGTTAAAATTGCAAATAAAACCAAATCATGGTTTCCTAAAGGAGAAGAACTTGTTTATGAATAAATATAAAGTCGCTTATGTTTGTGTACATAACAGCTGTAGAAGTCAAATGGCTGAGGCCTTGACTAAAAAGTATTATGCGGATTTTTTTGAAGCATATAGTGGTGGTACTGAGACTAAACCACAGATTAATCAGGATGCTGTTCGTATTATCAAAAAGCTACATGGTGTAGATATGAATCTCACCCAATCATCCAAACTGATTGATGAACTACCAAATGAGATTGATTTACTTATTACGATGGGATGTAATGTTGAATGTCCTTTTATACCTACAAAATTTAGAGAAGATTGGGGACTAGATGATCCTTCTGGACTTGAAGATCAAGCATTTATAGATACACAAAAGATCATTTTAGAGAAAATTGAATCCTTAAAAACACGAATTTTAAAGGGTGTAATCAAACTTGATTAACAGGGGCTAAACCCTGTTTTTCTTTTATAAATTGGTATGATAAAATCATCTGTCATGTTATAATGAGATAGGTGATTATGTATGTTTCAAAGCATTTTAGATTTTTTAACTTCAGTACCATTATGGGAAATCATTTTAATCTTGTTTTCGAAAATTATCGAGGTAACCATTGGTACAATGCGTGTCATTTTAATAACGAAAGGATACCGTAAACCAGGAACAATTCTCGCTGTTTTTGAGATTTTGTTATGGGTTTTTATTGCTTCTCGTGTCATTATGGGTATTACAGAAACCCCACTTAAAGGCGTCATTTATAGCTTTGGTTTTGCCATAGGTGTTTATATTGGATCCTTACTTGAGAATAGACTCGCTGTAGGTAAGATTTTACTTCATGTCATTGCATCTAAAGAAACAGGAAACATCATCTGTCAAACCTTAAGATCTGAAGGACATGGTGTCACAGTCATTGATGCACATGGCAAGGATTCAGATCGTGTGGTTTTAATGATTTTTGCGAATCGAAAGAATAAATCAACCATCATCAAACGTATTGATGAACTTGACATGAAGGCACTCATTGTTTCTAATGAAGTTTCTATATTGCAAGGTGGTTATGTTAGTCCTTGGAGAAGGATTGCAAAATAAATATTTTAGTTGCTTAATAGCTTCATTTTTCGTATAATAGAAAGTGCGTGGAATCATAGCTCAGCGGGAGAGCACCTGCTTGACGTGCAGGGGGTCGTAGGTTCAATCCCTACTGGTTCCACCATTTTTTTATTTATAAAGACAAAGTCTTTAACGTCGCATATGGTTTGAGGTTAAAAACTTTCGAAATTGCTTAAAATGTGGTATATTTATCTCAAATAAGTAGTGAGGTATGTATGGCAACAATCATTTTTCTACTCAGTTTTATTGGTCTATCTTGGTATATGACAAGCATCACATCTATTTATCTTTTACCACTATGGCTCATCATCAATTATGGGCTATCTTTGGTTATAGTCATCCTCTTTTATCTCTTACAATATCCACTTGTTTTAATCTTAAAGCCCTCACACCCTTATAAGCATTATTTAATGCGTAGTATTTCCTTTTTACTCATACATTTTTTCTTAGGGCTTAATGTTAAGGTAACTGGCACAGAACATATTCCAAAAAGTGGACCACTTGTTGTCTATGCAAATCATAAATCCTATACGGATGGCTTTGTTGCAATGCGTATTTTTAAAAGACCTTTGACATTAACACCTAAAAAATCTGTTTTAAAACTGCCACTTTTAAAAGGTTGGCTTAAGGCATATGATGTTTTTCCAATCAATCGATCAAACCCAAGAGAAACAGCAAATGATCTTATTAAAGCAGTTGAGACTGTAAAAAATGGCCATGCGATGATTATTTATCCTGAAGGTCAGATCAAAAATCGTTTAAGTGAAGAAATTGAGCATATGAAACCTGGTGCGTTTAAGATTGCATTTAAGGCTGAAGCTGATATTATACTCATAAAATATGAAGGTAATGATTTGGTAAGACATCGTTTCCCTTTTAGAAAGACCTTTAGAAAGCTTACAGTTTTACCTCTCTTTAAATACGATCAATATAAGCATATGACCACACATGAGCTTGCAATGATGGTCATGTCAGAACTCAATCAAGTAAAAACAGTTTAAAGACTTTTTATAAAAGTCTTTTTTTTATGTTGTTTATTTATAAAATGCTTTGGACCTCTTAAAATCATCTTTGATACATGCTATAATGAGATAAAGAACCGAAAAGTAAGAGGTACATTTCTATGACCAAAAAGCATGCACTCATTTTTTTATGTTTTCTTCTCATGTCATTTTGGCTTGTTTTGTCTTTTAGATTAGACTTTGAAGTAGTTATCATAGGGTTTTTTGCATGTCTCTTGGTATTACTTTATAACTTTGATCTCATTTTCAATGATATGGAAGCAACAAAAATCACATTAAAAACAAGCTTTCAATTATTAAGATTGCTTGTCATTTTGATTTGGGAAATCTTTAAATCGAATATTCATGTAGCAAAAATAGTGTTAAGTAAACATATGCCAATTGATCCAGGATTCGAAAGTGTTCGTAACCCACTTAAAAAGGATCTCAATCAAACGTTATTTGCAAACGCCATAACCTTAACACCTGGTACATTAACAATTGATATCTCTGATGATTATATTGTGGTTCATGGATTAGTAAAATCTGAGATAAAAAACATAGAAGGAAGTCAGATTGAGCAAGCATTTATCAAGCTCGAGGAGGTTAGAAAATGATTGATGTCATGGTGTTAGTCGTAACGATTATATTAGTTCTTTTAACCTTTGCAGGTTTATATCGAGCAATTGTAGGGCCAACAGCTGCTGATCGCATTGTAGCGATCAACATGATTTCTACAAAGGTTTCAACAATCATTGTGCTCATAGCAATATTAACAAGACAAAATTCATTTGTGAGTGTTGCACTTGTCTATGCACTTATTGGTTTTGTTGCAACCATTGGCCTTGCAAAATTATTGATTAAAGGTAGGTTAGATATATGAATCTACTAGAAATCATCCAATTTATCTTTATCGCTTTATTTTTAGCAGGTGGTATATTCTTTTATATGGTCGGTGTCTTAGGTCTCCTTCGCTTACCTGATGTGTTTACACGCATGCATGCGACAACAAAATGTGACACGATGGGCGCTGGTTTGATTTTAATTGCACTTGTCATATGGCAAGGATTTACTTATGTTTCTTTAAATATATTAGTCGTCCTTATCTTTATATGGCTTACAAATCCTACAGCTGCACATTATATTGCGAAAAGTGCGTATATCTCACTTTACAAAAACGAAGAGAAGTGAGGGATTACATATGGAAATCATCAATGTCATTATCGTTATCTTTTTAATCTTGTGTGCGATTTCTGTAGGTAAAACAAAAGATTTGTTATCTGCAGTGATCATTTTTTCAGCTTATTCGCTCATGATGAGTGTTTTATGGCTTATTTTAAGATCACCGGATGTTGCAATCACAGAAGCTGCTGTTGGCGCAGGCATTACTTCACTGCTCTTTTTTGCAGTAATTAGTAAAACTGAGAGGTATGAAAAATGAAAAGACATATCACAAATGCGTTTTTTATCATTTTGTTTATACTCCTTTGTTATGCAGTTTATGAAATGCCTATAGACCATACGACTGATGCACCTTCCTATAATGAAGTTGTTAATCACTATATTGAACAAGGCTTAAATGATACAGGTGCGACGAACATCGTTGCAGCCATCATGACAGATTACAGAGGTTTTGACACCTTAGGTGAGACAATCGTCCTTTTCTCTTCAATTGTTGCTGCAGCTTCTGTCTTAAGACCTAGCAAAAAGAAAGAAGAGGTGGATGAACATGGAAGATAAAATCGTTAAAACCATGACTCGTATGCTTTTACCATTCATTCAGCTCTACGGCATTTTTATCATTCTTAATGGTCATATATCTCCAGGTGGTGGATTTGCAGGTGGTGCTATGATCGGCACAAGTCTTATTTTATATACCATTGTTTTTGGATTACCGAAAGCTAGAAAGAAGTTTTCACATCGTGCAGCTGAGTTTATGGAAAGTGGAGGTCTTATATTATATGTTGCAATTGGTTTAATTGCCCTTATATTCGGATTACCATTTTTAACAAATATCGAAGCAGGATTCTCTTTAGGAGAACCAGGTAAAATTTTTTCAGCTGGAATGATACCAATCATCATGATAGGTATAGGTATCAAAGTATTTTCAACCATGGTTTCGCTCTTCCATATTTTAATTGAGGAGGAGATCTCATGAATTTTTTGACATTTCTCGTTGAAAATATCAATTATTTAGGTGGTATTGCACTTTTCTTAATCGGGTTACATATCGTCGTTACACATTCAAATCTCATTAAAAGAATCATGGGTATTAATATTATGGGGACAGGCGTTTTTCTCTTTTTTGTTGCTATCGGATATGTAAAAGATGGTATTCCACCGATCATTATTGGTGGAGAACCTATCTATATTAATCCTGTACCTTCAGTGCTCATTCTAACGGGTATTGTCGTTAGTGTCTCGATTACGGTTTACTCACTCGCATTAACGATACGTATTTATCAAACTTTTGGAACGATTGACCAAAAAGAAATATCTAAGCTTATTCAAGAGGAGGAGTATCATGATTAATCAACTTCCGATCCTCCAGCTCTTACTTTTCTTAGGTATGGCATTAAGTATCCCACTCCTTAGAAAAAGACGCTTTAATACAACTTTAAGATTAGGTTTTATTGTTTTATGTCTTGTTTTAATCTCATCTATTTTTATCTATATACATGTCATAAGTGAAGGACCAATTTTATATTACTTTGGTAATCACGCACAAAGGTTAGGTATTGAATTTAAAGTTGATGCATTTTCTAGCTTTTTCACTATGTTTATTGTTATTTTAGCAATGATTATCTATATCTATTCTTCTGGTGATCAAACTGAAGGTATTGAAGAAAAAGAATATGGTAGATATTATATTTTGTTTTTCATTTTGATGATGTCAATGTTTGGTATTCTTTATACCAATGACTTGTTCAACACCTATGTATTTATTGAAATTTTATCGATTACAACATGTGCCATTATCTCCATTAAAAGGAAAAAAGATACTTATACATCAGCATTCAGATATGTGATGCTCAATGAAATAGGGTCTCTTTCTTATTTATTTGGTGTTGCATTAATCTATATGGCTACTGGTTATACGAATATGACTCTAGTCTATGAATCCATCAGTCAAGTATGGCAAACTTTCCCTGTTAACTTAATCATTGCCATTTCATTTATGATTGTAGGACTAGGTATAAAAGCGGCTGTTTTCCCATTTCATATTTGGTTACCAGATGCACACTCTAGTGCACCTTCAACATCCTCAGCGATTTTATCTGCAATTGTTGTTAAGGTATATATTTTAGTCCTTACCAAGGTCTTATTTAGAGTCTATGGCATAGATGTTTTAGAAGCCTTAAATATTCCAGTCATTTTAATGGTTTTAGCATCCATTGGTATGATTATGGGCTCTGTATTTGCTATTGCACAAAAAGATGTGAAAAGGATGCTAGGTTATTCATCTGTTGCACAAGTAGGCTATATTATTTTAGGTATTAGTTTACTCACCCATGATGGGTTAAGAGCAGCGTTTTTTCATATTTTGTCTCATGGTTTAATGAAAACTGCGCTCTTTTTATCCGCTGGTGCTATCATCTTTTATAAGAAGACAAGAAGAATTAATGACTTTGACGGTCTCGGTTATATTATGCCGGTTGCGATGGGGCTATTTAGTATTGCAGGTCTAGGTATGATAGGCATACCTCTTACATCAGGTTTTATCTCTAAACTTAATTTAGGCTTAGCAGTCCTTGAACTTGAAAGCTGGATTTTATTAGCGATTATTATTGTGAGTAGTTTACTCAATGTTATTTATTATTTACCCATTATTATTTCAGCATTCTTAAAGAATGAAAAATACCATTACCGTTTAGAAACCATTGAAAAAACACCAAAAGGCATGCTTATACCACTCATCATTTTAGGTGTGCTCATCATTGGTCTTGGCGTGTTCCCTGAACCGATTATGAATTTAATCGAATATGCGATAACAAGCTTACAAGCTTAGGAGGATCTTTATGGCTATAGAAGAAATCAAGCATAATAAAATATACATATTTGATCCACTTGCTATCCGTAATACATTGATTACGCTTTTTGCGTTATTAATCCTTTTACTATTTATTGCTGGAACTCAAAATTGGTTTGGATTCGAGAGTTTTTTAAGATCGATCGAGCCACTTTTTCAGTTTTTGGATCAAATCACACATTTTAAATTTGCACCGATTATACTGATTATGATTCCTATCTTAGGCGCAATCATACAGTTATTTATTGGCTCAAAAAAAGCGAGACTTAGAGATCAAATCATTATTTTCATGACGCTTTTAACAATTATTGGTATTATGCTAATGTATCCATCTGCACTTGATGGTACGCTAAGGCTTGAGATTCCACATCTTTTAGGGCTTGGATTATCATTTAAAGTGGATATGCTTTCTTATACCCTCTTATTTGTCTCATCATATATTTGGTTTTTTGTGATGGTCTACGCGCATGAATATATGCACAAAGAAAAAAAGGTCACGAGATTTTTCTTCTTTTTAGCATTAACATATAGCTCTGTACTTGGTACTATGATGGCTGGTGATTTACTCACCATGTTTTTATTCTTTGAAATTATGACGATTACATCTTATATGCTTGTCATTCATGGTCAAAAAGATGAATCCTATAAGGCAGGCTATAATTATATTATTATGGGATTTATTGGTGGTTTTTTAATATTAGCTGCAATGTTACTCATTTATTTTCATATTGGCAATTTATCCTTTGAATCAGCAATTGTTAAACTTTCTACACTAGGTTCTACGAAATATTGGATTATGGGTTTATTAGTATTTGGATTTGGTGTGAAAGCCGGCATGGCGCCTGTGCATGTGTGGTTACCAAGAGCACATCCAGTTGCTCCTACACCTGCTTCAGCACTATTATCAGGTATTATGATTAAAGTCGGCGCATTCGGTATTTTAAGGGTTGCCACAAGTTATTTCTTTCCAACCAAAGTATCTGTTTCCTCCTACACAGATCCGATATGGATAACGACTGAAAACGTAGGTTCAATGCTTATATGGCTAGGAATTATAACGATGGTTATTGGTGTTTTTTTAGCCCTCCAACAATCCCACATGAAAAAAATGCTTGCCTATCACTCAGTCAGTCAAATGGGCTATATTATTGTAGGTATCGGTGTCACCTTATATTTAGGCTATAAAGGTGCAATGGGCTATGCAGGGGCACTTTATCATATTATGAATCATGCACTTTTTAAATCACTATTATTTATGGTTGCAGGCGTTGTTTATCATCATACAAAAGAAAATGATATGTATAAATTAGGCGGTTTATGGAAAAAACTACCACTAACGACAATCGTTTGTGTCATAGCTGCTTTAGGTATAAGCGGTGTCCCTTTCTTTAATGGATTTGTTTCAAAATCACTGATTCATCACGGAATTGTTGAAGCTTATACCTATGGAAACCAAAGTTATTTCTTTGCTGAAATACTTTTTATCATCGTATCAGCCGGAACTGCATGTTCATTTATTAAGTTATTATATTATGTCTTTTTTAGAAAAACGGAACGAACATATGATGATTTAAAACGTGATTATTCGAGTTTAGATGTTGCACTCGTAGCCATTGCGCTTTTAATCATCGGTATTGGTATATTCCCTCATTACATGCTAAATCAATTTATTATGCCACAGTTAAATATCACTACGTTTGATCCTGATTTTATTGATCATTACGTTTTACATGTTGAATTTTTTACAACATATGAGTTTTTAATGAGTGGTCTAGTTGTTTCATTAGGTTTTATCATCTTTTTCTTGGGTAAAAAGTTTGATTTATTTCATTTACATTTACCAAAATGGCTAAGCATCGAGTATTTATTCTTTTTCCCAGCATATTTTCTCATGAAAAACGCATGTATGCTAATGTATGGCGATCATTGCCCTATCAACTTAGATGATGTAAGCAAACTTTCTAGCAAAGATCCCAATCAAATTAGTTTCACTGAACGTTTTATCATTACGCTGAATGTATTTAACCGAAGATATGAAAATAGTATCATTCGAAGCGATGCACTCATTTATACAAGTTTTATCACAGGTATTTTAATCTACATGTTTATAAGATTTATTTTCTAAATGAGGTTTATATGTACACCATTCTTGAAAAGAAAAGATTAACTGAATCTGTGACTTGGATGACGATTTTAGCTCCAGAAATTACCAGACATGCCATGCCTGGTCAATTTGTCATGCTTAGAGTTGAAAGAGATGGCGAGCGCATTCCTATGACGATTGCAGCTTCCAATCAAGATCAAGGAACAATTACAATTATTTTTCAAGTTGTTGGAACAACAACAAGACTATTAAATGAACTAAACATCGGTGATGAACTAATCGATTTTGTAGGTCCACTTGGTAAAAGAACAGAAATAAATCATTTAAATAAAGTGCTAGTTGTAGGTGGTGGTGTTGGATGTGCGATTGCATATCCCATCGTTAAAGCGTTGCATGATCAACATAAAATAGTTGATAGCGTCATTGGTTTTAAAACAAAGGATGCTGTCTTTATTGATGACTTATTTGAAAAATACTCAAATCAATCATTGTTATACACAAATGATGGTACGAAAGGTTTAAAAGGATTTGTCACTGAAGGGGTCAAAAAATTAATTAATGATGACATATATGATGAAGTGATCGTTATAGGACCACTTTTAATGATGAAGGCTGTTTCAGAATTAACAAGAGAAAAACACATAAAAACCATTGTTTCTTTAAATCCAATCATGATTGATGGCACAGGTATGTGTGGTGGATGTCGTGTGCTTGTTAATGATGAGATTAAATTTGCTTGTGTGGATGGACCAGAGTTTGATGGACACTTGGTTCATTTTGATGAACTCATAAGAAGAAACCTCATGTATCATGAACATGAAAGAAAAACATATGATGCCCTATGTAAGCTTTTGGAGGAGAAAGAAAGATGAATAAATCTTTAGTTAAAACACCGATGCGTGTATTAGATCCTCTTTTTAGATCAACATGTTTTGAAGAGGTATCTTTGGGATATAACTTAGATGAAGCGATGCTAGAAGCCAAGCGATGCCTAGAATGCAAGCACAAGCCTTGTGTATCGATGTGTCCTGTTAGAATTGATATTCCAGGCTTTATTCACGAAATCAAAAAGGGAGATATCAATAAAGCTTATCACATCATTTCTAAGTCTTCTTTATTACCTGGTGTATGTGGTAGAGTATGCCCTCAAGAAGCACAATGTGAGTCTGTTTGTGTAAGAAAGATCAAAGGCGAAAGCGTTGGTATCGGAAGACTTGAACGATTTGTTGCTGACTATATGCGAGACAAAGAGGATAATCATTTTTCAGAAGTGATTGAAAGAAAAGAAAAAGTAGCCATTGTAGGTTCAGGACCTGCTGGACTTTCTTGTGCGCATGATTTAAGAAAGTTAGGATATCAAGTCACATTATTTGACGCACTGCATGCATTTGGTGGCGTTTTATTATATGGTATTCCTGAGTTTAGATTACCCAAGGCAATCGTCGAACTTGAGGTTCAAAAACTAGAAAAAATGGGCGTTTTACTAAAGAAAAACATCATCATTGGAAAGACTTATACTATTGAAGATCTTTTTTTAGATGGATATCAAGCAATTTTTATCGGAACAGGTGCTGGACTTCCAAAGTTTTTAGGCATTCCTGGTGAAATGCTCAGTGGTGTTTATACAGCAAATGAATACTTAACCAGAGTGAATTTGATGAAAGCATATCAAGAAAAAGCTGTCACACCTATTCACATCGGTAGAAAAGTAGCAGTTATTGGTGGCGGTAACGTTGCGATGGATGCGGCAAGATCTGCGAAAAGACTTGGCGCAAAAGAGGTTTTTATCATTTACCGCAGGTCATTAGAAGAAATGCCAGCTAGATTAGAAGAAGTGCATCATGCGATTGAAGAAGGGATTATTTTTCATCATCAATCACATCCCATTGAGATTTTTGGGAACGAATCACACTTTGTTAAAAGGATTAGATGTGTAAAAATGGGTTTAGGTGAAAAGGATGCATCTGGTAGAAGAAAACCTTATATCATCGAAGGTAGTTCCTTTGATATTGATGTTGATGATGTCATTATTGCGATTGGAACAACACCTAATCCACTCATTAAAATCACCACACCATCACTATCTACTAATACTTATGGATGCATTACTATTGATGAAAGTGGTAAAACATCTATGAAAGGTGTCTATGCAGGTGGTGATGTTGTGACCGGTTCAGCAACAGTTATTTCAGCGATGGAAGCAGGTAGAAAAGCTGCAGATGCCATGAATCATTACCTAAATGAATTATCATTAAATGTGTTAAGATAGAAATAAAGGATGTGTTATGGATGAAACCACTTCTCTTAAAATCTTATAAGCAACTCATCGCATCAATCTTGTTTTTGGTTTTTTCACTTGTTATTATGTTTGAGATTTTGTCGTATTATCGTTTTGACTTTTCCATGATTGATGAGATTTTACAAATTTTTATGTATGTCTTAATCGTTGTTTCACTTAGTTTGGTGATCTTCATAGGTATCCTTATATTTTATCCAAAAGAGATATTATCTGAGGATGATGAAGCAATTTACATACATAGTTTATTTAAAAAAAATATTAAGGTCTTAAAAAAAGACATAACATTTGTTAGCACAAGAATCAATATTTGGGCGAAACCCTTTTTAGTTTATAGTGCCTTGCTCATTGAATCACATGATAAAATCTATACCATTCGTTTTGGTAAGAATATGCAAGATGTCAAGGAGCAAATTGCATTAATGATTGAACGGGTGTAAATATTAAGAATTTATAACTTTCATAATCAGAAGAACATTTGGTCATCACTTATGATACAATAATTAAGTACGGATGGTGACGAGTATGACTAAAGACGAAAAGAAAAGACATCTCATATTACATGATCCTAATATTTATAAGGGTCTTTTTTTGCTTTCTATTCCACTGATGCTTAATAATTTGATTAAGACTATTCATGATGTCATAGATATGTTTTTTGTGTCTGAAATACCTGGATATAGTGCAGAAGCAGTGAGTTCAATTTCTCTTACTTTTCCAATTATGTTTACCTTTATTTCATTAGGTATAGGTTTATCTGCCGCAGGCACTGCTTTAATTAGTCAACAAGTTGGATCCAATCAAAAAGAAGAGGCTAGAAAATATGCAAGTCAATTGGTTTTAATTGCACTTATTTTAGGTATCATGCTTAATATTATCTCTTTCTTTTCTGCAGAATGGATTATGAAGCTTATGGGAACTTCAGGCTATGTACTAGAAAATAGTGTGAAATACTTAAGAATAAGAGCATTTGAATTACCTGTTGTCTTTTTATTCTTTGCATTTACATCCATCAGACAATCTTCAGGTGATACAGTAACACCTGTAATCTATGGTGTTGTTACGATGATTTTAAATATCATCTTATCGCCTTTACTGATCAGCGTTTTTAATTTTGGTGTATCAGGTGCAGCTTATGCAACATTGATAGCAAATGTGGTCATCATGCCTGTTGGACTGATGCAATTATTTAAATCACCATCAGGGATTACCATAAAGCAAGCATACTTAATATTTGATCAAGAAGTGACAAGAAAGATTATTAAAACCGCGATACCAGCATCTCTTGGACAATCCATCACAGCTATTGGTTTTGCTATTATGAATGGATTCATTGTGAGTTATGGAACTCAAACCGTTGCTGCATTTAGTGTGGGCAATAGAATCAGCAGTCTGATTTTACATCCTGTGATGGCAATTGGTGGTGTGTTATCGGCTTATTTAGGTCAAAATATAGGTAATAGAAATATACCTAGAGCTAGAGAAACTTTTAAAAAGTCGATGATTTTATCAGCTGGACTTATGATCATTGGATCCTTTATTTTCATGTTTATAAGAGAATGGTCTGCTAGTATTTTTATCAAAGATGATCCGGTTGCTTTAAGTTTAACAGTTGAATATATGTTTTATCTGTTAATTGGGTTACCTCTTATGGCTATCTTTCAAAACTATCTGGGCACATTCAATGGTACTGGCGATACGAAGTTTACGTTTATCATAACGATTACAAGATTATGGATTTTAAGAATACCACTGATTTACATGTTTAAGAATTTCACGAACATCGGTGCTGATGGCATATGGTATGCCATGTTAATTAGTAATCTGCTCATTATACCGGTGGGCATGGTTATGTATAAAAAAGTGGATTATCAACCAAAGATAGATGTCAAAAAACAAAGAGATTTGAAGTATACATAAAAAAAACAGCAATTTTGCTGTTTTTATTTTACAGATGAGTTAATTTGATCCATGCCTTAGGTACATCTGATACCATGGACATGATAAAACCTAGAAGTAAACCACGATCTGAGCTCGCACCACCGATTTTTGTATTCCAATGAACCATTTCTTCATAAGATGTTGTATGAGATAAAATATGGAAAATGAGTGGGATGGATTGTGAAATGTAGCATGCAATTCCTGCATAATCTTTGATGAATGCTTTAGTGTCATCCATATCTAATGCTTGATAGAGAGCTTCTTGAAAATGTTTTGGTGCCTTTGGAATAACTTTTTTTAATGAAGTTTTTAAAGGTGCTTCATTGATGATACTAAGAAGTTCATCAAACATCTCATAGAAAATAAAGAAATCTTCAACTTCAGTAAAAGCCTGGGCGATCTCCCATGCTTTTTCTTTGGGCAATTGGTGCAATTTACATACCATGTAGGGTATGAAATTCACTAAATGTGTGTCATCTTTTTCAAATGGTGTATATGCTATTTTTAAATCATCATAAAGTGATTCGATGACCATCTTTTTAGCGTAACTTTCAATGTAGCCTTCATAGTCACCACCAGGTCTTATATGTTCATATAGCATTGTTATATAATCATTTTTAGAATAATTATCCTTCTTGATAATATCTTCATAAAGCCATTTAAAGAACATACCCTGAGTAGAAAAATCACCAATATCAGCATTGGGGTAAACAAAGTAAGATGGTTTACCTCTATCATAAACATCCTGATTTTGTTTTTGAAACAATAAGTCTCTTTTTTTACTTTCCGATTCTAAAAAAGGTGTATTATAAATCCAATGATGTCCAAGACTTGCACTATTTGCAACAAGTGCACCAACGTATCTTTTATCCATATAAACTCCTATCTTACCTTGCTTATAAAGGCTTTAAGTGCATCACTTTTTGGATGATCTAAAATTGATGGATCACCCATTTCAACGATTTCTCCTTGATCCATAAAGATCACATAATCTGCAAAATCTCTAACAAAACTCATAACATGTGTCACAAAAATAAAATCTTTACCTAAACCCTTGAGTTCTTCAACAGCAGTAAGCACTTCATGTGTTAATATAGGATCCAATGAAGATGTTGGTTCATCTAAGAAAATGATGTCTGGATTGACACTTAAAGCTCTTGCAATAGATGCACGTTGAGCTTGTCCGCCAGAGACATTTTTTGGTAATTTATTCACTTGATCTTCTAGATGAAGCATCGCTAAATACTTTAATGCGATACTTTCCGCTTCAGCTTTTTCAATACCTCTTGTTTTTTCTAGGATGAGTGAAATGTTTTTCTTTAGAGTAAGATGGGGAAACAAGTTATGATTCTGAAAGACAAAACCAATCTTTTTACGATAGTCTTCAGAGTCTACATGAAACGAGTTTACCCGAATTAAGCCATTTGTTGGTTTTTCCAAGCCAGACATCAATCGAATTAAAGTCGATTTTCCACTACCTGAAACACCAATAATAGCCACAGAGTGATACCCATCTAAAATTAAGTTCAAATCCTTTAGTACTTCAACATCATATGTATGTTTTACACCTACAAGTTCTATCTTCATAATGCCCACTTCCTTTCAATCCATTTTGTGAGTTGTGAGAGTGGAATCGTTATGATGAGATATAATCCCCACATTAATATATAACCCTCCACAAATGCAAAGGTTTGTGATTGTGCAACACGTACAGCATAATAAATTTCATTATAGCTAAGTACATTTAAAAGTGCACTACCCTTAATAATTAAAGAAAAATTATTCATCATTGGTGGCATCAAAATGCGAATGACTTGAGATATAATAATATAACGATATCTTTGATAAGGCGTAAAACCAAATAAATCCATGGTCATGTATTGATCTCTTGAGATACTAGAAAATGCTGATTGATAGACATTCTTCATGTAAGGTGTCATATACATAATTAGTGCTAAATAACCCATCGCATTACGATTAAATGTACCAAAAGCAGGTCCAATTAAAAAAGCAGTAATGACAACTAAAACAAGCAGTGGTGTACCATAAATGATTTCAGTAAATACATCAGTAATAGCATTTAAATACTTGACTTTTGAAATCGAGAAAAGATAAAAAACAAACCCTAAAACAAGGCTACCTAATAACGAAACAACCGATAAAATGATTGTGTTTTTAATACCGGTTGTTATTAGTCTTCGATAGGGACTAAATGATTGAATTGAAAAGCCGTCAACCTGCCGCATCACAACAAAAGCAACAAGTGCCAATATTGTGAGAATGGCAAGTATATAGGCTAATGTTTTATTGTTCATTGATGTAGAAATCTAAGCCGTATCGACCTAGTCTATCTAAAAGAATGGCATCCCATTTTAAGGAAAGTGTATCGTAAAGACCATTTTCTTCTGTGAATGTATCAATAAATGCATTGGCTTGTTCTAGTAATTCAGTATTCCCTTTTCTAACAGCCATACCAATAGGGCTTGCTACAAATGGATCCCATACAATCATTGTGGTGTTTAAATTTGCTTTATGACCATCAACGACTGGATTAGCACTCATCAGTAAGATATCAGCTGTACCTTGAGCTACGGTTTCAACAGCTGTACCTAAATCTGTAGCTTCAGTGACTTCTTTACCATAGCTTTGAGGAATTGATGCTGAAACTTGTGATGCAATACCTGTATATCTAGCATTTTCAATAGCTAGCAAATCTTCGACTGTTGAGTCTTCAGTAAGGTTATTCGTTTCTGCAAATGTTTTATTTACAAGCGTAATAATCTTAAAATAAAAGTATGGATCAGTGAAATCAACAATTTCAGCTCTAGCAGCAGTAATACTCATGGATGCGATAATAATATCAATTTCACCAGACTGTAAGGATGGAATAAGAGATCCAAAATCTGTATCCACAATTTCTACTTCACGACCTAAATATGTACCAAGGGCATAGGCGATATCTACAGATATGCCTTCAGGGTTGTTATCTGTATCTACCATTTCAAATGGTGGATAATTTAAATCCATACCGACTCTTAAAATATTTTCATCACGGCTACATGCCGCAAGCGTAAGTGATACGAATAAGACTGATAAAACGAGTAATAATTTTTTCATAAACGATTAATCTCCTTTACTTGTTTATAAATTTATTATAAATAATAAGGTAAGATACTACAATGAATATGCAAGTGTAATGAAAGAAAATGTGTAAATGTGTATAAAACGTTCATTCATTTTCAATGAATCCTTTAGGTGAACTACTCCCACCACTTAATGCATATCATTTGAAGTGGGGGCTTCTTGGGTAAAACAGACTAGTGTCTATTAAT
>ERZ869909.409-NODE-409-length-52935-cov-6.862254_pt1 | contig 52935 bp, 33 predicted proteins | sample MGYA00520892_ERZ869909 | MGnify/ENA primary metagenome ERZ869909 (study PRJEB32215, sample SAMEA104723947) | bioreactor metagenome | biome: bioreactor; feature: anaerobic bioreactor; material: water | place: China | collected 2015-03-12 ... | reverse complement strand
GGCGGGCGCGGGGGCGGGCGCAGGGGTAGGCGTCGGCGCAGGGGCCGGCGCAGGGGTGGGAGCAGGAGCGGGCGTCGGCGCGGCGAGGTCAGGGGCCTGCGCGACGCGTTGCTGGTCGAGCGCCTCGACCAGCTCTGCTGGCGCGGCATCCTCAGCTTCGTCGGGCTGCTCAGCGACCTGCTCGGGCTCAGGCTGGCCCTCGGCGGTGGGTGGTTCCGCGACGGGCGCGGGCTCCGTGGGAGCCTCGGCGGCTGCCGGCGGGTCTTGTCCGATGGGTGCGGGTGGCTCGGCAGCAAAGGGATCGGGCTGTGGCGCTGGCGCTGCGACCGGAGCGGGAGGGGCAGGCGCCGTCGGCTTGCGCAGGGAGGCGACGCCGATGACGACGAAGGCCACGAAGATGAGTCCTCCGAGAATCAGGAAGAGGCGTTGCCGCTGGCGGTCGGCCTCTTGGGCGGCTCGCTCATTGGCGACGGTCTCGAGGGCCTGCTGCTGCAGCGCCTCCTTGTCTTGCCCGACGGCGAACCAAGCCTCGAAGTCTCCAGTGATGGCTTGGGGTCGCTGCGGCCGCTGGGCTACGGTTGGCGCTTGCTCACCGGCGGCGGGATCGACCACCACGGAAGGTGCGTCCTGCGAAGCGCGGGAGGGGCGCGGAGCGACCCGCTGTGCGGCCCGCGCTGGTTCGTCGGCCGGCGGCTTGGTAGCGGGGCTGGGGGCGCGCTGTGGGGCAGCCGCCGAGGCCGCTGCACGCTCCTCACGGGAGGGCGGCCGCTCCTCGCGGCCGGTCCTCGCCCCCTTCTTGCCCCGACGGGCGGAGCGCGGGTCTACGGCGCTTGGTACCGGCGCGTCGCTCTCGGCGCCGCGGCTGACGTCGCGCCGAGCAGGCGGTGCTTCCTCGGCGACTTCCACCGCGACGCGGGACGCGGTGGGCATCCGGGGGACGGGAAGCTCGTCGGGATCATCGTCCAGCTCCTCGTGGGCTGGGGTTGCCCGGGGGGCGGCGGTCTCGGTCACCGCAGGGACCTCGCCGGTGACCTGGCGGTAGAGCGCTCGCACATCGCGGGTCAAGTCCTCGAGAGGGCCTCGGACGCCGGGCGCGGCGGCGAGGTCGCCCGCGAACACGGCGAGCGCGGCGCGGGCTTCTTGCGCGGTGGCGAAGCGTGCGCTGGCGTCCTTGTCGAGGAGCCGGAGCACGGTGGCTTCGAGCTCACGATCGATGCGAAGCCCGGGCCTCGCGAGGGTTGGTGCGAGCGGCTTTTCGTAGATCTGCCGCTTCAAGGTGGTGCTAGGCGTCGACGAGGTGAAGGGGGGGCGGCCTGTCAGCAGCTCGTAGAGCAGGAGCCCCACCACATAGAGGTCGGAGAGCGCGTCGGGCTCTTGGCCCCGGGCCTGCTCGGGGGAGAAGTACTGCGGCAGTCCCAGGAAGCGATCCGGATCACTTCGTGAGGTGCGGACGGGATCCTCGACGCTGTAGAGGCGGTACTGCGCTGGGTCGGTCAGGACGACACCGCTGGAGCGCGCTCCGTCTGTGAGGAGGATCTTGCGCGGGGTGAGCCCGCCATGCGCCAGGCCTGCGGCGTGGATCTCGTCGAGGGCGCTCAGCACCCCACATACGATAGCGCAGGCCTGCTGCGCTGGCACGGGCTCATCACCGGCGGGGCGCCAGGCCGCGAGGGAGGGGGCCTCGATCCAGCCGGTCGCGAGCCACGCGCTCTCGGGCGTGAGGTGGAAAGCCGCGATGGGTGGACAGCGTGTGGTCCCCGCCTCAGCGAGGATCCCGAGGGCCTCCTGGTAAGCGTCGAGACCGATTCCCGACTCAGCGATCCACGCGTCAAAGCGCTTGACTGCGAGCTTGAGACCCGAGCCGCGGTGAGCCGAGGAGAAGACCTCGCCTAGCTCATCGCGGCCGACGGAGCGTTCCAACGAGAAGAGCGAATTCGGATCCATCGATGCCACATCGTTGAGGGGCGTCAGGGTGCGCGGGCTGCAGGCGTGTCGTCCTGCGCCCGGTCCTCTATACCGAGTTGTCCCATGCGCGTCGACGCCTCTGTACCCGTGGCTACAAAAACGCGTTGTGCGCGCTGGCTGCGCTGGTTGGGATGCGCGGCGGGCTCCTGGCGGAGTTCGGGCGACGCCTGGGCTTGGGCGAGCGCGCACTTCTTGCTCTCGTCACGCAGACGCCTTACTCGGAGGATGCGTGATCGCGCGAGACGACCCTGCGGCGTGCGATCGCTGGTTCGCGGCGCCCTCTCCCTTTCGGAGCGGGGCGGCGCTGGAGCAAGGCGTTTCTGGCGTAGGGTGGGTCCGGAGTGCAGCGGGCAAGGGGGCGCGTGGAGACAACAGAGCGTAGTTGGCCTGACGTTTCGGACCTTGAGCGACGCTTCGGCGGGCTCGGTAGGGGGGCAGCGGTGGTTGCGGGAAGCCCCCAGCAGAGTGGTAAGCAGCGCAGGCACCTCCGCGGCCTCGCGCACGCGCTGCGGCCGCTGGCCCAGGTGGGCTCTGGCGGATTGACGCCTGCCTTCGGGGAGGCGGTGGATCGGCTGCTGCAGGACCACGAGCTGGTGAAGATTCGCGTCCCGGAGCGCGCGCCCGTGGCGCCATGGCTCGCGGGCATGTGGCTGGCGACCGCGCTCGACGCGGCGATGGTCGACCTCGTCGGTCGGTGTGTACTGCTCTACCGACCGCATCCAGAGAAGCCCCGTATCGTGCTGCCCGGGGCTGAGAGCTGACGAGTGAGGGATGTGCAGCGCGAGACCTGCTGAGAGGAGTGGACATGAAGCGCATCGAGATGGATCTTCACCGCCTTCGGCCCGACCAAATTGAACAAGCCGCGGAGGTGATTCGCCGAGGTGAGCTCGTGGCGCTGCCGACGGACTCGACCTGGGCGATCGTGGCGGATCCTTTTCAGCACCAGGCCGTTGAGAAGCTGACGACTGTCCGCGAGCTGACGGAGTCACCGCGCAATGGCGCGAAGGTGGGGCAGCCGCTGAGTTTGCTCTGCGGATCCGTGTCACAGGCGAGCAACTTTGTGATTCTCGAGCAGCCCCAGTTCCGCCTCTTGCGCCGGATTCTTCCGGGCCCCTACACGATGCTGCTCCCGGCTTCCCGCCAGGTCCCCAAGATGCTGCAGTCGAAGCGCAAGTCGGTAGGCATCCGGATGCCCAATCACCCGATCGTGCAGGCGCTGCTGGAGACGCTCAACCAACCCCTGACGTGCACGACGGCGCGGTGCAAAGACGGCGCGTTGGTGCAGTCCTCGTCGGAGATCGAGCGTGATCTCGAGGGGCTTGTGACGCTGCTGCTGGACGCGGAGCCCTTTGTGGCGGAGCCGAGCACCGTGCTGGACTACTGCGACGAGACGCCGCTGGTGTTGCGGGCCGGCAAGGGGTTGGTGGACGCGGATTGGGAGCTCGCGAGCGCCCGCCCCGCTTAAGTGGACCTGGCACTGCGCGCGATCGTCACCTTCCTGACACCACCCTCGGAGCGCTGCTCAGGATCCGGTGAGAGGCGTTAGCAAGATAACAGTGACGCAGACGTGAAGAAATGTTAGCCTTTGCGTCGCGATTTGCTGAGCGCCGGGATCGGCACTCTTCTTGCATTGTAGCGCCCTGGCGCTCGCCCTGCGTGGGGCGAGCCACCTGAGACCCTTTGAGAGAGAGAGGAAGGTGAACAAACGAACAACCTTGGCCCTGTGTCTGCTGCTGAGCGCGGGTCTGGCCTGGCCCTTGGCGGCCCTTGCTGAGGACGACACGGGCGCGTCGGTGGACGCCGACGTCTCGGATGAGGCCGGGGCTGCGTCACGCCGGGCGGCTCCCGTCGAGCGCGCGCTGGGCGTGCCCCTCTCTGTTTCTGCTTCGGCGCGTGCCTCCGCCACGCTTGGGCACTTCTTTCGGGACACGACGGTGGCGCGCAATGGCATGGCGAGCATCTATGGCCTGGGCGTGAACTACCGGCTGATGCCCAGCGTCAGCGCGAGCCTCTCGATGTCGTACTTGCAGTACCTGAGCGCCTACGGCGGGTCTCAGCGGCGTTACGAGGGGCGCTTCCAGGACATGGGCCTGAGCCTATCCCACGCCTCGATCTTCCGTGAGTCTTGGTCGGGGATCAACCTGTCGGGGGGCCTCAGTGGCGTGATTCCGACGAGCGCTTCGAGCCAGTTCACGGGCCTCTACACCTCCCTCAGCGCCTCGGCCACCCTCAGCCGCGGGATCGGGCCCGTGAGCTTGTCGCTGACCAACAGCTTCTCGAAGAACTTCCACCGCTACACATCGATCGTGGCGGACCTCGATCGCTACCCGATCGATGCGCTGGCGCGTGCCGACAGCCCTGAGCGGATCACCGAGACCCGAATCGCGCTCGACACAGGCCTGCTGACGAGCCACTCCCTCAGCCACTCGCTCAGCGCGAACTACCGGGTCTGGAGCACGCTCTCGCTCGGCCTGAGCTTCGGGCTGAACCACAGCTGGACCTATGACAACGGCACCATCACGCGCGAGGACGAGTTCACCAACCCCAACGCGCGCGTCGGACGTGGGTTCCGGCAGGGCATGAGCGGAGGCCTGAGCGCGAGCTACGGCTTCCTCGACTACTACGGCGTGAGCTTCTCCCTCTCGACCAACCAGTCTCCGTTGACGGCCGACAACCGCAGGGTGCGCTTCCCCTTCTGGGACTTCCAGAGCGGCAACCTGCAGTACACCTCGGCTTCCCTCGGCCTGTCGGCGAGCTTCTAGCCGACTCCTTCAACCCACCCAAGACATCGCACTGACCAGCACCCTCAGGAGTGAAACGTGATGAGATCCTTTGCCCCCCTCAAGGTGTGCGCCCTCCTGGCGCTCACCGCTTACTGGACCGGCTGCGCGCAAGACGTCGGCGACATCGACCGGACACAACCCAACCGGATCGAGAAGAACGCCTTTGAAGGCGAGTGGTACTTCCGCCAGACCGTGGTCGACGTCAACGCGACCGCCATGAGCTCGTTCATCGGCTACGAAGGCCAGGCCTACAGGGTGGTCTTCGACATCCAAGAAAATCAGCTCATCGCCCGGCAGTTCGACGAGGACATCATCGGCATTGAGCAGGGCGCGCCGCACGGCCGCCCCGGCCAAGCCAACAGGGTCGGCTACAACCCTGTGGCGGCGTGGCGTGTCTCGAGCCACTTCGACGTGCAGCGCTCCTACAACGCCTCGACGGGCGAGCAGAGCAACGTCATCAGCGAGAACGCGAGCGACCGTCCCTGGTATGAGCGGAACTACGTCCGCGTCGACTGGACGCGCAACTTGATCGATACGCAGGTCGATCCCCTCTTCGGGGTGCAGGCGGTCTCCTCCCTGACCGTCACCCCGCAGGACAGCGGTGAGGCCCCGACCCTGCGCTTTGAGCGCAATGAGAACGGCACGGTCGTCTATTTCGACGTTCTCAACACCTACGTGCTCTCACCCTCGTGGATCGACTGCATCCTCTACTTCGGCTTCCCGCTCTACGACGGCTGGTGCGGACCGGAGACGGTGCAGGTGCGCTCCTCCTTCTGGCGGATCTTGGACGAGACCCCCTACGAGCCCCGCGTCTACACGGACTTCGACATGACCCGCTTCGGGTTCTTCCGTGTCGAGCGCGCGGTCTACGACCCCCGCTACGGCGCACGGGACGAGGGGCGCATCATGCTCGCCAAGCGCTGGCACATCTGGGAGCGCGACTATGACGCGCAGGGACGGCTGATTCCCGAGGCCGAGCGCGTCCCCCGCCCCATCGTCTTCTACGGCTCCCTGGACTTCCCGGAAGACCTGATCGAGCCCTCGTTCGACATCGCCGAGCAGTACTCCCTGGCCTTCCGCCGGACGGTCGCCGCTGTTCAGGGACGCAGCATGGATACCGTCCCCCGTATGTTCTACTTCTGCCTCAACCCCGGCGGCACCAACCTGACCCCACCCGAGAACGCCACCGAGCGGCAGCGCCAAGCCTATGAGGTCTCCAACCAGGCCTACCGCGACGGCATCTGCGAGCAGCCCGGTGTCGACAAGCTGCTGGGCGATATCCGCTTCAGCTACTTCAACTGGATCCACACCCTGCAGCGGACCGGCCCCGCTGGCTACGGACCCTCGAGCGCGGACCCCCGCACGGGCCGCATCTTTAACGCGAACGCCAACATGTATGGCGACGTGGTCAACAGCTACGCCCAGTTCGGTCTCGACATGATCCGCATGATCGAGGGTGAGCTTGACCCCATCGCCTACGGCTACGGCGACGCCGTCCGCGCGTACTTCGCGGAGCTCCGGGAGCGTGGCGGCGACCTCTTCTTCCAGAAGAGCGCCGACGGATCCCTGCCCCGCTCGATCCGCGACGCTCTCTACGCCATGGAGCAGCGGGAGCAGCGGGAGATCCGCTTCGATCAGTTCCTGCAGAACCCCAACGTACAGGTCGCCTTCGCCGAGGGCCCCAACGCGTTCCGCTTGCGCAACGAGCGTCAAGCCAGCCGCCTGCCCGAGCTGGCTGGGACCCGCCTAGAGCGCGAGGCGATGCTCCCTGAGCTCCGCCAGCTCCTGATCCCCGAGCACCTCTCCGCGCACGCTCAAGGCGCCAACGTGGACTGGGAAGACGTGCTCTCCCCAGTCCGATACGCATCCCTCGAGACCTTCATGCGCCTCCACGAGCGCCGCGAGCGCGACCTCCTCGCCCAGAACATCCACTCCGCGAGCTTCTACGACAACCTCCTCATGGCGACGGTCAACCGCGTCCGTCAGTTCCGCGAGAGCATCCGCGATGAGGTCGCCGACGACTTCGAGCTCAACGAGCGCACGTGGATTCTGCTGCGCCAGCTCATCTACCGCTCGATCCAAGAGCACGAGGTCGGCCACACCGTCGGCCTGCGGCACAACTTTGAGGCGAGCACCGACGCGCTCAACTACTTCCCGCAGTACTGGGCCCTGCGCCAAGAGCTGACCTTCGACCAAGACTGCGACGGGCGCGGCTTCCGCACCTTCCCGGCGACTGGCCTCGGCGAAGGGCTCCCGGCCCCTGCTCCCTGCGACGGCTTCAGCTCACCCGAACAGGAAGCTGAGATCCACGCGCGGGTGCTGCGCGAGCTTGAGCTGCGTGGTGTGCACGAGTTCTCACTCGCCTCGGTCATGGACTACGGCAACCCGTGGGGGGCCTTCCCGGGCCTTGGACTCTACGACTACGCCGCCATCGCGTTCGGCTACGGCAACCTCGTTGAGGTGTGGCGCAACCGCTCACGGCCTGCGCGCCTGGATATCGTGGCGAACACCAACGAAGGCGGCGACCGCCTCAGTGGCGGCGCTACCATTCGCCAGAGCGGCGAACGGATCTCCGATCCGCGCATGCGCTCCGTTGACAACCTCGTGCAGCGTCGGGCATCGGGCCGCCGCGTCACCGTGGGAGGCAACCGCCCGTGGACCTACTGGCACTACTCCGTCATCCCGGGCATGTTCTACGGCATCACCCCCGAGCCCGCCGAAGCCGCCACCGAAGGCTTCGCCGAGGCGAACTTTGGCCTGCCCGATCAGTTCTACAACTTCACTGGCCTGGGCAACATGTTCGCGCTCTACGACCGAGAGCTCGTACCCCTCGACCAAGCGCGCGCTCAAGGGCGCATCCAGGTCCCCTACCGCTTCTGCTCCGACGAGTACCGCGGATCCTCGCTGGAGTGCGCCATCTGGGACGCCGGCGCCGACGAGCTCGAGATCTTCTCCAACACCCGGATGCAGTACGAGAACTACTACACGCTGGACATGTTCCGCCGCGGTCGTGCCGGCTGGGGACTCTTCCTCTTGCCGGTCCTCAACCGCATGCTCGGTCGCTACTTCCTGCCCTCGCTCCGCGCCTTCCAGTACTCCCTGCTGCGCTACGCCAACCGCGGCCAGGTCTGGGGACAGATGGAGTTCGGCGGCCAGGCCGCCTACGCAGCGCTCGAAGGATCCGTCGACTTCCTCGGGAGCGTCCTGACCGCGCCAACACCGGGCACCTACGTGTTTGACGAAGCAGCTGGATTCTTCGCCAATGTCTCGGAGAGCATGGACATGGACGCCGTCCGCGCCTCCAATGAGGAGTACTTCGGAGCTCAGATGATGACCGTTGGTATCGCGGATGGCGGACGTTACGGCTTCTCGCAGTTCCGCCGCGGCCGCGACGGGGAGAACCGCGGTGAGCGCTCCTACTACTCGATCTTCGAGTACGAGATCGTCACCCACTTCTTCGCCAAGTACGCTGCGCTCATGGCGCTGAGCCGTGGTGACGTGGACGTCGTGGGAGCAGACACCAGCTCGGACGCTGGCGCCTACTTCTTGCCGCCCTACTTGGTCTTCTCCGACTACATGAACCGCTACCTCGGCTCCGTCATCGCCAACGACTACCGCTTCGCTGGCTGGTGCGCGCGACCGAACGGCAGCGGCATGGACATGCGGCCGATCCGCATGCTCGACACCAACCGCACCCCCTGCCAGGACGGCACCCTTATCAACCCGCACACGGAGGCCTTCGGCAACCGGGACTTCAACACCCCCTACCTCGCCATTCTCTACGCCGCGGCGGACCTCCAGGGCGGTCTCTCCTACGAGTGGCTCGACCGCACCGCGGTCTACGTCGCCGGGCGCGACGGTGACCACCTCCTCTGCCGAGAAGGTGAGCCCTGCGACTACGTCGAGGAGTCCTACCTCGATCGCGACGCCAACATTCGCTACGTGGCCTACTACCCAGCAGATGAGAACCCTCTCCTGGACCCCGCGTCGTGGCACGCCGGTGTCCAGCTGCTGCGCCGTCTGCAAGAGCTAGACGCCGAGATCGCGGAGATCGAGCGCACCGTCGGCCGGACCTCGTCCTACTGGCGCGCCAACAACCTGCGCGGCCGCCTGCGGGACCTGGTCCGACTCCACGTCGAGACCACCTACTTCTACCGCAACCTGAACTCGAACAGCGCAGGCCTCCTGCGCTAGACGACGCCCCAGAGCGCACACGCGCACGACACACAGGAAGGGCCCCAGCGCACAGCGCCGGGGCCCTTCTCCGTTTCGGGAGGCGCACCCGTCCACGACACCGCGCGGAAAGCCCCCCGAGTCAGGCGCAAGCCCCCAAGTCAGGCGCAAGCCCCCCCAAGTCAGGCGCAAGCCCCCCGTCCAAACCTCACGAACATCCCCCTCCAGCCACCGCGCCCCTCACGAAGCCCTGCCTCCATGGCCGATGACAGGCCAGGCAGCCATGCGAGAGCGCCTGCACGGCGACACACCTGCCCACAAGAACCCGCAACACGCCCGCCACAATCAGCACCCCCCCCCTTACACCCTGGAGGCAGCCGCGCCCCCTCCAGCCTCCAGCCTCCAGTCTCCAGCCTCCAGCCTCCAGTCTCCAGTCTCCAGTCTCCAGTCTCCAGCCTCCAGCCTCAAAAAGCCCCATCCTCCTCACCCCCTGAGTCCACCGCCTCTCGAAGCTGACCGCCGTGGAGGAGCGTCTCATCGGCGCTCCGCTCGTGAACAAGCGGCGCATGCCGGATGGGGGCTGTGCCTCTCAGGAAGAACTCTTGCCGCGTCCCCGTCGCGCGCGGGCGCGCCAAGAGACCCGTCTCGCGATCCACCAGCGCGGTCTCGATGGATTCCGGGACCGGGACCGGATCCGGGGCGGCCTCTCCTTCCAGGAGCCCTGCCATCACCTGGACCCAGATGGGGAGCGCCGTCGCGCTCCCTCCTTCACCCCGACCCAGGGGCGTGAAGCCGTCCCTGCCCACCCACACCCCGACGACGTGCCGCGCGCTGTAGCCGACGAACCAGGCGTCGCGAATCCCGTTGGTGGTCCCGGTCTTTCCTACCACAGGCTGAGGCAAGCGCGCCGCGCGGCCGCCGGTGCCCTCGGTCACGACGGAGCGCATGGCTGAGGTCATGAGCCAGGCGAGCTCGGGCCGGATTCGCTCCTCGCTGATCACCTGCCGCTCCCACAGCACCTCGCCCCTGGGCCCCAGCACCCGCGTAACAAATCCCGCGGGCGCGTAGCGACCCTCGGCGGCGAAGGTCGCGTAGGCGTTGGTGAGCTCCAGAGGTGTCACCTCCACCGCGCCGAGGGCCAAGCTCAGCCCGTCGGGCATCGCCCCCTCAATGCCCGTGCGGCGCGCCAAGGCCTGCACGGGTCGGACGCCTACCTGGCGCATCAGTTGGGCGGTGATGGTGTTGCGGCTCCTCGCGAGCGCGACGCGGACGGACATAGGGCCTTCAAAGCGGCCGTCGTGGTTGCTTGGACGCCAGTCGCTAGACCCAACGATGGCCTCGGTGAAGGGCTGATCGATGTACACGGTGGCCAACGTGGCGACCTGCTCCTCCAGGGCGGCAGCAAAGACGAAGGGCTTGAACGCTGAGCCGGTCTGACGACGCGCCTGCACGGCTCGATGGAAGGAGCTCTCGGCGAAGTCGTACCCCCCCACGATGGCTCGAACGAGGCGGGTCTGTGGATCCATGACCACGACGGCGCCCTGAGGCGCCTCTACGAAGCGCCAGAGCACATCCCCAGGATCGGGCAGGGGATCGGCGGGGAGGGTGCGAAGGGGCCGCACGGTAAAGACTGCTCCGCGGGGGAGGAGCGTCTCCCAGGATACCTCGGGCTCGCCCTGGCCAAAGCGTCGGACGTGGGAGCGCTCCAGGCGACCGCGGAAGGGGCCTACCGCCATGACCGTCGCATCGGCGTCACTCGTGAGAATGACCGCACGGTAGTCCTGGTCAGCGACCAGCCCGCGGGCAGCGACCTCACGGTGTTGCTCCCGTAGCCAGCGTTCAATGTCGGCGTCCGAGCCCAGGCTGCGGAAGGGCCTGAGCCAGCCGCGTCGTTGATCGACGGCATGGAGCCCATCACGCAGCGCAGCCTCAGCGAGGGCCTGCTGCCGAAGATCCAAGGCGCTGTGTACGTGAAGCCCTCCAGCGAAGACGTCCCCCACCGAGAACGCCTCTGTCTCGGCAGCGATCGCCAGGAGCTCCCGGCGGACAGCGTCCACGTACCACGGCACACGCCCAACCCAGGGTAGCTCCTCCTGCTGGAGCGCCAGCGGCGCCTCCGCTGCCTCCCTGTAGAGGTGCTCTGCAAGAAAGCCCTTCTCGTACATCTGCCGCAGGACATAGGCACGCCGCTGCAGCGCACCATCCGGATTCCTGTACGGATTCAAGAGGTTTGGTGCTTGCACGATGCCGGCCAAGAGCGCGGCCTCATGGACCTCCAGATCGCGCGCGCTCTTGCCGAAGTAGAAGCGGGCGGCCTCCTCGATGCCGTAGTACACCCTGCCGAAAAAGACCTCGTTGAGGTAGATGGCCAGGATGTCGTCCTTGCTGAGGTCTCGCTCAAGCCGGTAGGCCAGAATCAGCTCTTGAAACTTGCGGCGGTAGGAGCGCTCAGGGGTCAGCACCAGGTTTTTCACCACCTGCTGCGTGATGGTCGAGCCACCTTGGCGAATCGCCCCTGCGCGCAAGTTGACGACGAATGCGCGCGCAAGGCCCCGGATGTCCAGACCGGGGTGGTTGTAGAACTCGCTATCCTCGGCCGCCAAAATGGCGTGAATCATCACCTGTGGAATCTCATCGAAGGCGAGCACCGTCCGAAAGATCCGCTCATCGTCCGTCCAGCGCTCCACGAGCGTGCCATCAGCACTGTAGACGTGGCTCGTCTGCTTCGGCTGGTAGTCTCCAACACGGGAGATGTCGGGCAGGTCCTCCACGAGGTCCCGGTAGAGCCCATAGCCCACGCCTGCGGCAGCGAGGGCGATGATGATCATCCCCGCCAGCATGACCAGGAAGGCCTTCCACCAGCACCCGCGGCCCTTTCGCCTCCCTTGGCCTGCGCTCATAACGCTCCTCCTCCCGCCCGAGCCCCAAAGTGGGTCCAGCCGCGCTCTGGCACGGGTCGCCATGGTTCTTGTGCGCTGCGACGATACGACACACCGGCCGGGCCACGCTCAACCCAGCCGATGCGGGACGCTCCTGGCACGGGCGCAGGGGCCGCCCATAGACGGACATAGTCGTCGCCCCCGTGCCACTGCCATCCTTCCAACGCCACCCGCGCGCCTTCCTCTTCCCCAAAGCACGACAAGAGCGCGTCCTCACCTGGCAGGCTACCCTCCATGTAGAGGTGGGTTCCGCTCGCCCGCGCCAGGCGCCACGCGTCTCGGGCCAAGCCATCGCTGACGTCGATGCAGGCATGCGCGTCGACCCCCCAGGCGGGGGTGCGGACGTCTGGCCGCTGATGTGCGCGTACAAATGGGGCTGCCTGCGATCCTCCACAGCGCTCACCTCGCAACACCGCAAGACCAGCCGCGGCCCATCCTACGGGGCCGTCCAGGTAGAGGGACGCTCCGGCGATCGCACGCGAACGCGACCAAAGCGCCTGGCCCTGTTGCGCCCCCACGATCGTCGCAGAGAGGACGACGGGACCGGGCGAGCCAGTCGTGTCGCCCCCAACCAAAGCGAGCGGCCCCCACGCAGCGACCCCTGCCTCGAGACCCTCCACGAGACCTTCGATAGCCGACCACGAGAAGCTCTGCGGGAGAGACAGGCTCAGGAGGAACACCCGGGGCTGCGCGCCCATGGCATAGAGATCCGACACGTTCGTAGCCAAGAGCTTCCAGCCTATATCGGACCACGTGCTCCAGTCCGATCGAAAGTGCACACCTTCGACCATGGTGTCGAGGACGACAACGCTCCCGTCATCGCTTCGCAGCCGGCAGCCGTCATCGCCGATTCCCTCGTCCCCCTGCCTGCCGCCTCCCAGGCGTTGGTGGAGGAGCGCGATGAGCGCGTCTTCTCTATCCAGAGCGGTCACGGCGTGCCTCACCACAAGCTCGACGCGTCTCGCTGCACGCGCTGGAAGACCACATAGGCTACAGCGATGACCACGAGAACCAGGAAGGCGACGGCCCACGTCAAGCCCCTACGCAACAGGGCCACCTGTCCCATCAGCCCGCCCCCCTCGGCCATGCGGATCGGCAAGGCGAGCGCCTGCGCCTGGGCCTGTTGCACCAGCCGGTCAAGGTAAGGTTGCATGGTGTCCGCCTCCACCTCATCGGCCAGCGCATGCCTGTACTTCCGCACACCGAGCTCAATGAGACCATGCTGCAGGACCCACGCCACGAAGGCGTCGTGCACCGGAATCTCCCTTGGGGACGCGAGCACTGCCTCCCAAAGCGACTGCGCTCGAGCCCAGGCCGCTTCCTTCCCGGCTGGGGGTATCTCCCAAGGCTCTTGTCCCTTGACCACCCTCGCGAACACCAGACCGCAGCGCTCGCACGTATCCGACCGCTGCTGGCGATGACCGCACTTGGGGCACTTCACGGGCGGCAGGACCCGAGCCTCGGCGACCGGTGCTCGGGGCGCCAAGACGGGTGGCTGCGGCGCCTCAGCCTCGCGCGAGACGGCTGCACCCTCCGCTTCCGAGCCTGCAGGCTCTCTCGGCTGCCGGTCGACGCTGCCTGTCGCCGTCGCGTCCTCAGGGGGCGGGGTCTCCTGCGTGCGTTCGCTCGTGTGGGACCCGTCCCTGGGTGGGTCTCCCGGGGGGTCGGCGCCATGTGCGTGCCCCCCGATCACCAGACGAAAGGGCGCAGCGCACTGCGAGCAGACCCCCACCAACGCGCTCCCCTCCAGCACAAGACCTGCTGCGTCCAAAGGGTGGTCACAAGCAGAGCAGGCGATACGCATGGACGGTGGCTCCTGAAGGAGGCGAGGGACACGACGCGAGCGGCTCCCAGACGCCCGCCAGCGTTCGGGCTGACAGCGCAGCCCTACGCGATGGCCAGCAGGGGCTGAGGGACGAAGGTCAAGGGAAGCCAACAGAGGGTGACGAGCGCGAGCCAGCGCTCCCCCGGGGTGATGCCGGGCCCGGGCGTGAGGCGCTGCGGGTGCTCGACGCCCAACACGACGAAGAGGAGCAGAACCAGCACCCACCACCCAGGATAGGCCAGCCAACCCAGCACGACAAGGCCTCCCCACACCAGCCAGTTGACCCAGCGGGCCGCACCTCCGATCAACCCGTGCACCAAGTGGCCTCCGTCAAGCTGCGCCACCGGCAGCAGGTTGAGCGCCGTGACCAGGAAGCCCACCCAGGCGGCGAAGGCCAGGGGATGGAGAAAGACGTCGTGTCCTGCAGGAATCGGACCGTGGAACCAGCGCTCCATCCACCCGAAGAGCAGCGGTGTGCCGAGCTGCATCCAGCCGCCCTCCTCGATCGGCAGCGGCCTTACTTCGCTCATCGCGACCCCCACGAGGGCGATCGGCAGCAGGAGCACGAGCCCCCCCAAGGGGCCCCCGGCCGCGATCCGCACCCATGCGCTGCGCGTCAAGGGCCGATCGGGGGCCTGAAGCACGGCGCCCAGCGTGCCCAGCGGAGGAATCGAGGGCAGAAAGATCGGCCACCCCAGCCAAACCCCTTCGCGCTTCGCTGCCCACATGTGGCCCGCCTCGTGCGCTGCCAGCACGACCAAGAGGGCCGTTGAGAAGACCAAACCGTCCCACCACGCCCCCGCAGGCCAGGCGCTGAGGGGTCCTGTCCCGCGGTGAACACTGAGGGAAGCGCCTGCGTAGATCGTGGTCACGATCGTCAGCAAGAAGGCGATCGGAGCGAGCGGGCCCAGCCGGGCGGGAGCCGCGTCCTGGGGCGGCTCATCGCTCATCGCTTGGCCCCCCGGCTACCCGACGCTCCCACTGTGCCTTGTCCGGAAACCCGCCCGCCGCGGCCACCCGCGCCTCCCAGGCGCTCAGCTCCGCGACCAGCGCTGCCGGCAGGGCTACGGGCTCGGATGCCACCACCCGGTACACCAAGCGGGAGCGACGCCCGCGGCGATCGTAGCCGCCTTCGCCCTCCAACACGACCACCTCGCCAGGTCGCACGCCGCCGCGCAAGGTCACCCTCGCGCTGCCCCGCAAGGTGGGCACATCGGTCTCGATGCCTGTGAGCCGCTCGCCGAGGGTCAAGGGCAGGTCGCCAACGACATCCTCGCCCTCCACGCGGAGGAGGGGGTGAGACGCCACGCGCACGGTCACCAGGAGGTCGCCCGCTGGACCGCCATGACGGCCCGGTTCGCCCATGCCTCTCCACCGGAGGAGCTCAGCGTCAGCGACGCCACCGGGAATCGCAAACGCGAGCTGACGGTCCTGCAGCGGTGCGCTGGCGGCGTGGCTGCCATGCGGGCGGCGCGGCAGCGTCAGGACCACCTCGTGGCCCCAGCGGGCCTCGGCGAAGGTAAGCTGCACCACACGTCGCAGGTCCTGTCCGCGCTTAGCCTTGAGTCCGCGCGTCGCTGCGTCCGCCACCTTCTTCACGAAGTGTCCGACGTGCCACTCCGCGGGGACAGCGCCATCACCGAAGCGGCTGCCGGCAGGCCTCAACCCCAGCAGGTCGTACTGTCGTCGCCGCTCGGGGTGACTCAACACGCGGTAGGCCTCGGCGGCGGCCTTGAAGCGCAGCTCGGCCTCTGGGTCCCCGGGGTTGCGGTCGGGGTGGCAGTGCCTGGCGACGTTGCGAAAGGCCACCTTGATGCCGTCCGCATCCACCGAGGGGTCCACGCCGAGAATGTCGTAGTAGGAGATGCCTTGCATGGAGAGTGGGGCAGATCGTTCTCAGCGCGGAGCGGGAACGCAGATGCCAAGGGTGGCGTCGAGCGTGGGAGCGCGGCAGGGAGCCACAAGGCGATCGCCGGGACGACGGGCTGGCTCTGCGATAACGAGGAAACGAGGGCCAGCTCCTCCTGCGGCTGTGCGCCGGTGCCCGAGGTGCCGGGAGGGTACGCTAGGAGGAGGGCTCATAGAGAGCCTGAGCGATGACATAGGCGGCACCTTCGAGACCTTGGTGGATCTGCCGGAAGGTCTCCTCATCGGCCCCTGCGGTGAGCACGGCGTGCGCCTCATCGATCATCGCTCCAACGTCCGCTCGGTGCTCTTGGGAGAGAGACTCGGCGTACTCTTTGTAGGAGCGCTCGACGGAGTAGAGCAGCCCGAGCACCTTGTTCCGAGCGTCGACCGCCCGCTTCCTTGTGGCGTCGCGCTCGGCCTCTTGCTCGGCCTGTTCGATCATGCGCTCGATGTCTCGATCGGAGAGCCCCCCGACGGTTTGGATCTGCACGCGCTGCTCGCGGCTCGTCGTGAGGTCCTTGGCGGACACTTCGAGGATACCGTTGACATCGATGTGGAACGACACCTCGATCTGGGGCACGCCTCGAGGCGCTGGCGGCAAGTCCGTGAGCTGGAAGCGGGCCAGGCTCTGGTTGTCCTCGGCCATGGGTCGCTCACCCTGGAGCACGTGCACTTCAACGAAGGGCTGGTTGTCCTGATTCGTCGTGAAGATCTCGGAGTGGGTCGTCGGGATGGTGGTGTTCCGCGGGATGAGCGGCGTGAACACGCCACCCGCGGTCTCCACACCCAGGGACAGGGGTGTGACGTCGAGGAGGAGTACGTCCGTGACCTCGCCAGTCAAGACGGCCCCTTGGATGGCCGCCCCCACGGCGACGACCTCGTCCGGGTTGACGCCCTTCGAAGGCGGACGCTTGAAGAACTTCTCGACGGCTTGCTGGATCGCTGGCATCCGCGTCATACCACCGACGAGGATGACCTCCTGGAGGTCCGCAGGCGTCAGGCCGGCCTGTTCAAGGACGTCCTTGCAGGGACCCAGGGTCCGCTGCACGAGGTCCTGGACGAGATCCTCGAACTCGGAGCGACGTACTGCGCGCGTCAGGTGCTTCGGACCCGTGGCATCAGCGGCGATGAAGGGCAGGTTGATCTCCGTCTCGAGGACGCTCGACAGCTCCTGTTTGGCCTTCTCCGCAGCCTCCCGCAGGCGCTGGAGGGCCATGCGATCCAGCCGCAGGTCGACGCCGAACTCCGCGAGGAAGCCTTCGGCGAGGAAGTCCACGAGGCGGTTGTCGAAGTCCTCTCCTCCGAGGTGCGTGTCACCGCTCGTCGAGCGCACCTCAAAGACGCCGTCGTGCACGTCGAGGATGGAGATATCGAAGGTCCCTCCACCCAAGTCATAGACCGCGTAGAGGCCGCTCGTGCTGCTCTGGACACCGTAGGCCAGGGCGGCAGCCGTAGGCTCGTTGATGATCCGCAGGAGGTTCAACCCAGCGATCCGCGCGGCATCCTTGGTTGCTTGGCGCTCCGCGTCCCCGAAGTGCGCGGGCACGGTCACCACCGCGTCGGTCACCTCCTCTCCGAGGTACTCCTCGGCGGTCTCCTTCATCTTGCGGAGAATCTGGGCCGACACCTCCGCGGGCGACATATCGCGATCCTGCAAGCGTACCCAGGCGTCGCCCGTAGGTCCACGCACGACGCTGAACGCCAGGGTCTGCTGCGCCCGCTGGACCTCCGAAGAATCGTAACGGCGGCCGATCAGACGCTTGACGGCGACCGCGGTGTTTTCCGGGTTGGTGACGGCCTGCCGCCGCGCGGTGTTGCCGACCAGCCGCTCGCCCGTCGCGGTCAGGGCGAACACCGACGGCGTGGTGCGCCCCCCCTCCGCGTTCGCGATCACCACAGCTTCGTCTTCCAAAGCTACGGCCACACAGCTGTTGGTCGTCCCGAGGTCTATTCCGATGACTTTCGACATGCCCGCTCGTGCTCGCTAGGGGTCAGAGGAGACTACACACCAAGGTGAACGCACGCCTTGAACGTGATGCCTACGCGTGTCGCTACTCTCCCCCGGCGCGCGCCGATCGTCAACCCCTGCGCAGCAGCCTACCCGCTGGCGTCGTTCTTTCCTCACACCGAAGGCGACAGACCCTGCGGACACTCCGACACCCTCGGGGCGACAGCACGCTGGGACAGACCGACGCCGCAGATGGCGATCCGCCGCAATGAGGGTCGCGTTGCACCGGCGTTGGGCCACGGGATGCCACCGCGGCACCCCCTCCGGAGGCGGCCTGCGCTGGCCACCCGAGGCGCTCCACCGAAGGCGTCCTGCGCGCCGCCGCATGGCGGAACGTCACTCGCTCCCGCCCTCGGGACTCTCCTCTGCGGCTGGACCCTGCGCCTCGGCGCGCTGCGGCCCTCCCCTCGACACCACGACCAGCGCTGCACGCAGGAGCCGGCCCTGGTGGGTGTACCCCTTCTGAAACTCGTCGACGATCGTCTGGTCCGGCACGGTCACGTCATCCACCTGCTGCAGCGCTTCGTGGTGGTTCGGATCGAAGCGCTGACCCCGGGAGTCCACCGGGTGGCACTGGAGCTTCTCCAAGATGCCGATATACTTGCGCTGAATCATCCGGACCCCAGCGAAGAGCGGGTGCTCGTCCCCCCCTCCTTGGGCCGCATGCGTCAAGGCGCGCTCCAGGTCATCGAGCGGAGGCAGCAGCTCACGCAAGGTCTGCTCTTTCGCCGCCAAGGCTGCTTCCTCTCTCTCCCTCTGAAAGCGTCGCCTCGCGTTCTCAAAGTCAGCCGCACGGCGGAGCGCCTGGTCTTTCCACTCCTTCGCTTCGATCTCTGCCTTGGCCAAGGCCTCTTGACAGGCGTGCAGCTCCTCCTGCAGCGCCGTCAACACAGCCGGATCCACGCGGAGCTCCGGCACGGAAGCAGAGGCACCGCCCGCAGGCGCCGCGACGGTCTCCGCGGGCGCCGCGGCGCCGGCTTCAGCGTCCGGGTCACCGCCTTCGCCGCTGAGGTCGTCGACGGAGATCAGCTCCAGCGACACCGCAGAACGCTGCGCTGGGCGATCAGGCACATCAGCAGGCGTAGGAGGCGCCGCCACGACCCCCTCATCGACCTCTTCGTCTTCCAACAGGTCATCCGGGGGGAGGAAGAGATCGTCGTTATGTTCGTCAGGTCCGCTCATCGACAGCGACTCCTTGTCTCGCACGCCTACGCACGCAGCGCTCACATCGCGTTCGGCTCCCTAGCACAAAGGGCCTGGGATCCCAACCTCCATCGTTCCTCCGCCAACACCCGCGTCAGGCGGAGCGCAGCGGTCGCCCCATCGCCCGCAGCGGCCTGAAGCTAGCGCGGGCGCGGTGACCAGCGGGACGAAAAGCACCTAAGCGCAGGTGTCAAGGCCATAGGGCGCTGCACGCTTGATGCCGACCCAGGCTCCTCACCGGGGCGCGGGGCGGAGCCTACACCTCGCGCTATCGGCTCTCGTCAGGCAAGAGCGTCACGATGTCCAACCCCATCTGGTCCGAAAAGAAGAGCCCCTCTTCCGTGGGGCACAGGGCGTCGTCATCCAGCACACGGACCCATCCCAGGGCCTCCCACCTGGCCACGAGCTTCGCCACCCCCGCGGGATCCACCGAGGCGTTCTCCCTCCAACCCCAGGGCCGGGGCTGACGCAACGCCATAATCCAGCGCTCGGACCATCGTTCCTGGCAGCTTAGGGCTTCGTGCTGCGCGTCAGGACCGTCCGCCAACGCGTCAGGAGAAGCCGCGAGGTATCGTGCGACGTGGTGGGTGTTGGTTCGACGGTGCCAGCCCCCCATGGCGTCCCTGAGCGTCGACACCGCCCCGACACCCACGCCGAGGTAGGTGTCTCCCTCCCAAATCGCGAGGTTGTGCCGGCAACCGGCGCCGGGGTCGCGTCGAAAGTTGCTGACCTCGTACCTCTCCCAACCCTCCCCGCGCAGAGCCGCGAGGGCCGCCTCGTGGACCTCACGCAACGCGCCATCCTCCCATGCCCGAAGCTTCCCGCGGCGCAGCGCCTGCGTCATGGAGGTCCGTGCTTCGTAGGTCAGCTCGTAGAGCGAGAGGTGGGTCACCCACCCGGACGTCGCGAGCCACGCGATGTCCGAAGAGACGATCTCAGGAACGGTCGAAGGGACACCAAAGATCAGATCCACGCTGAGCGCGAACGCCTGCGCCGCCGCCGCCCGGGCAATGGCCGCGCGCGCCTGCGCGCCCGTGTGCTGGCGGCCCAAGGTCCGCAGGGCATGATCGTCGAAGCTCTGGGCCCCGAAGCTCAGACGTGTCACCCCCGCAGCGGCCCAACCCCGAAGCGCTTCCTCCCCCACGGTCTCCGGGTTGACCTCCAGCGTGATCTCGGGCTGAGCGCCTCCGGCGACCAGGTCTTGGAGCATCGCCGCCAGCACATCACCGGGCATGAGGGAAGGGGTCCCGCCCCCCAGGAACACCGTCTTCCACGGCCATGGCCCCCGGGCTCCTAAGCGCGCACGGGCCTCCGCGACCACCTGCTGCGCGTATGCCTCCCAGGGAGGCGATGACCGGACGCTCACCGCGAAGTCGCAATAGGGACATCGCCGGAGACAGAAGGGTACGTGGACGTAGAGGTGTTCCACAGGCTCTGTCTGCGCCACCCCCGCGCGCTCCCCGTCCACGGCGCCCTACTCCTCCAACGAGAGGCTCACACGGCCAGCGCTCGTCTGGACCACGAGGCGCCTCATCCCCTGGCCAGTCGCCGTCGCCGCAGGCATCGGGCTCAAGGCGGCCAGCTCCCACGCATAGAGCCCCTGCGCCCGCGGGATGGCGTTCACCGAGCGGAAGCGGTCGACCCGAACCCGGATGACCTCACGCGCCCCGACGCTGTCGGCAAAGTACACGTAGGCGCCGTCCAGCTCCATCCTCACCTGCTGCCAATCCTTCCGGCTCCCGTTGCGCACCGCGAGGGTCGGCACGTCACGCGCGCCACCCTCGACCACCACGAAGGCTTGCAGCCCCCCCCCACGCAGCTCGCCACTACCCCACCAGAGGCTAAAGGCTCCCAAGGAGACATAGAGCACGACGGCCGCCAACTTGACGCGCCAGAAGGGGCCCCACTCCCGCAGCCGATCAACGACGCTGGGGCGAGACTGCTTCTGAAACGCCTTCCTGTGCTGCTCGACCCAGTTCGCCACGCACCGCCTCCCAGGAACCCCGGCCTACCTCGACGGACCTTCCCAAGGCTACACCAGCGCCCACCCTAGGGCAATCCCGCTGCAGGACGCCGCTCCCTTTACGCCCGACACTCGCCAGTGGTAGACTCCCCCTCCGTGCCGGTGCCAGGCCTTCGTGGCCTCGAGACCACGTCTGCGGGTGTCGAGCGCGGAGACCGGCCGCTGGGTAGTCCCCACTCCTTGACCCCTGCGCCCATGAAGTTCGCTTGTCACCAGTGCAACGCCCGCTACTCCATCGACGACGAGCGAGTCCGCGGCAGGAGCCTGGACATCCGCTGCAGACAGTGCGGCGCGACCATCACCCTGCGTGATCCACGCCTCTCTGGACCCATGGGCGCCGTGACCACCGCCGAGACCTCCGCGCCCGCTGGGCCCGAGGAGGCTGCCTGGCACTACAGTGTGGACGGAGAGAGCTTCGGCCCCTGCCCCGAGAACAAGCTCATAGAGGACTTCCGCCATGGCAGACTCCCAGAGACGGCCTACGTCTGGCAACCCTCCTTCACCGATGGATGGAAGCCCGCGTCCAAGGTGCTCCTCTTCGCGAGCGCCCTCCGCGAGGCCCGAACACCGCCCACAGGCCGCACCATCCGTCTCTCGGGAGAGACCTTGGCTGCGCTGCAGGCAACGCAAGCCGAGGTGAACCCCGCTGCGCCTCCAAGCGAGCACGCCAGCGAGCCAGCGAGCCCTGCCCTACAGCCGGATCGCGCCCAAGAGAGCACGCGCTCCTCCGACGAGGCGCCTACCCCCACCGCGCAGCAAACACCCACCACGACGCTGCCCTCCCCGGCCGCTGCGCGCACGGCCGAAGTCGCCCCCGCCACAACCGCGCGAGCCCTTGAGCCAGCCGCCACGCGTAGCGCAGCGGCACCCAGCACAGGCGCAGCGCTGCCCTCTCCCACGGAGCGTCTCGCCAAGCTGAGGATGACGCTCCGCGCGTCCGCGCTGCCCAGCGCCGGTGCCGCCGCCGCGCCTGGAGAGGTAGCCGCTGCGCCAGCCGCGTCCCGCGTGGCGAGCGCTCAGGAGAGCCTCCCAAACCTCCAGATTCCTCAGCCATCGGGCGCTGGCGCCGACCGCCTAAGCAAGCTGAGAGAGCGGCTCACCCGGCACAACCTCCCCGCGGTGAGCAGCCCGGAGGGCGCCGCGGCAGGGATCGACACGCCCCCCGCGGCGGGAAGGGACACACCCACACCGCAAAGCGCAGGAACGACCTCCAGCGAGGAGCCCGCGCCCGCCCCAGCAGCGTCCCTGCTCTCCGCTGCCATGCCCCGCGAAAGCGCTATGGGGGCCGACGAGGTGATGGAAGCCCTCCTGGAGGCAGACGAGCTCGACATTGAGGTTGTCGACGCTGCTCCCGTGGGCCCCGCCGAGCAAGCCAAGGAGACCATCCTATCGGACCCTGCGGGAGAAGACATCTGGGCGAGCGGCGACATCGCGACCCGGGTCGCCGATTCCTCGTCCTACCTCCCCGTTCCGGACCCTGGAGCGGAGAGCGACGATGCCTCGGGCGGCGTTGAGAGCGCCCCGACCGAAAAGTACACTGCTGCCGTGCCGGAGCGTCCCGTCGTAGGCGGACGACCCGAGCAACAGACCCCCTCGGTCGTGCAGCGCGTCGCCCTCCCCTCGGACGCTGGAACGCCAAAGGAGCCTGCAGCGAAGCCTGCTGCACCCTGGGCGGAACCAAGCGCGCCCCACGCGGCGGCGGACGACCCTGGCCTGCTCGAGCAGGCCGAGCGCGCCGTCGGGGTGCATGCGACACCCGCAGCGTCCCCGCCGCCAGCCCGCCGGGGAGCCCCGCTGTGGGCGTGGGCGGCGGCCCTGCTCTTGACCCTCGTAGGCGTGACGGGCATCGTCGCCGTCAACTGGCCTGATAGCTCCTCTGCGCTGCCGCCCGAAGAAGCGGAGCTGGTGGTGCTGCCCATGGTAGAGATCGACCCTAGCGCGCTCCCGGAAGAAGGCGAGACCGACCAGGAAGGCCTCGCGGCCGCGCGCCCGAACCGGCAGCGCGAGGCCGGTCTGGTTGGGGCCGGGCGCGTCCTGCAGCGCGCCACCCAGCAGGGCAACGAGGCCGCGACGAGAGCCGCCGCGCTCTCGGCTCAGGAGAGGGAACGCGAAGCCGAGCGCGAGGCGACGCGACGCGCAGCAGCTCAGGCAGCCCAACGCGCAGCGGCGTCCCAGCGCCCGGCCGCACAGCAGGCGTCGGCCTCCGACGGGCTGCAGCGACCCAACGCGGCCATGGTAGCGGGACCGCCCCCTGGGTCGCGAGGGGGGGGCATCTCGGGTCCGCGCGCCGGCCGACCTTCGCGCGATGCCCTCGATCAGAGCAGCATGCGTCAAATGCAGCCGAGCCTTGCGCGCTGCCAACAGCGCCACACAGCCTCGGAGGGGGCACCGCTCCAGCAGCGGGTCAGGCTGGAGCTTGAGATCGAAGGGTCAGGGCGCGTCTCTCAGCTCCGCACGGAGGATCGGACACTGGCCACCACCGCGTTCTTCCGCTGCATGCAGCTCGAGAAAGACTCCTGGCGCATGCCGACCTTCGAGGGCGAACCCATCCGTCTACAGCGCACGTTTGTGCTCCAATGATGTGAGCGCATGAAGGCGCGGGGCGGCCCTGGGACGGCGGATGCGACGTTGTTGCCCTACACCTTTCTTGCGGGCGGGGAGAGAGCGATCCTATAAGGGAGGTCCGTCGTGGCCCCACCCCTCTCCCTGCCACCCATGCTCAAGCGCCTCCTACGCTCTCTCGGGATGACCTCGCAGCTCTCCGCTGCCGAGGTCGTGCCTGCGGCGAGTCCCCTGTGGCAGGCGTGCCGCGCGCGTTGGCCTTCGTACGACGAGGAGAAGGACCCCCAGAGACGCTTTCATCTCTGCTTGGCGCACGAGGTCCTTGAGCTCGACACCTCCTCTCCACCCTCAGAGGGCAGCCTGCCCGCGGTGGGCCGCGCGTGCGCCCAGCTCCTGGTGGACAATGATCGCTTGCCGCCCGTCATGCAGCTGCGGCGCGAAGACCTCGACGGGCCGCTCCGGCTCCTGCGCGCCTTCTATCAAGGGCACGACAACGTGCAAGAGGAGGCCAAGGGGCTGCTCCATGACGTCGAAGACCGTTTCGACAAGCACGCCTTCGGCCAGGCGCGGCTCCTGCTCAATCTCTTCGACACGGAGCCGCGCATCCGGCGCCAGAACGAGATCAACCTCTTCTACGAGTCCATGGTCTTGCGGCACCTCGGGAGCCGCAAGCGCAAGGCCGATACGCCGGCCAAGGACAAGCTCCAGCAGGCATGGCAGAGCGCCGCTGCCGAAGGGTTGCGCGGCCTCCCCGGCGTCCTCTTTCGCTTGGAGCAGGACTTCGGCGTCCACTTCCACCTACGCGGCCGCGATCAAGACGAAGCCAAGGCCTGGGAAGCTGCAACCGGGCTCACGCTCCAGAGCACGCCGCTGCTACGAGAGCTCTGCGACAAGAAGTGGCGGCCTGCCCTCTCCCAGAAAGACCCGGCCAGCTTGGAGACCCGCCTCCGAGAACACGTCGGCTCGCTGACCCTCCAAGACGCCTGCGCGAGCTTGACCCGCAACCACTTCTTCCTCGCACGAACATCAGGGCGCATCGGGCTCGAGCCGGTCCTCTACCACTACATGCGCTGGCTGGAGGAGCACTACGAGGGATCCCCAATTCAGGTGCTCCCGGGCATCAACTTCGGCGTCTTGCGCACCGAGGAGCGCCTCGATCACATCATCGCGGACCTGTGTGACCTCCACCTGCGCCCCAAGGAAGGCGCAACGTCGCCGAGCGTCTCCCTGGACGAAGCCGTCCGTGACCTCTTCACCCAGATCGTCGCTGGCCCCATCGAAGAGGTCCCCGAGGGATGCTACGACCTAGGCGGCATGGTGTTCGAGCGCATGATGGGCTACGCACCAGCGATGCCTGTCGCGACCCTGCGACAGCACCGCCTCACCTAGCGCCTGAGCACCCCCTCGCGATGAATCCGCTGCCTACCAGCACTGAGCCGGCGAACCGACGCCTCAGGATGTCCGTCGACTTCCTCTTCGGGCGTGGCTACCTCACCCTGCGACAGCACGCTCTCGCCGACGGCTGCAGCGTGCCCCTCCTGCGCATGGAGATCCCCGACCTCCGCTTCCCCTTTGACGTCCGATCCGGCCTGGAGCGCTTCCGGCGGGTCCGGTGTCACCTGCAGCGTGCGCGGGTCGTCTTCTCCGAGAGCCGCCTTCAACTCAACACGCCCTCGCTGGCTAGCCTCCATGCCTTCGGCGTGCGTGACCTCACGTGGCGCTTCGGCGAAGGGGAAGTCCGAATCACCCTGCACCTCCAACAGGGTGGCGCCGAGAGCCACATTCTGGCGACCCTCGTCCCCTTCCAAGACCCCAATACCCCCGCAGCGCTGCGCTGGGTGACCACCAGCACCATCGCGTTCGGGGTGCTGCCCATGCCCGCACCGGTCTTGGTCCAAGAGGTCTTGCGTAGCTGGTTTGGCCACCTCGCCACCCCGCACGACACGCTGCCCTCGGCGCAGGTCTCCTTCCACCGCGCTTCCTTCTGCACGCCGGTGGACCGCTGGCTCGTCAGCGCCCTCTTTCTCCCCTTCGCCTGGAAGCTCCCCGCTACGGAGACGCTCCGCATCGCGAGCCTGGACCTACGGCCTGGTCGACTCTGCCTCGACCTCGCGGGCGAAGGCCCCACCAGTCACCACGGCGAAGACGATCTGGACCCCCTCAGCGACATCCTGACGCACCCCAAGAGTCACCAGGCCCTGGCCCTCTGGGACCAGAGCCTGCGCCACGCCGAGGCTGAGGAGCACTTCTTCGCGGGCGCCTGGCCAGAAGCCCTCGCGCGCTACGAGGCCGCGGAAGCCAAGGGCGGAGCGACGCATTGGACCCGGCGGCGGCGCATCGAACTGCTGTTGCTGGACGAGTCCCACGAAGAGCTCATGGAGGCTGCAGCGCTCCTCCATGAGCTGTTGGACAGGCGGCCCAACGACCTGAGCCTACTGGCCAACGCCGTCCGTGTCGCAGAAGCCCTGCACCAAGAACAAGAGGCGAACAAGTGGCGTGACGCCTACCTTCGGCACGCCAGAGCGGAGCGTGCGCACGACGAGGAGGTCCTCGGCTGGCTCGCCTCCGCCCTCCATGAGCGCAGGAATCACCGCCCCGAGCAGGCCCTACCCGCCCTCGACGCGGCCCTCAGGCTCGCGCCGCGACACAGAATCCTCCTAGAAACCAAGGCGGACATCGCGAGAAGCATCGGCAGCTTCACCCTGCTTGAGGACACCCTGCGGCGTCTCATCCCCCTGATCGAGGAACGCCAGCGGCTCAGCGCCACCACCCTGGAGCTCTGCCACCTGATCATCGAGCACGGCCGCGGGCACGACGAAGTGATCGAACACCTCGAGCGCCTCACCAACATCGACGACCTCCCCGCTGACGACACCCTGCAGCTCGGTGACCTCTGGCGCCGCATCGAGCGACCGACCGATGCGCTGCGCGCGTACCAGCGCATCCACGGCCGCCCCGACGACGCAGCTCCTGAGGTCTGGAACCGCGCCTGCCTCGCGTTGGCCAAGCTGTGGTGCGACGCCTTCGCCTCACCTGACAATGCACTCGACCTCCTGCACCATGGCTTGGAACGCTGCCCTGAACACCCCGCGATGGCGCTCTACGCCATGCACTTGGCCCAGGGCGCGGGACGCAGCAACGACGTTCTGCGCATCGGCGCTAGGCTCCTCGAAGCGCACAGCGGACCTGCGCGCCACGACACCGCCCTCGACGCTGACGAGCGCAAGGCCGTGCTCACCACCCTGGCGCGCGCCGAGGAGGCACGCCAGCGCCCGGACCTGGCCGCAGCCTACTGGCAGCAGGTGCTCGACCTCGACCCCGAGGACCGAGACGCTTGGCGCGCGCTTGACCACTGGCTGCGACAAAGCGGCCAGCCCCAAGACCTCGTGGACACCTACCGGGCTCAGCTCGACCGCACCACCGAACCAGCGCAACGGTCACACCTGGTCCTCGCCCTTGCCGACGTCTACGAGCGCGGACTCGGGCTCAGCTCAGAAGCCGCGGCTTTGCTCGAAGAGGCTGTCGAGGCCAACCCGGAGGACGTCGCCCTGCTCCACAGGCTCGTCGCGCTCCTGGACGGACGCTCGGAGCGCGTCCGCCTCCTGAGGATTCTCCAGGCGCAACACCAGCGCCCTCGTCACCGCGCAGCCCAGGTCGCGTGGGCCCTCGCCACAGCCAAGGTCGCCCACGCACTCCAGCACGACAGCGAGGCCGCAGACGCCGCGCTCAACGGACTGAAGGCAGACCCAGGCCACCCGGAGCTCCTCGAGATCGCCGCGCTCACCCTCAGTGACCCACCCGAGCGCGAGCGCATCCTGCGACGGCTGGTGGACCGCACGGAGTCGGCCATGAGCGGCCGCTGGCTCGCCGAGCTCGCCACCTGCGTTGCGGCGCAGGCCCGCTCAGAGGAGGCCCAGGAGCTCGCCCGGCGCGCCCTCGCCGCACCCCTCAGCCCATCGCTGCGTGCCTCACTGGAGTCACTGCTCACGGCCCCCTCCGAACGCGCCGCACGAGCGGCCGCTCCGGCATGGACGCCATCCGCACCGTGGGTACCCACGCCCCTCGTCCCAAGCCCGCAGGCGCAGGTCCCGGCGCCTCCCAGCGCGGAGCGAGGCGTGCCCGCTCCGCACGTGGCCGAAACGCATGGCGCGCCCGGCGCGCCGCGGACCGAAGCGCGAGTGGTGGAGCCGCCAACTCCAGCCGCTGTCCCAGCGCCGGTCGCAGCAGCGCCGGCCGCAGCAACGCCGGTCGCAGCAGCGCCGGCCTCCGCAGCAGCGCCGGCGCGCCCGCAGTCCGAGCTGGCGATATCCGAGCGAGAGTCCATGCTCGCCCGGCCGACGCCCCCCCTCGAGGCCGCGGCGACGGCGCCTCCCCACGATGAGAATCCTCCCACGCCCTCAGCGAGGGGCCCGCGCTTCGCTACCCAGGACCTGCTGGCGCTACCGCTGCAGGCCCTCCATGGGAACGTGCCACCAGCGGCAAGCGCTGTGCCGGCTGAGCCGAGTCGCCGCGATCGGGAAATCGAAGAGCAGCGCGCCGAGATGCGTGCTGCGCCGGCTGAGCCGAGTCGCCGCGATCGGGAAATCGAAGAGCAGCGCGCCGAGATGCGTGCTGCGCGTGCGCGCCAGTCAGGCGACCACGAGGAGCTCGTCGAGGCCTTGCGTTCGTGGGCTGCGGTGGTCGATGAGGCGGCGCAGCGCGCCGCCATCCTGAGCGAGCTCGGCCAGGTCCTCTACCACGACCTCGAAGAGGGTGGCAGCGCAGCGGGTCACCTGGAGGAGGCGCGCCGGCTCGATCCTGAAGGCGTCGGGAAGGACCAGGCCCTGCTCGGGACCTTGGAGGCCCTCTACGACGATGTAGGTGACGCTGCCAATCTCCTGGAGATCTATCGTCAGAAGATGGCGGACGCTGGCGACGCACAGATGCGCAATGTCTACCGCGTGCTCATGGCCACGACGCTGCTCGAACGGCTTCAGGCACCCCAGGAGGCGCTGGCGCTCACGGAGGACGTCCTTCGCGAGGAGCCCCAACACAGCGCGACACGACGCCTACGTGCCGAGATCTTCGAGAGCATCGACGCCCCCGAGGAAGCGGCGAGGGAGCTGCGGGAGGTGCTCGCGTCGCCCGAGACGGACACCTTCGAGGCCCTGGAGGTACGCCGCATTCTTGGACGGCTCTGCTGGTTGCGGCTCGGCCACCTCGACGAAGCCAGCGAAGCCTTCGAGACCATTCTGGCGGACATCCCGGGGGACACCGAGGCCGTCAGCACCCTGAAGCAGATCTACGGATCGCAGGGCCGCCTCGATCGTTGCACGCACATCATCCTCAAGGAGATCGGGATTTTGGCGGGCCGCCTGGAAGGCTTCGGGAGCGTCGACGAGCTGCTGGACGTCTTGGCCGACGCCATCCCGCAGGCGCTCCGCGAGACCGCGGCCCAGATCCTGCAAGAGCTGCTCAGCGTGGGGTATCCGGCGACTGTGGACGACCGCCAATGCGAGGCCCTGCTGCGTTGGGTCGAGATGCACCTGCCGGGAGAGCCGACCCTCCTGGAGACGAAGATCAAGCTCTTGCGGCAACGCGGTGATCAGCGGACCCTGGCGGCGGCGCTGCGCGCCCTGGCCGCGGAGCTGCTGGACCGGGACGAGGTGCGCAAGCTCCTGGAGGAGGCCGCCGCGCTCGACGCGCTGCAGGCAGAGACCTCCAGCGTGGATGAGGCACCCGCTCGCACCCATCATGTCCTCGCGCGGGACGTAGCGGACGACACCCCGCGTGGTGCTCCAGCGCTCGACGCCGACCAAGAGTACAGCGACGGGTCACAACCCTCCCGCGAGGACCCCGAGGAGAGCGACCATCGAGGGGCTGCCGACGAGGCCCCGCGCGGAGGCGCGGCCTTGAGTGAAGAGATCGGCCCTTCCCCGCGGGTCGCAGAGCCAGGCGAGGGGTCAGGAGGAGGCCCAGCGCTCCCTGCCCTGGCCCCCGCGACATCGACGCCGGACCGCGGGCTTGCGCCCCTTGACCACCTGGCGCTGACCGGGCGTCTCCCCGAAGCGCTGCACCGGCTCAATCTCCTGCTCCCTGCGACCGCTGAGCCCGCTGCACGCCGCTCGCTCCTGGTCCGAAAGGGGCTGTGGCTCCTGCAGAGTGGCCGCCCCACCGCCGAGGGCCTCCTCGTCCTCAAGGGTGCGCTTATCTTGGACGAAGACGCCACCGACACGCGCCTGGCGTTGGCGTTCGCGTACGCCTCCGACGGCGACTCCAAGCGGGCGAAGGAGCAGCTCTTGCTGTGGGCAGAGGCCTCGGGCGAGAGCCTACAACACAACCCACTCTTGCCCCTGCTGAGCGTCGCCGAGGCGCTGGCGAAGGTCTTGAGTGAGGACGATCTGAGACAGCTCGTGCGCGCATGGCGTGATCATCCCTTGGTTGGAATCCGTCGCTTCTCGCGCCTCCTGCTCGAAGTGTAGCGCCGCGCCATGCGCATCGGCAGGCCATCGGTCTGGCTGAAGCTGCAGGTCAAGGGGCCAACGGGGCAGCCAGGCGCTGCGCGGCTCGGGACAGTGTCCGTAAGCGCCGTCGCTGCCCAGACTGGGCTCGGGCGCGCGGCTCGGGCGCGCGGCTCGGGCCAGCTCCGCGAGCGCCTGGCTCTAGAAGCTGGGCTCGGGGAGGTAGCGCTCGACCACGGGGGTCGGGAACCAGCGCCCCAGATCAGCCGCTCCGTCGCCCTGCTCGGTGTCCCAGACGACGTCATAGCGCAGGAGATGCTCCCAGACGCCACGCACATAGTTCCGCGCCTGATCGAAGACGACGTGCTCAACGAAGGCGTCGAGCGGAGCCCCTCCCCAGCGGTCAACCCAAGCTGAGACGGCCACCGGCCCCGCGTTGTACGCGAGCACCGCCAAGGGCCACTGACCACCGTACTTCGTGGCGAGCGCCTGGAGATACCATGCCCCGTAGCGGAGCGCATGCCGTGGGGCAAAGAGCATGCCGTCGGAGTAGGTCTCTCCCGTACTGGCAGCGATGGCCACGGCCGTCTGGGGGATGACCTGCATCAGGCCCATCGCGTCCGAGACGCTGATGGCTCCGGCGTCAAAGGCGCTCTCTTGCAGCATGACGGACCAGAGCAATGCGGGGGGGACGCCGCTGCGGCGTGCGGTCACCCTGACCAGTTCGCCGTAGATCGGCGGATACACGCGCTGGAGCGCCAACATCTCGTCTTGCGTGAGCGGCCACCGGTCGCGGATGCCCCCCTCACGCGCATGGTCACGGCGCCACGCTTCGCGGTCTGCGATCACCGACGAGCGCCAGATCAAGCGCTCCACCGGCAGGGCGAGCGCGTCTTCTTGTGCATCCACGCCCAAGAGCTGGGCCTCGATGAAGAGCCCCGACCTCGCCAGCAGGACGACCGGCTCTTGCGCACGGAGCCCCACCGATGGACGAAGGTAGGAGCCGTCACTGGCGGGGGGGAGCGTCACCCCCATGCGGCGCGCTGCCCACCAGCCGTACCAAGACAGCGGGGCGGCATCCATCACCTCTCGCCACAGCCGCTCTGCGATCTCGCGCTGGCCGCGCTGCGCCTGACACACGCCGGACCAGTAGAGGCGCTGCTGTTCGGCGAGGCGGCGCCGCGTCCTCCCCATGGACGACCACACGCCGAGCGCACCCTCACATCGCCCCTCCTGGTAGAGCGCCCATCCCCACCACCAGCGCGCCTCCTCGGCGCGCTGCGCCCGTGGAAAGCGCTCGACGAAGGCCTCCAGCGCTGGCAGCGCCGCGACAGGGTTCGCCTCCGCCAAGTGACTGACCGCCGACAAGTAGGCACCCTCGGCGACGCGCCCCTCTCCCGGCCAGGCCTCCGCGAACGCGGCAAAGGCCTCACGTGCGCCAGCGTGATCCTGGAGACGCTGCAACGCCAAGCCCAGGGTCCACTGCGCGTCCTGTTGGCGCGGACCGGGGAGGGCCGCCAAGGCCCGCAGCCAGGGGATCGCGTCGGCGACGTGCTCGCGACGAAAGCGGTAGAGGAGAAATCCCAGTTGCCAGGCGGCCTCGTAGCGGGCTGCGTCGTGCTCTGGGTCCGGCACATCCGCCGGACGACAGCCTTCAGCGCAGAGAGCGCGCCGCAACCACGCTTCGGCGGTCGGATAGTTTCGCTGGTCCCGCGCCAGCTCGCTGCGGCGCACCATCTCGTCGGCGCGCAGCGCGGGCTCCCAGGACATCGGGAGGAGGCGCGAGGAAACCTCGCTCCCGGGGTGGTGCGCGAGCAGCCGCCGGTAGGTCGCCCTGGCACGCCGCTGATCCCCTGACATCTCGTAGGCCAGCCCGAGCAAGTAGAGCAGTCGCGCGTGGCGCTCGATCCCTGCCTGGCGATCCGAGGGCCCCCGCAGCAGCGCGACCACCCGCTGGATCGCTCGCTGAGCGTCGCCTTCGTGGAGCAGGACACGGACGTCCAGCTCAGGCCACCATGCGAGCCCCTGCTGTAGCCGGCGCTGCTCCACTGCGCGCAGGCCAGGCTGTGGGCGACGGGCGGCGTGGACGGCCTCCGCGAAGCGCCCCTCGTGCATCGCGCAGCGTGCCTCGTGGAGCTGACGCAAGTACGCACCTTCCGGCCCGAAGCCGCTGAGAGCCTCCAAGGCCTCCGGCTCGACGCAGTGCGGGTGCCGCGGGTCATCGCCCGCCGCCGAGATGCCCGGCAGCGAGACCAAGAAGCAGACTGTCACGCAGGCGAGGACCGCAGGCCACGCGACAGCGACTGAGCACGCTCTGCACCCACGCAGCGGCGCCTCCCATGGCAAGCTTCGCACCCTCATGTCCGCCTGCTGCTCACCCTCGCCTGCGCCGTGCACCTGATCTCAGCGTTCATGAACTCAGCGTCCTGCCAGACCCATCCGCCGACCGGGTTCCTACCACGCCGAGGGCAGCGCGGAAAAGAGAGGTCGTCGGCTCCGGCGGCGATGTCCCATGCGCGGGGGCGTGTGAGGTCCGAATGCACGCCCCAGCTGTCTCCGCCCCAACCGGGCAGCGCACCCCCGACAGGGGTCAACGCATCCCTCCGGGGGAGACGCTCCTCCTCCTCCCCGGCCTAGGAACCAGGATGCACTACGCTCGATCGACCCTCATCCCTCGCCCCGCCAGCGAGGTCTATGCCTGGCACGCCCGCCCCGGAGCCTTTGAGCGGCTAGCCCCGAGCTGGCAGCGGCTGCGGGTGTTGGAGCGCCATGGAACGATCCAGAACGGCGCGACGCTGAGCTTCGCCATGGGGCCGCGTTGGCTCCCGCTCGTGTGGAAGGCCCGGCACGTCGACCACGAAGTCGGCAGGTCGTTCGTGGACGTGGCGGAGCAGAGTCCCTTTGCGGCGTGGCGACACACCCACCGCTTTGACGCCACGGCGGATGGCGGTTGCGACCTGGTGGACAGCGTGGATCTACGGCTGCCCGGCCCGGCGCTGCTCACGCGTCTGGCGGAGCCCTTGCTGCGACGCCTGCTCGACCGCATGTTCGCCCAGCGACACGAGACGACCAGGAGAGAGATCATGCAACACGCGCGTCGACCGGACCTTGGCCCCATGAAGGTGGCCATCTCTGGTGCATCGGGCTTGGTGGGGCGAGGGCTGGCCACCTTCCTCTCGACAGGCGGTCATGAGGTGTACAGCCTCGTGCGCCGTCCAGCGCAGACCGCACACGAGATCGCATGGAATCCGGAGGCGGGGGAGGTAGACCGAGCCCGGCTGGAGGGCGTCGACGTCGTCGTCCACCTCGCCGGGGAAAACATCGCCTCAGGACGTTGGACGGACGAGCAGAAGCTCCGGATCCGTGAGAGCCGCGTCCTGGGTACGCAGACCTTGTCTCGCGCTATCGCTGCGCTCGATCGCAAACCGCACACCTTCGTGTCGGCGTCGGCGGTCGGTGCATACGGCTGCCGCTCCGACGAGGAGCTGGACGAGGAGAGCCCGCGCGGCGAGGGATTCCTCGCGGAGGTGTGCGCTGCTTGGGAGGGCGCTGCCAGTCCGGCTGCCGACGCGGGTGTCCGTGTGGTGCACCCTCGCTTCGGGATGATCCTGCACCCGCAAGAGGGGGCCCTCGCCAAGATGGTGCTCCCCACACAACTCGGCGTTGGCGGGCGCATGGGCTCTGGCCAACAGTGGTGGAGCTGGGTGACGCTGGAGGATGCGCTCGCCTTGCTGCTCTTCGCCATGGAGGAGACGTCCATCACGGGAGCGCTGAACGTCGTCGCGCCGGAGCCCCTGCGCGCGGGGGCCTTCGCCGACACCCTCGCCCGTGCGTTGCGCCGCCCTGCCCCGCTGCCTGCACCTGCCTTCGCGCTACGGCTGGCGCTCGGTGAGATGGCCGACGCGCTCCTCTTGTGCAGCGCCAGAGCTGTGCCGCGCAAGGCGCTGGCGGCGGGGTTCACCTTCACCTACCCTGACCTGGAGAGCGCGCTCCGCTTTCAGCTCGGGCGGACTCGCCCCACCTAGTCTCACCAGCACACACGCCCCCCATGTCCGGGACTCCTCAGATCGCGCTGCCTCCGATGGACCGCGCCCTCCTGGCCCTCGCTGGGGTGTGGAGCGCGTTGCTCCTGGTGGATGTCTTTGTACAGGGATGGGGAGGTGGAGGCTTGAGCGGATGGCTCGCGCTCGACACCCACCGCGTCCTGCGGGGTGAGGTGTGGCGGGTCGTCAGCTACGCCTTCGTCCACAGCACAGATGGCTTCGGTCACCTGCTCTTCAACCTCGTGGCGCTGTGGATCTTCGGCGGGCCGGTCGTGGCGCACTTTGGTCGACGGCGGGGCATGGAGCTCTTGGGGGTGGGCGTGCTCGCTGGGGCGCTCGCCGTCCTGCTCGCCGCCCTCGTCGGAAGCTGGCTGGGACGATCTGCGGCCGTGGTGGTTGGCGCTTCTGCGGGCATCAACGCGCTGCTGGCCGCCTTCTGCCTGTGGCATTGGCGCCGCAAGCTCTCCCTTTTCGTGACGCAGCTCGAGGGCCGGCACCTCCTCGTGCTGGTCATCGGCGTCGACGTCTTTCGATGGCTGGCGGGCAGCCCCGTCAGCCTGGCTGCCCACTTTGGCGGGCTGGCGGCAGGCCTATGGTGGCAGAGCCCCACACACCGCCCGCCCGTGTTGCTGCTACGCCTAAAGGCGTGGCGCCTGCGACGTAAGCTGCGTGTGGTGGAGGGCGGCAGCAACGGAGACGCGATCCATTGAGCGGCAAGCGCGGGGTCAGGGGAGCGGGGCGCAGGGGTCAGCCATGGGGCGCGGCGCGAGTACGGTGGCGGTGCCCTCGTGGAGGTGCGTCCAGAAGAAGCAGCCGTACTGGTAGCGTACCTCCTCGAGCTCTACGAAGATGTCGTGCGGGTCGGTGAAGCCATCGCCTGCGTACTGGACAACGACCCCTGTGTAGGCGCTGCCTGCCTCGGAGGAGGTGTTGTTCGCGACCGGGTAAGGCAAGAGGCCATCCATGCCGATGAGCCGCAGGGCGTCCTGCATGGACCCCCACACGGGCGCGCCCGCCTGGTGGTGCGCGTACGCTAGGGCCATGGCGTCAAAGACCTGGGTCGGGAAGTAGGAGTCCCCCTCACCGGCCGGCTGATAGATCGGACGGACAGGGTGCCCGTCCAGGGGCATCACGGCGAGCCGGCCCGTATAGGCCATGGGCTCCGCGGCCTCCCAGCCGGTCTGCAGCAACCCGAGCACGGGGTGCAGGAAGGTCAAGGGGTGAGGCGTACCCAAGAGCTGGCGCAGCAGCGTGGCGACACCAGGGATGAGGCCGGTCTCCAGGATGAAGTAGCTCCAGTAGCCTCCGGCCCCGGTCGGCACGACGGCCTGGATGCGGGGTTCAACGGCGGCGATCATGTTGGTGTACATCCCTCCCATCGACTGACCCATCGCCTGCACGGGGTCTTCTCGGAAGAAGAACGCGTCGGCGCCCTCCGGCAGGGTGAGCGCGGCGCAGGCTGCGGTCTGGGTGGGCGCGATGCGCAGCGCCAAGAGCGCATCCAGCAAGAGGCGCTGCTCGATCGCGCCCTGACGGAAGGTATCCCGGAAGGCCTTGAGGTTGTTGAGATTCAGGTACTCCGTCGAGCCGGCACCGGGCAAACGCTCTGGATTGACGGGGAGAGCAGCTCCCACCGACGCGAAGCCACGCTGCGCCAACACATCCGCGGGACCTTTGCCGATGGCGGAGGGCTGCCCAGGGCCGGGGCGTGGCCCTCTGTCTACAACCTGCGTCGACAGGCCCCCGGAGCCGTGGAAGTAGAGCACCAGGGGAAAGCCCTCCTCCGGCATCTCGCCGAGCGGGAGGCTGACCACGATAGGGAGCTCCTCCGTGCGTTGCAGGGTCGGCACACCCTGGCTGTCCATCACAAAGAGACCTGCCTCGTTGAAGGGCGGGGTCCCCTCTTGGAACTGAGGCATGGCGATGACGCCGTGCAGCTCGCAGAAGTGCTCGTGGGAGGCACCGTCCGTGGGGTCCACCGCGAGGTCGCCGATCACCGCCTCATGAGCCGCGCGCAAGGCCTCCGAGATGCGGTAGAGCTCCGCGACCTCGTCCCCCGTAGTGAAGACCGTCGCCGCCACGATGTCCTCCGTGCCAGCGTCGATCTCCGCCAAGGTCTCCGCCAGCGGCACGTACATGGCGGCCAGCGCGGCTGGCGCGTCCCCCTCGCTCAGGCGCAGCCACTCCTCCGCTGGGGCGAGCAGGCGGCCAGCCACGTCCAGCGCCGTGGCCCGGACGACGTAGGCGTAGGTCGTGTTCGGCCGCAGCACCAAGCCGGGACGCGGAGCCAGAGCCAGCACCGGGTGCGGAACATAAGCGTCCTCCAAGAGCGTCGTCGCGACCAAGGGGTAGAGACGACCCCACTCCGGTGAATCCGCGTCGACGTTGATCAACCAGAAGGGCGCGTCGAGGTCGGCGGGAATGACTTGGTCGGCGGAGCGGGGAGCGAGCGCACCGTCGAACCCGAAGTACGCCACCGAGACCCGCGGGAAGCCCGTGAGCTGTCCAGCGGTCTCGACCAGCCCCTCCACGAGTCGGGCCACCGTGCGGCGAGAGGCCGGATAGGGCATCCCAGCCCAGTCCACCGCAGCACCCTCCCGGCGACGCCAGTCCGAGGGGATCGGGAAAGCATAGAAGGTGTCCGCGCCCTCCCAAGGGCCCTCCCACAGGAAGCGCGGCCTCACCGGCGCGGGCGGGCCCGGCTCGTCCGGGTCGACATCCTGCACATCCCCCTCCGCGTCCGCATCCAAGGAATCCTCGACGTCATGAGCGTCGTGATGCGCGTCCGGTGGCGCGGTGTCCTCGTGGACATCCGCCCCGTGACCAGCGCTGTCATCACCACCGCAAGCGACCAAGAGGACGAGGGCTACGCACACGAGGCGTCGCAACAGAGAGAGCGGAGACATACAACCACCATCAGCAGGGTAGACAAGCGCTGGCGGGCGCGAAGACAGAAGTTCACGCCGCGGCCCCCATGGGATAGCCCCTCCAGCCGCGCGGTGCAACGCAAGACCCAGCATGCGGAGCAGCAGCGTCACACCCTCTGCCGCCTCTAGGGCTGCCGACCCTGTCCCTTGAGGTGGCAGGGGACGCCCTCCCTCACCACCTCAGGCCAAGCCACGCGCGCCCGCGTGCGACGGGAACGCGGCAAGAGTTGTGGCGACGCCCTCCCTCACCACCTCAGGCCAAGCCACGGTTGACTCGCTCAGCCTTGGCTGAACAGGGTCGAAGCACTCGGCGAGGTCGTAAGGGAGCTGGCAGCCTGCATTCACGCCTACAACGTTGGTCTCAGCGACGGAACTCCGCGGACTCGGCGTGATCGTAAGGGAGCTGGCAGCCGCCCGACGGGACGCGCTAAGGGGCAGCGAGGTAGGTGACCAGGCCCGGCGCAGCGTCGCTCTGCAAGAGCCGGACGCCGGCCTCCAGGTAGGCGTCCCAACCACGGGTGAGGCCCCGCGCGAGGAAGAGGGCGTCTCCCCCGACCATCACGTCCTGCTGAACGACGAAACCTGCCTCCACCAGCGCCGCGGTGAGCGCCGGGTCTGCCGTAGGCTTGCCTAGCTCGACGATGCGCAAGGCGCCGCCGAGAGCGTCTCGCGCTCCCGTGGCCTCCTCAACGCTCAGCACGGGCGGCATCACCCAGGCGCTCGGAGCCAACGCGCGCACCTCTTGAAGGAAGGGTACGCCCCTGCGGACGAGCGCCCAGTCGAAGGCGTCGTAGCGCTCCAAGAGCGTCACGAAGCTCGCAGGGTCGGCGTCCTTGACGTCGAGGTAGAGCGCGAGTCCGAGCTCCGCCGCCAGGGCGAGCGCCTGCTCGAGCGTAGGAATCTGCGCGGCGTCCGGGTTGCCCGCTTCGGCGCGCAGGAGGGTGGCCGTGGAGATCTCCGCCCAGGAGAGAGCCCGCGCTTCGCCGCTCCCGGTGGTCGTGCGGTCCAGCGTCGTGTCGTGGAGGAGGAAGTGCACCCCGTCTGCGCTGCGCCTGATGTCGACCTCCACCATGGGGACACCCGCCTCCGCAGCGAGGTGCAGGCTCGCGAGGGAGTTCTCCGGCACCCCCTCGGCGCGCACGCCCCTGTGCGCCACGACAAAGCGCTCGTCGCAGCTCAGGTCGTCGAAGCACGCACGAATCGCCACCGGATCGAGCACGCGCCCATTGGCGGTGTCCTCGCTCACGTCCGCGCTCACGTCCGCGCTCACGTCCGCGTGGTCGGGCTCGTCGTAGGTGTCGACGAAGGGCGGACGGAGTGTCTCACCGACGTCCTGCTCGCCCGCGTCCGCTCCGCCGCCGGTCCCGCAAGCCCACTGGAAGAGCAGCGCGACCAGGGGGGTGCACCATGCCAGTCGTCGCCACGCGCTGCTCATCGCCTCTCCTTGCTTCGGTCCAGGGCCCGCGCCTGCAGCCACACTGCACCTTGCGCTCCGGACGACGCTCGCGCAACCTTAGTTGCGCTCGCCGCGACCGAAGAGGGCCCGAGCCCGTGCTCGCTGAGCCCCGTGTCCCCTCCTACCCCCTGCCCCGCAGTGTCCCCCTCAGCGCTCACCGCCCCAGCGACACCACGACCCTGTGCAGGCCACGAGCGTCGCGTGCGCTGCCCTCGGCGCGGGAGGACGCGGCGCGTCCGTGATGGCTTTGTGCTGACGAGCGCGCTGCTCTTCCTGGCGCTCTCGATCGCGTGCACGCCGCGCTATGACGGAGAGCTCTTCCCCCCCGACTTCGAGGTCTGGGAACACCCCGGGTCCTCTGTCGAGCTGCGGGGACGCATGAGCGCGAGGGCGGTGGGGACCTACCGAGCCGAGGCGCTCGTGTTGGCGCGAGAGCGCTACCACAGCGCTGCGCTGACGCCCGCGTCGGATATCGACCTCGTCCTGGGCTGGGGGGACTTTGGGACGCCCTCCTTCAGGGAACCCTTCCGCTTCCGGCTGCGTAACCGCCGCTTCCTCTTTAACCGCCGCGTCCCCTATGCCCTCCGAGAGCAAGCGCTAGGGCAGTGCGGGCTAGTCAACACCTTCCCCAAGGACCTGGAGACCAGAACCGCGCTTCGCCGTCTACGGCCGGGCGATGTGGTGGTCCTGGAGGGGAAGCTCATCGACCTGAGCGACTCGTGGTGGGAGTACGCCACCTCCCGCAGCCATCCGCGCCAAGTGGGCCACGGGAGCCAAGTCTTCGTCTGGGTGGAGAGGGTGGAGGTGGTGTTTCGTGGTCGCTGAGCCTTCGGGTATCCAGGGCCTCTTTTCGCCGCGCTTGGTCGGAACGCGCTCGGCGTCCGCCACGGCTGCGGCCCTCGTGGCCCGGGCCCACGTGATTGACAGTCCCCGCGGGACCTGACGACCGACGGGAGCTCCACTCCCCGAGCCCCCTCCCCAACATGTTGTCCACCGCGCGCATGGCCTTGCGCCAAGCGACATGAAAGCACCCCGGCATACTCCAAGACGCCCACACAAGCCCGAAGCGCGTCCCAGCGAACGCCCGCCATCGGCCTTCAGCCCGCGTCCCAAGATCCACGGCCCACGCTTCCGCCCCCTGCGCGAGGCGCCCATCAATCTGCGGGGCCAGCAGGACCATGGCAATCACCGTCATCGCGGGGGTGCAGTGGTACTGCGACCGGGTCATCGTCGACAACCCGGGTGACTCGTTGGCCCCGCTGGAGGATCTGCTGCGAGGCAGCGCCACCGGTTCACGCAACCCACTCATTCAGCGAATCATCCGGTTGTGCAAACTCACCGATCGGGCCGGCACGGGGACGGTCAAGCTGCACGAGCGCTGGCTCGTGCAGACAGGCCACGCGCCGGTTGTCACGACTGATCCCGCTCCGAAGACCACTTCGATCGAGTTCCCGTGGCCGCGGAGTTCAATGAGCGAACATGTGATCCTTGGTGCTGGCGACCCAGTTGCCCCGCAAGTCACCCCGCAAGTTGCCCCGCAAGTTACCCCGCAAGTAGCGGCTCTGGTCGCGGGGCTCAATTGCGAGATGAATCGGGCCGAGATCATGAACGCGATGGGGCTCCCGGACCGCGTGCACGTTGCAACGGCGTATCTGGGCTCCGCGCTCGAACCGGGGCTTGTCCAGATGACCCTCCCCGACAAGCCGCGTAGCTTGCGCCACAAGTACCGGCTCACCGCCGCTGGCCGCGCCCGGATCGCCGCCCGTTCTGGAGCGCCACGATGACGAAGACGCACACACACGGCGACCTCGGCTTCACCGAGCCAACGGAGAGCGATGGTCCCGTCGAGTGTCCCGCAATGACCTGCGAGAGCGATGACGCTCACCGAACGCACTTCATCGGCCTGCTGCGGGAGAAGCTGCTTGATGGCGGCAGGGGAGGGATTCAAGCGGCCCCACCAACCGGTGGGGCTGAATCATTTGACGAGAGCTCCGATCGGCAACAGTCGGGGCTTTCGCGTCTCAGGGCCAGTTCTCGCGGGCCTCCGCGCCTAGCCCCACCCACTGCCGGCTCTCAGTGGCCGCTGCCCTGAGATGACGCCCGCCGCCCGCGTGGCCCAGATTATCGAGGCCGCGCGGACCCACGTGTCGCGGACCGTGAACACCGCGATGGTCCATGCTTACTGGCTGGGCGGCCGGGAGATCGTCGAGGTGGAGCAGGAGGGCAAGGAGCGCGCGGAGTACGGCGAGGAGGTCGTCAAGCGGCTCGCATCGCGCCTCTCGAAGCGCTTCGGGAAGGGCTTCAGCTACCCGTCCGTCAAACGGATGAAGCAGTTCTACCTGATGTTCCCCGAGGGCTCGTCGATCCCCGAGGGTGAGGGGTCGTACCGAAATGGCTCAGCGCTGCTGAGCCAATCTGGTGGGCTGCCCGCCGACGACAAAGGCTCAGCAGCGCTGAGCCAGTTGGCCGGGGCCGCGCCGGTGCTCTTTCCGCCGCTCCTGACCTGGACCCACTACCTCATCCTCATGCGTGTCGAGAACCCGCAGGCACGCGCCTTCTACGAGATCGAGGCCGCCCGCGAAGGCTGGGTCACCCGCGAACTCGAGCGCCAGATCGGGTCGCTGCTCTACGAGCGCCTGGCGAAGAGCCGGGACAAGGAGCAGGTCCTGGATCTGGCGAAAGAGGGCCAGCGCGTCGGACACCCGCGAGACGTCTTGAAGGACCCGATGGTCCTCGAGTTCCTCGAGCTGGAGGAGCGTGCGCACTGGCTGGAGCGCGACCTCGAGCAGGCGATCATCGACCGGCTGGAGTCTTTCCTCCTCGAGTTCGGCAAGGGCTTCTGCTTCGTCGGTGGTCAGAAGCGCGTCACCGTCGACGGCCACCACTTCTACGTCGACCTGGTCTTCTACAATCGGCTGCTGCGCTGCTTCGTCCTCATCGACCTGAAGCTCGGCAAGCTCACGCACCAGGACCGCGGCCAGCTTCAGATGTACGTGAACTTCTTCGACCGACACCAGCGCGTCGAGGACGAGAAGCCGACCATTGGCATCGTGCTCTGCTCATCGCTACCATCGCCCACGCAATGCTCACACTTCTCGGAGCTGCGGGCGAGATCATCGGCTACGACCGATGGTTGAAGACCCACAACTGCAAGACACGAACACTCTCGCTCTTCCGGCAGGGGATGCACTGGTACGACGCTATCCCCAACATGCGCACCGAACGGCTCAGGCCGCTCATGAAGGCGTTTGACCAAATGCTGTGTGAACACTGGGTCTTCCGGGATGTGCTGGGCATACTGTGATGGAAATGAGGGGATGGATCAGTCCACGAAGAGCATGTAGCGCAGCCGCGTTTGGATCGTGCTCGTCGCCGGGAACAGCCGATCGGCGAACGCATCCCGGATTCCGCCGAGCCCCAGCTCGTCGCGGCTCTCCTTCTCGTGGAAGAGCGCGAGGATGCGCAGGATGCGCTCCCACGCCGCCGTGGTCAATCCAGGTCAGGTACGACGGCATGCGGTCTCCCTCGTCGTGCCATCCATCTCTCGCGCGTGCCCGTGTTCTTCCGGCTGGTGGAAGCGCGTCCCCGTCGCCTCGATCACCGCGTGGATGGCGGTCACGTCGGCGTCGGCGGGGATGCCCGACCAGGCTAGAGCGGCTGCGTCAGCCCAGCCCTCGATGATCGGAATGGCGTCGATCTGTTCGAAGATGCTGCGGTCGTAGCGGTCTGTCAGGAACACGACCTCCTGGTTGGTGCTCCCACGCCATCCCGCACCGTCGTTTCGACGCCCGGCGACAAAAGGTCCAGCAAACAGCACATCGGAGGCCGCGATCAGCGCCTGTACCTCAGGTAGTGACGACTTCTGCAAGTAAGACCATGTGTAGCCGCTGTAGGTGACCACGCTCGCCCCCAGCTCGTGAGCACGGACCGCGAGCCTCGCGCACGCGGCTGCCTGCTCGAAGGGCTCACCGCCGAGGATGGAGATGCCTTCTATATCGGGCCCCACGAGGTGTTCGGCGAGGCTCTCCGGCCGCCACAGGTGCTTCGCCTCATGCGGGTGGGTCTGTGGGTTGAAGCAACCGGGGCAACGGATCGTGCAGCCCTGAACCCACACTGCACCCCGCCATCCGGGGCCGTTCGTCAGCGTGCGGGGCCGAACGGAGGCTACGTTGAGGAGTGTCTCATCCATCGCTGAGCTCGAAATCGATCAGCTTCCCCTCAAGGAACACGACGACCGTCCGGCCCCGTCTGAGCTTCGCGTGGTGCTCGAAGAGGAAGCGCGCGAGCGGGTTCAGGAGCGCGCGCTCTACCGCGTTCAGGAGGCCGCGCCCTCCGTGGTCGGCTCGCGCGACGCTCACGAGTTGGTCGATCACGTCGTCCTGGATCTCGATCCCAACTCCCCAACGCTCGCGCATGTGCTCGGCTAGCGGCTGCAACTTCTTCTCCAGGATCCCACGGCGCAGGGCTTCGTTCTCAATGGGGCGAAACACCACGACGTTGTCGCCCAGCCGGTTGAGGAGCTCGGGCCTTCCCAGCACCTCGACGAAGTGGCGCTCGACCGCCGTCGTGAAGTGGCGGTCGTAGGCGTGGTCGCCAGTGCCTTCCTTGGGTGTCTCCGCTGCTCCGATGTTGCTGGTGAAGATGATCACGGTCTCGCTGAACCACGCCGTCTCGCCTCGACCGTCGGTGAGCCGCCCGTCCTCGAGGATCTGGAGGAACTTGTCGAGGACCCGTCCGTGAGCCTTCTCGACTTCGTCGAAGAGCAGGACCGAGAACGGGCGCTCTCGCACGGCGTTCGTGAGCTGACCGCCTTCCTCGAACCCCACGTACCCGGGCGGCGCGCCCACGAGGCGCTGGTCGCTATGCTCGTGGTTGTACTCGCTCATGTCGAAGCGGATGCACGCGGCCTCATCGCCGAACAAGAACTCCGCGCATGCCTTCGCTAGCTCCGTCTTCCCCACACCGGTCGGGCCCACGAAGAACAGCGTCCCCTTCGGTTTGCTTCGGCGTGCGGAATGGTGGAGGCCTGCAAGGCCCAGCCAGGCGCGAATGAGCATCGTGGCGACGTGGTCAACGGCGGCGTCTTGTCCGATGACACGAGCCTTCAGGGCCTCATCCACATCGGCGAGGCGCTCTTCGGACAGCTCCTCCCAGGGTGAACGCTGGTCTCCGAACCGATAGAGGTTCAGCAGACGGTCCGGCCGTAGCGGAGTCTCGGTGGTGCGAGAGAGCAGGACGATTTGCCGAAGGTCCGCGGTCGTAAGCTGGTCGGACAGATCGGCCAGCGCGTCGACCTGTAGCTTGCGCGGAGACACAGCGGTCTTCCCCGGGGCCGCCTTCGGCAGCTCCAGCTTGAGATCGTCGGCATGGCGGTCGAAGAAAGCCCGCCGCTCCTCGCGCCCAGGGGCCGGAACCGACACTAGCCGCACTCGTGGCTCTCCCTGGTAGAGCACGGGGGGAACGGCGCCGAGGTTCGCGCTGACCAGGACCACGAGCCCAACGGCGTCGCGCAGCCGGTCCGAGTCAATGCGCTGGGCGGCATCACCGACGAGCGCCTTCCCAAGCTGGAGGATCCACTCACGTTCCACGGAGTCTGGGTGGGCCGGCTGCGTGACGAGCAGGTGGGACCAGTCGATGAGGAGCAGCGGGCGGACCGTTCCGTTCGCGAGCACGGCGCGGTACTGCGCAACCAGCTCGGTCAGCTCGATTCGCTGCGCGGCCGAGGGGTCCTGACTCGTCGAGTCATCACCCTCGTCTTCGCCGAGATCGTAAGGCGTGCCCTCGCTGGTTAGCTCGCCGACAGACTGAGCAACAGCATCCGACCAGCGGCGGACCTGGTCCTGTGAGGCAAAACGAAGGCCATCGACGCGATCCCACGTTGCCTGGATCCCGAACTGCGGCAGCCGCCGCACCAGCAGCGCCGGGAGCGTTGCGTAGTCTGAGCCTTCCCCCGTCCAGAAGATGTCGCGGGTGTTGCCGTACAGCACAAGGCCGCTTCGTACCTTTGCCTCGCGCAAAATGGCGTTCAACCAGTCCGGTGCCGTGGCCATGCTCACCTCTTCCTCGTGGTTCCGGTCGGGACATCGCGGGCGCCCTTGGTGATCCGGTCCGGGTTCTTCCAGACGACCTGCGGCGGACCGAGCTTCACGCCGAACCTGTCTCGCAGAACTGTCTCAACCTTCTCCATGTCCGCGGCGCACCCGCTCCCCTCATAGCCGTCGAGGTCGAAACCCAGGTTCCCATCCAGGCTGACCTCGAAGCGGGCTCGTCGGCCGCTGGCGAGCCGTCCCTCGAGCACCACTAGTCCCGCTTGGAGTTGGGGATCGACCGTGACGAAGCCCATCTCCTTGAGGGTCTTCAGCAAGCCCTTGACGACCTCCCGACGGATTTTCTCATCCAACGCCGCTGCACTCGCGGCTCTGGCTGCTTCCTGGGAAGAAGCCGTCGCTTCTGCAGCGTCGGCGATCGCCCCTTGAGCGGCCAACGCGAGGGCGCGCCGACCAAGGGCAGCGGCCTCACCATCGGAAGGCCCGGTGGCTGCGGCCACCGCCTGAGCCTGTCGTGCGGCGGCTACGGCAGCGACCTGCTCTTGCTCCCAGCGGTTGGCGGCCGCCTCTGCCCTCGCGATGGCCTGGTGGAGACGCCGAGAGGCCTCGAGCAGCGCGGTTCGCGACTCGTCCGGGGCCTCCGAAATCTGCCGGCGGATCTCCCGCAACTCTGGTGCGATCTTCCGCAGGTCGCCGGAGACAAGCTGCTGCACGGCGACGTCGCGGACGTCGCGGATTGTAGCGTCGCACGCATCTGCAAGAGCCGCGCATTCCTGACGCACCTGGTCGAGGCGCAGCGCCTCGGCGCGCGCCCGCTCCAGCTCCAGCGGTCGCTGACCACTCATGCTCATCGGCCTCTCCTCCTATTCTTCTTTCCCTTCTTCCCGCCGCCTGTGCTGTCGTGACCAGGTCGCTCGACGGGCGCAGCCAGAAGGTCGAGCAGCGCGGCGCTCGGGAGGCCGAGCTCCTGCCAGCTCCTCTCGATGCTCTCCCAATCGGTGTCCTTGGCGTCACGGCTGGCTCTCGCCGCGGCGGCGAACCGCCGGAGGTGCGGCGGAGCCCGCCTCTGCAGGTCGCCCAGGAACGGGCGCAGATGAGCCATCTCGGACATCCACCAGGGTAGAGCCTGCACGGTCTCTGGCGGAGGGACGGCGTCCGCACAGTGCGAAGCCCACCTGGCGGCGATGTCTCGGACCTGCGCATGCTCTCGGGCCGCGTGCTCGAGGTCGCTCAGGAGGCCATCCGATGCGGCCAGCGAAGGCAGCCTCGAGGGTGCCGGCAGGAGCTGTTCGAAGGTCGGCCGAAGCATCGACGTATCTAGGGAGACCCCCGCATCCGCTAGCGCTCGCAGAGCGGGTGCGGTGTCACGCAGCGAACAGCCCTCGAGAACAATGGCAGCAAGCGATGCCGGGTTCGCGAGCAGACGTCCGGCGGTTCGCAGGAGAGCAGACGCCGAACCGGGGTCCGCCGCGAGGAGTCGCCGAAGGTGACGTTCCGCGGCGTCGTCCACGCGCTTGGCAAGGTCAGCGGCCAGCAGCTCAGTGTCATCCGCCCAGGAAGCGAACTCGGCCGCGGTCTCCGGGGACGGAAGTCGAGCGAACGCCTCCTCGGACCAAGCTCGAAGCTCGTCCCGGTTGAGCAGTTGGCGCGCAGCGGCGAGTCGAGTAGCCAGGTCGCTCGTTGTGTCGCTCCCGCCGCCCAGCAGTCGGTCCCGGAAGCGAGTGAACTCCACGACGCGCCCGCACGCACCCGCTCCCCACCGGTCGTCGATGGCGGTACGGAGCTCGACGAGAGCTGCGGCAGCCTCGGCCAGGCCGTCATGTTCCGACTGCACCGGAGCGGTCAAGGCGGATCGCGCGAGCTCGTCGGCGATGGTGCCGGGAGGCGCGATCCGGGCCAGGAGACCGACGACGTTACGGTGAGCCGAAGGCTGCTCTACCAGGGCACGCCACGCGTCGGCCGCAGCGGCGTGCGCGTGGTCCTCGTCGATGGATTTCACGTAGCGAACGGCAAGCCGAGCGATGCGCGACAGAGCCACGACACGTTCGGGGCCGGGAGCGGCCCGACACACCCAAGCGTTGCATACACTGAGATCCTCGGCCTGCCCGAGAAGCATGAGGCGTGCGATGCGTTCTCGAAGCTCCGGTTCGCTCATGATCGACACCACCGACTCGTCGATACCCTCTCCCTCAGTCAGCACGGGACGCGCAGCGATGCGCGGCGAGGGGTCGAAGCTCAAGGCGGACGCGACCGAACCCAGGAACTGCTCCCGCACTTGCGCGCACGCCGCCCCTGACAGGATGCCGGCCAGCTCGATCGAGACGAGCTGCTCGGCCACTCGCAGTTTGACGTCGTCCACCAGGAGTCCCGCCCGGCCATCCACCACCACAGCGGCCGGAAGCGGCGTGTCACTCGCGATGAACGTCAGCAAACCTGGCGTCGGATGTTCTTGGAGGTATTGCGCGCGAGTCTCGGGCTGGCCGAAGACCACCACAGAAGCTCCCGATCGGACCAGCGTGTCGAGGCGCTCCGCTACCCCAGGGCGCCCGTACCATCCTGCATGGAGGAGCACTTCGCCGGTGGCTCCCTGCAGAAGGCGTAGGACCTCGGCGTCCCCTTGGCCATCGGGCAGCGTGCGCGATGCCAGCTTGAGCCAGGAATCGAAGGTAAGGTGGGATCGGCATCGCGGAGCCGGCACCCAGTCGGCCGTCACCCCCGCACGTGGCGCGATCGCGTCGTCGAGGGCGCTGTCCCGAAGTAGGCGCTGAGCGGCCACGGAAAGGCTTGAACCCACAGGAACGAGATGACCTCCGCCGGTGAGCACGACGTCCACGACGATCGGTGCCCAGACCACCCGCGACCGCGAGTCCTGCCTCGGCCGCACGCTGCGCACTTCTCCGTCGCCCCGAATCAAGTCCCCGCGAAGGCGCCGAACTATCTCGCGAACCCGGTCGAGCCCGACGGCCGCGCGCGCCTGCAGTGGCTCGCCGTTCGACGGGAATGCAATGTCCGGCTGCTCCAGGAGCCCCTTCGGCACCGCGCAATCCTCGTCGGTTAATGCGTCGAAGAAGAGGTCGAGGCCGTGTTCTGCGGGCTCGGCCTCGATCTTCCCTCGTCGGTACAGCTCGCGCCCCGTGGTCGTGAAGGCGAGCTCGGACAGGTTCTGCGAATCCCCGCCCGCTTCCCGCGGTTCGAGGGCGCGAAGCCGCACAACATCTCGAAGCGTATCGCGTAGGAAGACTGCGTCAGCGATGCCGAGTTCTTCGGCGACCTCATCAAGGCTCGGGATATCGCCTTCGAAGCTGTCGGCCACTCGCAGGACGGCCCACTCCAGCGCTGTGAGCTTCCGGGGATGCACGACCTCCACCAGAACGGGAACCTGCTCGATCGGCCACGCGATCCGAACGCGCCGCCATCGGAGTCCCTGCGGTTCAGCGGGAGATGACTTGTCGCGCAAGGCGCCTCCCCCCTGCCAGCCGGACCAGCTCCAAGATGTTGCGGTATGCGGGCACATCGATTGCCGGTCCACCGTCAATCGGAGGCAGCGGGACTACTGCATGCTTCCATGTTTCCTCGGCACCGACAACCACAAGGAGATGCTGAGCGCGCGAAAGGCCGACGTTGATGCGCTGGAACTCCCGCACGAAGCTGCCGAGCCTGCCGCGCTTCGAGCGGACGAGGCTCGCGATGACGATGGGCTTCTCCATCCCCTGGAACCGGTCCACCGTGTTGGTACGCAGCTCCATGCACTGGAACGACTTGGCGTTCTTCGCTCTCGCCGCATCGATGGCGCGGCGAAGCTCCTTGAGCTGCGCGCCGTAGAACGTGATGACGCCCACCTCCTTCTGTGCGCGCAGCTCCACCGTGACCCCCGCGCGCGCCACGCCATCGCGTCGCTGCGACCGACCATCCACACGGACTCGTCGTTCCTCGAACAGGTCCGCCAGGGTCTCGGACGGGAGGTCTGGAGCCAACGCCCGCAGGGCCTGCTCCCACGACTGACCCGCCTCCGTGGTCGGAAGCCCGATCTCGCGGGTCCGACCGTAACCCCTTGCCACCAGCGCGTTCCCAACACGGATCAGTAGCTCGACGACGACGTCGATCTCCAGCCGGTTCAGCTTGGAGCTGCCTCGCTGCTCTTCCCAAGCTGGCTTTCCGTCGGGGCCCTCGCTCGTGTCGACCCAAAGCAGATTCTGGTTCGGGGCGAGCAGGCGACCGCCGGAGTTGTCGGGCACCGCGAGATGGTGCACCCGCGCCGCGGCGAGCCACTCGCGGTCGGGTCCGGCTTCGAGCCGCCCTTCGTAGAACTGGTTGACCGCGTCCATGATGCGAGGGTGCATCCGGTACTGGGTCCACAACATCGCCTTGATCCCTTCGGGCGCATGCTCGAACAGCTCCTGGAACAGGCTCGCGGTGACCATGCGCCGGAAGCGTTCGAAGTCCTCCTTGCTGACCTCACCCTCCTCCGCGGCCTCGCCGAAGCTCGCGTCCCGCTCCCGGAACATGGGAGGGAGCTGGCGGTGGTCCCCGACCAGCACCGCCTTCTCGCCAAGCAGCAGCGGCAGGATCAGCTCGGGGGGCGTGGCCTTGCTGACCTCGTCCACGATGACGATGTCGAAGGGCTTGAACTCTCCGTCCTGCCAGGTCTTTCGCTTGCCAGCCTCGTTGCAGGTCATGCCGACGACGTTGGAGTGGCGGACGTACAGCGCTTGGATCTGCTCTCGATCCGAGTCAGAGACGCGGCCGAGCCGTTCGAGCCATTCCCTCTGTACTCCTCGCCAGCGGCTTGCCCTGGCAAGGCGCTCGTGTCGTGCGTCGCAGGCTTCCGTCACCAGACGCTCAGCAAGCGCCGCCGCCTCCTCGCACGGTGGCTCCGGGTCGCTCCCGGGCCAGAGCTCGCGCCAGGCCGAGTCCCACGAGCCACGGGCGGCGTCGAGACTCGCGAAGGCGCTGTTGCGCCTGTCGTGGGCTCGTTCGAGTGAGGCTTCGGCCTCCGATAACTGGCGTTCGGCAGCCGCCGATGCCTCGCGCGCGGCGGCAAGCTCTGCTTCCACGAACGCACGCACCTCCCTCCAGTAGTCCGCGCTTCGCAGGGCGGCGTCAGATGCGTCGTTCGCGCGGACGAGCTCGACGTCGACAAGGACACGCGCCTCTTCGAGCGCGGCGCTCGTTTCCGCCGAAGGTCGAATTGCGTCGACTACCGTGTCGACACACGTGGGCGCACCCGCCGGCCACACTGCCCTGGCTGCTCGATGTAGCTGACCAGTGACCCGGTTCCAGCCGCCGCCCTCGAGCTCCTTGATGCGCCGGTTGACCTGCCGTAGCCGCTGCATGTCCGAGTCCCGGTCGGAGTCGATGAGGACCAGCTTCTCCTCTCGGAGAGCCCGCAGTTCCTCGGCAGCACCGACATCCGCCGCTGCGCCGGAACGGGCCCGATCGATCGCTTGCAGCACCGCCGACAACGGTTCCCGACGAGACCGCAGCTCGTCCACCGCCGCGACGACCGGACGGCTGGGATCGAGATCGGGCGGCACCGCGACGTGGGCTGGCCATTCCTCCGCCGCACACGTTGGAGGCAGTGCAGCGCTGTCGGCCGCCCACCGCGTCAGCTGCTCCAGCAGCTCGCCGCGCCGGGCAAGCTCATCCACGGTCTGCCGTGTCTCCTGGAGTTCGCGCCGGCGGATCAGGCGATCGGCGTCCGCGCTCGATACCGCGTCGTTGCCGCATCGCACAGCAGCGGCACCCCGGCTGTGATCCGCGAGCGCAGCCTCCATTCGCTCGGCTGCGCGCTCCTGAGCGACCAACTCGGCCTCCTGTTGCTCGGCACCTCGCATCCGGTTGCGGCAGTGGTCGGCGATCGTGCCAAACCACCGGTCCACCACGTTCTCGGCCAGGAAGTCGCGGAACTCGTCGTCGACGCGCCCGGGGTCACCCAGCCTGAGGGGACGCACCCACGGCACGTCCGAGAGGCGTCCGAGGGCGTTGTCGACGGCGAGATTCGTTTGCGACGCCACCAGGACGCGCTTCCCGTCCCGCGTGGCCCGAAGACAGATCTCGGAGATCACCGTAGTCTTGCCCGTCCCGGGCGGCCCCTGGATGAGGCATAGGTCCGGAGCAGCCAGCGCCTTGGCAACCGCGTCTCTCTGGCCGGGATTGAGCGACCGTCCACCTGGCACATCGGCCAGCTCGGGGATCTCCAACGGTGCGCTGGCGCTCGTGGCGCTGAAGATGAAGTCCGCGAGCCGCGGGGAGAAGCCCTGGCTGTCGTTCAGTCGATTCACACCGCTCATCTGGTTTCGCAGAGGCGCGAGGTCACCAGCGATGCTCGACACGAGCTGCCCCACCTCGGGCAACCCGCGGCGCTGAAGCACCTCCGCGTCTTCCTCATCCACCCGGATTTGCACGCACCCGTGCTTCGGCGTCAGCTTCGCGTCGCCCCAGCCGTCCCGGTCACGTGCGTTTCGGAGGTCAAGCCGGAACGTATCCTCCACTTCCCCGAGTTGCGTGACCTCCGGGTCTCGTCGCCGTCGTCTCCGCCGACCAGGCTCGTCGTCGTCGTCGTCCCCCTCCTCGGTTGGCCGTACGGATGCACCCAACTCCATGCCAACGAGGCGGCGGTCGGGGAGGTTGTCCTCGTGGACCAGGAACCCGAGAACCGTGTCACCCTCCCAGCGCCACGCGTCGTACGGCAGGGTGACCTGGTTGGCACGCACGAGCCGCTCCTTCCAGTCGAGATAACTGCGCCACTCGGTCAGGCGCTCGCGCGTGAGAGCCCGGTGGAACGGGAGTCCGGCGAGGCCGTCGAAGTCCCCCACTGACATGAAGGCGTCGGCGTCGCTCCAGACGACCGGCGCGCTGACCCGCACCTCGAAGTCACGTAGTGGCACATGCGGGGTCACCTCGATACGGCGAACTGCGAGCTTGCCCTGCCGGCGGTAGACCTGGATTCCCAGCGTGAGCCCCCCAACTGACGGGAGCATGCCCCGGGGGCCTTCGCAAGTGGGTCGCAGAAGAAGCTCCCGCTGGTGCGACGGAGCGCCGGGATCAGTGGCGATGTTGCTCGCGTAGAGGGTGGTCGGTACGCCGTCCGGCCAGACCGCGTCAAGGTACTGGCCGAACCCGAACTCGTCCGGCTCCTGGACGGCGTTCGCGGCGAAGGCGCGCAGGAAGTCCCGCGCCGGCGGAGGCATCCGCGGCTCGTCCCTCAGGTCGAGGACGAGCGACTGGAGAGGGATAGCGGCTTGCGTCCCGCTGTGCTCTGACTCCTCCCTATCGGGACCAGGTCCGAACAGCCAGACGGGCAGCTGGTTGGGATCGTCGGGCCAGCTCATCGTCGCTCCCTCCGCGCAGCGTCAACCTGAGAGCCGTCGAGGTCGGTGCGCCGCAGTTCGCGTCGCAGGAACCAACTGGGCTCGATCGCTGCGACAGCTTCTGCCCGACGTGTCCAACTACGCACGTGCTTCATGGCGCCAAGACTCCCTCCAGATACCCCGTCAGCCGTGAATCCAGGGCCAGCGCCTCTTGCTCCAGCCAGATGCCGTCCGCGGCTAGGCGCTGAACCAAGACCGGCGCGGCTCGCAGGTCGAGGTCAGGCGGCCAGTCCTTCTTCTGGCCGCGGAGCGCGACCTGCTCCTCCCAGAACGGCGGCACCGCCCAGATGAGGTCCGGCCGCAGAGCCTGGAGGTGGGCGACGATGCGGACGCCGTTTGGGTCTAGGTCGCCGAAGTGGACGACCGGGGTGTCGGGGAGCTGCTCGAGCAGCAGCTGGATCGTGGCGGTGTTCCAGCCGGGCACGTGAGCCACCATCCAGCCCGCGGGCGCGATGACGTCCATGTAGAAGCCCACGTTCTCGACCAGGAGTACCGCTCTGGGCAGGGCGCCGCCCACATGGGTGCCGTCCCGCAAAGCGCGCTCCGTCAGCGTGAGCTCACCGAGGCAGGCCGCGATGGACTCCGCGCTCCACACGGCCTGCCCACGGTGAACGGTCAGCCCGCGGTTGGGCCGCGCCCGAATCAGCCCGTCTCGGGTGACCTCGATGGGGCCGAGCACCGCTCGGAGCCGCTCGCCGAGGGTGGCTTTCGAGTGCGCGCCCAGCGCAGCCGTCGCGGTGCGCAGGTTCAGCCGCTGCGGGGCCGTCTCCGGGAGCGTCGCGGCGCGGCGCGCCTCTGCGAGCGCGCGGTAGCCGTGCAGGTCATGCGACAGTCCCTCGCCGCGGAGGGATTCCACCGTCGCGCGCCAGTCGGGAAATGCTCGGTCGAGCAGCCCCTCGAGATCGCCACGGTGCGTCTCGACCAGGGCCAGCTCGTCTCGGCGCGAGGTACGGCGGGTCCACGGCAGGCGCGCCAGCTCGTCCCAGGCGTTGGACTGCGTCTGACGCCGCTTCAGGCTGCCGGTCGCCCAAAGCTCGAGCAGGGCAAGGCGCTGTGCCTCGTCGGTCCACATCAGACGGCACCTGCTTCGGTGCGCGGCGTTCGACGCCCGGCGACGCGCACGATCTCACGGCCCTCCTCGTCGACCTGGCGGACGAGGCGATAGGTGGTGTTGCCCTGGGCCTGTGCGACCTCGGGGGCCGCGATGAGCAGCTGCAACTCCAGGCTCTCGCAGAGCTCGAAGAGCACACCCAGGTTGTCCTG
>ERZ869909.408-NODE-408-length-52969-cov-23.274389_pt1 | contig 52969 bp, 56 predicted proteins | sample MGYA00520892_ERZ869909 | MGnify/ENA primary metagenome ERZ869909 (study PRJEB32215, sample SAMEA104723947) | bioreactor metagenome | biome: bioreactor; feature: anaerobic bioreactor; material: water | place: China | collected 2015-03-12 ... | reverse complement strand
AAATTAATTTTTATGCCTGTAAAAATCAGATTACAAAGACACGGTAAAAAAGGAAAACCTTTTTACTGGATTGTGGCAGCCGATGCTCGTGCGCCAAGAGATGGTAAGTATCTAGAAAAATTGGGGACTTACAATCCAAACCTTAACCCTGCAGTGATTGACCTTGATGTTGACGGTTCTGTAAAATGGCTTCAAAATGGAGCTCAACCAACAGACACCGCCAGAGCAATTTTGTCATACAAAGGGGTGATGATGAAAAAACACCTTATGGGTGGAGTAGCAAAAGGAGCTTTAACTGAAGAGCAAGCTGAGGAGAAATTCCAGGCTTGGATAGAAGAAAAAGCCGGTAGAATCGACGCTAAAAAAGAAGGTCTTTCTAAAAAAGATGCTAAAGCGAAAGCTGCCGCACTTGCCGCTGAAAAAGCCGTAAACGAAAAGCGTATGGCTGCTGCCGCTGAAGCTGAAGCCGAAGCAACCGCAGAAGAAGTAGCTGAAGACGTTGCAGAAGTGACTGAGGAAACTCAGGAAGCTGCACCCGAAGCAGAAGCTGCAACTGAAACTCCTGAAGTTGAAGAAGCTCCAAAAGCTGAAGAGGCACCTGTTGAAGAAGCACCTGCTGTAGAGGAAACTCCAAAGGCAGAAGAAGCAGCTTCAGAAGAAGCAGAAGAAGAGAAAAAAGAAGCATAATATACACTAACGATGCGAAAAGAAGAATGCTTCTATCTCGGAAAAATCGTTAGAAAATACAGCTTTAAAGGGGAAGTTTTAATCAAACTTGATACAGACCAACCCGAACTCTACACAGAATTGGAATCAGTGTTTGTTGACTATAACAACAACCTGATTCCTTTTTTTATTCAGCAAAGCGGGCTGCATAAATCAGAACTTTTACGCGTTCGTTTTGATGATGTGGATACTGAAGAAAAAGCCGATGAAATCATTGGACTTGAAGTGTACCTACCCTTAAATTTTCTTCCCGAACTCGACGATGACCAGTTTTACTACCACGAAATCATAGGCTTTACAGCCGAAGATGTCAGGTTTGGAAAAATAGGTATCGTAAAAGGAGTCAACGACAGCGCCGCACAAGCCCTTTTTGAAATTGACCGTGACGGAAAGCAAATACTTATTCCCGTAAATGATGATTTTATCAAAAAGGTGGATAAGAAGAACAAAGTCTTGCTTTTGGATACTCCTGAGGGGCTGATTGACCTCTATATTTAAAGTTCAAAGTTCCAAGTTCAAGGTTTCAATCCTGATAGCTATCGGGACCCAATTCCAAAATTCAAAATGAGTTTTAAATTCAAACAGTTCACTATACATCAAGACCGCTGCGCGATGAAAGTGGGTACAGACGGGGTTTTGCTTGGTGCATGGACGTCTTTGGAAAACAATCCGCAATCCATACTCGATATTGGTGCCGGAACCGGTTTGATTGCTTTGATGCTGGCACAACGCAGCAGTGCCGAACAAATCGATGCCCTTGAAATTGACGAAGATGCTTACGAACAATGTGTCGAAAATTTTGAAAACTCCCCCTGGGCAGACCGGCTGTTTTGTTTTCACGCCTCGCTGGATGAATTTGCCGAAGAACCGGAAGATGAAAAATATGATTTGATTGTTTCCAATCCGCCGTATTATCCCCCTCCGGCTCCCCCAAACGGGGAGAGTAACACTTCTGAAGCCCGAAAAAAAGCCCGGTTTTATGATAGCCTTCCGTTTGAAGATTTGGTGGGCTATGCGGCACAATTACTTTCTGAAGCCGGGGAGTTGGCTGTGGTAATCCCTTTTGCTGAAGAAGAAAGGGTGATTGCTTTCGCGAAAGCGAATGAGCTTTTTCCCTATCGCATAACAAGAGTACGTGGCACGGCTACTGCACCCGTAAAACGTAGCCTGTTGCAGTTCTCTTTTACGGAACAAAACATGGAAGAAACCGAACTGACACTCGAAATCTCCCGCCACGACTATACCCAAGAATTTAAAGAACTGGTGAAGGAGTTTTATTTGAAATTGTAAAAGAAAATTCCAAACAAGGATGAACCTTGCTTGGAATTTGGAATTTGTGATTTGGAATTTTACTATTTCCCCATCAGCAATAAGTCACTGCAAACAATTTCAGTCGTATAGCGTTTGTTGCCTTCTTTGTCTTCCCAACTGCGGTTGATGAGTTTGCCTTCCACGGCAATTTCCTGACCTTTGTTGACATAGTTTTCCACTACTTTTACCAGCCCGCCTTTTACGATGATGTTGTGCCAGTAAGCACGCTCTACTTTTTTGCCGTCTTTGTCTTTGTAGCTGTCATCTGTAGCCAAAGAGAATTTGGCCATTTTGTTGCCATCGGCGAAGTTAATGATTTCAGGATCTTGTCCCAATCTTCCAATCAACTGTACTTTGTTTCTAAGTGCGTTCATAATAATTAAATTTAAAATTAAACAGTTAATACATTTTGTTGTTTCCACCTGTTGGTTTCAATCAACGATGCAAAGATTATACAGCCTCCAAAAATTATTCGGTTATTACACATTTACTTTCGTTTATAGTCGTTTGTAAACGTTTGTACTTGTTTTTGTGTTTGATAATCAAATTTTTATAATTTTTATTTTTGCTAAAAGAAAAGTTGTATTTTAGTTGGTGAAAAATAGTTATAGCGGATATGTGCTAGTTGCCACAAATTATAAATGATTACCGACAAAGAAAACATTAAAAGTATTTTTTCCATATTCCACGACGGAACAATATGCGGATTTGAAAATTTCAATGATAAACTAAGATTAAAAATTGACTGCTATTATCTATCGGTAAAGATTAATCCCGAATTTGAGTGTTTTTACGTTGAATTATATAAACCAACTGACTTCCAATTTGAGCCTTGGTTAAATGAAGGTTTTTCAAGTAAAATAATTACAGACTTGGAAACTATTTCACAATCGGAATATAATATCTTCACTTGTAAAATCGAAAAGGGGAAATATCAGCTTGATGTGGAAATTGAAGAGCCTAAAACAGATTTGATTGGTGGAACTTTAAGTTTCGATTGTGATGGTATTAAAATTTATGATCAATCAAATAACGAAATGGCTTTTGAACAACTTTCTAATTTAAGCCAACAATATTGGTCTGAATTTGAAAAGCAAAATGAATAAAAACAACTTGTGGCAACATCGGCTCATAAACTATGGCTTCTACCGGCTCACTCGGAAAATCCTCTCGGATTTTCCTCAGGTCTGGGTTTTGTTTGCTAAATTAGTTGTTTAATCCACGCCACAGGTTATAGCCAAAACGTTGTGCATAATGTGAAAAAACTACTTATAACAATATTATTTCTATCGAATTTATCCTTTTCTCAAACGGATAAAGACAACTATGAAATTTATTCTAAAGTAATTTCTGAAAGACTTGAATTCGGAATAGAGAATAAAACTGACTCAATAATTCTAATTGAAAAGTATATCCCAAGATTTCCGCCTGAATTTGATGTTGTAGCGGACTTTACAGCTGACAGTATTCCGAATTGGGCTTATAATTTTCTCTATACACAAACTTACAGAAATGCAGACTTTGTTAAAAGAATAAAGAATGACAAAGAATTAAAAAAAGCAATTAAAGATTTTACAACTGATTTCAATAATCACCCAAAATTGAATTCAGAATTACTTAAAACTGACAGGCTAAATATTCAAACTATAACATCTGAAAAATACTATTCCTATTTCGGAAAAAAATTTAAGCGAATTGACAAAGCTTGGAAACGAATTAAGAAAAAATATGGGACAAGACACGTTATCAAATTTTCAAAAATTAAATATTATAAAAATTTTGCTACTGTATTTTATGAACATCATTGTGGCGGACTTTGTGGCTCTGGAAATATGGTTGTATTTGAAAAAATAAACGGAAAATGGGTAATCCTGTCTGAAATCAACTTTTGGATGTCTTAAAATAAAAACATCATGCACAACATCAGCGATAATCTATGGCTTCTACCCACCCCTACCCGGAAAATTGCTGACTCAGAATAACAAACAAGTTCAAGTTTTCTTACAATCTAATAACTAAGACCAAAACCTAAAGTTTTTTTAAATTTTAATACAAAAAAATGAATCCTGAAAGTTAGTTTGTATCTTCAACTTACATTCTTTACCTCTGAACTGCTTATCATGCCATCAAAAATTAGACAATTAGGACTACTCATTTTATTCATCCCCTGTTTATTTTATGCTCAACCGGCTGATGTTGGAAATTGGTTTGTCTTTTTTGGAAATAAAAAAATAAACGAAAAATTAAACTGGCACCACGAAGTGCAGTACAGGAATTTTAATTTTTTGGGGGATACTGAGCAATTGCTTTTAAGAACAGGTGTTGGTTATAACCTTACCGAAAACAACAACAATATTCATTTGGGTTATGCTTTTATTTATAACGAACCCTATATCGGCGATACAGACACAAAAACCAACTTCAACGAGCACCGAGTATATCAACAATTTATTACCCGTCAAGCTTTTGGGCGCATAACCTTCCAACACCGTTACCGTTTTGAACAACGATTTGTTCAGGATGATTTCAGGCTCCGGTTGCGGTATTTTTTAGCAATGAATATTGCATTAAACCAAGCTCAAATGACCGACAAAACAGTTTATTTGTCCGTATATAATGAGATATTCCTAAATACTGAGCAGACCATTTTTGACAGGAACAGGCTCTTTGGGGGAATTGGGTACCGGTTTTCGCCAAGCATCAGGACTGAAATCGGTTTGATGAACCAGTCCACTTCCAGTGTATCAAGAAACCAATTTAACCTGATTACTTTTATTAATTTTTAGAATGAAGAAATTCAGTAAAATCATACTTGTAATAGTTTTGTGATTTCTGTCAACAAATCAATTAACTTGCATTAATTACCAATTTTTGGTAAATTTGATAAAATTTAAAAAAGATGAAAAACACATCCATATCCCTGGGAAATTATTTTGATCAATTTGTTAGTAGTCAAGTAGCTGCCGGTCGATATAAAAATGTTAGCGAAGTAATCAGGGCCGGTTTACGACTTTTGGAAAATGAAGAAAACAAAGTGATTGCCTTGAGAAACGCTATCCAAGAAGGACTGAATAGCCCAATGGTAGAAGACTTTGACTTTGATGAAAATCTCAAAAAACTAAAAGCTGAAAAAAGAAAAAATGGTTAAGGTTATATTGCGGCAAGAAGCAATTGATGACTTAAATGACATTTGGTACTATACTTTTGAAAAGTGGTCAGAAAGTCAAGCTGACAAATATTATGCAACAATAAAACTTGCCTGTATAGAAATTGGAGAACACCCGGAAATTGGAAAAGAATACTCCGGTATAAGCAAAAACTTACTCGGATTAAAAACTGGAAGGCATATCATATTTTATCAACAAATTTCGGAAATGGAAGTTGAAATTATCAGAATATTACACGAGCGAATGGATATCAAAAACAGACTGGGTTAAAACAAAATTTGGAAACATTTCAAAACAATTCCGTTGTGGATTAGTTAATTTCATTTTCTCAACCCTCCAATGACCAACCAAGAAAAACTCCGCCTCATCAAAATCGCCCACACCGCTATTTGGGTGTTTTTTAATGTGGTTATTTTTTATATGCTTTATGCTGTCATTATCAACAAGATTGACATCTGGCTTTGGGTGGGTTATGGCATTATTTTGCTTGAAGGCTTGGTACTGATGGCGTTCAAAATGTATTGTCCGCTGACGGTTTGGGCCAGGAAGTATTCAGATTCCACCAAAGACAATTTTGACATCTATTTGCCCAATTGGCTTGCCAAACACAACAAACTGATTTATAGTTTGATTATGGTGGGGATTATTATTCTTACAGTCTATCGGCTATTGACATAAGACTAAATTTTTCTCAAATATTTCCAACATTATCATTGTCCAATCCTGAACCAATACCTATTTTTGTCTATCAAATTTTATACCGATGAAACCCGACTTATTTGAAGCGCCTGATTACTATAACCTTGACGAATTATTAACCGACGAGCACAAACTCGTGCGCGATGCTGCCCGTGAGTGGGTAAAGCGCGATGTGTCCCCCATCATTGAGGAGTATGCCCAAAAGGCTGAATTCCCCACACAAATCATCAAAGGCCTGGCCGATATAGGTGCTTTTGGCCCCTATATTCCTGAAGAATATGGCGGTGCCGGATTGGACCAAATTTCCTATGGGTTGATTATGCAGGAAATCGAAAGAGGGGACAGCGGGGTGCGCTCTACAGCTTCGGTGCAGTCGTCACTGGTGATGTATCCCATCTGGAAATATGGTACTGAGGAACAACGTCAAAAGTTTTTACCCAAATTGGCAAGCGGGGAGTGGATGGGTTGTTTCGGCTTGACCGAACCCGACCACGGAAGCAATCCCGGAGGTATGACCACCAACTTCAAAGACAAGGGCGACCACTACCTGTTGAACGGTGCTAAAATGTGGATTTCCAATGCGCCTTTTGCGCAAGTAGCGGTTGTATGGGCCAAAGATGAAAGCGGAAGGGTTCACGGTTTGATAGTTGAGCGCGGTATGGAAGGTTTTACAACTCCTGAAACCCACAACAAATGGTCGTTGCGCGCGTCAGCTACCGGCGAACTGATTTTTGATAACGTGAAAGTGCCTAAAGAAAATTTACTGCCCAATAAATCAGGTCTTGGTGCGCCGCTGAGATGTCTGGATTCTGCACGTTACGGTATTGCCTGGGGAGCTATTGGTGCCGCGATGGACTGTTATGACACTGCTCTTAGATACTCAAAAGAACGTATGCAGTTTGGAAAACCCATTGGGCAATTTCAGTTGCAACAAAAGAAACTCGCTGAAATGATTACCGAAATCACCAAGGCACAATTGCTCACATGGAGATTGGGTGTTTTGCGCAATGAAGAAAAAGCAACCTCTGCACAAATCTCAATGGCAAAACGCAACAATGTGGATATGGCCATCAACATTGCCCGTGAAGCACGCCAAATTCTTGGAGGAATGGGAATCACCGGCGAATATAGTATTATGCGTCACTCCATGAACTTAGAGAGTGTTATAACTTATGAAGGCACACACGATATTCACTTATTAATAACCGGACTGGACATTACCGGTTTGAATGCTTTTAAATAGATTTCAATTTTAAAATTCAATACTTAAAACGAGGATTAAACCCTCGTTTTTTTTTCATTTATTGAAATGTTATTTTTTTCTGAAAAAAAAGGTAGGTTTTGTTTTATTCAGTACCTTTTTACTTTAGAAGTAACCTAAACTTTTTTCAAACAAAATAACAATTTATGAGCTTCATCAGAAAATTGATTTATACCCTTTCAGCATTATGTGTTGGTCTTTATTTTCTGTTTGTGGGATTGGTTCAGGCGAAGTCCTTCCTTGCTCCCATAGTTATTGCAATCGTGTTGTCTTTGCTGATGATTCCGGTGTCAAACAAGATGGAATCCTGGGGATTGAACAGAGGCTTGTCTTCTTTTTTTAGCACGCTTTTTTTGATGATAGTTTCGCTATTAATAGCGGCACTTGTTTATTTTCAAATAAAAATATTTATAGATGACAGGGAAGCCATTAGAGAAGCGATGAGTCCGAAGATTGAGCGCATCGAGAAATATTTACTTGAGAACACAAAACTTGAGCAAACAGAAATTGATGCTTATAAAGAACAATCAGAATTGACTACGATGATTGCAAATCCCGAATCCGGAAGAACTGCTGTTAGTGTCATGGGAATGGTTTTGGGCTTTTTAACAAATTCAATTTTGACGTTTGTTTACATTTTCTTTTTACTTTACTACCGAAGAATGTTTAAAAAATTTATACTCAAACTTTTTTCAAAGAGTAATCAAAGCGAGGTGAGATGTGTTATTGACCAAACCGCAAAAATCTCACAACAATATATATTTGGCAGGTTTATTTTAATTATTTTTCTTACAATACTCTACTCGATTGGATTAGGAATTTCAGGAGTGAGTAATTTTGTTTTAATTAGTCTTATTGCTGCCGTGTTAAGCGTAATTCCCTGGGTGGGAAATGTCATTGGATTTTTAATTGCCCTTTCTTTTGGGTATTTGACAACCGGTGAAACCAGTGTTTTAATAGGTATCATCATTACATTTTCTGCGTCACAAGTATTGGAAAGTTTCATTCTACAACCTCTAGTTTTTGGCAATAAGGTAAATATTCACCCATTATTTGTGATACTGGTTGTAATTTTAGGAAATGCAGTATGGGGAATTATTGGTATGGCACTTGCAATTCCTGTTTTTGGAATTATCAATATTGCCTTTAATCATATTAAAGAATTAAAACCGCTGGGTTATTTATTGAGTAATCCAAAGGAGGAATAGCTTATTCTTCCGGGGCAAGTGTGGCTTTCAATCCGTCCAGCTCCGGGGTGATAGGAATCTGGCAGCCCAACCGGCTGTTTTCTTTTACAAAAAAAGCTTCAGAAAGCATGGCTTCTTCTTCATCGCCTTTTTCAGGCAACTGATGGGCGCTTTCAACATAACACTGGCAGGAAGCACACATGGCCATACCGCCACAAACACCAATTGTCCCTTCAGGAGCGAGCTCAAATGAGCGCACTACTTCCATCAGGTTCATATTCATGTCTGTTGGTGCTTGCACAATGTGTGTAGTGCCTTCACGATCTGTAATTGTGAGTGTAATGTCTTGCATATTAAAATTTTATTTGCCGGCACATTTACTGCTTTTCATTTGTGGAACGTAAAGGACTAATCAATCGACTTCACCACCGCCTTGGGGGCTTCTTTTACACTACCGTCAAAACCGTGAATGCCTCCCACAGTGGTGTATTTCATCACATAGCGTTTGTTGGGGTGAATGCGTTGGTAAGCACTTTGACACATCAAAGTGGCTTCATGAAATCCGCACAAAATTAGTTTTAACTTTCCGGGATAGGTGTTTACATCACCGATGGCATAAATGCCGGGTATATTGGTTTGATAATCTAGTGTGTTGTCAACTTTTATGGCGTTTTTTTCAATTTCCAGTCCCCAGTCTGCAATGGGACCTAGTTTTGGTGAAAGCCCGAATAACGGAATAAAAGCATCGGCATCGATAATTTCTTCACTGGAATCAGCCTTTTGGATCACCACGGCATCCATGTGGTCCAGACCTCTAAGGCCTACCACTTCAGCAGGAGTGATGAGGTTGATTTTGCCCAGTTTTTTCAGTTCCTGTACTTTTTCAACCGAGTCCAATGCCCCACGGAATTCATTTCTTCTGTGTATCAAGGTCACTTCTGAAGCTACATTAGCCAAAAAGATGCTCCAGTCCAGAGCTGAGTCACCGCCGCCGGCTATCACAACTTTTTTGTTTCGGTAAATTTCAGGATCCCTGATAAAATAAGCAACGCCTTTATCTTCAAATTGGTGGATGTTGGGAATAAGCGGCTTTCGGGGTTCAAAGCTTCCCAAACCACCGGCAATGGCGATAACGGGAGCGTGGTGTTGTGTGCCTTTATTGGTGGTTACGATAAATGTACCGTCTTCAAGTTTTTCAATAGTTTCGGCTCTTTCACCAAGTGTAAATCCGGGTTGGAAGGGTTTGATTTGTTCCATCAGGTTATCTACCAGGTCACCGGCTAACACTTCCGGAAAACCGGGAATGTCATAAATGGGTTTTTTGGGATAAATTTCAGCCAGCTGACCACCGGGTTGGGGCAGGGCATCGATAATATGGCATTTGAGTTGGAGTAAACCGGCTTCAAAAACTGCAAAAAGTCCTGTGGGTCCGGCTCCTATAATGAGTATATCAGTTTTAATCATGGATGTTTGTCTAAATACTGGTAAAAATAGTTTTTAGGACTATTTAATTTCCTGATAAATGTCAATTTTCAGGCTTCAAGATTAGTAACTTTTTCAATTTGGGGTGCATATTTTTTAATGGTCATTTCCACGCCACTTTTCAGGGTCATCTGGTTTACTGAACAGCCCACGCAAGCACCTTGCAATTGCACGGTTACATTTTTTCCATCTTCAATGGAAATGAGTGAAATATCACCACCGTCACTTTGTAAAAAAGGTCGGATTTCTTCCAAAGCTTTTTCAATATTTGCTTTTAATTCCTGTTCAGTCATAACTTATTTTTTTACGGCACTACAGCCGGCCATGGTTGTTATTTGTATTGCTTGAGTGGGTGGCAGGTTTTCGTTTCTATCTACAGTTTCCTGAACTACGTTTCGCGTAAGCGTTTCAAAAGCCTCTTCAAGCGGTGTTCCGGTTTGCAAGGCTGCCGGTCTTCCCACATCTCCTGCTTCACGGATGCTTTGTACTAACGGAATTTCCCCTAAAAATGGCACTTCAAGGTCTTCGGCGAGGTTTCTGGCGCCTTCTTTTCCAAAAATATAATATTTGTTTTGAGGTAACTCGGCCGGGGTAAAGTAAGCCATATTTTCCACAATTCCCAAAACGGGGACATTGATGCTTTCCTGCTGAAACATGGCGACTCCTTTTCGCGCATCGGCGAGGGCAACATTTTGTGGTGTGCTCACAACCACAGCTCCTGTAACGGGCAACGACTGCATAATGGATAAGTGGATATCACCTGTTCCCGGAGGAAGGTCAACCAGCATAAAATCAAGCTCGCCCCAAGCGGCATCAAAAATGAGTTGGTTGAGTGCTTTTGCAGCCATGGGGCCACGCCAAATCACTGCCTGATTGGGTTGGGTAAAGAAACCGATGGAAAGCACTTTCACACCGTAGTTTTCAACGGGTTTCATTTTTGACTTACCGTCAACGTTTACAGAAAGCGGTCTTTCGTGGGCCACATCAAACATAATGGGAATGGAAGGGCCATAAATATCAGCATCGAGTACCCCCACTTTAAAACCCATTTTGGCTAAGGTAACGGCGATATTTGCCGTAACGGTTGATTTTCCCACACCGCCTTTACCGGAAGCAATGGCAACGATATTATGAATGCCGGGTATGTTTTTTCCTTTTATTTGTGGTTTTTCAGGTGCTTCAACACGAATGTTGACTTTTATTTTGGCATCGGGATGTACTTTTTCACGAATGGTATTCACAATGTCGTTTTCAGCACGTTTTTTTATGTGCAAAGCCGGGGTTGTGAGTACCAGGTCAACAATCACTTCGTCTGCAAAGGTGATAACGTTTTGAACGGCACCACTTTCCACCATATTTTTACCTTCACCGGAAACCGTGATGGTTTCCAAAGCAGCCAGTATGTCTTTCTTGTCGAGCTTCATCATTCTATTTCAATAGCTTATGTAGAATTATTCTAAAGTGCAAATATACAAGGAAAACTTGATTTGAAGAAAGCGATTGATTTATTTGATTGATGGGGGTATAAACAAATCTTTTCAGGGTTCAACCTTGAAGTTTCGGGACTGAAAAGGTTGATTACCTTAATTCCTTCCCCGGATCCCAAAAGTGTTTTTCAAAGTCCAGGATTTGACTGTCAATCACTGTAATGCCTTCACTTTCCAACAGCTGTTGCATCAGGTTGGTGCCGTCAAAATGGTGTTTACCTGTAAGGAGGCCTTTTCTATTCACCACGCGGTGTGCGGGTATATCGGGCATGAGGTGTGAAGCATTCATGGCCCAGCCCACCATTCGGGCACTGCCGGCGGCTCCAATGTGTTTTGCTATGGCTCCATAAGAAGTCACACGCCCAAATGGGATTTGCTTCACCACTTCATACACACGCTGAAAAAAGTTTTGATCCTCTAGTAACATTAAATAACGTTTAAAATTTTCAATAAGGTAAAAACAGAAATAAGAGCTGTTATACCGCCAATGACATGATTTACATTCAGGTTTAATTCGCTTTGTTTTTTCTTGACAGAATCAAAATAAAAAGCATAAGCCGCCAACATTGTTAGAGTTCCCAAAGCAGATCCAAAAACACACAGTGCAATGAATGATTTTGTAAAATCAAACCAACCAAATGAAGAAAAAGTAATACTTAAATACACCCAGTATGGTAATGGAAATAAATTAAGCCCCGCGATGGATAACCCCTGAAAATACCTGTGCCTTTTTGACTTGTGATTGAGGTTTTGAGATATAGTTTTCTTCTCTTTGGCAATAAAGAAAAAGTATATGGTAATGCAAATAAAAATACCCAGACCCACTTGCTGAAGCATACTAATAATTTCCGGGTGTTTGTCGAGGTATCTGGCAAAAAGCAGGGCCAAATGGGTTTGTATAGCGACAGTAGTGATAACACCCAGGGAAAAAAGGAAGGCATTTCTCCGGCTTTCTTCAATGCTAATTCTTGCTGCGGTCATATTGAGAAGCCCGGGAGGAATCACTCCAATCAAGGCAAATACATAACCGAAGAAAAAAAATAGGACAAACTCCATGCAACTCGTTTACCGAGTGAAGATAAATAAAATTCTTTAGCTGAGTTTAAACTTAATGTAGGTTATTTTTTTTCCAACCTCAAGATATTGTTTTTCATAAAAGGTTTGGATGCTTGTGACCTCCTTTGGGGAGTATTCATTGCTGTACACATCGTGATGTGCATAAATAATTTCCTGTTTTAAACCGTGCAAAAGCCCCAGGGTGTAACCATGCATAAATTCGCTGTCGGTTTTTAAATGCATCACCCCGTCCGGTTTAAGTACTTTTTTGTAACGATTTAAAAATTCTTCATTGGTCATGCGGTGCTTGGTGCGTTTGTACTTGATTTGCGGGTCGGGGAAGGTAATCCAAATTTCAGAAATTTCATTTTGACCAAAAACATAGTCGATGAGTTCAATTTGGGTGCGCACAAAGGCTACATTGTTGAGGTTTTCTTCAATGGCAGTTTTTGCGCCACGCCAGAATCGTGCGCCTTTGATGTCAATGCCAATAAAATTTTTATCAGGGTTTTGTTGTGCCAGTGCAACCGTGTATTCGCCTTTGCCACAGCCCAACTCCAGCACGATGGGGTTGTTGTTTTTGAAATATTTTTGGTTCCAGTGTCCTTTAAAACCAAAGGAATTATTCATTAATTCATCCCGTTTTGGCTGAATGACGTTTGAAAATGTTTCGTTTTCCTTAAAGCGTTTGAGTTTGTTTTTGCTTCCCACAACAATAATTTAATTTTTTGGCAAAATTAAGGAAATATTACCCGGCAGGAATAATCATTACCTTTACTCTGAAAAAATTTTTTTTAATAATTAGGTCAGAGTGAAACTCTGCACATAATTTTTCGTTGTGTTCATTCATTTTTACAACGAAAAATTTTATATCGTTTTGTTTTTATGCAAAATCAGAAAACCATTTTGGTTGCCCCGCTACATTGGGGTTTAGGCCACGCCACGCGTTGTATTCCCATTATTTATGCTTTGATTGAACACGGTTTTAAGCCCCTGATTGCTTCAGACGGGGCTGCTCTGGAGTTGCTCAGAAAAGAGTTTCCTGAAGTTGAATCTATCGAACTTCCTTCTTATCAAATTTCATATTCAAAAAGTGCTTCAGGGTTTAAAAGAAAATTGATACTGGACAGTCCCAAAATGCTTAAAGCCATTGACAATGAAAAAAAAGTCATAAAAAAACTTGTGAAACAAGGAAAGATAGACGGAATTATTTCAGACAACAGACTGGGTGTGCGGAATAAAAAAGTACCTTCAGTTTTTATCACTCACCAGTTGAATGTTTTAACAGGCAGCACCACCTGGATCAGTACTTTGCTTCATAAAAAAGTAATCAAAAAATTTGATACTTGTTGGGTGCCTGATTTTGAAGGTAAGGTAAACCTTAGCGGAAAATTGGGGCACCCCAAGCATGTGCCAAAAAATGTGTTTTATATTGGTCCGCTCAGCAGGATGAAAAAATTGGATATTGAGAAAAAAAATGACATTTTGGTGTTGCTTTCTGGACCTGAACCACAGCGAACATTCCTGGAAGAAAAATTAATGGAAGAATTGAGTGGCCTTGACAAGAAAATCCTTTTTGTGCTCGGGAAGGTGGAGGAGCAAATACATTGTTATAATGAAGGCAACATCAGGGTTTATAATTATTTGGGCTCAAAAGCACTTGAAAAAACCATTAACGAAAGTGAAGTTGTGATTTCCCGCTCAGGTTATACCACGATTATGGATTTGGCTGTGCTGGAGAAAAAAGCATTTTTTATTCCCACTCCCGGTCAATTTGAACAGGAATATCTTGCCAAGAGATTAAAAATCAAGGGTTTGGTTCCCAGTTGTAAACAGGAGAAATTTACAAAAGAGAAATTAGGGACTGTTCAGGTTTTTTCGGGATTAAGGCATTTGAAAAACGAAGTTGATTTTAAATCAATTTTCAGCCTTTTCGAGGGTAAATGAAAATTCTGAACCCACTTCAAGTTCACTTTCCACATAAATTTTTTCTTTGTGAGCCTCGAGGATGTGTTTAACGATAGAAAGGCCCAGCCCTGAGCCTCCCTCTTTTCGTGAGCCACTTTTGTCCACTCTGAAAAACCGTTCAAAAATGCGGGTGAGGTGCTCTTTGGCAATGCCTTCGCCGTTGTCAGTCACTCTCACGATAACTTTGTTTTTGGTTAAGTCTTCCACACTTATCTCGGTAGTGCCATCTTCTTTTCCATATTTTATTGAGTTGACAATTAAGTTTGTAAGCACCTGTTGAATACGTTCGCGGTCAGCGTGCACAAAAATGGAATCTTCATATTTTTTATCAAAAGTAAGCGTGATGTTTTTTCGTGCAGCACGCATTTCGAGTAAATCGAAGACATTTTGAATGAGTTCAATGATATTAAAGTCTTCCTTGCTCAAAACCAAATCACCCATTTCGAGTTTGGTAATCATATCCAAATCCTTCACAATGTAAATGAGCCTGTCAACCCCTTTACTGGCACGCTGGAGGTATTTTTTCCTGACGGATTTGTCTTTCATAGCGCCGTCAAGCAGGGTAAGGATATACCCTTGAACGGTGAAAAGTGGGGTTTTGAGTTCGTGAGCCACATTGCCCATAAATTCTTTTCGGTAGGCTTCGCGTACTTTCAGGGTTTCAATTTCCAGCTTTTTGTTTTCTGCAAATTTTTCAACCTCACGGGTCAAGGATTCCATATCGGTAGTTATTTGTTTGGGATGTAAAGATGAAGCATCCAGTAAACTCACATCATTGTATATTTTTTTTACCTGATTATAGATAAACCGCTTTACCCGATACTGTATGATAAAAAAGGAAAAGAGATACACCGGAACGATAAAAAGTAGAATATTTTTCGGTGAAATTAACTCATTAAGATACAAAAGAATTGAATAAATAACCGAGATTACCAAGGTTATATACAAAGACGTAGCCGCCGCAAAGCGGTATGTTCTTTTAAATTTATGGGTCATTAAACTACAAATTTATAACCAACACCTTTAACAGTTTTAAAACTGTCGTCGCCAATTTTTTCCCTGAGTTTTCTGATATGAACATCAATGGTTCGTCCGCCTACAACTACTTCGTTGCCCCAGACTTTGTCAAGGATGTCTTCGCGTTTAAAAACTTTTCCGGGTTTGGATGCCAGCAATGCCAGCAATTCAAACTCTTTTCTGGGAAGAACGATTTCTTTTTTGTTTTTAATTACTTTATATTCTTCACGGTTGATGATGAGGTTGCCTAAGTTTACTGTGGGTTCATCTGCGACCGGTTCTTTAAAGCGTCTTAAAAGAGCTTTTACTTTACTTACTAAAACTTTGGGTTTAATGGGCTTGGTGATGTAGTCGTCTGCACCGGCTTCAAAGCCTGCTACTTGCGAATAGTCTTCACCACGGGCGGTTAAAAATGTTATGATGGTATCAGAGAGATCAGGGATGGCCCTTATTTTTTCACAAGCTTCAATACCATCCATTTCAGGCATCATTACATCCAAAATTATAAGATTTGGATGATGCTTTTTTGCTTTTTTTATGGCCTCCAATCCATTTTCAGCTTTAAATACCTGATAACCTTCAGCAGATAGGTTGTATTCAACAATCTCTAAAATATCCGGTTCATCATCTACAAGTAGGATTTTGATGTCCTTATTTTTCATAAAAAAAATATAGTTGCGTAAATTTTAGGTAAAGATAGTATTAAATTGGCTTTGTAAATTAAGAATGCATTAATGATAATGATTATATAACATAAAATGTGAAAGATATTGCTATAGAGCTATTATACAAAGTAATAATTGATTTGATATGATATTGGTAAAACGGTTTTATGGGTGTTATTTTTAAGTTAATTCATTACAAAACATACAAAACATTCTTGTTTAAATCAATCTTCTTTGTATATTTGTGCTAATCTTTGAAAACTTAAAAACATGAAAAAAATTACACTTCTTTATGCACTTCTTTTTGTTGCATCAATATACGCGCAAGGGTTAGAAACTTTTGATAACTCAACTGCGACTGCAAGTTATTCAGACGGATCATTTATTGGAGATGGTGGTGTTGAATGGTTTTTTGTTCATTCCAGAAATGAAGGAGACTTTCCTATTGACGGTAATGGTATTATGCTTAGAAGGTCAGATGAGCCAAGTAGCCTAAGTGCCACAATTCAAGGTGGAATTGGTGATTTTTCAGTAGATACTAGAAAAGCATTCACCGGAAATAGTCAACGAATACTTGAACTTTATATTAACGATAATTTAATTGATACTTTTGAACCTGCTTTTGCGGATGGAGAGGATGATACTGTGATTCCTTTTACAGTTGATGGAATTGATGTTGAAGGCGAATTTACAATTGAGCTTAGAGTTGCTGGAAGTCCCGGTAACCGACAAATAATATTGGATAACCTTGCTTGGACTGCACCTCCGTTATCAGTAAATGAAAACAAAAACGTTAGTTTTAAATTGTTTCCAAACCCAACGAATACTGGAATTGTTAATATTCAATCACAGTCAAATCAACAACTTCAAGTTGCAGTTTTTGACGTATTAGGTAAACAAGTTGTTTCTACTACAATATCTAACGGAACTTTAAATGTATCAAACTTGAAGTCTGGTGTTTATTTTGTTCAAGTTACCGAGGGGAATAATACATCTTCTAAAAAACTGGTTATAAACTAATCACTAGAGAAATACTAAAGATTTTAAAAGCTTCCGTAACTTGCGGAAGCTTTTTTTATTTGTTATGATTCATTCAGACAGTATTTTTAAAATTCAAACAGAAAAAGATTTTGAGGCTGTTGCACTTGAAGTATTTCAGTTTCAATTTGAAAATAACCCTGTTTACAGGTCCTATTGTGATTTGCTTTACAAGCATCCGGCAGATGTTGAGTCAACTTCTCAAATTCCATTTCTTCCCATAGAGTTTTTTAAAACTAAAAAGGTAGTTTCTTCACTCAGTGAACCGCAAAAGGTTTTTACAAGTAGTGGTACAACAGGAAGTCAGGTGAGTAAGCATTATGTGACTGACTTAAATCTTTATGAAGAGAGTTTTACCCGTACTTTTGAACATTTCTATGGAAGTATAGATGATTACGTAATTTTAGGATTGCTGCCTTCTTACCTTGAGCGTAAGGGCTCCTCCTTAATCTATATGGTGAATCATTTCATCCAAAAAAGTAAATTCCCCGAAAGCGGGTTTTACTTGAACCAATGGGATGCACTTGCAGAAAAGCTAAATGCCTTAGACCAATCCGGTAAAAAAGTGTTATTGATTGGCGTTTCTTTTGCCCTGCTTGATTTGGTCGAAAAGCATCAATTTTCACTAAAGAACACCATCGTTATGGAAACCGGTGGTATGAAAGGAAGGCGTAAAGAAATCATCCGGTCTGAACTTCACGAAATATTGAAAACCGGTTTTGGTGTTTCAAAAATCCACAGTGAATATGGCATGACCGAATTGTTTTCACAAGCCTATTCAACAGGAGACGGTATTTTTAACTGCCCTCCCTGGATGAAAGTTCTCGTTCGAGATACTGAAGACCCGCTTTCTGTTAATAATCATCAAACCGGCGGGATCAACATCATTGACCTGGCCAATTTAAACTCCTGCTCATTTATTGCTACTCAAGACTTAGGAAAAGTGAACGCTAACGGTAGTTTTGAAGTGCTTGGCCGTTTTGACTCCAGCGACATCAGAGGGTGTAATTTGATGGCACTTTAGTTAAAAACTTCTTTAAAGCGTTATTTTTTTCTTAAAAAATGTAATGAAAATCAATATTTGAAGTCTAATGTTATGAGAGTTCAGCCAAGTCAATCCTGGCAAATAGTTTCTCAATGAGCTTTCATAATTTGGTTAGTTAGTTGATTGAACCCCTTGAAAATTTTGTTTTCAAGGGGTTCTTTCATTTTAAGTAGTTTTTAAAATAAAGTAGTTTTTCTTACCCCGTTGAAGCAAAATAAATTTGTCATTGATTAAATCTGTTGAAGTGATTTTATATTCTTCTACAACTTTTTCTTTGTTAACCGAAATGGAATTTTCTTTGAGTGCCCGTCTGGCTTCGCTGTTTGAGCTTAAAAATCCGCTTTCAGAGGACAGTGCAGCAATGATGTCCAGTCCGTTTGCAATGGCACCTTTAGAAACTTCAGCCTGAGGTACTCCGTCAAAAACATCCAAAAAGGTGGCTTCATCCAGCTTTTTCAGGTCTGAAGAAGTGGAGTTGCCAAACAAAATTCCGGAAGCTGCAATGGCGTTTTCCAACTCTTCCTTAGAGTGCACCATAATCGTCAATTCATCAGCCAGACGTTTTTGAAGTTGTCTTAAATGAGGTGCTGTTTTATGTGCTGCAACCAGCGTTTCGATTTCTTTTTTAGATATAAAAGTAAATATCTTGATGTATTTTTCAGCATCTTCATCGCTGGTGTTTAGCCAGTATTGATAAAATTTATAAGGCGAAGTTCTTTCAGCGTCCAGCCAGATGTTACCGCTTTCGGTTTTACCAAATTTTGTCCCATCTGCTTTTGTAATCAAAGGGCAGGTAAGGGCATAACCTTTTCCACCGCCAATTCTCCTGATGAGTTCGGTACCGGTGGTGATATTGCCCCACTGGTCACTACCACCCATCTGGAGCGTACAGCCATTTGTTTTATATAAGTGCAGAAAATCATAACCTTGAACCAGTTGATACGTAAACTCAGTAAACGACATTCCTTCTTTAGCATCACCTGTGAGGCGTTTTTTTACAGAATCTTTGGCCATCATATAATTCACAGTGATGTGTTTGCCCACATCGCGGATGAAATCCAAAAATGAAAACCCTTTCATCCAGTCGTAATTGTTGACCAGAACAGCTGCATTTTCTTTATCACTTTCAAATTCCAAAAACTTTGAAAGTTGGTTTTTTAATGCCTCCTGATTGTGTCTTAAAGTAGCTTCGTCTAGCAAATTGCGCTCCTCAGATTTTCCGGAAGGATCGCCTATCATACCTGTTGCGCCACCAATAAGCACCACAGGTCTGTGGCCACATTGCTGAAAATGACACAGCATCATCACACTCACCAAATGCCCGATGTGTAATGAATCTGCTGTTGGGTCTATACCCACATAGGCTGAGCGCATTTCTTGAAGTAAATGTTCCTCGGTTTCGGGCATGATGTCTTGTATCATCCCACGCCATTGCAATTCTTCTACAAAATTTTTGAGCATCTGAAAAAAGTTTTTGCAAAGATAGATTTATCGGTTTAAAGATGAAGCAGAAATTGAAAAAAGAGTATTTTAGTAAAATGATTTTAGTAACCGGAGGTACAGGTCTCGTTGGCGCACATTTGATGTATTTTTTGCTTCAGGACGGGCAAGAAGTAAGGGCGACTCACCGTAAAAACAGCAACCTGAATGCTGTTTTACAGGTTTTTGGTTACTATACTTCCGAAGCTCAGAACCTTTTTGATAAAATAGAATGGGTGGAGGCCGATCTCAATGACATACCCGCATTGACCAAAGCTTTTCAGGATGTTGAACAGGTTTATCACTCAGGAGCCTATGTTTCATTTGACCCAAAAAACTTTAGTAAACTCCAAAAATCAAATATAGAAGGAACTGCCAATGTGGTGAATCTTTGTTTGGCCTTTGGCGTAAAGAAACTTTGCCACGTGAGCAGTATTGCTGCAATCGGGAAATCAGAAAGCGAACCCATACACGAAGAAATGCTTTGGAACCCCGATGATGACAATAATGTGTATGCCATATCAAAATATGGAGCCGAAATGGAAGTATGGCGCGGCACTCAGGAGGGCCTCGATGCTGTGGTGGTCAATCCGGGAGTAATAATAGGCAGCGGTTTTTGGGATAAGGGTACCGGTGTTTTGTTTTCCAAAGTCTATAAAGGAATGAATTATTATACCACCGGCGAAATGGGTTTTGTGGATGTGGTGGATGTGGTTGCTTGTATGATTGAATTGATGAAAAGCGATATTACAAATGAGCGTTTTATTTTGGTAGCTGAAAGTGAATCCTATAAAAATCTGTTGACTAAAATCGCCAAAGCATTTGGTAAAAAGTCGCCTCAAAAAGAATTAAAACCTTGGATGTTACTTCTGGCGGCAAATCTTGACGCTTTTAAAAGCTTTATTTTAGGAACCAAACAAATGCTCTTTAAAAGTACGGCAAAAGCGATGGTTACAAAAAGGAGGTATAATAATGAGAAAATCAAGATCGCACTCAACTATAATTTCAAATCGCTGGATGAAACCGTGAATGAAATTGTAACCAATTTTAAGAAAGATAAACCCTAAAGAAGACTGTCTTTTTTAACCGGTATTACCATTTGCAAAACAGCAGGCTCATCGGTTTCTTTGAAAATTTTCTGAAGCTTTAATGAATCTTTCACAAATTTAATGGAGTCCTGCCGTCTTTTTTCTTGGGCAATCAAGGTGTCGATTTCTCTTTTTTTGTTGTCTAAAAATTCCTTTACGCCGGTGTGAATGCGCTCATAAGCATTGATGTCTGCCCCATAATAGGCATTACTTTTTTCAAATTGCAGGCTGTCTATATTGTGTTTTTCGTAAATAAATTGGTTGGGAGTCATTCCGGTTTGTTGCAATGGGAGACGGTTAACGTTTTTGGCAGCATTAAAAAGGTGAACATCTATCAATACTTCCACCATTTTGTCTTCCGGAATAAGGTCTTTAGGCCGCTCAGGTCTTTGAATATCCTGACAGGATGAAAACCACGCCAAAACGAGCAGCAATACTGCTAATTTAAGTAGTATGAACCTGTTTTTATCTGTTAAATTCAATGCGTTGCGCATGACTTGATTTTGCAAATTTTGAATTGTTGTACACTACTTTTCCGTTCACCAAAGTGTGTGATACCCGTGATCTGAATGTAAACCCTTCAAAAGGTGACCATCCACATTTGTAAAGGATATTACTTTTGTTCACAGCCCAGGGCGCATGTAAATCTACTAAAACCAAATCGGCTTTGTAGCCTTTTCTTATAAATCCCCTGTCTTTAATCTGAAACAAAATCGCCGGATTGTGACACATTTTTTGAACGATTTTCTCAAGGGAAATCACTCCCCTGTGGTAATTTTCAAGCATAGCTACCAGCGCGTGTTGTACAAGTGGTCCACCTGAGGGTGCTTTTGTATAAACGTTCTTTTTTTCTTCAATAGTATGCGGGGCGTGGTCTGTTGCTATTACATCAATGCGGTCATCGAGTAGGGCTTTCCAAAGGCCATCACGGTCTTTTTCGGTTTTTACTGCCGGATTCCATTTAATGAACGTGCCTTTTTCCCTGTAATCCTTATCGGTAAACCAAAGGTGGTGAATGCAGACTTCTGAAGTAATTTTCTTTTTTTCAAGTGGTAGTTTGTTGTCAAAAAGTTCAGTTTCCTTTGCTGTTGAAAGATGAAACACATGCAATCTGGCCCCCGTTTTTTTGGCTAAGGCAATGGCTTTGGATGAAGAAAGATAACAAGCTTCTTCGCTTCTAATAAGATGATGACAGTCCATGGGGATGTCCTCGCCGTATTTTTCAATGTGAGCTTCAAGATTAGACTTAATCGTCTGTTCGTCCTCACAATGCACAGCGATGAGTAATTTGGTTTGTGAAAAAATTTGTTCCAATACTTTCGGGTCATCTACGAGCATTTTTCCGGTTGAAGAACCTAAAAACAACTTTAATGCGGCCACTTTTTTAGGGTCAACCTTAAGGATTTCTTCAAGATTGTCGTTGGTGCCGCCAAACATAAATGAATAATTGGCCCAGGAGGTGTTCTTTGCAATTTCAAATTTTTCTTCGAGCAACTCAATGGTTGTGGTCTGTGGTACCGTGTTGGGCATTTCAATAAAGGTGGTGATTCCTCCGGCGATTGCTGCTTTTGATTCGGTTTCAATGGTGGCTTTATGGGTGAGTCCGGGCTCCCTGAAATGCACCTGATCGTCAATTAATCCCGGGAGCAGGTATTTTCCCTCAGCATAGATAATTTGCGTGTCTGATGATTTGGCACTTATAGATGTTGCAATCTCAACAATTTCTTCATTTTGAATCAAGACATCACCATTAAAAATAGTACCTTCATTAACAACATTTGCATTTTTGATTAAAACAGTGTTCATATATTTTTAGATCTCGTAGCGATTAAACAGGCTTTTAAACTTCATGGATAATACTCCAAAAACTGCTTCAGAAATGATGCCACCACTCATTTTTGATTCTCCTTTAGTGCGGTCTGTAAATATTACAGGAACTTCAGTTATCTTGAAATTACTTAAATAAGCCTTGAATTTCATTTCAATTTGAAACGCATAACCCACAAATTGTATTTTATCGAGGTTGATGGTTTCCAATACTTTTCTTTTGTAACACACAAACCCTGCCGTAGTATCAAAAATGGGCATTCTTGTAATAAACCGCACATATTTTGACGCCAGCCAGGACATCAATACCCTGCCCATTGGCCAGTTGACCACGTTTACCCCGGTAACATAACGGGAACCAATAGCCATGTCATAATCCTTTTTTTCACAGGCATTATACAGCCGGATTAAGTCGTTGGGATTGTGTGAAAAATCGGCATCCATTTCAAAAATAAACTCATATGGTTTTTGCAGTGCCCATTTAAAGCCGGCAATATAAGCGGTTCCTAAACCGGTTTTTTCTTTTCTGAGGAGCAAATGGAGTTTTTCGGGAAATTCGGCTTGAAGTTCTTCAACCTTTTTGTGTGTTAAATCGGGTGAATTGTCATCGACTACAAGCACATGAAAATTTCGCTGTAGCGAAAAAATGTTTCTCAATAAACGCTCGATGTTTTCAATCTCGTTGTAAGTAGGTATGACAACCAAGGCTTTAGACATTCCCCAAATTTTGGCAAATGTACTTAATTTTATAATGACTGTCTGTTTAAAAAATGTTATACTAAAACTTTATTTTAAAGTAAATTTGTAGACACAAATCATGCGATTGGAATTAATTGAACGCTATACAGCTGTACCCGACTGGATCACTTTGCTCATTCTGGGCAGCCTGATTCTCATTTCGGCTGCAAAACTGGTTCAAACCAACAGATTTAACGATTTTGTTGAATTGGTTTTTACAAACAAATACTTTTTACTGTATGATAAGGGGAGCAAGGTTTTTTCTGTCTTTAACCTGCTTATGCTTGCCAATCAAATAATTGTTGTTTCTCTCTTCTTATTCTTACTCTTGGGTCAGTTCAACCCTGAAATAACATTAGATAATCACTTAATTTTCATACGTATTATTGGTTTTTTTACATTGTTTATAGCGTTGAAATTTTATTTTGAAAAGATAATTGCCAACCTGTTTTCAATAGATAAGTACATTGACCGGTACCTTTATCAGAAATTATCTTACAGAAATTTGATTTCATTAATACTCCTTGTTATCAACCTGATTTTTCTATATGCTTTAAAACCAAATACATTGCTTTTTGGCATCGTCATTTTAGTAATCCTGATTTCAAACATACTGGCATTGATTTACAGCTACAAAACTCACGAAAAGCTGATTAGGTCAAATATTTTCTATTTTATTTTATATCTTTGCGCACTTGAAATTTCACCCTATTATATTTTGTATAAAATATTTTTTTAACGTGAAGTTTTGCGGACTAAAAAACTAACAGGTTTATGAAAGTGAAAACAATTTTGGTTTCCCAACCAGAACCTTTAATAGAAAATTCACCCTACTTTGAGCTTGTAGAAAAGCAAAAAGTAAAAATTGACTTCAGGCCTTTTATTCACGTAGAGGGAGTTTCAAGCAAAGACGTCAGAGCGCAAAAAGTTGATTTAAACAACTATTCTGCTATCATACTTACCAGTAGAAATTCTGTTGATCATTTTTTCAGAATTGCAGAAGAAATGAGATATAAAGTGCCGGATACCCTCAAATATTTCTGCTTGTCTGAAGCGGTAGCGTTCTACCTGCAAAAATATGTGGTGTACAGAAAACGGAAAATCTATGTAGGCAAGCGCACTTTTTCCGAACTTTCTCCAATGATCAAAAAGTATAAAAACGAAAACTTTTTACTTCCTTGTTCAGACGCTTTAAAACCTGAAATCCCGGAAGTTTTGGATGGTTTAAAAGTTAAATGGAAACGCGCCACTTTTTACAAAACCGTAGTGAGTGACCTTTCAGATTTAAAAGACGTGTATTATGACATACTAGTGTTTTTCAGCCCCAGCGGAATCAAATCACTTTGGGAAAACTTCCCTGATTTTGAACAGAACGAAACACGTATAGCTGTTTTTGGAAATACCACCCAACAGGCTGCCCAGGAAAGCGGTTTGCGTGTTGATATTATGGCACCAACTCCTGAAACACCTTCAATGACTATGGCGCTTGAGAAGTACATCGTTGAGGCAAATAAAAAGAAATAAACCACAATTAAACAATAATAAAAAAGCGGCACTTTAAAAGTAGCCGCTTTTTTAATAGAATAATATTAATTTTTGAAGACAGAATTTTGATAAAGATCGGGAAGGTCTTTAATCTCTTCCAAATCCATTGTAAGGATGATATAGGGAATGTTTTCTTCCTCTTTTAATTTTTTAAGGGGGGTTAAAAATTGATCCATAAAAGGTCTTAATTGTGAACTGTATAAAACGACAGCAACAATTTGATTCTCATCAAACGTAAAGGTTTTTTGATTCTTGATGTTTTTTACTAAAAGACCTTCATAACTTTTTTTATTATTTAAATGTTTAATTATGTGTTCTTTAGTAAGTTGTTGGACACTACAACTTGTGTTTAAATTAACCACGCCATTTTGTTCATCATGACCTTCAACCTCATCTATAGAAGTTGAAAGATTGCCATTTACAAAAGCAATCAATGCTGGTTGCATATTGGCAGTAAAATTTTCAGCAGATAAATTGGTTACATAAAAAAAGGATTCTTCGGGTACATTCAATGCTTTGGATTCCTTTTCTATGTAATTTAAGTAGTTACTTTGAGCATTTAAGGCTGTTATTTGGCATAGAAGTATGATAATTAGTATTTTAGATATAATATTCATTTGTTCTTTTTTTTCAAAGTTGTGTTTACAGATAGAAGTAATGCGATCTTAACATACTGCTTTCTCTCATAAATTTTTTAAATGGTGTTTCATAGTATCACTAAATAAAAAATAAACTAATTCATTCTGTAATATACTGAAAAAAAGGGAAAATCTATAAAATCCTTAAAAACATTAGAATTACCTAACCCTTCCCGATTTTCAAAATTAGGTCCAGAACTGTAATTATACAATACATCTTTGAACACTATCGCTACAGCCCAGTTTTCTGAAAAAACAAAATTTACCCCTAAATCAAGATAGGATTTAATATAAGAGTTTGATATAGTGAATTTTTCAGGACTGCTTTCTCGCAGGCTTAAATAATTATAGTTGGAACCGATTTCACTATGAAGATATATTTCAGGAATTATTTTTAAAAAATTATACCGCAGTTGGATACCCATTTTATAATTTTCTGAAGAACTGCTCAAACCGCTATTATTGTCGGAAAAATTAGTAAATCCAAAACCTAAGTGGCCTCCAATCCATAAATTATGAAATAATGAATAATGAATTGCCGGGGTGAATTGAAGTTTTATGCCATTGCCAATATCTTGATCCAGAGGAGGTTGTTCGTTGATGCGAGAAAGTTCGTCAGCTTGAAAAGTAAAGCCTGTTTTAAACTCAAGAATCCAATTTGACATGGGATGCGATTCTATAGCTTCAGTTTGGCTGAATTGAAGCAATGGAAACAATATTAGAAGATATGTGAGCTTCTTAAACATTAGCAAAGGCAATAACAGTTTTTACTAAAATAATAAATTAAAATATTAAACAAAAAAAAGCACGACCAATATTTGTTGGTCGTACTTTGAAATTTATTTTTAAAAGCTGTTATCCCATCGGTGCGCCGCCTAAAATCTCTTCATTGGCATAGGACTCAAACTTGGCAAAGTTCTCCCTGAAAGAAGCTGCCAGTTCTTTGGCCTGTACGTCATAGGCTTTTGCATTTTTCCAGGTACTTTTTGGATTCAGCACTTCGTCTGGAACGTTTGGACAACTTTTTGGCATGGCCAATCCAAAAATAGGATGTTGCTCAAAATCCACATTATTTAATTCGCCATTCATTGCTGCGGTAATCATGGCACGGGTGTACTTTAATTTCATGCGGCTCCCAATACCATAAGGACCACCTGTCCATCCGGTGTTGATTAGCCATACGTTAACACCTGCATCCTTCATTTTTTTGCTGAGCATTTCAGCATATTTGGTGGGGTGCAACGGCATAAAAGGTGCGCCAAAACAAGCAGAGAAGTTTGGCATAGGTTCATCTACTCCCGCTTCAGTACCGGCAACTTTGGCGGTATAACCACTAATAAAGTGATAAGCAGCCTGTCCCGGTGTTAATTTTGAGATGGGAGGCAACACACCAAAAGCATCTGCGGTAAGGAAAAATATATTTTTAGGGTTTTCTGCAATGGAAGGGGTTTGAATATTGTCAATGTGGTAGATGGGGTAACTCACACGGGTATTTTGTGTGATGGAAATGTCTTTAAAATCCACCTCACCGTTTTCGTCCATAATCACATTTTCAAGTATCGCCCCTTTTTTGATAGCCCTGTAAATATCGGGTTCTTGTTCTACGGTCAGGTTGATTACCTTGGCATAACAACCGCCTTCAAAATTGAATATTTTGTTGTCTGAAGTCCAGCCGTGTTCATCATCACCAATCAGTTTTCTGCCGGGATCTGCAGAAAGGGTTGTTTTTCCCGTTCCTGAAAGGCCGAAGAAAATAGCGGTTTCACCATCTTCGCCCACATTGGCAGAACAGTGCATTGGCAAAGTATTTTTATCAACAGGAAGAACGAAGTTCAAAGCAGAGAAAATCCCTTTTTTAATTTCGCCTGTGTAACCGGTTCCGCCTATTAAGGCAATTTTTTTTGTAAAGTTCAAAATGGCAAAATTGTGCTGACGGGTCCCGTCAACATCGGGGTCTGCCATAAAGCCGGGGGCATTCACAACCAGCCAGTCCGGCGCAAAACCTGCAAGTTCACTTTCCTCAGGGCGAAGAAACATATTGAAAGCAAACAAGTTTGACCAGGGATATTCATTGATTACACGAATGTTTAACCTAAGGTCGTCATGTGCACAGGCATAACTGTCCCTCACAAACACTTCTTTTTCAGAAAGGTAATCTGTTACCTTGTCATACAATTTATCAAACATCTCTGTTGGAAACGGAATGTTTATGTTTCCCCACCACACTTTGTCGCGGGTGATGTCATCTTTTACTATAAACCTGTCTTTTGGGGAACGTCCTGTAAATTCACCTGTGTTGACTGCCAGTGCGCCTGAATTTGCTTCAACGCCTTGGCCTTTTTCGATGGTGATTCTGTGGAGTTCGTCCGGAGAGAGTTGGTAGTTAACTTTTGCGTTTTTGATTCCGTATTGCTCTAACGAAATCGTTTTAGTTGCTTGGTTACTATTGACCATAACTTATATTTAAATGATTGTTGTGGGGTACAAAAGTAAAAAATATTTATGGAGAAAGTGCTTAAAAAATCATGATTTATATCGACTTTAACTTAATCACCTGAATAAGAAAATAGAGCCATCCAATAATAAAAAATGTACCGCCAATTGGGGTAATAAAACCTATAACACCGGGGTCGAACGGAAGTATTTCTTTTAGCGAAAGCAAATAAATAGACCCTGAAAAAAGCACTATACCCGTCACAAAAAATACCAATATGCTTTTTTGAATCTTTGTGGACAGGGCACCGGTCAACCCAATAGCCAGCAACGCCAAAGCGTGATACATCTGATACCTGACGCCCACTTCAAAAGTGGCCAAAGCATCTGCAGAAATCGCTGACTTTAACGTATGTGCGCCAAAAGCTCCAAAAACCACTGCCAAAGCAGCAAAAATTACTCCCCAAATCACGGTTATTTTATTCATAGTTCTTTTTGAAACGTTTACAATTTAGTACATTCGTAACCTGTAAAAACAGCTTACAAATTTACGAAATTACAATGAGGAATATCTTAATAATAGGAGCCGGAAAATCTTCAAGCAGTTTAATCAAATACCTGCTTGACAAATCTAATGAGGAGGATATCTTTATAACCATTGGCGATGTCGATATCAAGGCGGCCACGCTATTAATCAATAAACATCCTAATTCAAAAGCCGTTGTGCTGGACGTTTTTAATGACAAACAACGCAGGGAATTTGTTTTTGATGCCGATATTGTGGTGTCCATGCTTCCGGCCCGCTATCATATTGAAGTGGCAAAAGATTGTCTGGAGTTTGGGAAAAATATGGTCACAGCCTCATACATCAGTGATGAGATGCTCAGTCTCGATACCCGCGTAAAAGCAAAAGGATTGGTGTTTATGAACGAAATTGGTGTTGACCCGGGCATTGACCATATGAGTGCCATGCAGGTGATTGACCGCATACGCGAAGAGGGAGGTAAAATGTTGCTTTTTGAATCATTTACCGGCGGACTCGTCGCTCCTGAAAGTGATACCAACCTTTGGAATTACAAATTCACCTGGAATCCAAGAAATGTGGTTATTGCCGGGCAAGGCGGTGCTGCCGAGTTTATTCAGGAAGGCAAATACAAATACATTCCTTACCACCGCTTGTTCAGAAGAACCGAGTTTTTAAATGTGGAAGGCTACGGAAGGTTTGAAGCATACGCCAATCGAAATTCACTCAAATACAGGGAAGTTTATGGGCTCGAAGATGTGCTCACCATCTACCGCGGAACCATCAGAAGAGTTGGTTTCAGCAAGGCATGGAATATGTTTGTGCAACTGGGCATGACCGATGACTCATACCGCCTTCAGGATACCGAAACCATGAGCTACCGTGACTTTGTTAACCTGTTTTTGCCGTATTCACCCACCGATTCTGTGGAGCTGAAACTGCGTCACAACCTCAATATTGATCAGGACGACGTGATGTGGGACAAACTGGTTGAACTCGATATTTTCAATTCAAACAAAAAAATTGGTTTGAAAAATGCCACTCCGGCCGAGTGCCTTCAAAGAATACTGATGGACAAATGGACACTGGAGCCTCAGGATAAGGATATGATCGTGATGTATCATAAGTTTGGCTATGAAATCAACGGACAACGCAAACAAATCGACTCCAATATGGTCATTAAAGGCGATGATCAGGTGTTTACGGCTATGGCCAAAACCGTGGGGTTGCCGGTTGCTATTGCCACCCTAAAGATTTTAAACGGTGAAATCACCAATCCCGGTGTACAGTTGCCCATTGCCAAAGAAGTCTATACCCCCATTTTAAAAGAACTTGAAGAGTTTGGCATTGTGTTTAATGAATATGAAAAAGACTATATAGGTTACAATCCCGATAATCTGGAAGGTTGATGAAAATATTGTTGCTACTTCATGGAGCCATTGGCTCTAAAGACCAGTTGGAGCCACTCTCAAACGAGTTGCAAGGCAGTTTTGAAGTACACAATTTAAATTTTAGCGGTCACGGTGGCGCGCCTTTTGTCGGCGAATTTTCAATTCAGAATTTTGCTGAAGAAGTGCATCACTACCTCAAAGAAAATCAGCTGAAAAAAGTGAGCATTTTCGGGTACAGTATGGGCGGCTATGTGGCTTTATATCTGGCCCACAAATTTCCGGAACGTGTTGAAAAAATTGTTACGCTAGCCACAAAATTCAGCTGGTCGCCGGAGATTGCCAGCCGGGAAGTCAACATGCTGAACCCTACAATTATTCAGGAGAAAATACCCGCTTTCGCGAAAACACTTCAGGAACGCCACGCTCCCAATTCCTGGAAATTGTTGATGGAGAAAACTTCCAAAATGATGCTGGCTTTGGGTGAAAAGCCACTTTTAATACAAGAAGATTTTCAAAACATTGACACACCGGTAAAACTGGCTATCGGCAATGCCGACAAAATGGTGACCATTGATGAAACCGCTCAGGTTGCAGATGGACTTCCAAATTCAGAATTGTTGATTTTACCCGATGTTCAACATCCCATTGAGAAAGTTCCGGTTTTGCTTTTGGTTCAGGAAATCACAGCATTTTTAAAATAAAAAAAGCACCAAATTGTGTTTTGGTGCTTGATTCCGATCCCGATAGTTATTAGGACTATCGGGTTTGTAATTTTTAAAGTTTATCTTCTGCTCATATAAATCATTATGAAATACAGCAAGGTTGCCAGTGAACCTACGGCTGCTACCACATAAGTGCGTGCTGCCCATTTCAGTGAATCTTTGGCTCCCGCGTGTTCTTGGGGAGTCAGCATATTTTTATTGGTCATCCAGGCTAGTGCGCGATTGCTCGCGTCATATTCTACCGGAAGGGTAATAAAGCTGAAGAGTGTTCCCAGTCCATACATAATGATACCTGCCAGTAAAAGGGTGTTTCCAAAAGCCGATCCGGCAGCTAAAAACAAACCACCCAAAATCACCCATTGTGAATATTGAGAAGCCACGCTGACCACGGGCACCAGTTTGGAACGCATATCCAACCACGAATAGGCCTGGGCATGTTGCACGGCATGACCCACTTCGTGAGCAGCCACTGCTGCAGCGGCAGCATTGCGTTGCATATATACACCTTCACTCAGGTTGACGGTTTTCTTTAAAGGGTTATAATGGTCTGTAAGCATACCGGGTGTGGAAATCACCTGTACATCATAAATGCCATGATCAGCCAGCATTTTTTCTGCGATTTCCTTTCCGCTCATGCCATTCTGTAAATGAATTCTTGAGTATTTTTTAAACTTGCTCTTTAAGCGATTGCTTACATACATGCTCACCCCAAAAATGAGTGCAGCTAAAACATAATATCCTAACATTGTTTTATTCTTTTTAAATTAATCTGCTCTCATTATAACAAAAAGCCTGCCGATTTTGATGGGTGACATTTCGTCTTATTTTATCTAATGACTTCAATTTTTGTTTCTTTTAAAATCACAAAATTTGAAGACTGAATGTGCTCTTTGCAAGCAGGCCAATGGTTTTCAAAATAAGTGTGGAGTTGTTTTAACGAGCAATTGCCTAATTGAATGTGGATGATTTTGGAGCGTGCTGCTCAAGTAAAAACTTAGTGTAAAAATCGGTGTCTTTGGTGATGATAATCAAATTATTTTCTAAAGCGTAATTCCAAATAAAAGTATCTGTAGCAGAAAGATCTATATCACTTACAAACAGGAAATCAGGCGAATTGAAATAAGAAAAGTGTTTGGGTAAATTTACATCTACTAGAAATTTCATCAACTGACCAATTGAAATTCATTTTTGTTTGTTGATAAGCCTTTTAAGGCAAAATAGATACAAGCCTGAATGTCTTCTTTTTCAAGAAATGGATAGGCTTTCAGAATATCTTCTGTGGTATCTCCGGCAGAAAGATATTGCAAAACAGTTTCTACCGTAATCCTTAAATTCCTGATGACGGCTTTACCGTTGCAGATATCGGGGTTGATAGTGATTCTATTTAAAAGCGTTGCATCCATAAGGCTAATTTACAGAATTTTATTGAATGGAAAAACTTTTGACAACTGTCAATCCTATATAGGGCTCTACAAACTTGAAACTCGAAACCAGAAACCTGAATCCCTACCCCACAATATTCACAATCTTCCCGGGAACGATGATCACCTTTTTGGGTGCGCGGCCTTCCAGATACTGTTGTGTTTTTTCATGAGCCATGACCGTTTTTTCAATGTCTTCTTTTGATAAATCCAAAGGCATTTCCAATGTAAAGCGCATTTTCCCGTTAAACGAAATGGGATATTCCTTGGTACTTTCGACCAAATGGGAAGCATCAAACTGAGGGAATGGCGCAGTGGAAATGCTTTCGTTATGCCCTAACTTACTCCACAACTCTTCTGCGATGTGTGGCGCATAAGGCGAAATCAAAATGGCCAGTGGCTCCAGTACTTCTCGCGAAGTACACTTTTGCGCAGTGAGTTCATTCACCGCAATCATAAATGTGGAAACCGACGTATTGAAACTAAAGTTCTCAATATCTTCCTCTACTTTTTTGATGGTTTTATGCAAGGTTTTTAAACTGTCTTTGGAAGGTTTTGAATCAGTTACACTAAATTCTCTAACAACTGTTTTATGAGCTGAGTATTCACTTTCATTTTGTACATCATGATTATAGTGTTTAGGATCCTTTTTTAAGTTAATATCTGGGTGATAGAGATTCCAAAACTTCTTTAAAAAACTATGCACCCCGGTGATACCGGCCATATTCCATGGCTTGGCCTGCTCCAACGGACCGAGGAACATTTCATACATCCGCAAGGTGTCTGCACCATATTGGTCGCAAATATCGTCAGGGTTGACAACGTTGTATTTGGACTTGGACATTTTTTCGACTTCGCGGCTTACTTTAAATGAATCATCATTCTCTGTGATAAAATGAGAATCTTTAAACTCAGGGCGCCAAGCTTTAAATGCTTCTTCGTCAAGTTCATTAGATATATTAACAAAAGACACATCTGAAGGAGTTGGTAAGCCAAAATTATTTCCATAATCTATATCAATATTTAAGGATTCAAAAGAATCAATTTCTTCCTCCACTTTTTTAGTTATGAAATTTAAAACTCTATTAATCTTATCTGTAGTTAACTCATCTAATGGTTCTTCATTATTAATTTTGTTTATTATGTTTTTCGAGACAAATAAAGGATAGTTTGAATTGATACTTTTGAATAAGGTTAAGTCCTCTTCACTCGTGTTTTTGTCGCCTGCAATTTGCAGATCAAAAAATACTCTTGATAAATAAGCACTCTCCCCCAAAATCATCCCTTGATTAATCAATTTCTTAAATGGCTCGTCCACTTTCAAAAAACCGCGGTCATAGAGAAACTTGGTCCAAAAACGGGAATACAGCAAATGTCCTGTGGCGTGCTCGCTGCCGCCGATGTATAAATCGACATTTTGCCAGTAATCCAGTGCATCTTGGCTTGCAAACACGTTGTCGTTGTGTGCATCCATGTATCTGAAAAGGTACCAGCTGCTTCCGGCCCAACCGGGCATGGTGTTTAACTCTAATGGAAATACGGTTTTATTGTTTACCAACTGATTACTGACCACTGAACACTTTTCAGCATCCCACGCCCACACATCAGCGCGGCCCAGTGGTGGTTGTCCGTCTTCGGTGGGGAGGTATTTTTCCACTTCGGGCAATTGGATAGGTAAATGTTCAGGGGCTATGGTTTTGGGTAAGCCATTGACATAATAGACCGGGAAAGGTTCGCCCCAGTAACGCTGACGGCTAAACACCGCATCACGCAAACGGTAGTTGATTTTTCCGGTGCCTTGATTGATTTTTTCTAGTTCTTCAATCGCTTTTTTGGTAGCTTCTTTGTACGTCAATCCATTCAGGAAATCGGAATTGACGATTTTAAACCCTTCTTTTTCGGTAAAAGCGTTTTCAGAAATGTCCTGATCAAAGATATTTGGAATCGGGATATTAAAATGTTTCGCGAAAGCATAATCCCGCTCATCACCACAAGGCACGGCCATCACGGCTCCTGTGCCATAGCTCGCCAACACATAGTCACCAATCCAGATGGGAATGGGTTCTTTAGAAAACGGATGCTCGGCATAAGCCCCGGTAAACACCCCCGAAATGGTCTTCACATCTGCCATGCGCTCGCGTTCACTGCGCTTGGCCGTCTGCTCAATATAAGCTTCCACCGCTTCTTTTTGTTCAGGAGTGGTGATTTTTTCAACGAGTTCGTGCTCGGGAGCCAATGTCATAAATGAAGCTCCGAAGATGGTGTCAGGTCTCGTAGTAAAAACAGAAATTTGGAATTTGGAATTTGGAATTTGAAATTTGACTTCTGCTCCCTGCGACCTCCCAATCCAATTCGTCTGCGAGTCCTTTAACGGCTGTGGCCAGTCGATTTGGTTGAGTCCGTCGAGGAGGCGTTGTGCATAGGCGGTGATGCGCATGCTCCATTGTTTCATCTTTTTGCGCACCACGGGATGCCCGCCGCGTTCTGAGACGCCGTTGACGATTTCGTCATTGGCTAAAACCGTTCCCAGTGCGGGACACCAGTTGACTTCGGTTTCGGCTAAATAGGTCAGGCGGTATTGTAAAAGTATTTTTTGCTGTTGTTCTTGGTCATAGGCGTTCCACATTTCGGCAGTAAATGGGACGATATTGTCATCACAAACGGCATTAACCAGTTCGTTGCCTTCATTGGTGAAACGGGTGATAAGCGTTTCAATTGGTTCGGCTTTGTCTGTGTCTTTGTTGTACCAGGAGTGGAACAATTCAGTGAAAATCCACTGCGTCCATTTGTAATAATCGGGGTTGGAAGTGCGAACTTCGCGGCTCCAGTCAAAAGAAAAGCCAATGCGATCCAGCTGCTCGCGGTATCGGTTGATGTTGGTTTCGGTCGTGATTGCAGGATGCTGCCCGGTTTGAATGGCATATTGTTCCGCCGGAAGGCCAAACGAGTCATAGCCCATGGGGTGCAACACATTGAAACCCTTGTGACGTTTGTAGCGCGCATAAATATCACTGGCAATGTACCCCAGCGGGTGCCCCACGTGCAGCCCCGCTCCTGATGGATAAGGGAACATGTCCAGGACGTAGTATTTGGGCTTGTCGCTTTGGTTTTCGGCTCTAAACGTTTGGTTTTCTTCCCAGTATTTGCGCCATTTGGCTTCTATGTCGTTGAAATGGTATTTCATTTTCACCCTTGGATTAAGTTCGGCAAAAATACAGTTTAAGTATGAAAGTTAAAACTATTCAATTGGCTTTTGACTTTTCTGGAAATCTTTACCTTTGGCCCAAACCAAATAATTAAATTAAATCATGAAATTTTTTACAACTTTATCCCTACTTTTTTGTTTTTCAATCGCCCTGGCTCAGTACACCACACCCGGCACCGGAGTGGACTGGACGCTCGACGATGTGGCAACTGCCAGTCCGGCAACGGTTTCCGTTAATGGAAATGTGTATACACTTTCTGCAAACCTAACAGTTGCAGCAACAGATATTTTAAGAATCAACACTGATATTACCCTTGAAATTGCTTCTGGCGTGCGTGTTACGGTGCTGGAGTTTGGCTCTTTCTATATCAGTGCCGATCAGGTTTTGGTGACAGCTGTTGATGAAGCCTCGCCTTATGACGGTTTTCGATTTGAGGAAGGTTCAGACATTGACATTCAAAACACCACTTTTCAGTTTGGCGGCGGAATTCAGGTGTTAACAGAAACTTTTACGTTAAACAACTGTATTTTGCAAAACAATGTTTCGGGAGTGGCAACGGGAGGCACTGTTGCCTTATCAAGAGGGATGCCTGTCATTACTAACAACCAGTTTTTGTTTAATGCCAACCCGGCAATTAGTTCTGCTGCAACAAATCAAGTGTCTGCTTATATTTTCAACAATTACATTGAAGGAAATAATCAATCAAACCAAAACCGTCCGCAAATTAATATGGCGGTAACTCGTCCTACAGATACATTAAAAATAATTGGAAACACCATAATAGGTGATAGAAATATGACAATGGCAGGCGGTATTGCAATTGCAAATTTTGTTGGTGGTACGGCTTCGGTTTATGCAATTATTGAAAATAATACAATTATTGACAATCGTTTTGGTATTGCACTTTTAGGAAATAACAATTATGTTGAAGTTAAAAACAATATTATTGAGGATAACAATTCACAAAACGACCCAATGCAAGGTGGAAGCGGAATTAACTTCCTTTCAAATTCGGGAGATCAAAATGTTATTCTCTCTGAAAATAAAATAAGAAGAAATTTATGGGGAGTGACCATTCAGCAACCAAACCCTGGGAGTTCAAACATTAATTTTGGCGATGATCAAGACAACCCCGGTTTGAATGTGTTTTCTGAAAACGGAAATAACGGCGAAATCTTTGCACTGTATAACAACGGGCCCAACACTATTCTGGCAAAAAACAATTGTTGGGTTGAAGATGGTGAGGGCACTTTGGCTGAAGCCGAAGAAGTTATTTTTCACATTGAAGATGACCCAACACTTGGCGAAGTGATTTTTGATCCTATTTTCTGTGAACCTCTTGCAGGAATCGAGGATAATTTATTGCTAGATTTCAATTTTTATCCCAATCCGGCTAAAAATCAAATCTCATTCAAAAACGAAAACAACTTTGAAACAATCACTTTTTATAATGTAAACGGTCAAAAAGTATTTACCCAAGACGTGATTCAAGGTGCCAATACCATTAACTTTAACCTGAATGCCGGCATTTATTTTATTGCCTTTGACGGCGAAAGCAATCAGATAGTAAAGAAGATCGTGGTGAAGTAAAGTAACCTAACATTTAATTTTTAAAGAAAAGCACGCAGTTTCCCTGCGTGTTTTTTTTATCTTTTGAATTTATAATATTCCAAAAACGGATGAGGTGTGTTTTCTAAAGAATGAATTATTGCTTCCATTCCCATAACACTAAATGTGATGCCATTGCCGCCAAAACCAAGGATGTAATGCTCGTTCTTTTTAGGATCAGGTTTGCCAAAATAAGGCAATCCGTCTTGGGTTTCACCAAAGGTCCCGGCCCATGAATAATCCAATACAAAGGGAATATCAGGAAAGCATTTTTTAAAATCTTTTACCAGGGATTTTTCCTTTTTTTCCAATAAAGCATCCCTGCTTTTGGTATTTTTGAATTCTTCATCACCGCCTCCCATAATTATTCTTCCGTCATCAGTGCTTCTAAAATAGAGATATGGGGATGAGGTATTCCAGTAAATATGGTTCTTAAAGGCGGGGGGGAGGTTTTCAAGCGCCTCAGAAGCTAATGCATAAGTGCTTTTTAATTTGACAATGTCTTCTTTTAAAGTATCAATGCTCTCATAACCGGAGCAATGTATAATGTGTTCTGCATCAATAAACACCTCATTAGCTTTTAATAAAAACCTTCCATCCTTTTCTTGAATGGAAGTTACTTCTGTCCTGTCAAAAATATGCAATCCTTTTTCAACGCAATATTGCAAGAGGTCATTAGCAAATTTATAAGTATCCATAACGGCGCCAGACTCAGACTCAATCGCGGCATAAGCGTTTAAGCCCATTTTAATAAGATCGTCCTTTTTCAACCATTTTACTTTAAACCCGTGTTCTTTTCGTGTTTGAAATTCTTTAAGTAAAAAATCTTCCTCTTTCCTCGAGGTACAGAAATAGATGCTTTTTTTTAAAGTAAACCCACAATCGCTTTTTATCTCCTTAACAATTTTTTGCAAATCAAAAATGGCTTTTTCACAACCTCTATAGCCTGAAACAGCAGGGGTGAGTCCACGTTGTTCTATAAGTTTGTGTAAAGGAGTGTCCACTTCATATTGAAGCATTGCTGTACTTGCTGCGGTACTTCCGTTACAGACATCCCTTTTGTCAACCATCACTACATTTTTGTTGCTTTTTAGAAGTTGAAATGCAATCAAGGCACCGGTAATGCCGGCACCTATCACCAGTATTTCAGTTGAAATATCTTTTTGTAATGCCGGGTAACTTTCCGGCAACGCATTTTTTATTAACCAAAAGGGTTCATTGGAACGAATATTCATTTACAGTGAATTTTAGGTTAAATTATCAAATTAGTTAGTATAAAAAACCAACTTTAAGATTCTTCTAACTCTTTTATGCCTAAAATCATTTCCAGCCCCAACCGAATGACTTAAATTTGCAGCTCCAAAAAAATGAAGAAGTGATTTTAACGAAAGCAGAACAATTAGAACTTACCAAAAAAGAAATGCTGGATTATGGCTACAAAGTCGTGGATGCGATTGTGGAACATTTTGACACACAAAACGAGAAATTTCCGGTGGCAACCGCTTCCAGAAAAGAAATGGAAAATTTGTTTCTCGATGAGGCCCCTGAAAAGCCCGCTGATGCCAAAGAAGTGCTAAACTTTGTCCTGGAAAAAGTAATGACCCAAAGCAATGTGGTGAGCCACCCCAAATCCTACTCATTTGTGCCTGGCCCCAGCAATTTTATCAGTGCGATGGGTGATGCACTCGCCAGTGGTTTCAATATTTTCTCGGGAGGTTGGGCGGCGTCGCCCGCAGCTGCTCAAATGGAAATTGTGGCGACAAACTGGTTGCTGAAATTGTATGGTTTTCCCGTAAAACGCGGCGGCGGAATTTTCACTAGCGGTGGTTCTATGGCCAACCTGACAGCAGTAGCCACCGCCCGTAAGGTAAAATGCGGTGATGATTTCTCCAAAGCCGTTATCTACCTTTCAGATCAGGCGCATTCTTCCAATATCAAGGCCATTCGCATACTGGGTTTTAGAAAAGAACAAATTAGGATTATCCCCACGGACAGCGAATTTAAAATTGGTATCAATAAACTGAAAAACGCTATTGCGAAAGACAAAATTGAAGGTTGGGAACCGTTTTGTTTTATCGCTTCGGCAGGTACGACAAATACAGGGACGGTGGACCCACTCAACGAATTGGCTGCTATTTGTAAAAAGGAGAAAATCTGGTTTCATATCGATGCGGCTTATGGTGGTGCAGCTATACTGTCCAAAAACGGAAAACAATTGCTCGCCGGTATTGAAAAAGCAGACTCCATAACGGTTGACCCGCACAAGTGGTTTTTTCAACCTTACGAAATTGGCTGTTTGCTCGTGCGCAACCACAAATGGCTCAGCGGTACATTTACTGAAAAACCCGAATATTTACGCGACATAGAAGGCAACGAATCTGAAATCAACTTCTATGATCACGGTATTGAGTTGACCAGAAGGTTTAGGGCGCTCAAGTTTTATATGTCCATCAAAACCTTTGGGCTGAAGGCCTTCAGAAAAGCCATCACATACAACATCAAACTCGCTGAAGAAACCGAGGAGTATTTTCGCAAAAGCGACAAATGGGAGGTTGTTTCACCGGCCACACTGGCAATCATCAATTTCAGGTACAACCCCATTGGTAAAAACATGACCGAGAAACAACTCGATGCCATCAATCAGAAGATATCTAAAAAAGTAGTGGCTTCCCGGGAAGCGTTGCTGGTAACCACTATTTTAAACGGGCAGGTAGTCTTGCGGATGTGTTTGATTAACCCCCGAACCACTATGGAAGATATCAAAAGCACTTTGCAGTTGTGTGAAAAGTATGGTTTGGAATAGATGAACCCTTATTGACCACGCTAATTAATTGTAGAGAAACCGGTCGCAAAAGAGGATATATAAAATGGCAGGATGCCGGGTGATGGGTGAGGGAAGTTCAAAAAATCATCCAGCATCCAACATCCAACATTTAACCAAAATAACAATCGAAAGAGAAACCAATGCTTAGTCTAAATTTATTCGTTTGAAAAAAACTAATGACATCCTCATCATCGGCGGCGGAGCTGCCGGATTTTTTACCGCCATCAATGCGGCTGAGCAAAATCCGCAAGTCAAAATCGTCATTCTGGAGCGCGGCAAAGAGGTGCTAACTAAAGTGCGTATTTCCGGTGGTGGGCGGTGCAATGTCACCCACGCCGAGTTTATCCCAAAAGACCTGACCAAAAAATACCCCAGAGGCGAAAAAGAACTACTGGGTCCTTTTCACAGCTTTATGACCGGCGATACTATCGATTGGTTTGAACAACACGGTGTTGCTTTGAAAATTGAAGAAGACGGCAGGATGTTTCCCGAGAGTGACAGTTCGCAAACAATTATCGATTGCTTTCTTTCGGAAGTTGAACGCTTAGGTATTGAGGTGCTGCTGAACCATTCCGTTCAAAGCATTGCTAAGGAGGATGACCTTTGGGAAGTTGTTACCACTCAAGGGAATTTTCACGCCAAGAATCTGGTCATCGCTACGGGCAGCAATCCAAAAATATGGAACTTACTGGAAGGTTTGGGGCATTCGTTGGTTGCACCGGTGCCTTCCTTATTTACATTTAATATCAAAGACAAACGCATTGCTGATTTGCCGGGGGTTTCTACTCAGGCAGCTGTAAAAGTAATGGGAACTCGACTTGAAAGTGAAGGTCCGTTATTGATTACCCACTGGGGCTTGAGCGGTCCTGCGATTTTAAAACTCTCGGCCTGGGGGGCTCGAGAATTGAATGCACTGGATTACAAATTTACCCTCGAAGTAAATTGGCTGGAACACCTCAGATTTGATGATGTGTTGGAACAATTAAAGGAAATCAAAAACGACCATGCCAAACAAGGAGTGTTGAAGTTTCCGCATTTTGAATTGCCCAAACGTTTGTGGCAAAGCCTTGTAACCGCCACCGGAATTGACCCCGAAACCAAATGGGCAGAAATGAATAAAAACCAGTTACACAACCTGGCCAACCAACTCACCCAATGCCAATTTGAAGTGAACGGCAAAAGCACTTTCAAAGAAGAATTTGTCACGGCAGGCGGGGTGGATTTAAAAGAAATCAACTTTAAGACGTTTGAGAGTAAGCTGCATAAAAACCTTTACCTGGCAGGCGAAGTCCTCAATATCGATGCCATCACCGGCGGTTTTAACTTTCAGAATTGCTGGACAGGTGGGTATTTGGTGGCGCAAGCGATTTCAGTAAAATAAGATGTATCATTCTCTTTGTGCAACTTGGTGTCTTAGTGCCTTTGTGGCAAAAAGTGTTCAGTGAGCAGTAGCAGTGATCAGTTTCAAAGAATTTCGATTTAAAATTGAATAAAGAAAAACATATCTTTGCCCCACCATGACTGAACAAGATTTCCTTTCAAAACCCTATACAAACACCCTTGAAAAAGGACAAGTGACCTGGCAATCGCCCAGCAATATTGCTTTGGTTAAATACTGGGGAAAATATGGCGAACAGCTGCCCAAAAATACCTCCATCAGTTTTACGCTTTCCAATTGCTATACGAAAACCACCTTGTCTTATGAACCCAAAACCTCAGCGGACTTTGATTTTGAGGTGTATCTTGACGGTCAAAGGGAAGCAGGTTTTGAGCCTAAGATTTTGAAATTCTTTCAACGCATAGAAAACTACATTCCGTTTTTAAGGGAGTATCGTTTCAGGATTGAAACTGCCAACAGTTTTCCGCATAGTAGCGGGATTGCTTCTTCAGCCAGTGGGATGAGTGCGCTGGCGTTGTGTTTGATGGAGATGGCGCTTCGGCTCCGCTCAGCGGCCGGAGAGAGTGAAATGAATTCTGAACATTTTAACCAAAAAGCCTCTTTTCTGGCGCGTTTGGGGTCGGGGAGTGCGTGTCGCAGTGTTGAAGGACCGCTGATTGTTTGGGGTGAACACGCTGGCATTCCGGGGAGTAGTTATCTTTTCGGCACAAAATACCCTTTTGAAGTGCATGCCAATTTTGAAAACTATCAGGATACGATACTATTAGTGGATAAAGGGGAGAAGCAGGTGAGCAGCACGGTGGGTCATGACCTGATGCACGAGCACCCTTTTGCCGAGGAGCGTTTCGCGCAAGCGAATTCAAATATGGAAAAGTTAATTCCTGTTTTGAAGGAAGGAAATTTAGACGCATTCATCAAAATAGTGGAAAGCGAAGCCCTATCCCTACACGCGATGATGATGACCTCCATGCCTTATTTTATCCTGATGAAGCCCAACACGCTGGAGATTATTAACCGCATCTGGAACTTCCGCAAAGAAACCGGAAGCAAAGTCTGCTTCACCCTCGATGCCGGAGCCAATGTGCATGTGTTGTATCCTGAAAATGAGAAAGAGGAAGTCTCACAATTTATCAGCAAAGAACTCGCTTTGTTTTGCAAGAACAACGAGTTTATAAAAGATCAGGTAGGCTCAGGGGCTTTACAGATTACTTCTTAACGACTTTAAAGGTTCCGGTACTATTCGCTGTTTTAGCATTAATTAAGTAGATGCCCGTAGCTCCATCGATGGTAATTTGATACATGTCTGTATTATGGGCGGTATGTGTTGAAATTATTTGTCCAAAAATGTTGCTCACTATCAGGTCTATTTCAGAAACAAAAGTCCCAAATAGTATTTCAAAAGTTCCTGTCGTTGGGTTGGGTGTAGCTAAAATATTCAGGGGGTCATATTCGTCAACATTCAGCACTTTGTCTGTTACTTTTAGAACAACATTGTTTGAAGTGCAGTTCACTTCAAACTCATAAATAAAGTTTTGGTATGTGGCAAAGATTGATGGGGGCAAATCACAACCTGTGATACCCTGGGTTGTGGTGATGATGGTAAATTCATCATCAATCAAAGCTTCATAGTGTAATGTTAAATCGATAATGCCTTCAATAAAAGGGTTGCCAAACACAACGATTCTGTCATAGTCTTCAAGATTTTGGCCAAAAATATCAATTTCAATAACAGATTCAGGAGAAAGGACAAAGGTATTTAAAAACTGAAGTTCTACAGCCTGATCGCCATCAGGGACAATCTTTCCGTTGTTTGTAAATGGAGATGTAATATCAAATGAACCCTCACCGCTCAAAATACCTGTTTCAAAATTATTGAGTGAATTTTGAGGTGTTAGGATGAGTAAATGTTGAGATTTTCCAACATAAATTGTTCCATGATTATTGTTGGTAAGCATTAAGTAGAAAACACCAAATTCACCAATGTCAGGCTTAAGAAACAACCCGAAATTATTAAAGGTTGCTCCGGTTGAATCTGAGCTCCAAGCACCGCCTTGCCCACTTATGGTAATTATAGCATTTTCTGCATTGTTGAAGCTCATATCATCCCTCAGGTTTATCATCCCGGCTTCTGAAATCAATAACAAACTTTCATTATTAATGGTTAATTGACTTATTAGTTTAGCGGGGATTCCGGTAATTTCAAAAGTGCCGTAATTAGTTATTACTGCATCTCCTGAGAGTGTGCCAAGAGTGTATAAAAAATGTCCTTCTTCAACAATTTCAACCCCGGTTGTGATTGACAGGGAATTGTTTACTTCCAGAGTGGCATTGGGTTCAATGGTCAGAAAATCAACAGAGGCTGCGTTTGAGGTTATTTCAACAAGTGACCCTGTTGGTAAAAGTACATCGCCGGTTGCATCAGGCACTGTGTTTACATTCCAATTTGAAGGGTTGAACCAATTGTTGTTGCCTCCGTTTCCGGTCCAAATGTGTGTTTGACCAACGGTAAAAAAAGGCAGAGCAAGCAGAAGAAAAGTCAGGTAAGTAGTAAAAGTTCTCATAACTAAAATGAGATTGATGAATTTAAATATACTAAAAGTTAGTGAGTTACCGGTTAAATAGGGCAAAATATTTAAGCAATTTTTATATTTTAAATTATGCAGAAGGACTATCTTTGCACTGAAGTATTTAGTATTGATAAGATTTCTTATCTTTACTTTGTAAATAAAACAGTAATGCGAGGACCCCTTTTTTACTCAAAAATTCTACTATTTGGTGAATACGGCATCATTAAGGATTCCAAAGGTTTGTCCATTCCCTATAACTTTTATAACGGTGCGCTGAAGATTGATGAGCACCACACGGTGGCTACGCACAAGTCAAATCAAGGACTTAAGCGTTTTGCCGACTATCTGGAAAACTTGCAGCAGGAAAACCCGGTACTGGTGACTTTTGATTTGGAAGCTTTGAAAAAGGATATAGAAGCGGGTTTGTATTTTGACAGCAGCATCCCCCAAGGGTATGGCGTGGGAAGTAGTGGAGCGCTTGTAGCGGCTATTTATGACCAGTATGCCAACAATAAAATCACGATACTCGAAAATCTTACTCGCGAAAAATTACTACAACTCAAAAATATATTCAGTGCAATGGAATCGTTCTTTCACGGCAAATCATCCGGATTGGACCCTTTGAACAGTTATTTGAGTTTACCCATACTTATCAATTCGCAAGACAATATTGAACCTGCCGGCATTCCTTCCCAATTGAAGAAAGGCAAAGGCGCCGTGTTTTTATTGGACAGCGGTGTTACCGGTGAAACGGCTCCTATGGTGCAAATCTTTATGGAAAATATGAAGCAGGAAGGTTTCCGAGCCATGCTAAAAGACCAGTTTGTAAAACATACTGATGCCTGTGTGGATGATTTCCTGAAAGGCGATGTAAAATCGTTGTTCTCCAACATCAAGCAACTTTCCAATGTGGTGCTGGACAACTTCAAACCGATGATCCCCCAGCAATTCCACAAACTCTGGAAACAAGGGATAGATACCAATGCCTACTACCTGAAACTTTGCGGAAGCGGCGGCGGCGGTTATATCCTTGGCTTTACCGAAGACTTTGACAAAGCCAAAGAAGCCCTGAGAGATCATAAACTGGAAGTGGTTTATAGTTTTTAGTCCTCCTTAATCCCCTCCAAAAAGAAGGTGAGTAATCAATTCTATGATTTAAATAATTCTTAATTGGATTACTATTCTTTAAATCTATTGGCATATCTTTATCTTTGAGTTGTAAATCTTAAATCCAACATCTCAAATCTGATATCTAAAATCTAATGTCCTTCCTCAATTACAAAACCAAAAAACTCCTGCTCAAGCTTTTGAGCTTGTTTTCTGTAGTACGGGGATATAACATTTTGATTATTGTTATTGCGCAGTATCTCACGTCCATTTATATATTGGCACCGGGCAAACCCTTTTTCAGTGTGCTGTTTGACCCCAATTTGTTTGTCATTGTTGTGGCATCGGCACTTGCGATTGCGGGGGGGTATATCATCAACAACTTTTATGACGCCGAAAAGGATTTAATCAACCGGCCCAACAAAACCTTTCTCGACAGTTTTATCAGTCAGAATACCAAACTTTCGGCTTATTTTGTGCTGAACTTTCTTTCGGTTATTTTGGCGAGTGCCATTTCATTTAAGGCCGTAGTGTTTTTTTCATCTTATATTTTCTGGATTTGGTTTTATTCACACAAGCTTAAAAAGTACCCGTTTATTGGTAATTTAACGGCTTCGGTGCTGGCCATTACGCCGTTTTTTGCGGTGTTTATTTACTATCAGAATTTTGCTTTGGTCATTTTTGTACACGCTACTTTTTTGTTTTTGATTATTTCGATGCGCGAATTGGTCAAAGATTTGGAAAACCTCAAAGGCGATTTGGTGTTAAACTACCAAACTATTCCGGTGGTGTATGGTGAGCGGGTATCTAAGCAAATACTCACTTTTTTAAGTATTTTGACCTTCATACCCATTTATCTCCTGCTCACCCGTTTTGATGTGGGATATATGCAGTATTATTTTCTTCTTGCTGTTATCCTTTTGGCGGCCTTTTTGTTTTATTTGTGGCGATCGTCTGCAAAGCTGGATTACATTATACTTCACGCTATTTTAAAACTCATCATTGTAGTGGGTACACTGAGCATTGTGCTGATTGACGTGGACTTTCTTTTAAGGGCAATTCTGTAAATTTACCGTGAAATAAGCACTTAAAAATAACCTACCTTTGCAAAAAATTGAAACATGGCCAAAGAGCAAAATAAAAATACAGGCAAACGTTCCGGGAAATCCAAACCCAGGGAGATTCCCCAAAAGAAAAGTGCAGCTGAAAGAGGAAAATACAAACCTAAGGATGCTTCCCAAAAGAAAACCAGTACAGACAAACCAAAGGTCAAACCGGCTATCCCTAAAACCAAAAGGGCTTCAGATGAAATCCGTTTGAACAAATACATCGCCAATTCAGGGATGTGCTCGCGCCGTGAAGCCGATTTGTACATTTCCACCGGAAACGTGACCGTAAACGGCCAAGTGGTTAACGAACTGGGTTATAAAGTCAAATTGACCGATGAGGTAAAATTTGACGGAAGACGCATCAGCCCGGAAAAGAAGGAATATGTTTTGCTTAACAAACCTAAAGGCTTTGACACTTCGGGTAAAGAAGAGACCTTGCACAAATCTGCTTTGGCTATGGTGGCCAATGCTTCAAAATACCAATTGTTTCCGGTGGGCAGGTTGCAGCGCAATACTTCCGGTTTACTGTTGTTCACCAACGACCATGATATGATCAAAAAATTCACTGATACCGGTTTGCAGGTGAGAAAAATGTTTCACGTGTCACTTGACAAGCCCCTGAAATTTGAAGACTTTAAAAAAATAGAAAACAACCCTGTAATTGACAGTAAAGTTGTAAGGATAGAATCTGTGGCCTATGTGGACAATTTACCCAAGACTGAAGTTGGTATATTGCTGAGCAGCAACCGCAACAACATCGTAACAAAGATTTTTGAAAGCATGGGTTATGAAGTGGTTAAACTGGACCGTGTCACTTATGCCGGACTGACCAAAAAAGACCTGCCAAGAGGCCACTGGAGACATTTGACCAAGCAGGAAGTGATTAATTTGGGGATGATGTAATTTAAATTTTATACTAAAGTTAATTTTAAACCTCCAAACTGTAAAAATTCAATTTTTTTGATTTCATTTGTAATGTGCTTAGACGATATAGTTCACAAAATAGCAATGGCACACTATTTTGCCTTATGAGATTTTTTTGCAAGTTTGGTCTTTTGAATATGAGGAAGTTAAATTCAAAAGTTCTTTTAAAGAAAAACTACCAAATATCCATTTTTACTTCCGTTTTTCACACTGCATTTCCGGTACAGGTCTTTGCTGTTTTAACCCCCATCCGCATTTGATATTTATTATTGTTTCGTTAAATTAAACGACAAATTTTCGCATTGACCAACTTTTTATTAATTTATCCGAAATTTTAAAAACAATAATGAAGACCAGATATATAGACCTTATAGACCAGACTTTTTATTTTCCGCAGGAAGAGTTTACGCTTGAAGATAACGAACTTCAATTTCACGGCATCGATTTGATGGGTTTGGTGGAAGAATATGGTGCACCGCTTAAGTTTACTTACCTTCCCAAGATTTCAGACAACATCAACCGCGCCAAAGACTGGTTTAAATCTTCCATCAAAAAGAACAAGTACAAAGGCAAATACTACTACTGCTACTGCACCAAAAGCTCCCACTTTGAACACGTGTTGCATGAAGCCCTAAAGAATGATATTCATATCGAAACTTCTTCGGCATTTGACATCGACATCGTCAACAAGCTCAAAGAAGACGGAAAAGCAGACGATAAAACCTATGTGATTTGCAACGGATTTAAACGCGACCGGTACATTTCAAACATTGCAGACCTCATCAACGGTGGTCATAAAAACTGCATCCCAATTATTGATAACTATGAAGAAATTGGTTTGCTCAATGAGCAAATCAAACGCAAATACAAAATTGGGATTAGAATTGCATCAGAGGAAGAGCCCAAGTTTGAATTTTATACCTCAAGACTGGGGATTGGTTATAAAAATATCCTTCCGTTTTACAACAGGCACATCAAAGACAACAAGAAAGTACAGCTCAAAATGCTGCACTTTTTTATCAATACCGGAATTCGCGATACGGCCTATTACTGGAACGAATTGCTCAAGTGTATGCAGGTGTATGTGCAGTTGAAAAAAGTATGCCCCACGCTCGACAGCCTCAACATCGGCGGTGGTTTCCCCATTAAGAATTCGCTGGCTTTTGAGTTTGATTACCAGTATATGGTGGATGAAATTTTACACCAAATCAAACTGGTTTGTGATGCAGAAGAAATTCCCGTACCCCATATTTTTACAGAGTTTGGCAGTTTTACCGTGGGCGAAAGCGGCGGTGCCATTTATGAGGTGCTGTACCAAAAACAACAAAACGACCGGGAGAAGTGGAATATGATCAATTCTTCATTTATCACCACCCTGCCCGATACCTGGGCCATCAACAAACGTTTTGTGATGCTGGCCGTCAATCGCTGGAATGATGAGTATGAACGCGTCCTGCTGGGCGGACTCACCTGTGACAGTGATGACTACTACAACAGTGAGCAGCATATGAACGGGATTTACCTTCCGAAATACAAAAAAGAAAAACCGTTGTATATTGGTTTTTTCAATACGGGAGCCTACCAGGAAACCATTGGCGGTTACGGCGGACTGCAACACTGCCTGATACCCTCGCCCAAACACATTTTAATCGATAAGGATAAAGACGGAAACATTACCACGCGATTATACAGAGAACAACAAAAAAGTGAAGATTTACTCAAAATTTTAGGATACAATGACTAAAAGAAATTATGCCGGAATCCCGGACAAGTATGCACGCCTTGACGAGGCAAGAGTAGTGCTAATCCCCGTTCCCTATGACGGAACAAGCAGCTGGGGAAAAGGAGCAGATAAAGGCCCGGAGGCTTTTTTACACGCTTCAGAAAACATGGAGTTGTATGACATCGAAACCCGAAGCGAGCCTTACAAAAAGGGAGTTTATCTTGCGCCGCCGGTAACAGAAAACAGCTCTCCCGAAAAAATGGTGGAAGCCGTTCACAAAACCGTGAAAAGCTACATCCAGCAAGAAAAGTTTGTTACTATTTTTGGTGGGGAACATTCTATTTCCATAGGCACCATCCGCGCGTTCAATGAAGCTTTTGAAGATTTGACCGTGGTGCAAATCGATGCCCATGCCGATTTACGTCCCGAGTATGAAGGCACCAAATGCAATCACGCTTGCGCCGTGCACGAAGCCAGTAAAACCACCAACCTCATTCAGGTGGGTATTCGTTCCATGGACATTTCCGAAAGGGAGTTTATGGACGAAAACCAAACCTATTTTGCCCACGATCTGGTCAACTATGACGACTGGATGGACGACGCCATCGGGCAGATGACCCCCAATGTGTTTATCACCATCGACCTTGATGCTTTTGACCCCTCCATTTTGCCCTCAACGGGAACACCGGAGCCGGGAGGATTGCTGTGGTATGAAACCCTTGAGTTTATCAAGCTGATGTTCAAAAAGAAAAATGTGGTGGGCTTTGATATAGTGGAACTTTGCCCCAATGAAAACGAAAAATCATCAGATTTTGTAGCTGCAAAATTGTACTACAAAATGCTGAGTTACAAATTTAAATATGAAAACAGAAAAAACGACGACGAGGATGAAGATTAACCTAAGTTGTTAATTCATTTTCAAAGACCCAGAATCAATGACCAAAAAAGAAGCCATAAAACTTTTCGAACAAAAACAGGTACGTTCCATTTGGGATGACACCCATGAAAAGTGGTATTTTTCGGTGGTTGATGTATTGGAAATACTTACTGATAGCATTTCTCCTCAGGCTTATTGGAGAAAACTAAAACAGCGTCTAAAGCAGGAAGGAAATGAAAGCGTGACAAATATTCACGGTTTGAAAATGAAAGCAACAGATGGGAAAATGAGAATAACCGATGTTGCAGACACTGAGCAACTTTTCCGGCTAATTCAATCTGTTCCTTCAAAAAAGGCAGAGCCCTTCAAGATGTGGTTGGCTAAAGTGGGACGAGAGCGTATAGACGAAATAGAAGACCCTGAACTAGGCATTGATCGATTAATGGAAACTTATCTCAAAAAAGGATATAGTAAGCAATGGATCAATCAACGCTTAAAGAGTATTGAAGTCAGAAAAGAATTGACTGATGAATGGGAAGAACGCGGTGTCAAAAAGGGAACGGAATATGCCATACTAACCGATGAAATCACCAAAGCCTGGAGCGGTTTATCAGTTAAAAAATACAAAGACTACAAAGGCTTAAAAAAAGAAAACCTTCGTGACAACATGAGTAACCTTGAATTGGTTTTAAATATGTTGGCCGAAGCCACAACAACAGAAATCAGCAAAGAAAAGAAACCAAAAAACTTTTCCGAGAACAAAAAAATTGCCCGGCAAGGGGGAACTATAGCAGGAAATACCCGCAAACAAATAGAGGAGAAAACCGGTAAGAAAGTTGTAAGCCCGCTTTCGGCTAAAACGTTTTTGGAAAACAAATCAAAAAACATTAAAAATGAGTAAAGGAGCTATTTCACAATTTATCGAAAAATATTATTTGCACTTTAACGCCGCGGCATTGGTCGATGCCGCCAAAGGCTATGAAGACCAACTCAATCAAGGTTCAAAAATGCTGGTCTCCCTGGCCGGGGCGATGAGTACCGGCGAACTTGGAAAGATTTTTGCCGAAATGATCCGTCAGGACAAGGTGCATATCATTTCCTGTACCGGTGCCAACCTGGAAGAAGATATTATGAACCTCGTGGCACATTCACATTATGAGCGCATTCCCAATTACCGCGATTTAACGCCGGAGCAGGAATGGGACCTGTTGGAAAAAGGACTCAACCGCGTGACCGATACCTGCATCCCCGAAGAAGAAGCCTTCAGAAGGTTGCAAAAGCACATCTTCAAAATCTGGAAAGACGCCGAAGACAAAGGCGAGCGCTATTTGCCACACGAGTTTATGTACAAAATGCTGCTTTCGGGGGTTTTGGAAGAATATTATGAAATTGACGTCAAGGATTCGTGGATGTATGCTGCCGCCGAAAAAAACCTGCCTATGGTAGTACCCGGATGGGAAGACAGCACCATGGGGAATATTTTTGCGTCCTATGTCATCAAAGGCGAACTCAAAGCCAGCACCATGAAAAGCGGTATCGAGTATATGACTTTTCTGGCCGATTGGTACACCGAGAATTCCAAAAAAGGCATAGGTTTCTTCCAGATTGGGGGAGGTATCGCCGGTGATTTTCCCATTTGTGTGGTGCCCATGTTGTATCAGGATATGGAAAGAACAGACACGCCCTTCTGGAGTTATTTCTGCCAAATATCTGATTCTACGACCAGTTACGGTTCCTATTCAGGAGCGGTTCCCAATGAGAAAATCACTTGGGGAAAACTTGATATAAATACCCCAAAATTTATCATTGAAAGTGATGCCACTATCGTTGCACCGCTTATATTTGCCTACTTATTAGATATGTAATTTATGAAGAGAATTATAGTTGACTTTAAGAAACTCACCCCCGAAATTTTAAAACTTTTGGTCGAAAAATACCCGGAAGGCTATGACGATATGAACATCATTTCGTTTAAAAACGCTGCCGGCGAAATCGTGGAATGTGTGGAAGTGCGCACCGAAGACACCATTTACCTGGTGAAAGTGAGCACCAAACTGGAACGCACCATGGAGAACTATGACGAAGACGACTATGAAGACTTCGACGCAGACGATCCGGAAGCAGTACAGCCCCCAGAAGACATGGCCGATGAGGTGGATGATGAGGATGACATAGATTAAGAAATTTAAATAAAATTAAACCGTCTCCGGGTAAATCCAGAGACGGTTTTTTCTTTCCAATAGCAGCCTAATCGCATAATTATATATAAATAGTAGATTATAATCACATAATTATATATAAATACAAGAATAGAATTTTCAATATTTCTCTTAAATGAGGAAAACCCTGGATGGCCACGCGATGCAATCGCGCGGTAGCGTGGGTTGCTGCCCTAGGCTATTCTCCTTTGCTAAAGCTTCGGAGGACGATGTCCTCCTTCGGTAAACTCCAACGCTGCCCACCTATGCTTAAGCTTCGGGGTTAAAAAAGCTTTGGAGGGTGAATGACGAGATTGCTTCATCCCAACTCCTCCTTTAGTATCCCCCTTCGCTGTCCCTCCTTCGCTGAAGCTTCGGAGGATGAAAGCTTCGGAGGAAAAAAGCTTTCGGAGGACACGTGTGTTGGGGTTCGCAATGGCTTTCTTTGTTATTAAAATATTATTACATACGCTACAGATACGCTATACATACGTTATAGATATGCTATAGATACGGTATAAATATGCTATAGCTATTTGAAATATCAACTTTTTGTATTACTTTAGTATTTATTTTAAAACTTATTATTATGGCAAGAGTTACAGGACCATTTAAGATTACGGGCACTATTGCCGGTATTAACTTTTATCAGGATGGAGATAAAAATATAGCCAGGGAAGCCGGTGGCGGTTTTACCAGTGAAGCTGTTAAAACCAAAGAGAGTATGGTGCGGGTGCGGGAGAATGCCTCTGAATTTGGGCATTGCGCTGCGGTTAAGAGCCGGTTTATGCGTGCGTTACACGCCTACTTGTTCAAGGTTAAGGGGCGGAAGTTGCATAGTGCTATGAGCAGTCTATTTGTGCAGATCAAGAACTTTGACCCGGTATCGAGAAGGGGAGAGCGGCGGGTAGGCCCCGGGCTAAGCACAACTGACGGGCGGAATTTGTTGTTGACTTATTCTTATCCCGAGCGGTTTACTATTGATTATGCTTTGGGGAATCGTTTTACGGTTGACCCGGTTACGCAGAGTTGCAGTTGCAGTGATTTTGATGTTAGCGAGATTGCTTTCCCGGAATTTGCTACTCATGTGGGGTTGTTGTATGGGGTGGTGGTGATGGATTTTGATGCTATACAAGCCCATACTTTTCTGGCTGAGGAGCATTATATTTCCAAAAAGGACGCAAACCACTCCATTGTTTTAAACCCGGTGACGCCCCCATCCCCCTTCACTGCTTCGCTAGTTACGGAGGACGAGGCGAATGGTGATGGTGTGCAAATTGCTGTGATGGGTGTGCGGTTTTACCAGGAGGTGAATGGGGTGATGACGAAGTTGGAGGCTAAGCGGGGGGTTGCGGTTTTGGAAGTTGTTGTTTAAAGTGTTCAGAGGCAGTGGTCAGGATTCAATGTTTTAGGTTCAAGGTTCAAGGTTCAAAGTTTGAGCATGCCTGAATATGGTTGCCCTTTTTTTGGTTAATAATTAATCTTAAATATTGGTTTTTGTTCAGCAGTTAAC
>ERZ869909.407-NODE-407-length-52985-cov-101.608207_pt1 | contig 52985 bp, 62 predicted proteins | sample MGYA00520892_ERZ869909 | MGnify/ENA primary metagenome ERZ869909 (study PRJEB32215, sample SAMEA104723947) | bioreactor metagenome | biome: bioreactor; feature: anaerobic bioreactor; material: water | place: China | collected 2015-03-12 ... | reverse complement strand
GAAAGCTGGTAATATTCACCGCCGTAAGCCGGAGGGATGGCAGAGCGGTTGAATGCACCGGTCTTGAAAACCGGCAAAGGTGAAAGCCTTTCCAGGGTTCGAATCCCTGTCCCTCCGCCAGATTATCAAGGGGAATCAGCTACTTAGCTGGTTCCCCTTTCTCTTGCTCGGTGCGCGATTCGGCACAGAAGTGCAACGGGTGCAACGATGCCCGTTGCACCGCCCGGGCCGGACCAGTGAATAATAGACCAAAGTATGAGGCGGGGCACGCCAGGCCCTCGCAGTCCCCGCCCCAGGCCGCTATGCTCGCCCCATGACCACGCTCGCCGACCTCACCCTTGCCGACTTCCTCCTGGCCGCCCTCGGGTTCGGGATCCTCGGCCTGCTGTGCATGACCACCCTCCCCGCCCACTGGCAGGATCTGCAGGGCTGGGCCATCGTCAGCTTCGTGGCGATCCCCGGGTTTCTGGTGGTGGCCGCCGTGCTCATCGCCTTCCCCCCGCTGCTGTTCGGCGGCCTGTTCTTCCTGGGCGTGGCCGCCATGGCAAAGAAATAGGGGCACCCACCACGGGTGCCCCTAGCACATGAAACGAACGTGAACTCAGCTCGCGTGCGTTTTTCTACCGCGAACGCACCTCCTGAATATGCTCGCTCATCACCCGCTGGATGGCGTTGCGCTGGGCGCGCAGCCGGTCCAGTCGTTGGCGCTTGAGCATCGGGCTCAGGTCCGACTGGCGCACCATGTCCATCTGCTGGTTGATGCTGCGCAGCCGCACCTGGGCGCGCTGCAGCGGTAGGCGGATCGCCAGCAGATCCTGCTTGCGGGTCGCCACCCGGGCCGCCCGCTCCAGCTCACCCAGCTCGCGCAGCTCTTTCACGTCGGCGTATGCGCGCTGGGCTTCGCGCAGCCCGTCGTAGAACACCGTGCCATGCTTGGTGTAGTGGTCCTCCAGGCTCAGATCCCGGTAGAAGCGGCGCACCGGCTGGTACTCGTGCCAGTGCTTCGCCGGGTTGCGCTCGCCGTTGGCGGTGCGCCAGGCCACGTCACCCACCCCGGCTACCCAGGCGCCGATCTGCCCGAAGTAGCCCTGGATCAGGTGATCCACCTGGACAGGGCTCAGGGCCAGCGGGTTCTTGTCGGGATCCCCGATGGCGCCCACCGTGGCGTTCAGGAAGCGGCTGATCCCGGTAGCCGGCGCCGTGGTGCTGGACCGGCGGCGCAGCTCGGGGCTCAGGCGCTCCATGCCCATCGTCTCGATGGGCCGCCCGGTGAAGTCGTCCTTGTTGGCGTAGAGGTTCAGCAGCGGCTGGGCCGCCTGGGGCGTCGGGTTGAAGGAGAAGGTGTCCCACACCATGTGCGACATGCGCTCACGGAACAGCGCCCCGGTCGCCCGGTCGTCCACGAACTGCTGGGTGATCCGCTCGGCCACCGTGGCAATCGCCCCCACCTCGAACGGCTTGGGAATGCTGATCGCCGAGTCGCCGACGCGGAACCACCAGTAGGTGTCGCGGTGCCAGTCCTCCAGCTTCTGGTACTCCTCGTCGTCCTCGTTGTGCAGGTAGAGGGCGATGGTGGCCAGGGTCAGCGCGCCCGTCACCGTCCAGAAGCGTGCCGCGGCCTGCTTGTCGGAGACGCCGGCCTCACCCTTGCCGAACGCCGCCATCAGCACGTTGGCGCCGGGCTTCACCCCTGAGCGGTAAATCTTGTCCAGGCCCTGAATCCGCGCGTTCAAAAACGGCACGATGTCGATCAGGATCCGCACCGCCGGCCAGGCGCCGCGGGCCGAGAAGTCGATCAGGTCACGGGCCTCGAAGGCGCTGTAGAGCTTGCCGCGCCCCGCGTCCATGTTGTGCTGGTAGATCGCCGCGCGGTTGATGTTCTCGGTGAAGTTGTTGACGTCCTGCCACTTGTTCCACAGCGTCATCACCTTGGTAATGTCCTTGGGCGAGGCGATCACCTTGGCGTCCCGCATGGTGCGGGTCATCTGCGCGCGCAGCTCGTCGGGGCTGCCCTGGAACAGGTGGCCGAAGTTGAAGGCCGCGCCGCTGGCCATCATCCGCGCCCGGGTCGCCTCGTCGCGGTACGTCTCGGCGCCGCGCATCACGTTGGACAGGGCGTTCTTGCTCACCTCGTTGGTAGCCACCGCCTGGAGCGAATCACGGATCAAGTTGGCCAGCTGGAACTGCGGCGTGGCCGTGGTCAGGTTGGTGAAGGTGCGCTTGAACCAGCGAAGCACCTTCATCATCGTGCTGTTCATGCCCGGGTGGGCCAGCGCCGTCACCGCGGCGAACACCATGGGGTCGTTGATCTCGTAGTTGACCCGCTCGCCGTCGCGCATCACGAAGGTCACGTTCTTTCCGCTCTGGTCGCTTGTCGGCACCGCGATACCCAGCGCCTCGGCGTTATCCATCGCCTGCTGGGCGGCCTGGTTCTTCAGGCTGGCCTCGAGCAGGTGGTGGAAGTTGAGCATGGTGTTCTGCAGCAAGTCGTTCAGGTTCTGCCGGCCACCCTTGAGCTTCTTGTAGGCCTGCTGGCGGGAGAGCCCGCTGGTGGCCAGCATCGCCTGGCTGCTGCCGGGCTTCTCCTCCTCCTTGATGCGGTAGAACGGGACGTAGAACTCGTCGGCCCACAGCTCGCGCTGACTGGTCATGAACTCCTGCATCTTGGTCTCGACCGTCTGCAGGTCACCGGCGATCCCGGCGGCCGCGTCGATCACCGCCCGCTGCGCCACGCCCAGGCGAGCCTCGGCCGCCTCGCGGATCTCCATGTCGTCGGCGCGGTCAACCGCCCGCTTGGCGCTGCGCAGATCGTCGCGCAGCCGCTTGGGCACCTTGTAGTGCTTGGCCAGGGCGAAGGTCGCACCCAGCTCGTCCATGCCCGGCTTGAGCAGGCCCGCCTGCTCGGCGATCTCGAGCACGTCGTCCCGGTACTGCTGGAACTGCTCGAACACCTGCCCGTAGACCTCGGCGCGGCGGCGGCCATCGGCCAGGGTGCCGCGGTCCCAGCTCACCATGGCGTCGATGTCGTCATCGGTGAACAGGTTCTCGCGGCCCTGGTCGCGCAGAACGCTGGCCCGGTTGCCGGCGATCCAGCCCATGAAGCGCTCGATCTCGGCGGCCTCGCCCAGCTGGGCAAACACGCTGCCCAGGCCCTGGCTGCCGCCATCCTCGCGCACGTCGAGCACCTTCTCGCGCTGATCCAGGTAGATCCGGCCATTGTGCAGCATGGCGTGCAGCGCGCCGTTGGCGGCGTTGCTCATGCGGGCCAGCACCCAGCTCGAGGTGGTGGCCTTGTTCTCCACGAAGTCATCGCCGTTGAGCGCCGCCTTGTCCAACTCCTTGAGCGCGGCGAACTGATCCACCATGCCCTGGCGCAGGCGCAGCCCCAGGCGGTCGGTCCACTCCTGCCACTTCTCGATGGCGCTCTGCTTCTTGGTGGGGCGGCCGATCTTGCTGGCCGCGGCCCGGTCGGCGTCTGTGAAGTCATCGAAGTGCGCCGCCATGGTGGAGGGCTTGCGCGCCCCCAGGCTGTAGCGCACCCCGCCGCCGTCGCCGCCCTGCTGGGCCGCCTCCTGGCGCAGCCACTGCCGCGAGCGCTCGCCCAGGGCCAGCACGTCAGTATGAGTCCAGGCCACGGTGGGGAACACCTGGCGCAGCAGGCCGCGAATCGCCGCCACCGCCCGCTGCCAGGCCTTGGGGCGCTCGCCGGATTCCAGCATGTGCGCCACCAGCTCCTCGCCGATGGCGATGCGGTCCTCACGCTTGTTGGGGTTCAGGTGCGGGTAGTCGCGCTGGATCCGCGCCATGATGCGCCGGCCCGCCCGGGTCTTGGGCAGGCTGCGGTAGACCTGGAGCATCACGGTGTCGAGCGAATCACCGAGCACCCCGCGGATGCCCTGGTGCCCCACCGCCTCATGCACCGCGGCCTTGATGCCGTCCTCGATGCTGTTGACATTGCTGGCCACCACATAGGTCTGGCCGTTGTGGTAGGCACCGCGGGCCTGCCCCGGGTCGATGCCGTTGGCGCGCATATCCGCCAGCACCTCCTGGGGAAGGCCGGCGGCGCTATCCAGCACCTGCACCGAGCCCAGGCCCGGGTAGTCGTTGATCGCGCTCTGCACCTCGGCACGATTCGCCGGCATCGCCTGCTCGCGGCGGTCATGCTCCTCGAGGGAGTAGCTGACCACATCGCCCTCGTCGGGCTTCAGCTCGGCTATGTCAACAGTGCTCGCCTCGCCGCGGTAGTCCCGCACCCGCACGACATAGGCGGCCTCGGCACTCTCGCTCGCCCGGCGCTCCAGGCGAGGCGCCGACTCGATGGTGACGGACACCCCGTTGTGCAGCATCTTGGTGCCGAGGCTGTACTGCTGGCGAATATCTGCCGGCACGTCATCGAACACTTCGGGCGCCTCAAAGGGACGCTCCTCGTAGAGTGGCATCCCCTGGTCGTCGGTGGCCTCGAGGTAAGGAATCACCACCTCGCCGCCATCCTCGCGCTCGGCCAGCACATACCAGTCGTCGCGCCCCCATCGGTGGCCGGTAACAGTGAACTCGCTACCGTTCCAGCGCACCGCCGTGCCCGCGGTCGTGCCATTGCGCAGCCAGGCCGGCGGCGGCACCGGGTTGGCGGCCATGTCCTTCTCGATGGCCTCGATCTTGGCCTCGGTGCGCTCCAGCTTCTCGGCATGAGCGAACGGCTGGCCGATGGTCTCCTCTAGGCGGGCCAGCGTGGACTCGGTGCTATCCAGCTCCTCGCGCAGCGCCTGCTCCTGGCTGGGCACGCCGCGCAGCGTGGCCTCCAGGCTCTGCACGGAGGCGTTGCCGGTGTCGATCTCCACATCGCCGATGGTCACGCGTAGCTGCGGAGTCTCGGCCAGCTTCGCCCAGAACGCCTGCACCTCGATGCCGCCGTATTCGCCCACCTTGCGGGCGCTGTCGCCGGTCTTGAGGTTGGCGCTGACCCACGCCTTGAGCTGGTCGTTGGCATCCTTGCGCTTGGCGTAACGGGTGCCGTTGACCTCCATCTGGAAGGCGTCGCCGCGGTTGGCCTCCACGGCCTGAGTAGCGGTCTCGGCCACCGATGCCTCGCCCCAGCGCTCCAGCTCGGCCTCCACCTCCTGACGGTGGCGCTGGTTGCGCTTCAGCTGGCCGCGGGCATTGGCGATCCCCTCGGTGTGCATCCGCTCTCGCTTGCGCAGCTGCTCCAGGTCGCGCTCCAGCTTGTGCTTGGTCAGGATGCGCGGGTCGCCGGCAGCCTCGGCGAAGGTTGAAAGAATGTCGTTGTCGTCGCTGCTCGCCGCATCGCCCTCGATCACCCGGGTCCGGTCGTCGGCCTTGAGGAAGTCGAGAATGAACTGCTGCTTGATGGACAGGATCTGCCAGCGCCGCCCGTCGATGCGGTCGGTCACATAGCGGTACTCCCGCACCGTGTTCCACTGGTTGCCCTGGCGGTGGCCGCGCCCGTTGCGCTGCTCCAGGTCGCCCGGCATGTAGGGGGCGTCGAGGTGGTGCATGGCGCGCAGGTTGCGCTGCATGTTCACGCCGACCCCAAGGGCCGCCGTGGAGCCAATCACCAGCCGGATCTCAGCGCGGTTCATCGCCTCGGCGATCTCCTTGCGCTTCTCCTTGCTGGTGGAGCCGTCGATGATGGCGATCTGCTCACGGGGAATGCCCTGCTGCACCAGGCGCTCCACCATGTCACGAATCGGCGAGAACACCTTGACGGTATGCCGGCGCGCCTTGCCGTCGCCGTCCTTCATGGCGCTGCCGTCCGGGTGACGCATCACCCGGTTGGCGCTGGTGCCCAGGCCAGTGTCGGTGAACACCACCTGGGTCGCCTGGTCGTGGCTCTGGTGGATCTCGAGGATGTTGTTGATCGCTCGGGAGATTTTGCTGTTGGGGTCGTCGGGCACCTGGCCTTCCTGCCCCGCCAGCTCCTCGTCCCGGGCAGTGCGCGCATCGAAGCTCGCCCGGTTGGCCAGCTGCTCGTAGAGGATCGGCACCACTTCCTCGCCGTTGGCCATCGCCTCCTTGCGCTGCTTGCCGGTCATCTGCTTCCAGCGCCGGTCAAGCATCTGGACGCGGGCGAACACCTCTTGCTGCTCCTCGGTCAGGTCGGCGTTCTCGACAATCACCTGCTTGTAGGGGCGGTCCTTGGCCCCCTCGGTGCGTCCGTTCAGCAGCTGGGCGCGCTCGGCCTCGGTCAGCGAATCGTCAGACAGCACCTTGCCGCTATCGGTGCGGCGCGGCTGCATCTCCGGCATATCCTCGGAGAACACCACGTCCATGTACTGCCCGACCATCTTGCGCAGCTCAGGCACGTTGATGAATCCGCGCAGGCGCGTCACCGACTCGTACTCACCGGCGGCGTTCAGCTCAACGTCCTGCACCTCCTTGGCAAAGCTGCCGAACCAGCCATCCCACTGATCGACCCCCACCTGCGACATCTCCTCGTTCATGATGTAGCGCATCTGGTGGAAGATTTCGGTCAGGGTGTTGGTGATCGGCGTCCCGGTGAACAGGTGGACGTTGCCGCCGTGGTTGTTGGCCCGCACATAGCGGGTCATGAAAGACAGCGCGATGGAGCGGTTCGAGGTCTGGGTCTGCAGGCCTTTCATGCGCATCTTGGTGGTGATCGGCGGCTTCTTGAACTCGTGCGCCTCGTCCACCAGCACCATGTCGATGCCCAGCTCCTCGAAGGGAATAGCCCCCTCGCGGCTGGCCATCTGCGCCTGCTTCTTGATCGACTCGATGATCTTGTTGCGCGCCTTGACGAGATCCTTGGCCGTGGGGTCGCGCAGCTTCTTGAGCGCGTCCTCGTCGGTCAGCATGGCGTCCTCGAACGCCACGCCAGCCTCGGCGGCAGCCTCGCGGGCCTCCGCCTCCAGGGCGTCGATCTCCTCCCGCGCCATGGCGGTCAAGGTCTCCTCGGTCATCGCCAGGCGGTCGATGAGCGAGTGCGGCACCACCACCGCATCCCAGTCATCGTTGGCGATCTGGCGCATCCGAACGTCAATGTCTTTGGGCGAAAGGTTGTCGATGTAGAGCACCTTCGCCGAGGGGTACATCACGTTAATGTCGGCGGCCACCGACTTGGAGTTGGCGTTGTGGGCCAGCACCAGGGGCTTTCTGGCGATGCCGTAGCGACGCGACTCCACGGCGATGCCGGCAATGGTGAAGCTCTTGCCGGTACCCACCTCATGGGCGTTGAGCGACTTGCGCGTTACCAGCGCCCGCCAGATCGCGTTGACCTGGTGCTCGCGCAGGTTGAAAGGGTTGTTGCCCAGCGTCAGCGCCATGCCCTGGAAGGTCATAAATGAGCCGTCGTAGCGCGGGCTCGCGTAGGCGTTGCGCACCTCGTTGTACTCACCCTCCATGGCCACCCGGCGCTCAGGGTCGGACCACAGCCACTCACCGAACTGCTCGCGCATCTCGGCAATCTTGGCGTTGGTCTCGTCGGTGGCCTCCTGGTCCACATAGGTGGTCTTGCTGCCGTCCGGGTTGGTGACGGTGCGCTTGATGGTCACGGTCTGGTTGCTGATCGCCGCGTTCACAAGCCGGGTGAAGTCGTAGTGCTCGGTGCCGAAGCCAGTAGTAGCCTCGGCGCGGCCGCTCACGTTGTCGCGCCCGATGCGCACCTTCCAGTTGCCCAGGGTGTAGCTCACGTCGATGCCATCGCTGGACGGCAGGTTGAGCATGTGGGCGATGAAGTCCTCGTAAACCGGCGTCGGCACCCAGGAGGCGCCCATCTGCACCTCGATGTTGAAATAGGGCACGTCGGGCGGCATCACCTCGCGCAGCGCGTCGATGTTGCGCTGCATCGCTTCGTTGCCTTCCGCCAGCGCTGCCTGGGCCTGGCGCATCTTCTCGCGCACGTTGCCGGACAGGTACACGTCGCTGGGCACCACATCGCCGCCGGGCGCCTCGAAGATCGCCCCGGACTCCAGCAGCTCGGCGCGGGCCGCCTGGGGGTCCACGCCGGCCAGCTCCGCCACCTCCTCGATGGTCGGGTTCACCTCGCCGTTACGAGCGAGCACGAACGCCTCGCGCACGCTCGGATTTTCCATGCGGGGTGCGCCGCGCATGGTGGACTCGCGCAGGATCTGTGCCGGACGCCCGTCGATCTCCAGCGCTGCCAGGGAGGTGTAGAAGGGGTCTTTGATCTTCTTGAGGTACTTCATCCCGTAGCTGTCGGCCAGCCGGCCATGCTCGGAAGTGAAGGCCTCGAACTGCTCGCGCAGGGCCTGACGCTTGGCTTCGGTGTTGTCGGCGCTGCGCTGCTCGGACTCGATCAGCTCGGCATACGCCTGGCGCATGTCGATCAGGGCGTTCAGCTGCGCCTCGCGCTGGCGGGTGGTCTTGTCGCTCTTGACCGCGTACTTCAACACCTCCTGCGCCGGCGCCAGGTGCTCGCCGCGTACCACGAACAGGCCATCATCGGTGCGCGTCAGCGCCCCCTCACGGTCGGCGGTGTGGTTGGTGACGTAGTTGATCGAATCGGCGCGGGTGGTCTCGCGGTAGCCGTCCTCGGGCACCTGGGCGACGATGCGCTCCAGCTGCGCGGCCATGTCGCTGGGCCGATCCACGATCATGCCGGGGCGGCCCCGGGTGGTGCCGTGGCCCCAGTTGATGGTGCCGATGACGTGCTCGGGGTGGGCCTGGTAATACTCGTTGACGCTTACCGGCTCGCCCGCCGGGGTGTCCATCTCCACCGAGTCGATCCAGCCGGCACCCTCGGCGCTGGCCAGCGGCTCGGGGCGTTTGCGCAGGATGATGATGTCGGTCACGACGGCGGTGCCGGCGTACTCCTCGAAGGCCCCGGTAGGCAGGCGGAAAGCGGCCACCAGCTCGGCGTTCTTGGCCAGCTCGCGGCGGATGCGCGCATCCTTCTTGTCCATGGTGCCCGAGGAGGTGATGCCCATCACGATGCCGCCCGGGCGCACCTGGTCGATGGCCTTGAGGTAGAAGTAGTCGTGCAGGAAGGGCTTGAGCCGGTTGTAGCGCCGGTCGGCGATGGTGGTGTTCTCGAACGGCCAGTTGCCGATCACCACGTCGTAGAAGTCGTCCGGGGTGCGCGACTCCTGGTAGCCCATGATGCTCACGGTGGCGTCGGGGTATAGCTGCTTGGCCATGCCCCCGGTCACCGGGTCCAGCTCGATGCCGGTCAGCTGGCTGCGGTTCTTGAGCGGCAGCGGCATCATTCCGTAGAAGTTGCCGATACCCATAGAGGGCTCGAGCACGCGCCCGCCCTTGAAGCCCATGCGCTCGAGCATCGACCACATAGCCATGACCGTGGGCGGGTCGGTGTAGTGGGCGTTGGTGATCGAGCGCTGCATCCCCTCCCACTCGGCCTGGCCAAGGTGGTCGCGCAGCCACTGGTCGCGGGCCTCCCAGCCCGGCTTGGGCTTGGGGTGCGCCCAGCTGCCCTGGAACAGCTCTTGCCCGAAGGAACCCCAACCGGTGTAGCCGGCTAGGATCTCCTGCTCCTCGCGGGTCGCCTGGCGGCTCTCGTCGCGCAGCTCGATGTACTTTTCGATAGCGGCCTGGTTCTTCTTGAAGCGCGCCACCTGGCCGCCGCCGACCACCTCCAGAGGGTTTTCGATGTGGAAGTTGCCCGGCCCCGGGTTGGCGGGACTGACACTGGCGGGATCTTTGGCGGTGGTTACGCGCTCGCCTCGTCCTCCGGCTCCAGCATCAGAATCTTGTCCGCCTCGAGCTGCGCGTCCGGCCCGTACCCCGCTGCCTCCAGCCGGTCGCTCTCCTGCCACATCCGCTCCTGCATTACCTGGGCGTACTCCTCCAGTATCCCCAGCCGCTTCAGCCGCGCCGTCATCTTGGGTCGGTTGCGCGCCCAGGTTTCCAGAATCTCCTGGTGCAGCACCCGGTTGTGCATCGTCTCCTCGTCCGCCATCAGCGTCTTGGCCTCGGCCTTGATCCGCTTGGCGTCCTTGGTCGTCAGGCTGTTGCTCATTGGCTGTCTCCGTGTCGGCCAGCACCGCGTCTACGTCGGCCTGGTCCACTGTAGCGGCATCGTCCATACCCTCGAAGCCAGCCGCCCGGGGGTCGTACTTCACCCCCATGTACCACGATTTCAGGTAGGGCTTGGCGGCCTCGCCCAGGTCATCGACCATGGCGCGGGCATAGGCGGCGAAGGTGCGGGCGCCTTTCTCGATATGGTAGCCCGCCAGCGTCACCCCCGCCTGGAACATCTCAGGGTCGATGCCGGTGTTGATCTGGCCCAGCTTGCGGCGCAGGATTTCCCGGGCGCGCTCGGCGGCGTCCTCGGTGAAGATGGTGTTTTCGCTGGCCTGGGGGCGCTGATCGGCCTCGGCCTGCTGTGCCTGCTGCTGCTCGCGCTCCCGGGTAGCTAGGCTCTCCTCGGTCTGGGTCTCGAGGGTGAGGTCCGGCTGACGCGGGCGCACCGTGTATTCGGCGATGGTGACCTCGTTGGCCTCGCCGGGGAACATCGCCTCTCGTTCTTCGGGAGTGAGGCGGCGGCGCCCGGTCTCGACGACTTCGACATCGCTACCGGAAACGAGCACCTCGCCCTCCCCGGTATTTCCTTCTGACACCGCCACCAGCGGCACACCAGGCTCGATTGTCACCTGCTGGATCTGCATGTCACCGAAGTGGCCGCCCCAGGAGTTTGCCCAGTCCATGTCGGTCGTGAAGGGGATCAGCGGCCTCGCGCCATCTGCCGCCCTCTGAGCCAGGCTGTCGGACTCGCCGGCTGCTCGGTAGATGGTCATGCGCTGGCGAGCAGGGTTTTGACGGGCGGCTTCGGTGATCTGGGCTGCCTGGGTGTCGGTAAGGTTGAAAGCGCCGTCACCAGAGGCACTGTTGTATTCCGATAGCGCTTGGCGCTGTGCATCATTGATGGTTTGCGCAGCGGCCAGCGACTGGAAGGTGTCATCGACCTGTCGATCAGCGGTCGTTTCTTCGACACGTTGGGACGACGTGTCCTCGGCATCATCACGTCGCTGGATCAGCGCCTCGGCATAGTCCATGCCGGTCTTGGTCAGCGCCTTCTGGTCATACCCCTTGGTGGCATCGTCGCCATACACCAGCTCACGGCTTGCGCCCTCGCCCTCGATATAGCCACCCTGCTCGACCACTTCCTCGATGCGCGCCTTGCGGGTCATCGGGCGGCCGTTGAAGTTGGCGCGCTGGTTGAGCACGTCCCGGGCACGGCCGGCGCGGAAGTCGGGCAGCCCCAGGATCTCGCCGATCTCGGCGATCTCGGCCTGGCGGGCGGCCTCGTGGTCTTGGGGCGCCTGCTCCTGACGGCGCTGGCGGTTGCGTTCAGCATTCCCCGTCGCGGCTTCCAGGTAGCGGCGAGCCCCATCAAGATCGCCGGCCCGCCAGTCGTCCTCGATCAAGATGCGGATCTGGCGCTCGTTGCGCCCGGCATCCAGCGCGCGCTGAAAGAGGTCTTGGTCAATACCCTGGAACTCTGCCGCCAGCTGCGCGGCGGGTGACGCTGAGGGCTCCGCTCCGCTTCGCGGCGCCTCTCCTTCGACACCAAGGCGCCGACGCACAGCGTCCACCAGCCCCGAGTCCGTGCCTCGGGCGCTGGGATTGGTGCGCGCCACGGCCTCGCTGGGAATCTGCCCGCTGTCCAGCATTATGCCAGCCAGCGTCACGTCCTCGCGGGTGACAATGCCATCGCTGCGGATCTGGTCGGCAACAGCGTTGGCGACGCGGGACAGCTCCGAACGGTATGCAGCCAGGTCGCCAGCCTCACCCTCTTGGTAGGCGCGTTCAGCGCGCTGCTGCAGCTGCTCGCGGGCCGGCTCGCTTAGGCCGATAGTCCAGTCGTCGCCGGCGAAATCCTGCCGAGGGGCCTGGGGTTCGCCGGCCTGCGCTGTCGCCTCGGCCCCCTCCCGCGCCTGGCGGCTCGACTCTGACACAATCGCGTCGAGCCTGGCCGTGTATTCGGGCAGGTCAATGTCGCCCCACTCGAACGCCTCGGTAGCAGCTTGCGCCTCCGGCGTTCCAATCCGTTCGGCCCGGCTGTGTTCAGCGTCGGCCTGCTGCTGCCAGACACGATTGTCTTCCATGATCTGACGCGGGTCAGGGCCAGATCGTGGTTCACCGGCGGCGAGTTGCTGATCGACAACCGGCTGCCCCGGCTGCCAGCCCTCGGGCGGCGCCTGAGTCAGCAGCTGGCGGGTCTGGCGTAGGCGCTGGTCGATCTCCTGCGGGTTCCACTGGTGCTCGCCCTGGCGGTCACGGTCGCCCAGGGTGAAGTTGCGCCGCGCCTCCTGCAGCTGCTCGATCTCCTGGCCAACGGCGGCGTCCCAGGCATCCTGGCGTTCGTCCTCGCTCACCTGCTCGCTCGCCCCCTCGGGGGTCGGCAGATCGGCCCGCGGCGGCTCAGGCATGAAGCCCGGCAGGCCGCTGTCGGTCTGCTGCGGCATCTGCCGCGGCCCGGTGTCCTGCAGCTCGGTGCCCATGGCGCCGGCCAGCAGGCCGCCGGTCTCGCGGGTTCCGGTGGCCGGCGCCCCGGGGCTCACGGTGGCGCTAATGCCGGTGTCTTGCTGAAGGTCGATGGGGTCAAGGCCGTGCTCACGCTCGTGGTCACGCCACTGGCGCTCCCACCTCGCATCGTCGCGGGGCTGGCGAGCCTGCTCCTGGGTCATCCAGTCCAGGTCGCCCTGGATCTCGGCAAAGCCCGCCTCGGCCAGGCCCAGCAGCTCGGCGGCCTGCTCGTAGTCGCCCTGCTCAAAGGCGCGGTCGGCTCGCTGCACCTTGTCGCGCAGGCTGCGCATCCGCGTCCCGGTCACACCGCCCAGATCCCGCTGGCGGCTGTCCAGAAAGTCGAGGGTGCCCATGGCGCGGTTCAAGCGCTGGTAGGTGTCGGCGGTGAACTCAGGCCCCGGGGCAAAGGCCGCCTCCTCCTGCTGGCTCAGGGCGTCGGCGCCCTGCTCGGCATCCAGGCCGGCACGCGCCTGATCCAGGGCGTCACCCCCCTGGGCCGCGGCCTGCTGGCGAGCGTTTGCGATCTCCTCCTGCTTGCGCAGCTGCTGCAGCTCGGCACGGGCGTTGCGGCTATCCAACGCGCCGGCCGGGGCCGCCTGGCCGCCGCCACCGAAGGCACCGGCGCCGAAGCCGTCCAGCACCCCGCGCCAGTCGATCTCCTGATAGTTCGCGGCCAGCGACTCGCCATTGGTCTCGACGTAGTGGCGGGCGTGCTGCTCCACCAGCTGCTGCAACGCCTCGGTGGGGCCTTCCAGGCCGGCACCCTGGGCGCCGCGGCGGGCGATGTTCTGCAGGATGCCGCGCTCGGCGGCCTCCTCCAGGGCACGCCGCCCCACGCCCTCGCTGATCTCCCCCTTGAGCTGGGCGCGCTGGGCCGGGCTCAGGGTGCGCAGCATGAAGGACGGGAACAGGGCGTCCAGGGCGCCGGCAATCGCCCCGTGGGTGCGTGCCACCTCGGCATCGCCCATCTCGCCGTAGAAGGTGCCGGTGTACTGCCCGGCACCACCGGCCCAGGCGCCACCGGCCTGGCCCACCTGGGTGGCGCGCGCCAGGGTCTGGCGGGAGGCCGCGCCCTGCGTCAGGCCGCTGACCGCGCCGCGCGCGCCCAGGCCGCCGGCCATGCCGGTGCCCATGCTCAACAGGGTCGAGGGCAGGAAGGCGCCGACCTGATAGGCGGCGTACTCGCCCCAGCTGGGCTCGCGCTGCATGTCCTCGCTGGGCGAGAAGAAGTCGGTGAAGCCGTAGCCCAGGTCGTGCTCGCCGGCGCGCTCCATCTGCCGATCGTAGAGCCCCATCCCGGCGTCGTAGAGCGCATCGCTCTGCAGCTCCTCACCGGCCATGGCGGTCAGGCCGCCGGCGGCGGCCCCCAGGCTGTGAAGGCCTTGCTTGACGCCGGCCATGAAGCCCCGGCGCTCGTTGTCGGGCATGGCGCTGCGCCCGGTGATGGTGGCGCGGGCCACATCGGGAGGCAGGAAGCGGAACTCGGGTTCCTCGAGCAGGGCCTCGACCAGCTGATCCTCGGGAACATTGGCAAGGCGGGGATCTCGGCGGAGATCATCAATCAGGGCCATTCGTGAGCCTCCCGGCTGACGGTGGGTGAATCGGTCAGTTGCCCGCGGCGGGCAGCAGGTCTCGGACCAGTTTAGCAGCCCGGGACTCCTGGCGGGGCGTCAGGCCGGCAGCCTCCAGTTCGGCGATCTCGTCCAGCAGGCGCTGCGCCTCCTCGGGGCTCATGCCGCGACCACCCCGCCCCGGCACCCCGGCGGCGATGCCACCCTCGATGGTCGCCGTATTGCCGGATGCGGCATTGCCGATAGCCTGCTCGATGGCGCGCAAGCGGGAATCAGCGGCGCGGCGCTCCTCGGCCTGGGCGCGGTTCTGGTCGCGCTGCTCGTTGTCGTGGCGCGCGCGCTCGATGATGCCCTCGGGCGCCGGGGCACCCTCCTCGCCGCCGCCAGCACCCAACCGACCCACCAGGCGATCCTCCAGGCTGCCACCGCCACCCTGCCGGCCGCCGGTCAGCTCGTCCATTTCGGACAGGAGGCCGGACTGCTGGCGAACCAGCGCGGCGCGGGTCGCCTCGTCCAGGCTCAGATCCTCCTGCAGGCGGCTGTCGATCTGCTTCACCTGGGACTCGAGGAACTTGTAGCGCTGCTTCTGTTGGTCGGTGAGCCTGCCGTCGCCGCCGGCCATCCGCACCCCCTCGGGCAGATTGGCGGCGCGGTACTCGTTGCGGCTGGGGCTGAACTGGTACATCTGGCCATCCTCGCCAGTCACCATCGTCCAGTCGTTGCTGCCGGCGCTGCGGCTCGCTGCGCTGCGGGCGTTGGCCTGGCCCTGACGGTAGCGCTCCAGCTCGAAGCTGCGCCCGTGGGAAAGCTCGTCGCGCTCCAGCGTCCGTCCATGCTGCAGCTCGTCCCGCTCAAGGGTGCGCCCGTGCTGGATCTCGTCCCGCTCCAGCGTGCGGCCATGCTGGGCCTCGTCGCGCTGCGTCTGGTAGCGATTGCGCATCTCCTCGAGGCGCATCTGGCGCTGCTCCTCCAGGGTGCTCTGCGCGTTCTGCTGCATGGCCCCGCCCAGCCCGGCCATGGCTCCACCAAGAATCCCAAGCATCAGTACCCCTCCTGCTCCATCATCGGGTCTTGCGCCGGCTGCTGCGCGGGCGCTTGCTCGGCGGCCATCAGCTCCTCGCGGATCTCAGGCGGCAAGTCGTTCGGGTCCATCATCGCCAGGCGCTCGTTGCGCAGCGTGTCGGCGATCACCTGGTACTGCTCCTGGGTGCCAGGGGGGTTGTCGGGCACCTGTTTGGCCAGCATGTCCAGCGCAATGAAGTAGGCCATTTCAATCGCCAGCTCGTCCTCGATGCTTACCAGCCCCATGGCGTCTGCTACCTGACCGATGTTGTCGGCCAGTTCCATGCCTGCCTGGGCCATGACCTGCGGCGGCACTGAGCGGCCCTGGTCGTGAAGCGTGCCGATAGACGCCAGCATGATGTAGGACATGGCGCTGGCCATCGCCATGACTGGGTTCTCTTCAGCGGCCAGCTTGCGCTCGACGTTCTCCATGCCAGCGTCGTAGAGGTAGCCCAGCATGGCCTCGACCAGCGCGTTGTACATCTCCTGCTCGCCGCCGGCCGGCTGCCCCCCTTCTCCACCCTGGGGTGGCGTAGGCTGGGCTCCCTGGGGCGCCATTTGCTGCTGAATCAGTCCTGCCATTAGTCCGCTCCTTACGCCATGTTCCGACCAAGCAGGCCGCGCCGGGCGATGCCAACGTGACTGCCGTAGTTGCCGATGCTGCCGATCTCCGTGCGGGGCTCGCGCCGACGATCCAGCATGTCGCGCTCGTGCTCCCGCATCTTGCTCATGTTTCGGCGCTCCGCCATGCTGCTGCCAAGACCCTGGATCGTGCCGCCCAGCAAGTTGGCCGCCGCAGGGTTGTTGTTGAGCCAACTGAAGGCGCCGGATGCGCTACTGCCCAGCGAGGACAGTAGGCCGCCGCTGGCAGCAGAGCCTGCCGCACTGGCGGCGCCTGATGCCCCTGCAACCGCGTTGGCCGAGGCAATCGCGCCACTGGAGATCCCGCCGGACACGCCAAGCGCTCCCGAGGCGGCGCCACCGGCGGCAGCCGACCCCCCGGCGCCCATGGCCCCCATCAAAGCCGTCCCGCCGAAATAGGCAGTTCCCGCAATCAGCGCCGCCTTGCCCAGGTCGCTCTTGACGAACCGCTGAGTTTCACGACCCACAGAGCGGGCCGCGCTGGCCACGTTGGACGGGGTGCGCTGGATTTCGCGGCCTACCGACCGAACACCGCTGGCAATGCTGCTGCTGGCGCTTTTCACCGCGCTGCCAATCTTTTTTAACATGCTGCCTACCTACCCTCAGAGTGATGGAAAAATGTCACTGGAGCGCAGATAAATCTGCATCGAGTCGTACAGCGACTGCTGAAACTCCAGGTCGGAGTCGCGCATCTGCAGCAGCTGGGCGATCATTTGCGACTTGTTCTCCTCGGAAATATCCGGGTTCATCTGCACGTCGTTGATTGCTTGCTGCGTCACCAGAGACTGCTGGTTCATGTTGTTGGCCATTACGCCCCAGGCGTTGGTAGAGGCCGATGCCCGCAGGTTCTCCATTTGGTGGCGGTGCTGCTGACCCTGGGATGCCAGCGTCTGAAGATGGCCTTGCCGCTGCATTTCCAGGCCCTGCTGGAATCCCGCGTCCTGAGACGCAATCGGGATCGCATTGCTGGTCACCGCGTCCTGAGCCGCCCCCACCGCCATGGAGCTGTTGAGCAGGCCGCGTTGGTGCGCTCGCTGAAGCCCCTGGGTCTCGGCCTGGCGGTTGAGCGGGCTGTCCTTGTCCAAGATGGCGTACAGGTGCTCGGCGACGCTGGTAGAGCCAGTTGGGCCGCCCTCCCGCTGCTCCATCAGAGCTTGTTCTTGCTGCGCAGTGGTCTGGCGCGGAGTGCCGGTCAGGCGATACATGGCGGCCTCGGGGCTGTCCTTGATCCCTTGGATCGCCCCGTCTACACCAATGTCGCCAACGCGACTCCCCCAGTATTCCAGGCCCGGCATGTCCGGCTTGCGCCCCAAGTGATCCTTGTAGGCGCCCGCGATCTGATCGTACTTACCCGATAGGCTCATCGGCTATCTCCTGCGTCCAGGGTGTAGGTTCATGCCATGGGCGGCCAGAGAGCTGGCGGCCTGCTCGGCGGAATACAGGCTCCCAATGCGAGCGTTCGCATTGGAGGCTGCCAGAGAGTGGCTGAGGTTGCCGCTGTTGCCGGCGAAGTAGCCGCCGGCCCCGAAGCCGGCAGGCTGGCGAGGCCCGGCCAGGCGCTGCTGCTGCATCCGTTGTATCAGGCGATCGCGAAGCTCGTCGGTGATGCTCATGCGCTCCGGGCGAGGCGGCTGGGTGGCGTTCCACCCGCCATGCTCGCGTTGCCCTTCCGCCTCGCCAGTCTGCACCCAGTTGCCCATGCGAGCCCGGCGTTGCTGCTCTGCCTCGCTGGATTGGGGCTGAGAAAAGGACGCCGCATCAAGGCCTTTGTCCAGGCGCCGATCCGCCCAGGCCTGCCCGGCCTCGCGGGCGCCGGTCGTGTCGCGGATCGTCGGGCGGGTCATGGCGCGTTGAATCAGTCCGTGCATCATGGGTTACTCCCTGATGACCGATATGCGGGCGCGGAAGTGAAGCGAAACGCCGGTGGGCTTTTGAATGGAGGGTGAGAAGTTGAGGCGCACCATCGGCAACCCCCCCCGCGCATAGAACACGATCTGCGAATAGCCAGCGCCAACTGAAGGGTCGATCACGATATAGTGCTTTGCGGTCAGCCCCTCGGGATATAGGCCCTCCAACTGACTGGATACCCCACCCATTTCGGCGCCGTAGACTGGAAACCCCTTGCGCCAAATGCCGTTTTCGCTGTCGGCCATCCCGCCTTGCAGCGAGATGATCCCGGTGTGGCCTTGGAACGCCCCGTTATCTCTGCCGCCCAGGTCAATGGACCGGCCCCAGCCGCCCATGTACAGGCGTAGGCGGATGTAGGCGGTCACGGGCTCGTCGCTCATTACCAGTAGCGGGGTCGGAACGCCGTTTTCGTCGCGGATCAGTGCGCGGTTGTAGGGCTCGGCGTAGCCGCTGCCATAGGACAGGCCCAGCTCTGTCCACTCGCCGGTCAGCTCGCCAGGCCCATACTCGAATTGGACCATGGCCTCGCTGTAAGCAGTCAGGGACGATGCGCTGACAAAGCCGCCGTACTCAACGCCGACCGCCTCTCGCTCGGTGGACGCTTCACGCTGCTCCAGCCCCTCCTGGCTCTGCTCGGGCTCACTCTCGCCGGTGCCGAGCGAAAGCCAGCGTGGCACCATGTCGCCGTCGCTGCTGCCCATCCGCGAAAGCAGCGACGCCCATCCGTTGTCCAGCACAAGATTGCTGAAGCGGCGACGCTGGCTGCCAGCGACGATCTCCACCATGCCGGTGGGCTTCACGCCTAGCTCGATGGCCATCCCGCCTCCAGGTCAATGCTATCCAGGGCCTCGACGTTATCGGCGGCGCGCAGCTTATCGGACAGCTCTTCCTCGCGGGCGAAGCAGTCTCGACGGTGCCGAGAAACGGCAGCCGCGGCCTCCTGAAGGCGATCCGGGGATAGCTCATACCAATGCCCGTCCGCGCCTTTCCACCGCTCCTCGCGCCCCTCCAGGGCCGCCAGCTTGATAGCTGTATAGCTCTCGCGGTCGCTATGCAGCGGGATGCCCTTGAAGTCGATGCCACCCGTCTCGTGCTTCCATCGGATCTCCGCCAGGCGCTTCAGGGCTGCCCGGCGTGCCTTGGTCAGCTCGTGACGGCACTCAGCATCGGTCAGCGGCACCACCTCATGGCGGGGGCGAGCTACGCCGCCCGACACATCGGCAACGGTCACGACCTTGTGAGTGCGCTCATCCACCGCCGGCGCCTCAACCTCCTCCCAGGGATACCAGCCGTGGCGGGCGAGATCCCGAGCGGGCAGCTTGTCGAAACCCGAAACGCTTCCCCATGCCTTGGGGAGCGCCTGGGGTTCGCCTTTAGGCTGTCCGCGGACGACTCGGACAAACTTCATTCCGGCACCTCCGCTCTAACAATTTGCCAGGTCATGGTGCCAAACAAGCGATCTTCTGCCTTCTTGTGCAAGGGAGGGTCGAAGGTGATTCGATAAATTGTGTTACGCCAAGTGAAATCATTCCTCAGCACAATGCCGCTAAGATCAATGTCTTCACCGTGCCTGACGTGCAGCTCAAGCTCGCCTCGCGCTTCTTCTCGGGTCAAACTGTAAGTAAAGTCAGAACCGTTGGTTAGGTTACTTATATCAATCCTGTTGAGATAGCCACTATTGTAATACCAGGGGGTTTTGCTTCCTAGCCATCCCTGCCATTTACTATTATCATACTCCACGGTCCAGGTGTGAACCTGGCCGTCATACACAATTTCCCCTTCGGCAACCACGCCGGCGGGCGTGTACATTATCAGATCGACAAAAACCTGAAGGTACTCATCGGCAAGAACGGTGATGGAAATAGGGTCGCCGTTTTCGTCTCGAAACAGGCTGCGGTTATACGGCTCAGAGTAAGCCTGGTCATAGGCAAGACCAAGCTCCGTCCAGGTGCCCTCGGCCTCTCCAGCGTCATAGTCATACCGATGGCGGGTGCGCCACCACCAGTGATTTGCATCGTGCTCTCCTCCAGCAAGGCTTCTCCCATTGGAGCGTGGCTTTCCCGGCAGAGAGCTGCTCGGCGACTCAAGCCCCGGGTCGCTTGCCGACGGCTCTGTTGTGCCAGTGCCCAAAAACAGGAACCTGGGCTCCGAGTCGCCGTCCATTACTCGGCGCATAAAGCTGTCCCAGCCTGTATCGAGCACTACATTTTTGAACTTTAGCTCCTCGACTAGCTCTCCATTAGCGGAAAGTTTCTTAACGCAAATGTTAGTATCCAGAGCAATGCCGATTGTGTTTTTCATTAGACCCTCTCAGAATAAAAGCCTGAAAGGCTGATATGAACGCTCATGCCTTCAAACTCTTCTATATCAAACCTGGCCGCCTTCACAAGGACAAGTTCAAGACTTGCCTCAACTCCTAGCGATGACTCATCCTTTACCGAGGGCATCAATGAAACCTCCGATTTTGAAAACCCAAAGATCTCAAACTCGGGGGCGATTGTTCCGGCCACCACGTCTGGCGCGGTCACGGTCTGAGAGACTGTTTGCCGATCAAAAAAGCCCATGGAAAATGTCGGAGAGATCGCATCATGCTCGGTGGTTCTTTCCATCAAGTTGGCAGACAGGATGGAAATATCCACCTCAAGCTCCCGCCCATCGGCATCGCCCGCCCCTTCGGCATCAGATCCGCCATTCCAGGTGTCTGGGTACAGTGGCGCCTCCTGATAGGCCGCGCCGATCACTCCGAGGCGGGTATCCAGCAGCGGGTAGACCAGGGTGGACGCCGTGCCCTCCAGCCAGTCGCTCCAGCCGCCGGGGTTGCCCGCCCGAACGCGCACGAAGTAGTCGGTGCTGGCCATGGGCACCGGGAATAACCGGCTGGTGGCCGCCTCGGTCTTCACTTCGTCGTAGAGAATGTCGTTGCCGATCAGCACCTGGATGCGGACTTGGCGCACCTTGTCGGGCTCGACCAGCTCCCAGCCAGGCTCAACGGCGATGATCCGCCGGCTGACCTCGTGGAAATTGATCGGAGTGGCAGGCGCCAGAAAGCCGGTGTCGGCCTCGTATAACACCGACTCGCCTTCCCCCGGCCCTCGCCGCCCGCGGATCTCCAGGGTGTAGCGAATACCGTCCTCCAGCCCGGAGAACGTCGCCGTCAGCTCGGTGGTGGTCAGCTCCTCGACCAGCGCGCCGTCGCGGGAAAGCGTCAGCAGGTAGTCGTCCGCGCCCTCCACCTCGTCCCAGATGAAGGTCAAGCTGTCGGTGGTAAAGCTGTGCTGGAGGTTGGTGACGGCGCCGGGCAGCCCCATCGGGGTCACCACCTCCAGGGTCAGGGTGTCCAGCTCGGTGTCGCCATCGAGCCCGGTCAGTTCGAGGTGATAGGTCGTCTCGGCGGCCAGGCCGGTGAAGGTGTGGGCGAGGCCGGTGGTAGTGATCTCCTCCAGTAGCGCCTCGCCCTGGTAGATCGCCAGGCGGTATCCGGTGGCACCGTCGATAGCGGGCCAGCTTACCTCGAGGCGATGGGCCTGGGCGGCATGATCCCACACCGGCTCGGACGCCAGGCCAAGCAAGGAGAAATCCACGTTTTGCCAGTCTGGCGCCACATATCCCTGAGAGACAGCAAAGTTGACTGCGGTATGATTCGGTGCCTGGTAATCACTCATTAGTCACACCGTAACCCATACCGGTCCATGCGTTCGGGGCTCCTCACCCTCGTCAGGGACGAGGTGTACGAAATACCCAGTCCTCTGCGGGATCTCGCTCAAGCGGTAGCTGCCGTCCGCCTCAGAGAGCCCTTCTGCAACTGGGTGGCCGTTGTCGGCACGGTACACCCGCACCTTTCTGGACACGCCTTCGCCTGCCTCGGTGACATGCCCCTGTATTTCCCCTAAACCAAAGCCGTCTGCAGCTGGACTGTTGCTGGCCGCAAAGAAGTGGACGCTATTGGGGGCATCCGTAAAGCCGAACAGGCCCAGCTTGCCTGGCTGGTTCAGTGCCGACGCGCCTGAAAGGTTCCATGCCTCTGGCTTGTCCTCATTGTCATACCAGTAGCGTGCCTTTGCCTCGCCGCCCTCCAGCAGCAGCTCCATCCAAAGCGTTCGGTCCAGATCGGGGGTGAATGACTCAGTGGCTATGTTTGAATAACTGCCATTGATGTAATGGCCAAGCTGGGCTTCCCCTGAGCGGAGCTGGAGCATCACGGCGCTAACATCAGACCTTGATGTGCCCGTTAGCCGAGCACAAGGCCCGAGCCCGAGAGATGTGGATTTATAGTCGATATAGCGAACTGCCGCGATTACATGAGCATCGACGGACTCGGGAAGCGGGCAAACTATGGCGTCCCGCTCTCGGGAGCTGACAGAGCGATACAGGCATTTTCCGCCATAGCGCGGGTCCGCCATCTCGCTCCGAATCAGAAAGTCATCGTTGCCGGATGATTCGAGCGTCCAGTCGCTGGGCTTGCCTCCCGCCGTATACTCGGTGAAGTCCGTTGCATACTTGGCCATACTTACCTCCCCGCCCTGGCTGCAAACACCACGTTGGCCCCGGTCACCGAGCTGTAGTTGGCATCACGCCACAGCACGATGGTGTCGGTCCCGTTCTCCTTCATCACCGGCGGCACGTTGCCGCGGGTCATCCACAGCAGGGTGGCCGGCCAGCGGATCACGCCCCGCCCGGCGTTATGGAACAGGCAGGTGACGTACTTGGTGCCGGTGCTGGGCCAGCGGTCGAAGTTGAGGGTCACGTCGCCACCCGCGCCCACCGGGATGATGTGCGTTGCATAGTCCACGAAATCGAGATCGTAGGTGACGGGCTCGGTGGCCACCGGGTGGTAGTAGCTGAACAGCGCCCCGCCGTTGGTGCCGAAGTCGGGGAACATCTCGCGCAGGGCTTCCAGGTAGCGAAGCATGGCCTCGCCGTCGAAGCGATCGAATGCCCGCTCGATGGCCCGGAAGTTATCGATGATCGGGCGCGGCCTGGCGACGCCCTGCTGGGGAATGTTGCCAGGGTAGTAGTAGAACTTGCTCACCGCTGCAGCCTCCGCACGCTGTAATGAAGGGTCACGCCGTACATCTCGAACGCGGGGATCTTGCCCTCGCAGTGCAGCAGCAGCGAGAGGGTCCGCCCACTGCCGGTAATGTCGATCTCGCCCTCGCTCATGTACTGCCCGCCCCAGCGGAAGGTGCCCCACTCGCTCACGTTCCAGAGCCCGTAGGCGCCGGTGATGTCCGTGACTTGCTCGATGTGCTGGGCGTGGTCCTGGCCGCCGTAGTTGAAGCTGAGGTTGGCCAGCATGTCGAACTCGACCGGCGCGAACATATCGAACACCGCCTTGCGATACCGCTTGTGGTTGCGCGGCGTGCCCAGGTGGTTGAAGTGCAGCTGCAGGGTCGCGTCAATGGGCTCGCCGTCGAAGGTGTCGCCCACGTCAAGCCGGTAGACCCAGCCGTTGTCGGCGCCGACCACGACGATCTCCGAGCCGTCATCCAGCTCGCCGCTGGCAGCGCACACCACGTTCATAGGCAGCTTGGTGTAGCCTGCCCCGACCAGCTCCTCGCCATCGGTGGTCAGACTGAGGACGTGACCGCCATCGGCAAACAGGCGGTACTGGTTCTTGCGGCGGAACACTGCCGAGCAGCGGATGCCGCCCTGCATATCGTCGTAGAGCGGCTTGACCGGCAGCGTCATAGTGCCAAGCCGGAAGTTGCCAAAGGCGCTGGTGGTGGCCAGGCTGCGCACGCCCAGCTTGTCGGCGAACAGGGGTTGACCCATCGACTGCACAGTGCCGGGGATGATGCGAACCCCTTGCTGGTTGGCCCCCATCGTCTCCACGGTCCAGTCAGCAGCGCTGGTGCCGTAGAGGACGCGCACAGAGTCTTCGGTGAAGATCCCCAGGGCGTCGTCCATCAGCACCTTGATCTCGACCAGCTGCTCGCCCACGGCGATCTCGCCGGCCCCGCCGGTGGTGTCCCAGGAGAAGGGGTCGCCGATGGCGCTGTGCTGCACGCTGCCCGCCGGATAGCCGACAAACAAGTGCCCCTTGTGGACCTCGACAAGGTGGGGGTACAGCGTCAGGGCGCCGACTTCTACCTTGCAGTCCTCGATCTCCTCGACCAGCAGACCCTCGCCCTTGATCTCCAGGGGCGGGTTGAGCCCGTCCACCATGTAGAGCGCCTGGTCGCCCGGGTTGCCGGTGAAGTTGCCTTGCGCGAAGCGGATATGGCCGCCGCCGATGCGAGTATTCGGCAGAGTCAGCCCCTCCCAGCCGTCAGGGCCGGCAACATACAGGTAGCTGTCGCCTTGCACGTCACGCGCTGCGATCACATAGCCCTGGAAGACCGCCAGGCCGAGGATCGGCCCCTCGCCCGGCGGCGCCTGTATCGCTTGGCGGCGGGTATCCTCGTCGTCAGGCTCCGGCGGCTCTCGATAGTCGGGGAATTGCGCAACGATAACCTCAACTGCCGGGTCGCCGCCGTCATACGGCTCCACTTCAGTGGTGATCCACAGGCTGCCATGTGACACCTCCGCCAGCTCGATCCCGCCCAGCGCCATGATGGCGTCAAGAAAATCTTGCTGGGTGGGAAAATCGCCCTCCAGGTAGTGGTAGACCGGGTTGTTGTGGACGGACAGTGCAAACTGCTGCTTGTGGTCGAATGAGGTCCCGCCGCTCAGATCCACGCCGCCCAGTGGGATCTCCAGCACTGCGGGCTCTTCGCCGCGCACGCCCTGGGCATAGACCGGCACGCCCTCCTTTATCATCTCCTCGGGCAGGTCGATGACTGGATCCTCGGGGGGCGGCTCTTCCGGCGGCGGCTCCCCCAGGTGCGGGGCCGGCTTGCCGTCGTAGCGCTCGTAGCCGTCGATTCGGCGAAATGCGCCAGACAGCGTGACCTCGAAGTTGCGCATGTCAGAAGCGGTGCCGGGGTCGGCCTGGCCAATAGGAGTCAGCAGGTCCAGTCCGCCCCGCATGGGGAAGAACTGTGCTTCTACGTTGGAGGCCATTGTTTACTCCGGCTGCTGCGCCTGCTGCTGGGCACGCTGCTGTCGAGCCATGCGCTGCTGGTCCCGGCCATTGAACAGCTGTCGCTCCATCTGCACGCCAGCGACCATTTCCGCGACCATGCGGCGGCGCAGATCCTCTACCTTCAGCATCGCGTCGTTGTAGATTTCAGGGGCGTCTTCGTAGATCGCGTAGTAGGCCAGAGCCTGAAACACGATGGCATCCTGCAGGTGGCGAGGCAGCCAGGGCTCGTCAACGTCCTCGTCCAGCACCTGGGGAATGGCAAAATACTCGTAGCGCAGATCGCCGGCTTCGGCGGGCTTCGGCCAGATCCCCAGCGAACCGTCAGGGCGGCGCGACACGGCGGACGGCTGGCCCACTGCGTCGGTGTCGTGAGGGAAGTGGCGCCAGTCCACATAGCGCAGCGGCTCGCCGTTGAAGGTGAAGCTCTCCAGGATCGGCTGGCTCCAGTCCTCCGGCAGCGGGATAGACCCCTGCTCCACGGCTACCGCCTCGGTCTCATGCCGCCACAGGGGGCGCCAGTCATAGCGGAACCCTTGCAGATCCAGCCAGGCCTGGCGAACCCAGTCCACTACCCGCTCATACTCGCCCTGCTGGTCCTTGACGGACACCGGCCCATGGCCGGAAATGCCAGCTCGGCGGCGCAGCGTTTGACACAGCTTCAGAAAGTTCATTGTCGGTCCTCTATGCCAGCGGCCCCTGAATGGCGGGGCGCGGTAGTTGGGTCATGGCGATGCCGCTCATCAGGCGGTCGGCGTTGCGCTGGGCCGACTCCACCAGGTTGGGGGAGTTGGTGAAGTAGCCCATCTGGATCGCGGCCTGGTAGACGATCAGCATGTGGTACTGCTCGGGCAGGCGCGGCACGTCCTCGTCTTTTTCCAAGCGCTGAGGGGTGCGCCAGTAGTCGAAGGTCAGCGTCCCAGGGGCGACGGGCGCCCGGTCGAGCAGCAGGGTGCCGCCAATAGAGGCGGTGACCCGGGTGGGCATATCGCCGCGAGTCACGGCTGGAAGGCGTGAGAAGGCCCGCCAATCGAGCACTTCCAGGCGGCGCCCATCGAACCGCGCCGAGGCGGCATCCCAGTCTTGCAGGTCGTCAGGCGCATCGACCTCCTGCTGGTCGGCCTCCACCGGAATGGAGGCTTGCGCCATGGCCCACTGCCAGTCAGGCCGCCACCCCTGGATCTCGAGCCAGGCGTCACGAACCCAGTTGACCACCCGCAGGTATTCGTCGCGCTGGTTCACGACTGTCACCGGCCCCCTGCCGTCGCCACCCACCTCGTCGCGCAGCCGGTGACACAGCTCGAGAAAGGTCATGGGTTACTCCTCGATCCAGCGCACCACCTGGAAGGGGTAGGACAGCACCTCCTGGCGCTCCATGGTCTTGGGGTCGTACTGGTACTGGACGGCGTTGTTGAGCACCTTGACCACGGACTCGGGCACGATGGCCTTCTCGCCGCGCTTGATCAGGTAGGTCTTGCCGTTCACGCCCACCGGCACCGGCTGGCGGTCGCGCTCATGGGTGGCGATGATGATCTCGGCGCGGCGCTTGGCCTTCTTCGCCGGGGCGGCCTCGGGCTCGGGGCTGGGCTCGGTGTCGCCGCCTTCGCCCAGGGCCTCCTTGATCTTGGCGCGCAGGGTGTCGTCCTTCACGTCGGCCCGGAACTTCACGCCCAGATCGGCGGCAGCGGCTTCCAGTGCCTCGCGGCCGGCGGTGTCTACGTTGAACTCGGTCATGCTCGATACCTCACGGTATGGAAAGAGAGCGCCCCGACCGTCAGGCCGGGGCGTGGGTCACGCTGCCCGATCAGGCAGCTTCGAGGTCGGAGACAGCCACCTCGAGGCGGGCCATCCACATCTCGTTGAGGACGGCGGCCACGAAGTAGGTTTTCCAGCCCACAGAGCCGCGCTGCCCCAGGGGGTCACCGCCGCGCGGGGTGTCGGGGTTGAGCACCTTGGGAGTGACCGCGCCCTTGCCCTTGAGCGGGATCAGGCCGTAGCTCTCCTTGGCGACGTAGACGACGGGGTACACGTCGGCGTTGTCGCCGGTGGTGGAGACCATATCGCCGGCCAGGCCACCCGCGTCGGCCCACTTGTCGAGCACAGGCGACAGGACATAGCGCACGTCCTCCACCTTGCCGATCTCGTAGGGCAGTGCCTTCATGGAGCCGTACTTCTCGGTCGGCACGAAGCCGGTCATGTCGCGGATGTCGGCCTCGAGGTCGGTGTGGGCGAAGGCGATGAAGGCCGCATCCACCGGCTCGGTGGAGTAGTTCGGCGAGCCGCCCACCATGCTGGTGATCTTCTTCGCCCGCTGGGCCTTCAGGGTGCGGGTGATCGCGCGCTGCTTGTGCAGGCTGATCGGAGTGTTCACCTCATCGCGGGACTCGCCGTTGGCGTAGAACACGTTGGTGCCGGCACGGATCGCGCCCCAGGTCTGGATCTCCACGGTCTCCGCGGCCTGCTCGCCGCACAGCATGGAGGCGTCGGCCAGCACCGGATCCTCGGCCAGATCCTGCACCACGTCGGTGATCTCGACCCAGGCGCCCCACTGCTTGATCTGCACCGGCACGTCCTCGTACTGCATCTGCTGGGCAGTCGGGGTCACGCCCTCGGTCAGCGGGGTGTCGGGGATGGCGAAGGGCACCGGGCGGCGGAAGATCACGGTGTCGGCCTTGTTCTTCGGCAGCGGCTTGGGCTGACCGAACTTGGAGAGCACCAGGATCGGCTCGGCGTGGGACAGCATCTCAGTGGCCGCCCAGGCGGCGGTACGCTGGTTGATGTCACCATAGGTGGTGGTGTTGGTAGTAGGCATAGCTCAGTACCTCACGGTCTTAGCGGTGCCGCGCTTTCTTGGCGGCGTAGTGGTCGAAGGCGGCGTCGAAGTCGTCCGGCGCGCCGCTGCGGGGTGCCGCGCCTCGGCGGCTGACTCCCTGGGCGTTGGCCAGACGCTGTTGGCGCCTGTCGTGCGTTGCTGCACGGCTATCAGTGCCCGACAGGGTTCCCGTCTGAGCCCGGTACATATCGAGCAGCGCGGCGGCTTCCGCGGCGTCGTCCGATGTGGTCAGGCGTTGCAGGGATTCGGGCTGCTGGTTGAGCCACTCAGCGAACTGCGGCGCAGCGACCACCTCGCGCCAATCAGGGTGACGGGCTGCGAGCGCGTCCTCCTGGGCTTGAAGGTGCTGTTCCTGGGCCTGTTGCTGGATGGATTGCAGAGCCGGCTCGTACTCGGCGAGCCGCTCCTCGAGTCGCGCCCGTTCTTGCCGGTCTGCTGCCAGACGGGCCTCGAAGGCGCGGGCCATGTCGGGGAAGTCCTCCTTGAACGCATCCCAGTCCTCCAGGCCCATGGACTGAGCCATGTCCTGGCGCTGCTGGTCGTCGCCCTCGGGGGCTTGCCCGTCACGTTGGGGGGGCTGCTGCGCCTGCTGGGCGGCCTGTTGCCGCTCCTGCATCTGGCGCTGCAGCTCGTTGATCTGGCGCTGATAGGCGCCTACTCGCCCGCGCTGGCTGGCCTCGGACTGCTTGAGGCGCTGGTTCTCCCGCTCCAGCGCCTCGAGTCGGGCCAGCTTGGCGGCCAGGTCGTCGCCTTCGTCGTCGCCATGGTCCTCGGGGTCGTCCTCCAGGGCGGGCTCGCTGGCCGGCTCCTGGGGCTCGTCGTCGCGGTCCTTGTTGGCGAACTCGTCGAAGGCGGAGTCGAAGTCGTCCGTCTCCTGCGGCTGGTCGTCCAGCGGCTGGTTCTGGGTAGTCACAAGCGGTTCTCCCGAACGGCTATGGCGTCTCACGACGCGGGCATGAAAAACCCGCCGGGTGGCGGGCTAGGGTCAGTAATTGTGGGGGCTGTTGCTGGCCGGGGGCTCGTCGTCGGCCAATGCCAGCAGGTCATCCAGGGTGCGGATGTCGCCGCGGTTGCGCTCGTCGGCCATCGGCTGGCTGCCGGTGATCAGCCCCTGTACCGCCAGGGCCCGGCGCTCCTGTGCCCAGCGCTCGATGGTTTTCCAGGTGCTGCTGTTGCGGTCGATCATCTCAGGCTCCTCCGTACTTGCGGGCCTTGTAGCTCTCGACCATGGCGCGCTGGTTCTGCCTGTCCATGATCGAGGCCGCGGTCTTGTCGCGCTCGTTCTGCAGCTGGGCGGCAGTCTTCTCCATGTCGAGCATCAGGCGCTGCTCGTCAATCCCGAGCTTGCTCTGCAGCTGGGCCACGGTCAGCTCATGCTTGAGGGCCAGCTCTGCATGGTCCTTCTCCTGCTGGTGCTGCAGCTCGGCCGCCTTGAACTGCTGGTCGAACTCCAGCTGCTGCCCCTTGAGTTGCAGCTCGGCCTCCTTGAGTTGCAGCTCGGCCATCTGGACCTCAAGCTCCGGCGGGATCTGCTCGCCCTGCTCGGCGGCCTGGGCCTGCATCGCCTCGACCTCCTCCTTGGTGTGGGCGATCACGTCCACCGGCACCTGCAGGGTCCGCAGCAGCTCGCGGTAGAGCCCGTCCCACTTGGTCAGCTCGGCGAAAATGGGGTTCTGCGCAGCCAGCTGGGCCAGGGCCATCAGCTTCTCCTGCTGCTCCTCCCGGGCGATCAGCACGCTGGTGCCGCGGGCGTGAACATCGAAGTCGCCCTTGATCTCGGGCCGGTCGGTATAGGCCATGTGGTAGTCGTAGAAGCGGCGAACGGTGGGCTTGGTGATCCCGTCGTCGTAGTTCTTCACCGCGGAGCGCAGCACGATGTTGCTGTTGTTCATCAGCATCTGCATCCCGCCGAGGGTGCGCGCCGCCTCGCCCCCGCCGATGCCCTCGCCCTGCAGCAGGATCGGCAGGTTGGTCTCGGTGTCGGCCAGCTCCTGGGCCATCTGGAAGATCGCGGCCAGGTCGGCCTGGTGGCTCTGGACGTGGAATGCCTGGAAAGCGTGCTCTACCGGCATGTCGCCGGTGGCCTCCCACACCTTCATGGAGCGGATCGTCCAGTCGCCGTCGAGCGGCTTGACCGCCCGCTTGTTGACCACGATCTGCGGCCCGGCGGAGACCGCGGCGTTGTCCATCATCATGCGCCAGGCGGCGTTGACCACCTTCTGGGGTTGGCGCATCAGGTAGGGCACGCCGAAGCCGAAGATGCTGGCCCCGTCCTGCTCCCAGTTGAAAACGCTGTAGGGCAGGTCGCCGGAGTCGAGGGGGTTGATCGCCGCCTTGATGACGTGGCGGCCCACCATCAGCACACAGCCGGTGTATTCGATCAGCGGGTCATCATCCAGATCCTCGACGCCACAGGCGCGCAGCTCCTCCTTGTCGAGCGGCCCCCAGTATTCCCACAGCTCCCAGCGGTTGGCGCTGGTCACCGTGTCCACCCCGGTGATCTCGCGCAGCTCATGCCGGCGATCCTCGGCGATGTGCCGGCCGTCCTCGTCCTGCAGGGCGTTGCGCAGCTGGTCGAGCATCACCCCGGGCAGGTCGGCCAGCTGTCGCAGCTGCTTGCGGTTGACCAGCTTGCGCTCGAACACGAACTCGGCCTCGTCCATCGAGCACGCGCTCATGTCGGGGAAGAAGTCCCAGGGGTCGGTGCGCTCCAGGGCGGCGCGGAACTCCTCTTGCACCTCCATCACCGACTGCCCGGTATGCGGGTCGGTGTGCCAGGCCCGGCGGGTGCGGTTGACCACGGTGGGGCCCTTGAGCACCCCGGTGCCCAGGATGCAGGCGTCCTCGATCACGTCCCGGGCGTGGGCGTTGTAGTCCGCCTCCTTGAAATCGTCCTCGATCTGCTCCTGCATTTCGCGGGCGGCGTCCTCCACCCGGTCCTGCTCGTCCAGCTCGGGGCTCGCCATGGGGTCGCCCTGCTGCATGGCCATGCCCTGCATGTCGGCCATCATCGGGGCGGGCTGGCCCATCGCCTGCGGGTCCATGCCGGCGCCCTGGCCCCCGCCCATCGCCTGATTCAGCTTGCTGGTCGAGGGCACCGGAGTCGGCTCGACGCCGAAATTCGTGTCGTCGTTGGGCAGCAGCATGTCACCCAGGCGCGCGATGCCGGCCCGGGTCTTGTTGCGGGTCACGTTCACGAACACGCTGGACTTGCCGCGCATACGGGCCAGCTCGTCGGGGGCGTACTCGCCGTGGTACTGGCGAATGTCCCGGAGCCAGCGGGTCTCGATCTGCTGGCGGGCCGCCACCTGCTCATGGGCCAGGCGCTGCAGCTTGCCGCCCAGCATCTGCAGGTCTTCCTCGCGCTGGATCCGCTCGCGCTCCAGCTCCTCCTCCAGCTCCTGCAGCTCCTCCTCGGTCAGCTCCTCCTCTACGGGGGCGTCCGCCGGGTCGTGGAGGTTGGGGTAGTCGTCGTCTGCCCTCTCGGCAGTCGGTGCTCTACGCATGTCAGTATCCTGCTGTGGGGTCGCCAGGGAGGTTCAGCGCGCCGGCCTGGCTCACCGGGCGGGTCGTGGCGTGGTGCAGCTTCATCACCAGATAGCGGGTGGCGTCCATCAGGTGATCGTTCTGCTTCACGATCTTGCCCTTCTCGTCGCGGCGATAGAGCCGGTACTCGGCGAGCCAGTGCTGCAGCGTGCTGAACACCTTGAGCCGCCCCGTGCTGAGGCGATCCAGCATTTCCAGCAGCCCGGCCTCCACCGCCTTGTCGGCCTTCACCAGATCCAGCCCCTCGTTCTCGTAGAGGGTCATCACGCGCTTGCCGTCGCTCTGGTTGGTGCCGGCGTAGTCGATGATCCCGGGGATCCAGGCCCCGCGCATCTTGATCGCCTTGGCGTGGACCGTGGGCTCGGCGTGGCCGCGGTAGTGCTCGCTGTAGAGGTAGAGCACGTCGGTGTCGCGGTCGAGGGCACCCCAGATCCCGGCGGTCTTCTTCCAGCCCACGTCCAGGCCGTAGGCGCGCGCCCACCACCCGGGGATCTGGAAGGGGTCGCAGACAACATCTTCCTCGGGCACGGGGTAGATCGCCCCGCTGCCCAGGGTTGGCACGCCGTTCATGCGCGCCTCGAGCTGGTGGGGGCTGATTCCCTTGGCCATATCGGCAATGTCCTGTTCGGAGAGGTGCGGGGCATCCTTCCACCCGGCCTGGACGACGTAGCGGCTCACCGTGCCATCACCATGAAGGTCGCGCCGCCGATCTGCACCGTGTCGCCGGCGCACAGCTTGGGATCCACCTGGCGCGCCACCTTGACCGACAACATGCCGGCCTCGATGCCGCGCTCCTTCACCATGTCGGCGATGCGCTTGGTCACGCTGGTCGTGCTGTTCTGGTAGCGGGCGGACAGGGCGCCAGGCAGGTACTGCCCTTGGATGGGGTCGCTCATACGGGCTCCTGTTCGTGTCGGGCCTCCAGGAACGAGACCACTAGCTCGGTGAGGCCGGACAGCGGGGTGAATGTCATCATCACGATGCCGCGGGTGGTCATGGTGCGGATCAGCGCCTCGTCGTACACGTCCTTGGGCACCTCCTCGTCCAGCCACACCACGTCCTGCTCGGTGCCCTGGAATATCCTGCGGCCCTGGTCGTATGACCTGAGCATCAGGCGCGACCACTGCCCGCTTACGTGCTGCACGCGGATCTCCTCGTAGAGGTTGGCCACGCCCCGGGCGGGGGTCGGCTTGCCCAGGCGGTCGCGGGGGATCAGTCCGGTGCCGAACTCCTCGGTGTCCCACAGGCCGCCCAGCAGCTTGGTCTGGATGATGTCGCGGGTGGTCTGGGAGGTGTCGCCCGCGGCCAGGGCGGTGATCGCCCGGTCGAAGCGCTTGCCCTCCCACCACTCCGGGTACTCGCCGGTCAGGTGGTAGGTCAGCTCCCCGCCCCCGGCGATGGTCTTGCCAACGCGGTTGCCGGCCATGAACAGCCGCTCACGGTGAAGCGCCCCGGCTCGGAAAAACTCGAGGTGCTTGCCGTACTTGCGGCGGGCGTAGGGGCCGTCATCGGGGAATAGCTGGTGGATCAGGGTGTAGCGCTTGCGCTTGGCCTCCTCCTCCAGCAGGCGCAGATACTCGCGTTCCTCAGCTGGGGTCATGCCTGGCCCTGGCGCTTGGCCTCCAGCTCGGCGATGCGCGCGCGCACCTGATCGTCGGTCAGGCGCGATTCAGGGGTCTGGTCAGCCTCCTCCGCATCGAGGCCGTAGCTCTCGCGCTCCATGCGCACCACACGGTCCAGGGCCTGGGTGCCGGCAGACAGGCTCTTGCCCACATAGTCCAGCGGCACGTCCACCTCGGCCACGTCGCCGCTCTTGGTCTGCACTGTCAGGCTGCCGCGAGTCAGCTGCTCGTCCAGCCGGGTGGTGTACTTGTCGAGGATCGCCCGCCATGCGGTCAGCTGCTTGCGATGCCCGGCGGCGACGGCGGCGTTGAGGGTCGCTGCCTCCTCTACGATCCCGGCATCGTCACCGTCCAGGGCCTCCAGGGCCTCGGGGGATAGCGCGGCGCGCACCACCTTCTCGCGGGTGCGCTGCCGGACGGCCCCGGTGAGATCCTTCTCCCAGCCGTGAGTCTTGGCCCGCTTGTCGATGCTGGAACGAGCGGGACCGTGCATGGCTGACAGCTCGCTGAGGGAGTAGCGGCCAGTGCGGTAGTCGCGCTCGACGGCTTCCCAGTCGTAGTTGTAGCGGGACAGTTTCTTGCTCATGGGCTACTGCGCGGCCCTCACGGGCGGCGCCTCCATTGAATAGGTGCCGGGCGTCTCACGACGAGCCGGCGGGTGGGCGGTGCCTCGCGGCATGGCCCTATCCCGGTGGGGATTCGGTCAGTAGGCTATCTCGGTGTAGCCGTCATCGAAGACGTGCTTGGGCGACCAGGACTCGTAGTGGTCCTCGGTGCCACGGTTGTAGACCACCAGGTAGCCAGGATCCTCGGGGTTCTCGTCTGCCGGGATCTGCCAGCCGCGATAGGCGTTGTAGTCACCGCGGGTCATGGGGCGGGCATGGACCTGCTTGTGCGACTGGTAGAACGCCAGGCCGCTGCCATCGGTCACCGCCAGCTGGTCGGCGCTGGGCTTGCCCTCCTTGCGCGCCTTCCCGGCCGGAGCAGTCGTCTCGCCGCGGTGGAGTCGGTCGCGCAGCAGGTAGCCCTCCAGGCTCCACACCTTCTCGCGGGCGTTGCGCCGGGCGATCTGCCGGCCCAGCTCGGCATCGAAATTCTCGGGCGAGGCGCAGGCGCTCTCGCCGGTGACGGTAAAGCCGTTCTCCAGGTGTAGCAGGCAGACGGTAACCGTGGTGCCGGGGAAAACGTGGTAGTCCTCGCCGATAATCTTGGCGTCCAGGCTGTCCGGCGTGACGCGCGGCGCGGTCAGTCCCTTGGCCTGGATCTGCTTCTCAACCTGCTGGTCGTCGCTCATGCTCATGTCCTACCTCTTGGTCTTCAGGTGGTCGAGGATTCCCGCCCCGCTGGCGGTCTTCACGATCTTCTCGGCGCTGCGCCCGATGACGTAGCCGCCGATGCCCAGCTGCACAATGTCCATCAGCTGGCTGACGGCGGCCGGGTCCAGGTTCTCGGGGGTCATGCCCAGCCAGTGGGCGCCGACGAGCCCGGCAAACCACATCATGGTCAGCGGGCGCCAGTTGCGCTGCAGCCACCCCTCGCCCTGCGCCTCGGCGGTGACCACCTGGGCGCGGCCCTGGATCAGGGTTGCCTCGAGGTCGGCCTCGATCCTGCGCAGCTTGATCGCCGCAGCCGGATCCGCCTGCAGCGCTTCCGCCACCGCTTCTGGGCGCGCTGCCACGCCAAGAGCGCGAGCGACGAGACCACCAGCTGCAGCCCCAGCCGGGCCGCCAACAGCGCCACCCAGGGCCGGGGCCAGCTGCCCCACCGTATGCGCCACATCGCGCCACTCCATGCTCAGTGCCCTCGCTCAGTGTTGCGGGCGATCTGGAACAACAGCCGATTGGTCTCCTGGTGCCGCTTGTCCATCGTCACCTCCAGGCGGTCGATCCTCTGGTTGACGCGCTCCATGTCCTCGCGGTGCCAGCGGTACAGCACGCCGGCCAGGGTGAATATCCCCAGGCTCAGGACGCCCAGCGCCCAGCGAAGGGCGGTCGGTGTCTGAGTGAAGATCAGCTCCCACACATCGACGGGGTTCTTGAGGTCGGCCACTACCCCCTCCAACGCGCCGGGCCGCCCGAACGGGTATCGACATGGACGAAGGTGTTGTAGCGCCCCACGCTGGCCTGGGGGTGATGGCTCTCGATGTAGTTGGCCACCGCGTCAGGCGACACGCCCCGGGGGGCGATGTCCGCGGCCCTGCCGTAGAGGTGCTGGCTCCTGGCCCCGCCGCCAACCCGGCGGTTGTGGTCAGGGCAGCGCGCCCCGCTGGTGACGATCACCGGCACGCCGAAATGCTCGCGCACGTCCTCGAGGATCGCCAGCGTAGCCGAGTCGATGGTGTCGAAGCCGCAGCCGCATTTGCACGCGAACTCCTGGCGCTTGAAGAATCGAGCGTTGAGCATAGGGCCTCCGGTGCCTCACGGCAGGGGAGTGGAAGAAATGCGCCGGCCCACAGACGCGCGGGGGAACCAGGCCCGCGGCCAGCGCAAACAGAAAAGCCCCGGCGGGTGCCAGGGCTTCGGTGTGTGGTGGCCGGGCGCAGCACGCCCAACCTATCGCCAGGGTAGCCCCTGCGCGCCACGGCTGCAAGGCTCACCCCCTTGCGATCTGCTCCAGCGTCACCTGCATGACATAGGGCATTTGCCGCTCACCCCTCACCAGGAGGCGCAGATACTCCCGGCTCACGCCACAGCGGGCAGCCACCTCGGCCTGGGTGCCGGCGGCCTCGATGGCCCTGGCGATCAGCCCAGGCGCCTCGAGTGGACGATGGTGAACGCGAGCGTCCACCGTTTCGTCTACTCCGTCCACCTTGTCCACTGTCGCCTCAGTCATCGTCCTGTCCCTCGCCCATGGGTATGTCGTCATGGCTAACCTCGACCGGCTCCACGCCGTCGATCACCAGCAGCGGATCCACCTCGCGCAGCAGTCCGCGGATCAGGAACGTGAACTCCTCCTCGCCCCCTCTGCCGAGTTTATCTAGGTCGATGCGCGAGACAACGCGCGCCATCACAGCCGCCAGGTCGTCAGCGCTGATATGGTAGCCGCGCCCCAGGAACTTGCGCATACGCAGCATGGAGCCACCCGCGTCCTCGTGCCGGTTAGGGGTCGTGTAGGTCAAGCGGCGCGAAGCCAGGTCCGAGTAGAAGCGGTCACCGATCAGCGACTCCCAGCGCCCTGGCGCATTCCCTTCGCCGGGAACCCAATAGACGACGGCCTGGCAGACGGTGAAGTCGAACGACTCCACCAGCGGCAGCGGCTCCTCGAATGTCCAGCGGGTGATGAACTGCACCGTGGTACGGGGTGGCGCGACATGGGTGATGGCGTTCTTGGTTTCCAGCACCCGAGCCTCCTTCTTGCGCGAGTGGTAGAACTCGGTGGCTGCCAGTTTCAGACGATCCTCGCTAGGCCCCAGGAGGTCGATGTCGTTGGGTGGGAGCCCTGCCACCACCTCGCGGATGAAGCCGCCGCCCAGCATCAGACCGTGCTGCTTCATCAGCTCGGTTACGTCCTTGGGCAGGCGCAGCATGACGTTGTGCAGATCTTCCTGCAGGAGCTTACTGGGCATCGGTGTTCTCCTCTGTCTGGATCACTTCGGGGCAGGCGCGCACGATCCACACGCCGCTGGGGTGCTTGAGGGCCATCATCACGCGCTGGCCGTCGATAGAGGCCTCGCGCGTCCCGCGCTCGCTGGCGACTTCATAGCCGGCCTGGCGCAGCTCGCGGCACAGGTCGCGCAGCTGGGCGCCCGGCATGGCGTAGGCGATGGTCCGCATGGGTGACAGGTTCAGGGCCATGGTCACGCCTCCTCGCCCTGGTACTCGAGGCAGCGCAGCTCCTCGATGCGCTGCTCGATGTTGCGCACCTCGGCGGCGGCCGCGTTGCGGACGCGCTCGGCCTTGCGCTCCAGGTGGCGCACCTCGAGCAGGGTCAGCTCGCGGTAGTCGGGGATCTCGACCTCGATCTCGCGGGTCTCCAGCAGCAGGAAGTCGCCGGTGCTGGACTCGCTCATATCCCAGGTGCTGACGGCGATCTCGGGCTCCCCGCGGTAGTCCTTGGTGGCGAAGATATGGATGGTCGCTTTCATGGTGGCTCTCCTCAGTGTGTGCGGTCGGTGCTGCCCCGGTGGTCAGGCGGGGGTGTTGTGCTCGTTCTCCAGCTGCCAGGCGTAGGCGCGACCGATCACCACGTCCAGGTCGGTGCCGCGGTCCAGCTGATCGAGCAGTCGGCTCTGGTCCTGATTGCTCAGGGCGGCGAAGGCCTGGCAGTGGCGGGTCAGGTGCGTGCGGTTCTCGGCGCGCCGGGTGATCTGGCGCATGACCTGCTCGGCGCGCGGGTTGCCCTCGGGGGTCAGCTTGGAAATGTCGGTAGTGAAGCGATACCCATGCCAGTCAGGGTTGCGCGGCATGTGGACGACGACGCTGATACGGTCGTTGGCGCGCTCTTTCAGCAGCTTCACGGTGAAGGTGCCGCCCATACCGCTGGGGACAGTGAACAGATTGCTCATGGTGGTGCTCCAGTGTGTGCTTGGGTGGCCCCGGCCTCGCCGGGGCGGGTGGCTCAGTTGAGGCGGTCGAAGGAATCCAGCTTGGCGGCTACCTTGTCGCCGCCGTGGGTTGCCAGCAGCACCCGGATAGCGCGCTTGGCCATGTCCCGGTAGTCCGGCTTGCCCTTGGCCAGGGAGGCGCCGGGGGCCAGCAGGTCTACCTTGATGCCGCTGCGGTAGTGGGCCAGCACCGGTACGCCACCGAACGGGGATTCGTGAACCGCGAACCAGTGGACCTTGCCCTCGATCTGCTCGTGGATGCGGAACATCACGTCAACCTTGCGGACCTCGCGGGCGGCGCCGCCGTCGTGGTGGAGGGGAATGTTCATGGTGGTGGTCATGTCGGTGGTCTCCGGGCTCCGTGTGTGATGACAAGGTAGCCCGGATTGACCAAAAAGGTCAAACGCTTTTTACCGTTTTGGTAAATCGCTCCCCGGGCGCAGCCAGCTGCGGATCAGCTCGCGGGCCTCCCGGGCATACAGCTGCCACGCACGCACGGACCCGAAGGGCTCAACGCCTCGCTCCGTCAAATGCAGCCGCCGCACCGCCTCGCCCTGGTGTTCCACCAGCTCGCGGGCCGTCTTGCTCCAGAAGTTGCTGACCCGCTCCTTTTTCGGCCGCACCCGAGCCGCCTGCATCAGCAGAGCGGCGGCCATGCGCGGCGTCATCTGCGACAGCAGCCAGGCGCAGGCGCAGTGCCAGGGGCTCCCCCGCCAGGCCCGGCCGTAGGCCACCATCATGGGGTCGCCTCCCCCCGCCCCCTCTGCCATCAGCTCGCCCTTGGCCGCCGCGCAGGCCAGGGCGGTGGACGACACCGGCGACCAGCCAGGCTTGATGTGATCGTGGTCGAGCTGGATCTCGAGCATGGTGTCGATGATGCGACTCACCGCCGCGTCCCGGGCCTTCTCCGAGTAGGGCGCCGCGGCCACTACCACCCACGGGTTTTCGACTCGCATCCAGTCGTCGTAGCTACGCATCCCCTTCCCCCTCGATTTCGATGATGTCGATCCACGTTCCAGTCTCGGCCTGGCGGTCGATCTCCGGCGGCTCGAGAATCACCCGGCGCACATAGCGGCCACGGTCGTCGGGCAGGATCCCGGCGGCCACCAGGCCGTCCTCCAAGTGCTTCATGTTCAGCGAGTAGTTGCTGGTGTCCCGGCGCGGCACCTTGCGACCCAGGCGGGGGGTGAACACCAGATCCACCCGACCGCGCACCGGACGCAGGCCCTCGCGGCGCACCGCGTTGCGGGTCAGCAGGTGGGCGGCGTCCACCTCACGCTTGCGCTGGCTCCAGTGCTGGCGGGTGCCGACGTTGGTGCTGGTCGCCAGGTACGGCACGAAGATCCTCATTCGATCTCGCCCCCCTGCTGGGTGCGGTGCGCCTCCACCGCCAGGCGCCAGATCACCAGCCCCCAGGCGCCGGCCACCAGCGTGAAGCCCACGATCATCGGTCCTGGCATCAGTCGCCCTCCATGTTGCGGAAGCCCTGCGCGATCAGCTCGTCGGCCAGGGCCTCGGCAGCCTCCTCGAACTCCCCGTGGATCCGGTAGCGATCAATCACGGGCATGTCACGCTCTCGTGACGCCTTCACTGCCGCCCTCGCCTTCGCCAGCCGGGTGCCGGCCTCGCTGCTGATGTACTGCATCAGAAGTCCTCCCGCAGCAGCAGCTCGAGCCGGAACAGCAGGCAGCAGGCGGCATGGGCTAGGTGGTGCTCGCCGGTCTCGGCGTCGTGGTGGACGCCCTTGGCCAGCTCCACCTCGTGCCGCAGGCCCGCGGCCAGGTAGCGGCGCTGGGCGTCAGGGACGTGCTGCCAGTTGCCCGGGGCATACTTCTCGGCGCCATGGGTCAGCACCATGGCGATGGCCTCCAGGGCGTGGGGCATGTCGGCGAGCAGCAGGTCGAGGCGGGGCTTGGCGGCGTCGTCCTTGCGGCCAGCACCAAACCGGGCCAGCGTCTCGGCTGGCGGTTCCTCGCTGGCCTGCTGCGCGTTCGCCCAAGCCGCTGTCGCCGCAGGCAGGCAGTCACTGCACAGCACCTCGTCCGCCTTCACCGTACGGCAGCACCCTGGACAGGTGCGCGGCCCCGCCTCCTGGGCCAGCTGGCAGGCGTTGACGCGCTCCATGGCGCGGTCGTAGATGGCGTCGTAGTGCTCACCGCTTGGGCCGTTGGGGCCGATGGCATCCATGCGCTCCTCGCCATCCGTCCAGCGGGCCTCCATCCAGTCGCGCTCTGTGATAACCCACTCGCACCCACGCCCCGGCACCGCCAGCACGAACTCGCCGGGAGGCACGTCGTGCCAGCGCCAGCCCCAGCCGGTCGGCTCAGTGCGTGCGCACTCGTCGCAGTCCTGCGGCCATGCCTTCAGCTCTTGCGCCATCAGCTTCAGCATTGCGGGCCGGTCCAGCGGCTCGGGGCGCTCATGCGTCGCGCAGTTGTGGTGGTGGATGTCGTTTTCAGTGCCGCAGTCTGCGCACACGAATACCTGTCTGCTCATGGCTGCTTCCTCACGTCGATCAGGCCCCGGCGGGCCAGCTGGTCGATGGTCTTGACGATGGCGCGGTCCAGGCGCGCGCGGCGCTCGGCGCCGGTCAGGTCGCTGCCGTTGTCGATCTCATGGTGGCAGCGGGGGCAGATAGCGGCGGTCAGGCAGTCGCTGGCCTTCTGGCCCCGCCCCCTGTCCTGGTTGCTATGCGCGGCCTGCACCCCGTAGGCGCCGCACAGCACGCAGCTCTCGATCTCATGCACCGCGGCCAGCCAGGCGCGGCTGCGGTACGGGGTGCGGCTCGGCAGGTAGGATTCGTTGGGCAGCATCAGGCGGCCTCCCGGTAGTCGTCGGGCACGATGCCCTTGAGGTTCGGATCTGTGAGCGTCATCCCCAGCCCGGTGAAGTGCTCCCAGCAGCGGTCCAGGTACTCGCGCTTCTGGGCGGCGGTCATGCCCCGGGTCACCGGGTAGTCGTGGGGCTCCTGCATCAGCAGCAGGCGCTGCTCGTAGGTCAGGGCGCCCAGCACCCGCTTGCAGGCCTGGCGGTAGTCGTCATCGTCGCGGCACAGGATCGCCAGGCCGAAGTGGTACTTGCAGTACCCGCGGTACTCCTCGGCATCCATGTCGCCCTGGGCGGCGGCCTCCTTGCACCACAGCCGCTGCAAGCGGTTCTGGTCCAGGCTGCGGCGCTTCACTCGCTTGCGCACAATCACCTCGATCTCGTCCCAGCGTGAACAGGCCTCGGCCAGCACCGCCGGCAGCCTGGCCAGCAGCCCCAGGATCTCGCCGGCCCCGCGGATGCGGCTGACGTACTGCTTGGGCGGGGTCACGACTCACCCCCGAACAGCTCGGCCTGGGGCGCCTCGCCCGGGAAGGGCAGCAGCCCCTGCAGTTCGGCGCCCTCCTCGCCATGGCAGTTGGGGCAGCCGTACTTGCCCAGGCTGGCCGGGAACTCGTGACCGCAGCCGCACAAGTACCACTGGGTGGTGGTCACCAGTCGGTACTCGTCGGCGTGACTGCCCTCGCGGCGCTTGCGCAGCACCGTCTGGTGGTAGAGGTTGCGCAGGTCGCGCAGCCGGGCGCTGATCGCCGCCTCGGAGTCGATCACCCCGAAGCGGCGGCGGATCTCCGCCGCGATTTCGTGGAGCTGCAGCCAGGTCGCCGCATCCTCCATCACCAGGAAAACTCGCCCGCGCTGGCAGCTGGGGTCGCGCAGGAAGGTCAGGGTGTCCACCCGGGGGGTCTCGGTCATGCGGCTTTCCTCCCGCGCATCGGCTGGGCACGGCGCTGATTGGCGCGCCCGCGGCGCTCGGGCTCGCGGCGCTCGGGCTCGCGGCGGCGCCACGCCCGGTACTCGTTGCCACCGATACGCTTCAGCTCCTTGTTGACCCAGGACTGGTGGAACAGGCGCCCATGCTGCTGGGTCAGCTCCAGGGCCATGCGGTCCTCGCTGTAGTCGAGGGCCATCATGTCAATCAGGTCGTCACGGTAGCCGTCGAGGATCTGGTGGCCGCCGCGCCCCCGGCCCTTGAGCCCCAGCCGGTTGGCACGCTGCCAGATCGCGTCGCGGGTGCGGGTGGTGCGGTCCAGGGCGCCACAGTGAGCGGCGATGGCCTCCAGCGGCCAGCCGGCGGTGTAGAGCAGCTCCATGGCGTTGAGGGCGGGGCGGCCCCAGGGGGTGCGGTTGCGAGGCTTAACAGGCACTGTCAGTCCCTCCCTGGAACCCCGCTCCCAGCGAGCGTGAACTTGGCGCGGTCCCGCACTTGCAGCGCTTGCACACGTCCAGGGTGATCCAGCGCCCGCCCTCGAAGGTGCGCATCTGACTGCTCGGGACGCTCTGTGCGCAGCCCGGGCACCACGACCTCGCACTCTGGCGCTTTGCACACGGCGCAGACTCGCGCAGGAACGTCTCTATCGCTGCCAGGCGGTCTAGCGGCACCGGCCTCTGGCCGCGCAGCCAGTCGCTGAGTGTCCCATCAGGTATCCCCGTCGCCTTGTGCAGCTGCCAGCGGCTGCCCGCATGGGCCACCCCCTTGCGCACGATTCTGGCGCGACGCTCGATCTCCTCCTCGGTGACGGTCTCGCGGATGCGCTTGCGGCGCGCCGACCTGGCCGCATCCAGATAGCGTCTATCGGCAGTGGTCAGTGCCAGTGCGTGAGTCATGTCCGTACTCCTCCGTGTGTGGCTTGTGCGATCAGCTCGCGGCGGCGGCGCTCCTCCCGGGCGCGGTCGCGGCGGCGCTTGTCATCGGCGGCGCGGTCACGGCCGGCGATGATCTCGCGCAGGTGGTTGGTGATCTCGCGGACCTGGGCGCGGCCCGCCTCGGTGGTCGGTTTGTCCGGGGGAGGCAGCAGGGCCTCGGCGCGGGGGGCTGGCAGGCGCCCGGCGGCCACCGCCTCGGCCAGCACCATCTGGCGGCGCTGTGGGTCGGTGCCCAGGCTGGGCGTCCAGCGGGGCCGGCGGCCTTCGCTCTTGGCGAGGGTGACGGCGCGCTCGTAGGCGGACAGGAACGCCATCCGCGCCCCCACCTTGTCGCCCTCGGCCAGAATCGGCGAGGCGACGCCGAGGGCCTGGGCGATCTCCTCGGTCCAGATCACCGTCTCGCTCTCGTCCATCGACGCCAGGGCCAGCGCCCAGGCCTCGTTGGGCAGCAGGTGCTGCTGGGCGCTCGGCATCCGCTCGAGGATCGCGGTCAGGGTCAGGCGGCCGGTCAGCTCGGCGCGGCAGCGGGCCAAGGCGGCCTCGACCTCGCGCACCGGGTAGTCGGACAGGTCGTTCGCCATCAGCACCACGGCGCGAGCCTTCAGCTCCTGGCCCAGCACCTCGGCGGTGGCGTAGATCAGCTCCATCAGATGGTCGTCACGATTCACTGGCCGCCCTCCTCTCGCGTTCGCGCATTTCGCGCATCAGCCGCTTGGCCTCCTCGAGGTTGCTCAGGTTGCCCTGGGTCTGGTCGGCCTGGCGGGCCTGGGTGCCGGTCATCTGCCGGTTGGTGTTCATCTGCGTGGCCACGGATTCGCAGTCGGCCACCAGCTGCGACAGCGGATGCAGCCGCCGGACGTAGAAGGCGTCGTTGATGCACAGGAAGAACGCCGCGACCCTGGGAGCCTGTTCGGCACCCACCCGGTTTATCAGCTGGCCGATGTGGCCAGCGTTCTTCGCGTTCCAGATCGGCCAGGTGTCATAGCGCTTGCGGTAGGCCATGGCGTAGTTGGCCCAGGCGCGGTAGGTCTTGCAGTTGGGGTCTTTCGGCCCCGGCATGTCAGCAGGGATCTCGCAGCGGGGGCGGGGCGGTTCTTCCTGGGGCTCAGGCTCGACCAGATCACCCTGCACGACCGGGGGCTTGCCCCCCGGCGTAAGGGGTTGTGGTGTGCTCTCTGCAGTAGTCTCTGCTGTAGTCTCTGTAATAGCGTGCTTACCGTCGTCAGTCTTGCCTGTCGAACGTAAGCCACCAAGATTGTCGTCGGTAAGCAGGCCAGTTTGCTTACCGTCAGCACTCTTGATTTCATTACCGTCATCTATCTCAGGTTGCTTATCGTCAGCTGACTGACAAGCCTTGGCAGAATTGCAGCGAACATGGGCCGGCTGCAGATTCTCGAAGCAGTGGCTGCCACCCTCGGACAGGGGGCGGATGTGATCGAAAGCCAGGGCGTCGCCGTCTCGCCCCGGCCCCAGCGTGATCGCCTGGCCGCAAATGCCACAGGTCATGCCTTTTTGCTTGAGGACTTTGGCGTAATCGACGTGCTCGACCTCGACACCCAGCTTGGCGGCCCGCATCCTTCCCGCCTTGGAAAGACCACTCAAGGTGCTGGCATAGAGGGTCAGCACCTCCTCCAGGCTTGGTGCGCGTCGCTCGCCAAGCAGTGCCTTTTCTATCTCGGCGGTATTCACTCGATAGTAGAGCCGGGCTGGCACCCCTTTGCGCACCTCCTCAAGGACGCCAATAGACCGCAGCGCCCTGCGGGCTTTCTCCTGCTCGCGCCGAGTCAGCCCAGTCTCCTCTTCCCACTCCTGCTGATCCTTGTAGAACCAGCCGTCTTGATTGCGGGTCCGGCCTGCCCAATACACTGCCTGCGAAAGCATCAGAGCCCCCGTTATGCCGGCGCCCAGGCGCACGAAGGCGCGCTGAAACGCGATGGGCCGATCCATCAGCGATATAAGGCTCTCGCCCCTTTTCTTGAAGTCTTTGTCTATTTTGTCCATACTGTTTTTACTCACTCAGTAGTGATGTACTCGAGCCCGCACCGGCCCCTACCGGTGCGGGCTTTCCTTTGCCTAGCTGTTGTCCACTGCCAAGCGGACGGCAGCACCTGCCACATAGCGCGGCGGGCGGCCCTCCAGGCTGGCCAGAAGGCGGTCGCGCATGACCACCTCCACGCTCACGCGATTGCGCTGCGCCGCCTGCCTCAGCTCCTGCTGAAAGTTCTGGCTGCAGTGCCCTACCGCATTCCTCAGCGTCTGCTCGTCCAGCTTCATTGCACACCTCGTCGGGTCTGGTGGTGCCTCGCAGATCCGCGAGGCGCTAGATAATCTGCTCGGTATTGGTGGCCTGCTCCTCGACCAGGGCGGCGATCAGCTGGGCATACGCCTGCTGCTCTGCCTCATCCAGGGGGCGACCCTCGGCCAGGGCGGCGAATAGGCGCTCGTGGCGAACCGCCAGGATGCGCTGGCCCAGCAGCGCGCAGCGGCGTATCCAGGGCGCCTTGCGTCCGGCGGTGTACATGGCCGCCAGCCGTTCTAGCTCGGCGTCCTCCTCGGCGGTGAAGCGCACCCGGGTGGCGTGCTCCAGGTGGGTGCCGTCCACTTTGGCTCGGCGATCATCGGCTCGATACATGGGTTGCCTCCTGGGTATCGGGATGAGCGCGGACCTCACGGACGGCGCAAAGGGTCAAGCCGCCGGAATCCGGCGGCGCAGAAGTCGATCAGGAATGTCGTCGCGAAACTCGCTAACCGGGACCTGCCCGCCAGTCAGCTCGTAGATGTGCAACGCCAGCGAAGCGCTAGGCCGGCGCCGGTAGAGAAAAACGTGATCCAGGTACAGCGGGCTGACGGATAGCTTGCGGGCCATCTCCCGGCGCTGCTGTTTCGACTGCGCCCGCCAGTAGGTGATCTTATCCAATGGATACCCTCCTTATCCTTTGGGTAAATCCTAGCCCGGCAGGCATGTACCTGCAAGCATCTTTACTCACAGGGTTAAGCGGCAGAAACTTATAGGATGAACATTCTCAAAAGAGCCCGGATTGCCAACGCCCGCCGGCTCATGGAGGAAGCGGGAGGCCCTGGCGCCTTCGCTAGGCGCATCGAGCGCGACACCTCCTACGTCAGCCAGATCATCGGCCCGAACCCGCGCAAAGGGATCGGGGATAAGCTGGCTCGCGCCATTGAGACCGCATTCCGCAAGCCGGAAGGCTGGCTTGACGTTACCCATGAGTCCAGCGCCGACGCCCCCATGCGCATGGCGGCGCAGATTCGAGATTCAACTCCGAGGCAGCAGATCACGTCGGAAGAAGTGGCGAAGCCCGCGTTCAGCTATGACGAGCGCATGAAAACCAAACGGGTCGGCGTGGCTCGCAAGGACGGGCGCCTGATTCGCGTCTATTCCAGCTCGAGCCGCGACCTTGAGTACATCGAGCGAGCGCTTTTCGCGGACATCGACTCCGACAAATATGCCACCGTGATCGAGCGCGGCAACGCCCATCACCCCGACCTCGGCCACATCACCCTGGCGATCATCGACATGCACGACAGCCATGTGGTCGAAGATGGGGCGCTTTACGCCGTAGGTATCGAGAAGCGCACCATGCTGCGCGTGCTATCCACGGACTTGCGCGGCATGATCCAAATGCACTCGCTTTCCCGAGGCTTTGAAGACGTGGTAGCGCCGGAGTCCATCGGCACAGAAGTCATCATCTTGGGCAAGGTCGTCCGAACCGTCAGCGTGCGCTCCTGGTAGCGCCCACGCACCCGGCATAAGCGCCCGCCATACCAGGCGGGCTTTTTTTCGCCTCGACTTTTACCACCAAGATAAAAACAAGGGTTGACGAACGTACCTTTCGGCTCAATACTGAGGGCATCGTATCCACAAGGTACGATCGCACACACAGGAGACCGACCATGAACCCCGCAGCCACCGTGGCCACCTGGCTGGCCCCGCACATTGATCCCGTCTGGGCAGGACTCGCAGGCACTGCCGTATTTCTCGGCGGCATCATCGCCGGCGCCACGCTGGTCGTCGCTGCCCTGCACTTCACCGGGAGGATCTGACCATGACGCCCCGCGCCATCGAAAGTCGCGCCCAGCAGCGCGCCCAGCCCCGCCCCATCATTGGCCCGCCGCCGGCCCCGGTCGTCACCGACCGCCGCGAGGCGTGGAAGAAGCGCCACGCCTGGCACCAGGCCACCGGCCAGCACTACCCGCTGCGCCTCTGGAGGGCATGACCATGACGTTTGAAACCCGAGTCAGCGGCATCCCCTGCCAGTGCAGGGTGATCCGCTACGACGCCGGCCTGCCGATGCGCATCACCGGCTGGGGATTCGGCGATGCCGACCCGCCCGAGCCGCCGGAGTTCGAGTTCGAGATCCTGGATCGCCGCGGGCGCCGCGCCGACTGGCTGGCCCGCAAGGTCACCGAGGACGACGAGGCGCGCCTGCTGGCCGAGTACCTGGAGATCCGCGACGAGTTCGCGGCATGAAAAAGCCCCCGCCAGCTGAGGGCTGACGGGGGCTCCGCACACACGGAGCGGGAACCACCCCGCACCGATACGCAGGAGCTTACACCATGAATCATCCCGCGCAAATGCCACAGGGGCAGATGACGCCCTACCAGGAGATCCAGGGCGGGCTGGCAGCCATGCAGGGTGACCTGAGCAGCACCCTGCCCAGCCACATCAAGCCCGACGCCTTCCAGCAGGTGGCGCTGACCGCGATCCAGAACGACCCGGCCCTGCTGGGTGCAGATCGGCAATCGCTGTTCAACAGCCTCAAGAAGGCCGCCCAGGACGGGTTGCTTCCCGATGGCCGCGAAGGCGCGCTCATCATGTTCAAGAACCGCGCCCAGTGGATGCCGATGATCGGCGGCGTGCTCAAGAAGATCCGCCAGTCCGGCGAGCTGTCGAGCATCACCGCCCAGATCGTCCACGAGGGCGACCAGTTTGATTACTGGATCGACGACGACGGCGAGCACCTGCGCCACCGCCCCAGCTTCAGCAACGAGCGCGGCCCGGTGCGTCTCGTCTACGCCCTGGCCAAGACCCGCGACGGTAGCGTCTACATCGAGGTGATGACCTACCAGGACGTGGAGAAGGTGCGCGGCGCCAGTCGCTCGAAGAACAACGGCCCCTGGGTGACGTGGTGGGAACAGATGGCGAAGAAGTCGGCCATGCACCGCCTGGCCAAGCGCCTGCCGCTATCCCCCGAGATCATGACCGTGGTGCAGCGCGACGAAGCCCTCTACGACTTCAACTCCCGCCAGGAGGGCGAGCGCGACATTACGCCCCAGGCCGAGGCGCTGCCGCCCTGCACCCCCGAACAGTTCGACAACCAGTTCCCCAAGTGGCAAGCCGCCATCCGCAACGGCATGCGCACGCCGGAACAGATCATCACAACGGTCGGCAGCAAGGTCACGCTGACCGATGAGCAGAAGCAGCAGATCCGCGAGGTGACAGCATGAAGATTATCAACGTCCAGCAGGGCACCCAGGAGTGGCACGACCTGCGCGCTCAGCACGACACAGCAAGCGAAGCCCCGGCGATGGCCGGCGTCAGCAAGTACCAAAGCCGTAGCGAGCTGCTGCAGCAGAAGTACAGCGGCGAGGCGCCCGAGGTCAGCGAGGCCCAGCAACGCCTGTTCGATCGTGGGCATGCCGCCGAGGCCAGCGCTCGCGAGATCGCCGAGTCGATCATCGGCGAGGAGCTGTACCCGATCACCGGGGTCAGCGACAAGCACCCGCGCCTGCTGGCCAGCCTCGATGGCGCCACCCTGCTGGGCGACGTGATCTTCGAGCACAAGCTATGGAACGAGGAGCTGGCCGCCGCGGTGCGCAACGGGGATCTGCCCGAGCACTACAAGGTGCAGATGGATCAGCAGCTGCTGGTGTCCGGTGCCGAGCGGTGCCTGTTCATGTGCAGCGACGGCACCTCCGACAACTGCGTGTCGTGCTTTCACTACCCCAGCGAATCCCGCTTCCAGGCGCTGATCACCGGCTGGGATCAGTTCCGCGCCGACCTCAAGGCCTACCAGCCCCAGGCCAGGCAGGTAGCACCCCAGGGCGAGGCGCCCGCCGAGCTGCCGGCGCTGCAGGTGGAGCTGACCGGCGGCGTTCAGGCCAGCAACCTGCCCGAGTTCAAGGAGCGTGCGCTGGCCATGATCGCCAGCATCAAGGATACCCTGACCACGGACCAGGATTTCGCCGATGCCGGCACGGCGGTGAAGGCGCTCATGAAGGGCGAGGGACAGCTGAAAGCCAGCAAGGACGCCGCCCTGCAGCAGACCGCCAGCATCGCCGAGCTGTTCGACACCATCGACGAGCTGGCCGAGTCGATGCGCCAGAAGCGCCTGCACCTGGAGAAGCTGGTCCAGGCCGAGAAGGCCAACCGCCGCGCCGAGATCCAGCGCCAGGCCGAGGAAGCATTCGCCGCCTGGCTCGCCGAGCTGGACAGCCCGGTGACGCCCATCGCCGACCTGGACGTAGCCGGCGCCATGAAGGGCAAGAAAACCATCGACACCCTGAAGGCTGCCGCCGACGACGAGGTGGCCCGCGCCAAGGTCGCCGCCACCCAGGAGGCGCACCGCCTGGCCAAGGCCGAGCTGCTGCTCATGGGTGAAACCCGCGGCTACGAGTTCCTGTTCGCCGACCGCGGCCAGCTGCTGCACAAGCCCATCGAGGATCTGGAGGCGACGATCAAAGCGCGCATCGCCGAGCACAAGGAAGTCGAGGCCAAGCGCCAGGATGCCGAGCGCGAGCGGATCCGCCAGGAGGAGGAAGCCAAGGTGCGGGCCGCGCAGCAGCAGGATGCCGAGCGCGCCCAGGACGCCGAGGCCGAAAGTCACGGCGCCACCCTCAAGCCGGCCAGCCAGGTCGAGCAGCCCGAAACGGTGACGATCACTCGCAAGGAATACGAGGCGCTGCTGGCCGCCCGCGAGAAGCTGGACGCCCTGGAGGCTGCCGGCGTGGACAACTGGAGCGGCTACGACGACGCCATGGCCCTGCTAAGGGCCGCCTAATCACCACCCGGGGCCAGCAAGGCCCCACCACCACCGCGACTCAAGGAGGCCAGCATGGCCCAGAAGATTCTCGACATTGCCGCCAAGACTGGCGAGTACCAGGACCGCTCCACCGGGCAGATGAAAGGCCGCTGGCAGAACGTCGGCGCCGTCATGCAGGGCGACGACGGCAACCAGTTCATCATCCTGCACCGCTGGTTCAACCCCGCGGGCGTGCCCAACCCCGAAAGCCGCGACAGCGTGATCCTGTCGTGCTTCGCCCCCGACCGCCAGCAGGGCGGCGCACCCCAGCAGGGCGGATATCATCAGCCACCCCAGCAGCCCCAGGGCGGGCACCCGCAACAGCCCCAGGGCGGCTACGGACCAGGGCAGGTGCCGCAAGGCCAGCCCCAGGGCCAGCCGCAAGGCGCGCCGCACCCCCACGGCGGGCAGTACAACCCGGGTTTTCAGGGGGCGTAGGGGGGCAGCAAGCCGGAGCCCCTGCGCCCAACCCCGGCAGCTTTGACGACTTCGACGATCAGGAAATTCCGTTCTAGCTAGACAAGCCAAGCAGGAGGGGCGCCATGAAACCGTGCCAGAAATGTGGAGAGATCAAGCCACTGGATGCCTTCTACAAGGCAAGCGCAACGCGGAGGGACTCCTCCTGCAAGGAATGCAGGAAAGACAAGGTGCGAAGAAATCGCCAGGAAAAACGCGAACAGTACCGCGAGTACGAGCGTAAGCGGGCCATGCAGCCGCATCGCGTGGAAGCCAGGAAACGCTACCAGCAGACCGAGGCAGGTAAAGCAGCCATCTATCGTTGCTCCCGAAAGTATCGGGAAAGGAACGGGATCAAGCTGCAGGCTCACAATCGGGTAAGCAAGGCGATTTCCGATGGACGCATCATGCGACCTGACAAGTGCGAGGCGTGCAACGAACCGGGGGCGCTCCACGCTCATCATGACGATTACCTGAAGCAGCTCGATGTTCGCTGGCTTTGTCCGGCCTGCCACCGAGCTTGGCACGAACAACACGGCGAGGCGGCCAATGCCGAGCACCCGCCTCTGCCTCAGTTTCATATCACCCGGCGGAAAGTCTCTGTCGGCTGACCCAAATGCTTGCGTGAGAACCCCAGCGACGGGTGGGGACATAACCCGCGCAGCCTGGGCGCTATTGTGCCGGCTTCTTAACCACCCCCCTGTGCAGTCAGGGCGTGGGAACCGCGTCGAGCGGTAGGAGCGTGACCAGGCCGGATCGCCCACGAGACGGGCCACCGAATTCAGCGCACACGGAGAAGCCAGCATGAGCAAGCGCCGCAAGAAGCTGACCCGCAAGCAGTACGACGTCATGACTCGGCGCAGCCAGCGCTTCGTCAACGCCGTCTACTTCTACCGCCGCGGATCCTGGGACGAGGAGATCGACCGCCACGGCTTCCTGGCCCCGGTGCCGGTGGACAAGCGCCAGGAGGTGCTGCGCATGGCCAACCTGGCGCCCCAGCACTGGGAGATCGCCTGCATCGTCTACTTCCGCGACCCCTGGGGCCGGGAGTACCGCCAGACCGCTGGCACCCGCACCACGCAACGCCTGGCCGCCTGGGTGCCGATGACAGGCGACGACGGCGAGATCCTGCGCGACGACCAGGGCGAGGTGCTCTACCGCGACCAGCTCACCCCGATCATCGAGCCGACCCTGGCCGCCGCCGAGGACGGAGGCAACCCCAAGCAGATCATCGACCGCGCCGTGGTGCTGCGCCCCTGGAGTCCGCAATGGCCGAGCATCATGCCGGTGCTGCGCCAGGTGGCCGGCGCCCTGGACCTGGCCCCCAGCGAGCTGGAGGAGTTGAGCGAGGAGTTCGCGGCATGAGGATCCGCTGGCCACGCCTCACGTTCCCACCGATCAACCTATGGACCGCGCCGCATCAGCCGGCGCTGGAGGACACCATGAGCGATTTCGAGACGGTGCCGGTCGGCACCCTGGAGAGGCTGGAGCAGACCGAGGCCGAGCGCGATGCCCTGGCGGCGCATGTGGAGCGGTTGCGCAAGGACTCCGACTGGCTCTTATATTGCCTGGCCCACGATTACAGAAGGCTCAAAAAAACAACTGAGGCGGCGTTTTCGACTCTGCAAGACACGCTAATCGGAACGCCGGCCACCTCCCTCGCCCGCATGAGGGACGAGCGCGCCCAGGCCATCCAGCGCGCCGTGAAGCAGGCGCGGAGAGATTGGGCGAGAGAGGACAAGGCCGCCATCGAGCGCCGCGACCTACTGAAGCAAGCCGAGGCGCTGTCAGAAATGATCGCGGCGATACCGTTCAGCGAAGAACTGGCGCGAGAGATGCTTAAGCATAAGCGGGACGAACTCCGCCGCCAAGCCGAGGAGGCCCCAGGCCCTGTCAGTCCCGACCAGGAGGCCCCATGATGCAGCTTTTCCTGACCCCGGAGCAGATCGAGGAAATGACCGGACGCAAACAGATCAAGGCGCAATGCCGCTGGATGGACGAGAACGGCATTCGCTGGAAGCTCAACGCCGCCGGCAAGCTGCTGGTCTCCCCGCGCCACGTCGAGCAGGTGCTGTGCGGAGAGACCACCCCGGCCCGTGAGCGCACCGGCCCCAACCTCAAGGCGCTGGCCCGGTGAGCAAGCCGAGCCTGGGCATCCCGCGGGTCTACTGGCGCAAGGGCGCCTGGCGGTATATGTGCAACGACCGCCAGAAGGCCCTGGTCGGCAAGAGCTGGATCCGCCTCGGGGAAACCCGCGGCGAGGCCCTGGCCGCCTGGGAAACGTGGCAGCCGCAGCTGTTCCCGCGCGCCGGCATGGCCCGGCTGTTCGACCGCTACCAGGCCGAGATCATCCCCGCCAAGCCATCGCCGGCCACCCGCAAGGCCAACCTCCAGGAGCTGAAGGCGCTGCGCAAGGTGTTCGGCGACATGGAGCCGGAGCAGGTCACGGTGCATGACGTGTATGCGTTCGTGGATGCCCGGGGCGTGCAGTCCAAGACCCAGGCCAACCATGAGCTGGCCCTGCTCAAGCATATCTTCCGCACCGCCCAGCGCTGGGGGCTCATGGAGCACAACCCCGCCGATCCGGTGCAGAAGCTCAAGATCCCCCCGCGGGACCGCTACATCACCGACGCCGAGCTGCGCACCTTCCTCAAGCACGCCACCCCCTGGGTGCGGCGCTACACCCTGTTCAAGTACAAGACCGGGCTGCGCCAGGCCGATCTGCTGGCCCTGACCCTGGAGCAGCTGACCCCGGACGGCATTCGCCTGCGCACCCGCAAGGTGGGCAAGCAGGCGGTGATCCCATGGGATGACGAGCTGCGCCGGCTGGTGGCCGAGATCCGCGCCGACAACCTGGCCCGCGGCAAGCAGGGGCCGACCCTGCTGTGCAAGCGCAACGGCGAAGCCTACGACAAGGACCACTTCCACAGCCGCTGGCAGTACAGCATGAAGCGCGCGATCAAGGAGGGAAAGATCGAGCGCTTCACCGAGCACGACCTGCGCGCCAAGCACGCCACCGACGCCGAGATCCAGGAGCTGGACGTGCAGACCAACCTGCAGCACTCCGACGCCCGGACCACCGCCGTCTACCTGCGCGCGAAGAAGGTGGCCGAGGTGGCGATGCTATCCGCCGAGGGCTTTTTCGAGGCACAATAGGTGCAACCCAGGCCGGTCGAAGTGATGGGGTAACGGGCAGGAAAGGAGGTGGGTGCAACGCTATTTCGTTACCCCTGCGCTTCCAAGCTGTTGAAGCGTAAAGGGAAATGAGCCGCCACCCGCTGGACTTGAAAACCGGCAAAGGTGAAAGCCTTTCCAGGGTTCGAATCCCTGTCCCTCCGCCACTACATCAAGAAAACCAGCCACTTACGGCTGGTTTTTTTGTTTCTGGCCCACCTACCCGACATCTCCCAGGAGGGCGCCATGGCGCTGAAGTCCACCATCTACAAGGCGCGCCTGCAGATTGCCGATCTGGATCGCCACTATTACGGCGAACAATCGCTCACCCTCGCCCGCCATCCGTCCGAGACCGACGAGCGCATGATGCTGCGCGTGCTGGCCTTCGCCCACCACGC
>ERZ869909.406-NODE-406-length-53010-cov-7.209227_pt1 | contig 53010 bp, 44 predicted proteins | sample MGYA00520892_ERZ869909 | MGnify/ENA primary metagenome ERZ869909 (study PRJEB32215, sample SAMEA104723947) | bioreactor metagenome | biome: bioreactor; feature: anaerobic bioreactor; material: water | place: China | collected 2015-03-12 ... | reverse complement strand
GTAGAGAACTTGCCGGCAACGCCGCATTCGTATACGCATTTCCGCGCCCGCCCCCGGCTCCGAACGGGGGCGGGCGCTTGCGCTTTGCACGCCAGTCACCGCAAGTGGCCCGGTCCGGTCCAAGAGGCCCCTGGCGCTGGAGATCCGGCCCTGAAATGGCATTTCTCCCAAAGATGATTGAATCATTTCGTATTTTTTTCGTATGGAAAACGATTTACCGCTCCAAGAGAGAGCAACTTATACAGGATTTTATTACTTTACGCATCTAGACAAAACACAACCCTTCCGATAGGCTGAAAGCTCATTGGGCGCCCTTAACACTGGTACTAGCAGCGGTCCATGACAGTGTCTGGGTTTTCCGGGTAGATGCATTTATTGCTTTTTCGCAGGGCCGCAATGTGGGCCCGCCACGCTCCGTGGTGGGAATTAAATCGGTGCAACAAGCACCACTGAGGAGGATGGAATCATGTGTATGAATCGGAAAGGCTTCACGCTGATCGAGCTGCTGGTGGTGATCGCCATCATCGGCATCCTGGCGGCAATACTGCTTCCGGCACTCGCCCGTGCCCGCGAAGCGGCACGGCGCGCGAGTTGCCAGAACAATCTCAAGCAGATGGGCATCGTGTTCAAGATGTACGCAAATGAGGCCCGCGGGGAATCGTGGCCGAGAATGGAAGGCGATGTGAGCGTCTTTGTCGGCGCTTTTGCCGGAGCGGCCAGTTGGGAGGTGCCATGCCCAACACCCGCCTGCCAATTCGGATCGGATGGATGGCGTTGGGGCGTTCATACCCCATCCACTTATCCTGAATACCTCACGGATCCTGCCATCTTGATTTGCCCTTCGGATCCCGATGCGCAGGGTTCAAGCACCCAAGAGGCTTTGAACATCATCACCGACGATGGAAGTGGGAACTGCCCTGCGACCTGCCAAGGGGCAATTACCAATGTCGATCAGAGCTACTTGTACTTTGGATTCGTATTGGACAAGACAAAGGACACGGATGCGATCGTGTCCGGCTCGGCCATTTTGCTTCCAAACCCCGCGAATGTGAATGCACAGCTCGCTGCCGGGTTGGGGACATTGACCACCATCTTCGCCGGCCAGTACAACAACAACAATTCGGACGACGATGTCTACCTTGACGCGTCCGTCAACCTGAACCCGAGCAACAATCCGGTTGCACAGCTCATCTTGTCGCAAGCGGGCAATGTAGGCCCGGACACTACGCTTGGGAATGGCAATTCGACTTCCCTTAACCGCCTACGCGAGGGCATCGAGCGCTTCCTCATAACCGACATCAACAATCCAGCGGGATCTGCGCTCGCGCAGAGTGACCTTCCGGTCATGTTCGATATTATCTCCACAGCGGGTGTGTCCGGGCAGGCAACTTTGCTGTTCAACCACATGCCCGGCGGTTCAAATGTGCTGTACATGGACGGCCATGTGGAGTTCCAGCGCTATCCGGGCGAATTCCCCGCATCGCCGCTGTTTGCGGAATTGGTGAGCGAATTCGGCTGACGAATACCAACGAGTAGCACTTCCGCCCAATCGCCGCCTGCCCCAACTACCCGGAGGCAGGCGGTATTTTTTTGTCCGCCCCCCCATTCGGTTTCTGGTATCGCTACACGGGCCGGACAAGGCCGCGGTAATTTTCCGGGGAATACCGTGGAAATGCTTTTCCTCCGCCACGCTCGGTTGGGGGCTAGATATTTCTAACGCGTTCGCGTAGGCTGACGCAGACATAGCCCCCAACTGCCCGGCTCCGTCAGCGGCCCGGGCGAGGCCATGGGCAGGTTGGGGGAGGAGCTTGATACCAAATAATCGAGGGCCGATATCGTTCCCCCACATCTCGTGGCGGGAAACAACCGTGAGTGCATTTCAAATCATAAGGAGTTATGACCAATGCACAAGAAGGGATTCACCTTGATCGAGCTGCTGGTGGTCATCGCCATCATCGGCATCCTGGCGGCCATTCTGCTGCCGGCACTTGCACGCGCCCGCGAGGCGGCACGCCGTGCAAGTTGCCAGAACAACCTCAAGCAGATGGGCATTGTGTTCAAGATGTACGCCAATGAGGCCCGCGGGGAATCATGGCCCAAAATGGAGGGGGATCTTCCTTACTTCGTCGGGGCGGCGGTTGGCACCAACTGGGAGACCGCATGCCCGAACTGCGTGAACGGAACCAACGGGACGCGGTTCTCGCCCGATGGCCAAGCGACCTATCCCGAATACCTGACCGATCCTTCGGTCCTGATTTGCCCGTCGGACGGGCGTGCCGGTGGTTCCACGACCGAAGAGTATCTCGGTATCGTGCAGGACAATGGCAGCGGTAATTGCTTGGCGTCCTGCGTGGGTGTCCTTTCGGAAGCGGACCAGAGCTACAACTACTACGGCTATGTGCTGGACAAGGTAAGCGACAACGACGCATTTGTGAGCGGAGCCATTCTGGGTTTTGCCCCGGTCAATGTCGGCGCCCAGAATGCAGCGACCCTTGCGACTTGGGTCATTGATTTTGGTGCTCGCTTTGACAACCGCAACAGCACGGACGACGGCTTCCTGGATGCCAACATCAATCTGTCGAGTACCGGCGGCAATTTGGTGCTTTCCCAAGCTCAGAACCTGGGGCCTTCGGGAACCTTGGGCAACGGGAACAGCAACACCATCAACCGCTTGCGCGAGGGCATCGAGCGATTCCTCATCACCGATATCAACAACCCTGCGGGAAGTGCACAGGCGCAGAGTGACTTGGCCACGATGTGGGACATGATCGCCGGCGGATCGGCTACCCGCTTCTTCAACCACATTCCCGGTGGCTGCAATGTGCTCTATATGGACGGCCATGTTGAGTTTCAGCGCTACCCGGGTGAGTTCCCAGCCAACGCCCTGAACGCAGAGTTGGTGGGTTCGTTCCTCTCGTAGAGCGCCTGCTATTGGCCGTGATCCTCGAGGTCACGCCCTCTGCATACGCACACGCAGACGACCATCACCCCTACACCGCCCGTTCCCTTCCTATCGGGGAGCGGGCGGTTCTGCTTTTCTCGGGCATGGTCAACTTGCAGCACGGCTCCACGGCCACTACACTTCCGCGTGTATCCCCACGAAGCACGAAGGAGCCCCCGCATGTCCGCCTTTCTCGATCGTTGTGAAGCCCTGCTGGCCGAGGTGCAGAACCACCTGCGCGATGAATTGCTCCCCTATTGGGCCGAGCGCGGCGATGACAAAGAGTATGGCGGCTTCCTCACCTATTTTGACGCGAAGGGCAAGCCGACGGGCGAAACGATGAAGACGCTCGTGGGACAGACGCGCATGATCTTCACTTTTTCGTCCCTCCACCGAGCAAATTTCGGCGATGGGCTGTTCCTGCAGCGCGCGGAGAAGGGGGTCGACTTCCTGCTTGACCATTTCTGGGACAAGGAGCACTGGGGTTGGTATTGGACCACCGAGCAGGATGGCACCCCCATCAACAAGAGCAAGATCATGTACGGCCAGTGCTTCGCGGTCTACGCCTTGAGCGAATACGCCATGGCATCGGGCGATCACCGCGGGCTCGAGTGGGCCACACGCACCTATGAGACCATCCACCACCTCGCCACGGATGTGGCCCACGGCGGCTACTACGAGTTTCAGGAGCAGGACTGGCAGCTCAAGCCCCCGGCCGAGTACGGCGGGGACCGCAAGTCCTTCGACATTCACATGCACATGATGGAGTCGCACACGAACTTGTTCGAGGCCACCGGGCTGCCCATCTATCGGCGGCGCGTGGAGGAGATCGTCAAGCTGATTTTCGACCGCATCATCCACCCTGAGTATGGCACGGGCATCGCCCAGTTCTTGTTGGACTGGACCCCGACCCGCCAGATTCTCTTCCGCGATGTGTGGGGCTCGGACCGCGACGCGGGAGACCCGGATGGCCGCCCACTGGACAACACCAGCTTCGGCCACAACACGGAGTTCGCCTGGCTGTTGCGGCATACGCTCAAGATCCTCGGTGCGGATGAGACGCCCTACCGCGAGCCCATGCGGAAGATCTACGACCATTGCCACGCTCACGGAATCGACTGGGAAAAGGGCGGCGTCTTCTGTGAGGGCGGGCATGCCGGCGGCGTGCGGGAGACCAACAAGGAGTTCTGGCAGCAGGCCGAGGCACTCGTCGGCTTTCTGGACGCCTACCTCATGTTCGAGGACGAGAAATATATGGACGCCTACGAGAACATTCACCGCTTTGTGATGGACCACGGGATCAACCACAAGGTCGGCGAGTGGTATCCGCTGTTTGATAAGGACAATAACCGGCTTTGGGACTACATGGGGCACGCATGGAAGATCAACTACCACACGGTTCGCAGCATGGTGCAATGCGAATCGCGATTGAGCAAGATCGTATACGGCGGGGCATAGACACAATTTGCGGGGCAGTTTTAGCACTTGACCACAATATATAGTTGAAAAATCAGGCCGCTTGAGGTATTCTCTTGACATTGGGCCACCCCTTGTTCCCAAGCCCAGCCAAGAAAACCTCGGAGACTCCGGTCATGCGCACCAAAGCCCTGTCCCTCCTCATCGCCGCCCTCGCCCTCACCGGCTGCCCTCTGTTCTTTCCGCCCGAGCCGAGCGTTCGGGTCACCGAGAATATCCCCTATGCCGTTGGCTATGTCGCGCCAGCGAGTGGCTCGAGCCAGTACTTCCTGCGCGAATTGCTGATGGATGTGTACGGACCCGCCAAGAAGGAGGACCACCTCAAGCCGGGCTTGCTCCTGGTGCACGGGGGTGGCTTCCGCGAGGGCAGCAAGCAGGACGAGCGCATGGTCGAGTACGCCGAGTACTTCGCCGAGCGCGGCTACATCGTGTTTGTGATCGACTACCGTCTGGAATCCGACAACCCTCCCGCACCGAGTTCCTGGAGTGGCGCGTTTGGCTTCGGAGCGAGCCGCCTGGCCGCCGCGCATGCCGCCATCGTGGATGTGAAGGCCGCTGTCCGCCACATCCGCGCGAACGCAGCCTCGTACGGCATCGACCCGAACCGCATCGGCGTGCTGGGCGAGTCAGCTGGGGCCATCGCGGCCGTGCCGACGGCACTCACCCCGAGCAGCGAGTTCACAACCGACGGGCCTGATTTCCCCCTGCCCGCCTTCAACAACGGCGGCGTTTCCACCCGCGTGCAGGCCTATTGCCACTTCTGGGGCAATGCCGACCATGTGCTGCTGTCCGTGAGCTTCAACGACCCGCCGACGATGATGGTGCACGGCACCGAGGACGAGCAACTCTTCACGCCCTTCCGCTCCTCCGAGCGCCTCCGGACCGCATTGAACCTGTGGGGCGTGCCCAATGTGCTCTACGAGGCTGTCGGCTTTGGCCACGGCGCCTGGGGATACACCGCGGGCAACAAGGACCTCAAAATCCTGACCCGCGAGTTCCTCGACGAGCACCTCATGGGCATGACGAAGTCCGCCATCGAGCTGCGCTCGGCAGCGGAGCTGGCCACCCCGTAGGGGCGGACCTGCGTGTCCGCCCCCTCGCTCCGGTGATATGATGACCCGTGAACCACCGGAGGCACGCATGCCCATTCCCGACGACGAAATCGAAATCACTGCCTTTAAGAGCGGTGGGCCGGGCGGGCAAAAGAAGAATGTGACCGAGTCCGCCGTGCGCGTGCGGCACCTGCCGACCGGAATCACCGTCGTGGCGACCGCATCCCGCTCGCAACGCCGCAACCGCGAGGAGGCCCTTGCCGAACTCGAGCGGCGCTTGGAAATCCGCAACCGCCCCCGCAAGCACCGCCAGAAAACCCGCCCGACACGCGCCTCCCAAACGCGCCGCCTCGAGGGCAAGAAGCAAACCGGCCAGAAAAAAGCCCTGCGCAAACCGCCCTCGAGGGACGAGTGAGCGGCTTCCACGGGAGGGCGAGCGTCCCGCGAGCCGTGACTCGCCGGTTATCACCAAACCACAGATGAACGCCGATAAACGCTGATACAGACCCGGGCGCTTGCACCGGCCATCATCCTGCGCTACCCTTTGCGCAAGGGTGAATAAGGGGGGGATTCCATGCCCAACGAAACAGCGGAAGAATCGGACAACGGCAGCACGGAAAGCAACACCGCTACCGGTTCAAAATGTCGCGAATACGCTCCTCTTGTTGCAAAGCGATGGCTCGATGTGATCGCGTGCACCGCGCTGGGCACGCTTATCGTTTACTTGGGCTGGCCCATCGTCGAAACCGCCAGCGGATTCCTCCGCGCCCGCCTCGAACCACTACCCTATCCGCTACACCTCGGCATCAGCAGCGTGCTTGTCGCGCTCATCTTCTGGCCCCTGCACAAACTTGGTGGATTTAGGGGTCGATTGCCGTTTCCGTGCGCGCGGCCTTCGCAATCGGAACAATGGAGAGCGGAATGCAACCGAATAATACGAATGCTGCGCTTTCCTTCGCTGTGGCCGTTTGCAATATGTGCAGGCACGATTCTAAGCCTACTGCTTACGGAGTTCGAATGGACGAATATCCATTGCACAGCTCCCATTGCCGTGGGCACCGTCTTAGCAATTCTTTTCCGCTTTTCGTACCAATACTCAAACACCACCTTTTTCGATTCAGGCCAAACACAGAAATACGCCACAAATCAGTACAACTCGGTCTCGGCTTGGGCCGCGACCGAGCAACCGCTCTATGATATTGAATTCGATCGCTTTGATGCTGTGCCACGCGCAAAAAGGCTTGCCAAACAGCTGAACGACGGAACGGGGTCCCGTATAGCTCTCATTGCTGGCGATCGCGGAAGCGGCAAATCCACATTAGCGAACTTCACAGAATCTCTCCTTCAACAAAACAACGGATCAGCACCATTCAGGAAGACCATTTCAGTAACTGTAGACCTATGGGGCGTCAATAAGGCTCGTGTCGATGAGGCGATACTTGCATGCTGCCGGAATGAGATTGCACGGCACGCTGACGCGCTTTCCATTGCAGCACTACCGCAATCATATGCAAAAGCGCTCGGGAACATTCCCGGAAGTTGGTTCCCTTCGCTTGGGGCACTTCTTAGCGGACCAGAAAATGCGAGCGCGTCGCTAGATGTGACCAACGACATCCTGCGAGCAAACAATTCACAACTGCTGGTCAAGCTGGAAGACCTTGACCGTTGCCTTCCAACATCCGGATGGGAAGATATGAATGCCTTGGTTGACCGGCTATCTCGACTATCCCAATTCTTGGGGATACTTACTCTCTCCACGGAGGAATGGGGCCAGATAGATAGATTCATTGGATACTGTGAGTCAATGCCGCAGCTGGCTCACGATAAAGTATCCCAACAACTGAATTCGTTGCTGGATGAAAATGCTGAGCATATCCTTGAGAGTGCAAATCGCAGAGAAAAGCGATACGAATGTCCTCTTGCAATTTTTGACCATTCGATTCAGCGCAACGATTCCGCCCTCTATTCGAGCCCATTGGATGTTATGGTGGAGCTACTTAGGACACCACGCACTCTCAAAACTGTCATTCGCGAGTTTGATAGGTACTGGCACAACCTTCGTGGAAAGCTCGACATTGATGACTTACTTGCACTTTGCATTCTCCACATCATCGCCCCAAGCGTGGAATCAGTCATTCTTAGAAACGCGCATTTACTTCGGGATTACACACCTACACAAAAGGTGCAAAGATCTATCGCATTTGAAATAGAAGAGCTTACATACAATCAGGAAAACTCTACCCGCCTTGACACGGTGCCACCAATCATCACAAAAGTGCGAAACGCATGCAAGTCAGCCAATTTCTCCGAATCAAAGTCCCGTGCGGTAGAGTTATTGGTCGCGTTCCTGTTTCCACTGCTAAACGATGCGGTTTCAGAATTCTACACACCGCTTCAAGGGGTGGCGCGCTTTGAACCCAACTCCTACTTGTTGCGCTACCAATCTCTGGATGGTGACTTTCAAGAGTATCGACTGACCGATCAGGAATTCGTAGCTCTCTTGAGAGGTCCGGCGAATTCGACGGAATTACAAAGACTTGCATCGGAACTGGTGAAGGCCCTAACCCAGATTCCGGCCATTGCTGCGGACGATCTGGACATTCTAAAGAGACCGGAAACCAGAATATTCGCGCGCGTCTCCCAGTTTCATTCGCTGGCAGATCGCAAGATCCTTCGATCATTGCGAGAGGAATTCTCAAGAAGCACTGGCGGAGCGAGCAATGTAGACCAACAGTTACTGACGCAACTATTGAGATTATTCGATGGCTGGATTGACGACGCGATCTTCATAAACCAATAACTCGACATCTTCGGACCCCACAGCAATACAAAAATTTTCGACCGAAACGAGCCTATTTATGCGTCCGTGCTTTCTGCCACATCGAACCCATTCACTGGGAGAAGCAGAGTGTCTCGTAGCTATTATTTACCCCACCACCTCCTTGACCACATCACCGTGCACATCCGTCAGGCGGAAATCGCGGCCTTGGTAGCGGTAGGTGAGGCGTTCGTGGTCGATGCCGAGCTGGTGGAGGATGGTGGCGTTGAGGTCGTGCACATGGACGCCACCGCTGACGATGTTGTAGCCGTAGTCGTCGGTCTCGCCGTGGGTGATGCCGGGTTTGACGCCGCCGCCGGCCATCCACATGGTGTAGCAGCGGCCGTGGTGATCGCGTCCGTAATTCTCGGGCCGCAGGGCGCCCTGGCAGTAGACGGTGCGGCCAAACTCGCCGCCCCAGATGACGAGGGTCTCGTCGAGCAGGCCGCGCTGCTTGAGGTCCGTCACGAGGGCCGCGCTGGCCTGGTCCACATCCTTGGACATGAGGCGAATATCGCTGGGCAGGTTGTCGTGCTGGTCCCACCCGCGGTGGTAAAGCTGGATGAAGCGGACATCCTGCTCGGCCATGCGGCGGGCGAGCAGACAATTGGCCGCGTAGGTGCCGGGCGTGCGGGCGTCCTCGCCGTAGAGTTCGAAGGTGGACTCAGGTTCGTCGTCGAGGTCCATGAGGCCGGGCACGCTGGCTTGCATGCGGTAGGCCATCTCGTACTGGGCGATGCGGGCGCGAATCTCGGGGTCGGCGTAGTCGGTGTGCTGAATCTCGTTGAGCTGCGCGAGGCCGTCGAGCATGCGGCGACGGCTGGCGTCGTCGACGCCCGGGGGGTTGTTCAGGTAGAGAACGGCATCCCTCCCAGAGCGGAAGTTGACGCCCTGGTGCTCCGAGGGAAGAAAGCCGGCGCCCCAGAGGCGCTGGAAAAGGGCCTGGGCATCGCGCCGTGAGCTGCCTTGCGAGATGAGGACGATGAAGCCGGGCAGGTCCTTGTTTTCGCTGCCGAGACCGTAGCTCATCCACGCGCCGAGGCTCGGGCGGCCGGGCTGCTGGTGGCCGGTCTGCAGGAAAGTGATGCCCGGGTCGTGGTTGATCGCCTCGGTGTTGACGGCCTTGAGGAAGCAGAGGTCATCCACCACCTTGGCGGTGTGTGGCATCAATTCGCTCACCCATGCGCCGCTCTCCCCATGGCGTTGAAAGGGGAACATGCCGGTGCCGACGACCGGGAAGCTGTCCTGCCCCGAGGTCATTCCCGTGATGCGCTGACCGCCGCGGACGGAGTCTGGCAACTCCGTGCCGTGCAGGTCGATCATACGGGGCTTGTAGTCGAACAACTCGTATTGCGATGGCCCGCCGGACTGGAAGAGGTAGATGACGCGCTTGGCCTTCGGCGCGAAATGCGGCAAGCCGAGCGAGCCATCCCCCAGGTTCAAGGGAACAGCGCCCGAGGCGGGCGATCCGATCAGCATGCTTCCCAAGGCCGCCGCACCAATGCCAACGCGTGCCTTGCCAAAAAACTGCCGCCGGGTGATGGCGAGTTCTGCTTCTTGAATGGGGTTCATCAAAAGCCTCCGTGTGGTCTATTCGTCAGGGCCGCTTTATGGCCGGATCGAAATCCGACAATGCCAAGTCGCTTGTCAGACGCTCAATGCCGCGCTCGGCAATCTCCCGAAACGATTCGAAATATCGCCGATGTGTCCTGCGCAACGCTTCCTCGCTTTCCGCCTCGAGCAAGACCACTTCGTGGTCAACGCCTTTGCGGAACAATTCCAACTCAATTTCAAGGCGCTCTTCCCATGCCAAATTCCGCTGGGAATCGTCATAGGTGCTCATGGATACGATACACCCTTCGGGGCGGTTGTATTCGATGAGGAATATCATGGTGTTTCACTTTCATCTCCGCAAGGCATTGTTCTCGTTCCCAAGCTCCAGCTTGGGAACGCACTTGTCTCCGCAGCTCTGCTGCGTCATTGACCAACTTCGGCCGCCGACTGTGCGAAGCGGAGCTTCGCGGGCAATTGGGTTCCCAAGCCGGAGCTTGGGAACCAGCGGAAACTGAAGCTTTGGAAGCTGCATATACGCACCCCTGATCATTCAGGAGACTCCTCACGCAGCTTTCGCTGCACTTCGTTCTTCAATGCTGTGCCGTAGCAGGTATGCCTTTCACCCCAGTCGCCGACTGCATAGGGTGTCTGAATCTCAAGATGAGGAAGACCGTGCGCGAGATTCACTTCGTTGATGCGCCTGCTCCCTTCCAGCTTAAATACTTCCCGAAACCTCCATGTTATCAGTCCATCTACCTTTGCCAGTGATGCGATTGCGGCATGATGGATCTCGTTGCCGAATCTCTCTCCCTGCATGCCTGCGGCAATATACGCGTCGCGCAACTCAATGCTGTCGTCCTGCGCCCTGACTCGTTCCTGAAAGCGGGCAGGAATTCCCGTAAGCAACGTCCGAATATTGTCAGGCATTCTGCTCAATTCGTCTTGCAGGAAGTCCGAGATCACGACGATTCCATTTCCTTGTGCAAGGTACTCAATCACCGCCCGGCTCGGCGCCTCAAACCCTTCATCAAAACATCCTCCAAACACCGATGTATCCAAGTACATGCGCACGCATCCGTCCTCATTCGCCTAGCTCTTCGTCACCACGGCGTCCATGTTGAGGATCATGCTGGCGACGAGGGTGAGGGCGGCGAGTTCGTGGGCATCCATGTCCTCCTCGACGGGACTGTCGCCTACGGAGAGCAATTCCGCTGCGGATTCGCCATTCTCGCGGTATTCCGAGAGCTGTTCATTAAACACCTGCTCCAGGATGGCCTGTTCCTGCTCGGATGGCCTGCGGGCCGTGGCCAATTCGAAGGCATGGGCGATGCGGTCGGCCGCCGTACCGCCGTTGACCTCGTGGATCGTGCGTGAAGCGAGGTGCCGGGCAGCCTCGACGAACTGCGGGTCATTCATCAGGGCGAGGGCCTGCAGCGGCGTATTCGTGCGCTCACGGCGGGCGGAGCAGGTCTCGCGGTTGGGCGCGTCGAAAAGGGTGAGACCAGCGGGGGGCGCCTGGCGCTTCCAGAAGGTGTACATGCTGCGCCGGTAGAGCTCGTCGCCCTGGCCCTGCTCGAATTCCTGTGCGGTGTAGCCCGCGCCGTAAGCGACTTCCTCCCAGATGCCCGGTGGTTGATAGGGATTCACGCTGGGTCCGCCGACTTCGGGTACCAATAGTCCGCCCACGGCCAAGGCGTTGTCGCGGATCTGCTCGGCATCAAGCCGGTAACGCGGCCCGCGGGCCAGCAGGCGGTTGTTGGGGTCGCGCTCGTGCATGCCCGGGGGAATGCGGGAGTCCTGGCGGTAGGTGGCCGAGGTAAGGATCAGCCGGTGGAGCTGCTTGAGGTCCCAGCCACTCTCGACGAACTCCACCGCGAGCCAATCCAGCAACTCGGGGTGCGTGGGCCATGCGCCCTGGGCGCCGAAGTCCTCGACGGTCGCTACGAGTCCGCGGCCGAAATAGCGGGACCACAGGCGATTGACCGTGACGCGCGGCGTGAGGGGATTGGACGCATCAACGAGCCACTCAGCGAAATCCAGCCGGTTTGCAGGCCTGTCCAGCTCCGGGAGCGGTGGAAGGGCCGCGGGCACCCCGGGCTCGACTTTCTCTGTCGGCTGGTCGTAGAGACCGCGATCGAGGATGAAAGTTTCGCGCGGATTCTCCATCTCGGCCATGACCATGGTGGTGGGAATCTCGGCTTCCAGCGCCTCGAGTTCCGCGGCAGCCTCGGTATGTTCCGCTAAGAGCGCCTCGTATCCGTCCCAATGCTGGCTGCGATAGTGATCGCGCAACAGGTCATGCTGAGCTTCCGAGCGTTCTTCGGACAAGGTTGCCAAGGCTACCTGAACCGGCAGTGGCACCCCGCCAATCTGCTCGTCGAGCATTTGAAAGTAGAAGGCGTATTCAGCGCCGTAATTGACGACTTTCATCAGCAATTCGTTTCGGCCCTCGCGCAGTTCCACCGCCACGCGATCCTGATCGGCCTCGGCCGTGCGCTTGGTGTGGTTGTCGTGCACGAGGTCGCCGTTGAGCCACACGCGGATGGCGTCGTTGCTGCCTAGCGAGAGCGTCGCCGTGCGGTCAGTGGGCGCATCGATCGTGCGGTAGAGGTAGGTCGCGGCGATGTCGCCCGTCAGGCCATGGACTTCCCCGTCGGCGTACCCGGGCCGCACACGGACCCATTTGAGCCGTCCATCCTCGTAGGTTTCGTCGAGGTCGACGCCTTCCTCGGGGCCGTAATTGGTCTCGAAGGCGGCTTCGCCGGTCTCGGCGATGTAGGGACCGTTGATGTGCCACTCGTCGCGGGTACTGCCGCGCATGGCGGAATCATCCGTGACGGCGATGCGGAAACGGCCGATGGAATGATCGCGATTGGGCGATTCGTGCTTGAGCACGATGGTCAACTCAGTACCGCCGGAAACGCCGAAGGGCCGCTCCGCGATGAATACGCCATGCGGATGACCGCCCGCGTCGTAGTGTTGGACACCCCAACCGGAGGCGGGATTGCCGTCAATGGCACTGGCCACATCGTAATTCGGCTGGGAGTAGTTCGCTTGTGCATTCGTGAAAGCGACCGTCAGGGGCTCACCGCCGCCTTTGGGCGTGGCGGTGAGTTCGATGCCCGTGAGCACGAAGTTGCCGTTGCTGCCGCGGCCGAAACCGCCTTCAAACATGGATGCATCCGGCATGGCCTCGATGCGCAATGCGGTAATGCCGCGCAGGTCCGTCGTTGCCTTAATCGTGTAGGCGTCATTGTCGGGATTGTCACCCGTGGCCAGTACGGAGGCGTCATCCTGCAGGGTGAGCGTGCTGCCGCCGCTGGATTCAAACGAGTCGGGGGTCAGGGTGACCCAGCGCTCGGCAACGGTCTTTGCCTCGGCGACTTCCCACGCAGCCTGCTCGGCGTCCAGTTCGGGATCCGGCTCTCGCATTGCCGTAAGCAAGCGCTCGATGTTCGCCTCCAACTCGCCCTTGCGTTCGACCTGATGCGGCAAGGGGGCCTGAATGAACGGCTTGGCGTTGCCGTCGCGCCCGTCGAGGCCAACCTCATCCACCGTATTGAAGAAGGCGAACACCTCAAAGTATTCGCGATGGCTGATGGGGTCGTACTTATGGTCATGGCATTGCGCACAGGCCATGGTGAGGCCGAGCCAGGTCGTCGCGGTGGCATCCACGCGATCGATGACATACTGCGTCTGGTATTCCTCGGGAATGGCGCCCCCCTCGAAATTGATCATGTGGTTGCGGTTGAATCCCGTGGCGATCAGCTGCTCCAGCGTCGGGTCCGGCAACAAATCCCCCGCCAGCTGCCACTTGGTGAACGAATCGAACGGTAGATTGTCGTTGTACGCCTCGATCACCCAGTCCCGCCAGCGCCACATGTAACGCTCGTTGTCGATGTGATAGCCGTTTGTGTCGGCGTAGCGCGCGAGGTCAAGCCAATGGCGCGCCTGATGCTCGCCATACGCGGGCCGCTCGAGATAGGAGTCCACCATCCGTTCATACGCATCCGGGCTGGTGTCTTCTTCAAATGCGCGGATCTCTTCCAAGGTCGGGGGCAATCCGGTCAAATCGAAGGCCACCCGGCGAATCAGCGTGCGGCGGTCAGCCTCGGTCGATGGTGACAGGCCCTCCTCGTCCAAATGCGCGGCGACGAACCGGTCAATTGGATTGCGTGCCCAATCTTCCTTTGCGATTTCCGGAAGCGCCGGGCGTTGCGGGGTCATGAAGGCCCAATGCGGCTCGTAGGGCGCACCGCCCTCGATCCAGCGCGTGAGGATGTCGATTTCCGCTTCGGTCAGCTCCTTGCCCGCCTCCATGGGCGGCATGCGATCGTGCGGATTCTCCGCGTGGATACGCGTGAGCATCTCACTGGCTGCGGCATCGCCGGGCACGAGGGCCACATTGCCCGAACGCAGCGGGCTGATGGCGTCCTCACGCACATCGAGCCGAAGCCCGGCCGGCCGGGTCGCCTCATCGGGACCGTGGCAGGCAAAGCAGTTGTTCGACAGAATCGGCCGCACATGCCGGTTGTAGCTGATGGGAGTTCCGTCGGCCATGGTGGGGGCATCAAACACCGGCGCCGGTTCGCCGTTGAGCAGATCGAGCGCGTGGCGATAGTTTTCGCTGCCCTCGCTGTCTCGCAGCACTTCCAATGCCCGTGCACGCGTGTCGGACTCAGCCGAATCATCGGCATACCCAAAACTCACGGCAAACAGGGCGCCCGTTCCAAAAATGACGGCGGCTAGCCGATGCAATCGCATGCAGGATTCTCCTCGTTAAAAGCTAGAAATGCCAGTATCCCAAAGCTGGCCGGTGGGTTCAATACAGCGTCGGGAGGGAGGTGAATCAGCAGCCGCCGTAGCCGATCTCGGCGGCAAGGCCGACCAACTCGCCCTCGGCCGCCATGGTGGAGAGGTAAAGCTGGAGCAGCGAGGCGCTTCCCTCGATGTTCGTCTGCGGATCGATGATCAGGTCCATCTTGCCATCGCCGTCGATGTCGCCCGCCCAGAACAACCAAGGCACTCGGTAGTAAGTCTCTGCCGCCTCGACCAGCACCTGGCGCTGTTGTTGGCCATCCTCCCAGCGCGAGAGCGTCAGGCTGTAATTCGCGTAGGAGTCTCGTTGCGTGCCCAACGGCGTGCCTTCCGCCAGAAGGACGCCAAGGAGCATGTCAGGCTGTCCAAGAGTCAACCCGCCGGGTGGCAAGCCCGAGGAACCGTCGAACAGCGTGACAATCGGGCCCGCCGTCAACGCGGGCAGCCCGGCAAAGAGGAATCGGGGCTGGGGACCCTCATTCGCTACCGTGACGACGCGGCCCATCGGTTCGTCACCCTCCATCTCGTACGGCTCGTACGGCACGACGGCAACGGAGGGCGTCACCGGCCGCAAGGCGTACCCATCATCGGTTTGAAAGAGCCCGAGCCATTCGGTGGCGTCCAAGTCCCGCACATCGTAATCGAAAATGACATGCGTCGCGGGGATCAACCTGCCGGGGGGAGCTGCGGAAGCAAGGATCGCCGGCGCGATGCTGAACACGAGGCCAAGGCCAACAAGACCGCATATGCTCATGCGTTTCAGGTAGGTGCAGTCCGATTTCATGGCGGGATTCCTCATTTGTAGGTCATTGTAGTGCATTCCATTCGCAAGCACGCACGAAAGTTGCGGAAAACCCCTGGTCTTGTTTGCGTCGTCGACAGTTGCGGCGTTGACAACGGGGGACAGGCAAACTACGATGGGCGTATACCCTTGGTCCTCGACACGGGCTTGAATGTGCGCGGCGTTCCATTCGGTGACAATCCTTTTGGGGGCCGCAAACCGGCTTTTTGCGCACGACGCTGCGCAGGGAAGGAGACGACATGAGTGGAATGGATCGGCGCGGATTCCTGAAGGGCGCCGCGGGCGTTGCCGCGGGGGCGGCTGTGTTCACCATCGCTGGCACGAAGACGAGCGGCAAGGTGTTCGGCGCCAACGAGCGCTTGAACATCGGCGTGGCGGGCTTGCGGGGCCGCGGGCGCAGCCACATCAGCGCCTACGCGGACATGCCGAATGTTGAAATCACCTGGATGGTCGACCCGGACACGCGTCTGCTCGAGGGCAGGAACTGCAACACGACGACGGACCTTCGGGAAGCCCTGGCCGATGCCGACTTGGACGCCATCTCGGTGGCCTCGCCGAATCACTGGCACTCGGCTTCGGTGATTCTCGCGGCGCAGGCGGGCAAGCACTGCTTCGTGGAGAAACCCGTCAGCCATGACATGTACGAGGGCCGCGTCGCGCTCGCGGCGGCGAAGAAGTATGGCGTCGTCGTGCAGCACGGCACCCAGCGCCGCTCGGACCCTCGCTACGCCGGCGTGATCAACGCCATTCGCTCGGGCAAGTATGGCCGCCTCGTGGTGTCGCACGGGTTTGCCTGCAAGCCGCGCGACGGGATCGGGTTCACCCGCCCCACCACGCCGCCGGAATGGCTGGATTGGGAGCAGTGGCGGGGGCACGCCGTGCTGGACCGGCACCATTGGGAAAAGTATGTGCACTACGACTGGCACTGGTTCTGGGAGACGGGCAACGGCGAGATGAACAACCAGGGCACGCACCAGCTGGATGTGGCGTTCTGGGCACTCGATGAGGACCAGACCCATCCGTCGCGGGTGATGTGCCTGGGCGGGCGCTTCGCCTGGGAGGACCATGGGGTGACGCCGAACTCGCAGTTCGCCGTGGCCGAGTACCCGAATGGGCAGTATGTTTTCTTCAATGTGCGCAATGCGAACCACGATGGTTACGAACACCAGGTGGAAAACCGCTTTTACTTCGAGGATGGCGGCAAGATCATCGGCGATACCTACATCGACAAGAACGGCGCGGAGCGGCGGGTGGAGCCGGAACCGCACAACCTTCACCCCGGCGGCAACTGGGGCAGCTTCATCAACGCGTGCCGCGCAAATGACCCCTCCCTGTCGAATGCCGGCATGGAAGTGGCGCATCTGTCGACCTTGCTGGGCCACACGATGAACAACTCGTACCGCATCGGGAAGCGCGAGCCCTTCAATGCGCAGGCCGGGCGCTTCGGCGACAACGACTGGGCGAACCAGGAGTTTCAGAAGTTCCACGAGATCATGCGCGATGGCGTCGGGGTTCCGGAGGACGGCGGGGAGTACATCGTCGGCCCGTGGCTCACGCTCGATCCGCAGACGGAGCGCTTCGTGGGCGAGCACGCGGAGGCGGCCAATCAGTTGGTGAAGAACCCGCGCATGCCGGGCTTTGAGATTCCCACGCCCGAGACGGTGTAGGCACGCTCCAAATCAATTTCAGATGGTCAATTCCAGACGGGTCGGGCATCCTGCAACGCAGGGCGCCCGGCCTTCTGTTTTGCGGCGGGCTCGCTACCCCATCATGTCGCGCATGATGCGGGACACCTTGCGAATCTGGGTCTTGTTCATCCGGGTCACGATACTCCGGATGGCGGGCGCCATGACGCGATGGGACGCGCGAATCCCGAGGGTCGCGGTGGTGTCGATCACCCCCCCCATCTTCAGCTTCGCGAGCGGATCAAGAAAGAAGAACTTCAAGCCCCCCTCGTTGAGATCCACAATCAGTTCGGCCAGCTGCTCGCGATGAACCAAGGGGTCGTCATCCGTATCAACGGCGTCGAGCAGCTTCACCATTCGATTGCGGAGCGCCTTCGAGTGGGTGTAGCGGATGCAGGGCTTCGCGGGAGTGGCCATGGGGGAGTGCCTCGATTGGGTGGGTGTCGGGCGACGGCGAGTTACGCCGTCAGACAGCCATCGGGTTGCATGAATGGGGTTTGAATCGGTTCGGGCTGCCAGATTTCCGAGGCCGTGAAATCCTGCTCGAGCAGATAACTGCTCACAAGGCGCCAGACGGTGGGCGAGAACATCATGGCCATGTGGCCGAGGTCGGGCAGGCAGACCTCTTCCTCGTGGCAGGCGAATACACGCGGGATGACAAGGTTGTCCGAACCGCCGATGACGGAGAGAAATCGCACATCCCCGCTGGCGGCCTGTGTGTCACGAAGGCGATGGAGCAGGGTTGAGCCGGGCCGCATCTCGCGGCCGACGCGCGTCGGGAGCCAATAGGCGTTGTAGGTGCCGAAGTGCGGCGTGCCGAGCGTGATGCAGCGGTCCACGCGCCGCGCCCCGCCCAGCTCCTGGATGTAGGAGCGCGCCACGAGACCACCGAGGCTGTGGCAGACCAAATCCACCTCGCCACCGCGTACATGCTCCTTGAGAAACTTGCGCAGGGCGATGGCCCCACGCTCAATGCCCTGGGTGGAAGGATACGCAAACGGGAGGACCTGGCCGATGCCACGACGGCGCAAATGCGCCGCCATGGGCATGAAAATGGACGGATTGCAGAGGAGACCGTGCACGAGGACGGTCGTGCGCTGCTTTTTTCGCCTCGGCGTGCGCTGAATTGAGCGGCGAAAACCAAACGGGAACAGGAGTGCCGTTGCCATGAAGGCGACCGCTTCGTGGGCCACCAGTCGCCACGCGGATTTGCTGGAAGGGGGATAGTCGGAGATCATGGGGTTCCTCGCGCGCGGTTGAGAGCGGCTGCATACGCCCCGGCTGTCGGCAACCGGAACCTAAGTGGAAGGATACGCCTGTCGCGTGTCGAATCCAAGAGCGCCGCCGACTCCAGCTAGCGAAGGATGCGGAAATCCGTGAACCGCATCCAGTGCTCTCCGGCCTCCGGTCCATGATAGGTCTGAAGGCTGATCTGGCTGTTCTTGCCTGTTGCCAGATTGCCCTCCTCCACGGTCTGGAAGGAATCCTCGGGCGATTCCCGGAATTGGGCGGTGAATCGCCCCTCCCCCACGATCAGGCGCAAGGTCACTGTACTCGAAGTCGTCGGGACGCGTCCCGGAATCATGAAGAGCTCGCCATCCACCAACTCGTGCACCAGCTTGAACACGGGCTCTCCGTCGTCGTACCAGACAAGCCCCGCCTGCTCGTACTGCTCCGTTGGCTCGGAGAGAAAGGTCACCGTTACCTCGAAAATGAGCGGGCCCGCCTCCAGTGACGGGGCGGGACGCAACAGCGCAGTGGTCACCGTTTCCGCCACGCCCGGCCGCGCGCGCAATTCCAGCCCGCCGTCGACCAGGCGCCAGTCCTCCGGCCGCTCCCGCAGCCAGTGCCAGCCTTCGGCCAGTTCCTCCTGAAAAAGCTCCTCAAACACGACCACCTCGCTGGAGGCGCATGCCGTGGCCAGAAGAATTCCCAATGTGGAGACCCACGCTCGCATTGTCATGTTTTTCTCACTCCATCGCCGCCGCCAACGCACGCCATCACCACCGGTTCCCGGGGGTCCGTTGACCATAAGCCACGCAACCGCAAAATGACAAGCTCACACAAACAAAAACCGGCAGCGGTTCAACTTGAAACCGCTGCCGGTGCTGTATTTTCGTGGTGGGCGATACTGGAATCGAACCAGTGACCTCCACGATGTCAACGTGGCGCTCTAACCAACTGAGCTAACCGCCCGTGCGCTCTTGTGAGCGGTGAAAGTGTACCAAGTGTGCGGGGCCGGGGTCAATCGGCGTGTGGGTATCCCACATGCATGACGCGACCGGTCTAGGCCGCGTCGTCCACCTCGGCTTCGACTTCCAGCTCGATTGCGACATCGTTGTTCACGATCAGGTCCTCGGCGAGGCCCTGGCCGACGCCCCAGGCGGTGCGGTCGATGGTGAACTCGGCGCTGACGGTCAAGAGGCCGTTGCTGAGCTGGATATCGGCGGGAAAGGTCACGCTCTTGTTCACGCCGCGAATCTCGAGATTGCCCGTGACTTTGTAGCCGCTCTCGGCGGACTCGATGGAAGTCGTGACGAATCGGGCGGTCGGGTGTGCCTCGGCGTTGAACCAATTGGCGTTCAGCAGGGTGCCGGTGAGCCGGGTGTCGTCGCTGGTGAGTTCCGCGATGGAAAAGGTGACATCGGCGCGGGCGGTGGTCAGATCGTCGCCGCGCACGGTGACGGTACCTTCGTAGCTGGGGAACTGACCGAAGTGGGTGCCCAGGGGCTTCCGGCCTGCCCAGCCAATGTAGGAGTTCTCCGTAACGGTGTACGCCACGGCGTCGGCGGCGGGCTCTTCACCCTCCACCGGGGCCGCGGGCGCGGACTCTTCGGTGACTTCTACGGCTTCGCCAATCGTGGCGGTTTCACTGGCTGGGCCGCGGCCGCAGCCGCTACAACCGGTGGCGGCCAAGAGCAAGGCGGCGAGCAGGACGAGGGGAATGGCGTAGCGCATCGATGGTCTCCTTGAAGAGCGCGTGGTGTGGAAGAGCGCGAAGTGTGCTGCGTGTCAACGCGATGCGGGATGCCGCATGGAGCGGCATCCCGCATACGCGGAGAGGGTCATGGGTATGGAGGGCAACTAGACGGTCGGGGCCTGCCAGTTGGGATCCTCGAAGAAGTCGTACCGGAACGGATCGGGCGTATCGAAGTCGAAGGTGTAGAGGGCCGGATCGATTTCGACCGGGGTGCCTCCGTTGCGCATGGACTCGAGTGCCGCGAAGCCGGAAACGGCCGCCATCAGCCCGACGATCTCGTTCGCCTTGGGCGGGGTGCCGTTGCGGATGTCCTTGGCAAATTCCGTGAACTGCATGCGGTCGACCACGGTGGCGTTCGTGAAGGCTTCGCCCTTGTCATCCACGACCTTGATCGGAAGCCCTTCCTTGTAGGCATCGTCACTGTAGTCGCGCGTCTTGCCGGCAAGGATGTCCTCGGCGGTGAGATCCGCAGCACCGCCAGCGGCGAGGTTCCAGTCCTCCTTGGCGGCCGGCTCGGCGTAGTAGGTGCAGCCGTGCTGCTCGGTGGTGTAGATGCCGCCGCGATCGCCGAGAATCTGCTCGCCGTAAGACGCATGCGCGTTGGCGCAGATGCTCGAGTAGGTGAAGCGCACGGTGTAGTCGCGGTTGATCTGCGCGCGGCGCTGGAGCGGGTTGCGCGGCACGATGTCGGCGAAGCCCGGGGCGCTGCGCGGCACATCGTACTCGTAGATCATGACGATGTTGTCGTCGGTCTCGCGGCCGTCTTTCCAATAGTCAATGCCGCCGAAGGCCGAGACGCGCGTGGGCATGGCGCCGAGGAACCAGCTCGCCACATCCAGCTGATGCGTGGCCAACTCGGTGATGAGTCCACCCTTGGAGCGCTCGGGGTAGAGGCGCCAGTTGACATGCCGCTCGAGGTCCGTCACGCCCAGCGCGCGTTCCTCGGCGGAGATTTCGTAGTTCTGGGGCACGGGACGGCGCCAGTCATTATTGCGGTGCCAGTGCGCCTGGATGTGGTTGATGCGCCCCGTCGTGCTCTGGCGCTCTTCGCTCCCCCGGGAGAGCCACACGGCCTTGTTGTACTCGGGGTTGTAGCGGCGCTGGTGGCCAATCTGGCAGATGAGGCCGGTGTCATTCACCTTCTTGACGATGTCGCGGCATTCGTCAATCTCGTAGCACATCGTCTTCTGCAGAAACAGGTGCTTGCCCGCCTCGAGCGCGGCCATCGAGGGCTCGTAGTGCTGGTCCAACGGGGTGCAGACGATGACCGCGTCGATATCTTCCTTGTCGAGCATCTCGCGGTAGTCAAGATACTTGCCCACTTCGCGCGTTTCGCCACCCGCAAGGGCCCATGCTGCATCGAGGTTCGGCTTGAAGATGTCGCACACGGCGGCAATCTCGATGTCTTCGTTCGGAAGCAGGCCAAATCGAATGTGGAAACCGGCCTGACCGCCCGTGCCGATCATGCCGACACGGATTTTCTCGTTCGCGGCGTAGGCGCGGGGGTTGAACTTCGTGGCGGCTGCCACGCCCGCGGCTGCGCCTGCCACCTTCATGAAGCCTCTGCGCGTCACATCACTTGTCATGTCGTATCCCTTTCTCGTGCCAGATTGATGCGCTCGGCAACGGGGTCGCCACCAGCGGTTTCTCTAACATACACCGCCGCCACATGGGGGTGCGCACGGCAGTAGGCCTCGATTCGATCCCGGCCCATCACAAGGAACGCCGTGCCCAGAGCGTCGGATTCCATCCCGCGTGGCGCGATGGCCGCCGTACTGAGTACGCCCGTAAGCGGCTGCCCCGTTTGAGGGTCGAGAATGTTGCAGATGGCCTTGCCATCGACTTCCAGCATGGGGCCATAACACCCGGATGCGGAAAAGGATTGGTCCACAAGGGGTATGGTCTCCAGTACTTCTTCTTCATTATACGGATTTCGAACGCGAACTGTCCAATAATCGCGGTCCGGCGGCGTGCCAATCGCCACGATGGAGCTAGTGCCGCCGCTGAGATACGCGCTCGTAACCCCATGTCCTCGAAGCACATCCGCGGCCACATCCAATGCGTAGCCCTTGCCGATGCCCCCAAAATCGATGCGCATGCCCTCCACCGCGAGGGATACCGTCCCGGCACTGGAATCAACGGTGACCTTTTGCATCCCGACGCGCTCGAGCACGGCGGCCACCTCGGTGGGGTCGGGCTCGTTGCCCTCTTTGGCGTAGAAGCCGTACAGCTCCATCAAGGGACCGACCGTCACATCAAACGCGCCGCCGGTGGAGGCGTGGTAGGATTGCGCCGCCTCAAGCAGAACGATGACATCCCGCGAGACGGGCACCGGGCCGAGGTGGCCCTCCCGGTTGACGCGCGAAATGTGGCTGGAGGGAATCCACGAGCTGATGCGCTGCTCGAGGTCGTCGATCGCGGCGAAAACCTCGTCCGCGATTTGGCGTTGCTCGTAGTTGGTCGACTCCGCGCGGGGGCCGTACAGCGTGATGGCGAACTCGGTCGCCATGGCGCGATGCGCAAAGGTGCCCATCGGCAGCGAAGCTGCATCGGACTCAAGCAGTTCCTCGATGGCGTCCCCCGCTTCCACCTCGACGGGGTCCTCGATGACCTCGACCTCCTCCGTCTCGGTGTTCAGGTGATTGATGAGGGTGTTGATGTTCGAGCGCAAGCCGAAGAAGGCCGCGCAGGACATCACAACGACGCTGGTGAGGAGCATCACGGTCCAGCCAATGCGCACGCCACCGGTCGGGGTGGCATCGCCCATGAAGGACGCCCGCAGCAGCAGCGTGAGAAAGCAGAGCGTCGCCACGGGGAGGAAGACGATGTTCAGGCTCGAGGCCGTGATGGCCGCCTGCCACGGGAAGCCGCCGTACATCACGCCGTACACGCCGATGGCGGGCATGAGCGAGAACCACCACTTGGCCTTGCCCTCGTGGGAGTAGCCGAACATCTCGCAACCGATAAAGCCGCAGGCGAGCATCTGCGTGATGATGCTGGTGAAGCCGATGGCCATCATGCCGAGGCCAATGAGCAACAAAGCCACCGCGTTGCCGGCATCCTCCCCGCCCAACACGCTGCCGAAGGTGGGACCGAGCACCGGCACCACCGCGCGCACATCGCGCAGGGCCTCGCCCACCGCGCCGGGCTCCGGGCCGACGGTATTGGCCACGGCCATGATCATGAAGCCGGTGGCGAGCATAAAGGGAATGACCATGCCAGAAAGCAGGTCAAAATAGGCCAGTTCCTTGTGTTCCTTGCCCCATTTCTTGTTGATGATGCTGTAGGGGTAGAGAAACACCATGTTGATGCCCAGCGCCGCGCCCATGCCCCCCACGATGGGCACCACGGCCGAGGCCGGCACATCGCCCGTCATCAGGCGCTGGATAAAGTCGATGCCGAACAGGCCGCGGAGGAATCTCGTGCCATCGATGCCTGTCACGATGGCCACCAACGCAAATGCGAAGACGATAGTCCACACCATGAATTGCGTGGTGCGCTCGAAGTATTTAACGCCGCGCGAGCCGCTGTGGTAGAGGCTCGTGACGCCGATCGCCGCGCCGAGGAGCACCGCGCCGACCAACACGCTGCCCCAAGTGCCGGTCAGGTCCACGCCAACGCCCTGTGCCAGCGAGGTGACCCCGTTGGCGGTCAGGGCGTATTGGGGAAAGTGCCAGATCAGCGTGGAGATGAGCGCGCTCATGCCCCACAGAATCGCCAGGGAGGGGTGCAGGCGGTTCCAGAAACTCGTGTAGGGTTTTTCGCCCGTGTGGCAGACCTGCTTGGCGATGGCGGCGAGCACGAAGTAGCCCAGAATCATCGCAATGGGCTGCACCCAAAGCAGCTCGTAGCCCATCAAGGCGCCGAAGGTGACGCAGGCCGCGATTGACCCACCGCCGAGCGTCATGGCGCTCTGCATGTAGCCGGGCCCCGTCAGCCGCAGGTAGCCCCAAAGGCGGCTCGACACCGGCTTGTCCGCCAGCGCGGTCAAGTACGCCCGTTCGTCATCCATCGCCGCCATGCAGTGCTCCCCCATGTTCGTCACTTGCGGTACGCCCGGCGCACACGCCCCGAAGTGTAGCAACGGGCCTCGCCTCCCGCAACCGCGGTGATTCCGGTGGACCCGTGTCCCGTGCTACACTTTGCCAAACCCGGTTGGAGTACCTACAAACCATGCCGCCATTGACGGTTCCTTCGCAGTTGAGCGCGGTCCAGTTGGCCGCCCTGATTGACCACACCATGCTGCGTGGCTATGCCACCCAGGTAGACATCGACGAGTTGTGCGACGAGGCCGTGCAGTACGGTTTCAAGGCCGTCTCGATCAACCCGGTGTGGACCTCGTACGCCGCCAAGCGCCTTTCCGGCAGTGCGGTGAAGGTCAACGCCACCGTCGGTTTCCCCCTTGGCGCAAACACCGCGCATGTGAAGGTCGAGGAGGCCCGCGAAGCGGTCAAGAATGGCGCGCGCGAGCTGGACATGGTCATCAACATCGGCGCGTTGAAATCCGGCTTCCCCCGCTATGTCGAGCGTGAGATCGCCGCTGTCGTGCGGGCCGTGGCGCCGGTACCCGTCAAGATCATCCTCGAGACGAGCTACCTCAGCGATGAGGAGAAGGTCGCGGTGTGTGAGATGGCCCTGCGTTGCGAGGCGGCCTTCGTGAAGACGGCCACGGGCTACGGCGCCGCCGGCGCCCAGCCGGAGGATGTCCGCCTGATGCGTCAGGTCGTCGGTGAGCACATGGGCGTCAAGGCGGCGGGTGGCATCCGCACTTACCGCGATGCCATCACCCTGCTTGAGGCCGGCGCCAACCGCCTGGGCACCAGCGCCAGCATCGAAATCATCGGCGATGTGAACGGGGACAGCTAGCGCTTAGCCCCGCTCGCCCATCATTTTCACGAAGGTGTGGAAGTAGGCTGGGTCGAGATCGGCCATCATCTTGTCCCGCATCATGGTGAGGGCGGGAAATGTCTCCATCGCGTCCTTGTACGACCGCTTTGTGGTGAGGGCGTCGAAGATGTCGCAGATGGTGGCCACGCGCACCCACGGGCCGATCTGGTCGCCCTTCAGGTTGTCCGGATAACCGCCGCCGCCGAGTTTTTCATGGTGGTGCCGCACCACTTTCAAGCCGCGCTCGCAGAGAAATCCCTCTTCCACCAAGATGTCGAAGCCATGGGCCGGGTGCATCTTCATGCGCCGCCATTGCTCGTCATCGAGCGGGCCGCGCCAGTTGACGACATCTTCACCGACCATGCTCTTGCCGATGTCGTGCAGGAGCACAGCTTGGCCAAAGGCCCGCAGCTCGTCTTGGTCGTCGATGCAGGTGCGTTGGGCGAGCGCCACGCTGAACATGAACACATTCATGCTGTGCGTATAGGTGTAGTAATCGAATGAGGCGACCTTGAGCAAATGCTCGAAGGCCGCGCCCTTGTTCGCGATGAAGTCGGCGGCCTCGTTCGCGACCGTGATGCTCTTCTCGAGCAATCCCTTGGCCCGGGGCTCGCTCATGACGCTGTGCATCAGGTTCGTCGCGCACTGGTACAGGAGCGTGGAACGCTGCTCGAGGGGGAGCGCCTCGGTGTTCAAAACTTCCCGCAGGTTGTCCGCCACATATGCGAGGTAGCGTGATTCATCCGCCGCGCTGACGAATACGCCGTGGACATGGTTCTCCTTCAGTTTTCCCAGTTCATCGGCGTTGATGGGAATGTGCTTTTCGCGAAAGAGGATGGCCTCGGCGCCGGGTTGAAAGCGGACATACAAATCGAAGTCGGCGACTGTTGCAACTTGCAGAATTTCCGGGGGAATTGGTACAAGTTTCACCCCCCCCTGCGTCTCCAGTGATGATTCTGGCATGGTACCCGCCCCATGTTACCCGCCCACAGTCTTCGTGCTCTCCTGCCCCATGCACACTAGATACTTCAAGACTACTGACCCTACAGCTGGCGTTCAAGTTTCCGTCACCCCATCACGAGACTTACCAGCTCGTTGGCGATCGTCTCCGCGGCCCCGGGCAATGCAACGGACTGTGCGGCCGCGCTCATTGCACGAAGTTGGACCGGATCCCGCAGGAGGTTTTCCACGAGGGCGCCCAGGGAGTCGGCATTGCAGTCGGCATCCAGCAGCAGGATGGCGGCGCCCGCTTCCTCGAAGGACCGGGCGTTCTGCTCCTGGTGGTTGTCGGTCGCGTGGGGATAGGGCACGAGGATGGACGGCTTGCCCATCACGGCGATCTCGGCGGTGGAGGAGGCGCCGGCCCGGCTCACGATGAGGTCCGCCGCCGCGCAGGCCCCGGCCATATCCTCGAGAAAACCGAAGGAACGGACCGTGAGCGGCGATGCGTGGGCGGCGTCGTGGGCCATCTTGGCGCCGTCCTTGCCCGCGAGCCAGATCACCTGCAGTTCCTCTGGATCAAACCTGTTCAGCATCCCTGCCAGGGCGTCGTTGAGCGTGCGTGCTCCCTGGCTGCCGCCGCAGACGAGCAATACGGGCACGCGGCGATTCAGGTCGAGGGCATCCCGAGCCCCTTCCTTCGTCGGTGGGCTGATGAAGTCCTGCCGGACCGGGTTGCCGACGATCTCGGCCTTTTCTCGCGGAAAATCGCCCTGGGTATCGTGAAAACTCAGGAAAACTTTGCTCGCTTTCTGCGAGGCCAGGCGATTCGCCATGCCCATGCGGCGGTTCTGCTCATGCAGGGCCGTGGGGATGCCCGCGTGCTGGGCCGCGAGCATGAGCGGTACGGATACATATCCGCCGACGCCGAACACCACCTGCGGCTTGAAACGCCGAAGATAGCTGCGTGCCTTCACATAGGCCCAGGCCATCCGAAGGGCCACCCACGCCTGGCGCGGTCCGCGCTTGCGGGGCCAGCCGGAAACGGGCAAGGAACGGAACGGAATCGCGTGCGCCTTGGACACGCGCTCCTCCATGCCACCTGCCCGCCCGACCCATTGCACCGTCAGGCGTGGATCGCGCCGCTGCAATTCCTGAAACACGGCGACCGCAGGCGAGGTGTGCCCGCCCGTGCCGCCGCCGGTAATCATTACGCGCATGTCGAATTCCGAGGGTTGGTGTTTATGCTGCCGCGCGTTTGCTGCGCCCGAGCAATCGCTCGCGCTCGGGGGCGTCGCCTTGCAGCGCGATATTGACGAGGATGCCCATCAGGGCCATGTGGACCAACAGGCCCGAGCCGCCCGCACTGATAAAGGGCAGCGACAGGCCCTTTGTGGGCACCAGGCCGGTGCTGACCATCATGTTCAAGAGCGCCTGGACCGTCACCAGCGTACCAATGCCCATGGCGAGCATCGAGCCGAAGAAATCAGGCGCGCGTTGCGCCACGCGGAAGGCCATCAGCATGACCAGGGCGAACACACAGACCAAGGCCACCGAGCCGATGAAGCCCAGCTCCTCCGCCCAGACCGCGAAGATGAAGTCCGTGTGGGCAGCCGGAAGGTGCAGGAGTTTTTGTTCGCCCGCCCCGGCCCCTTGGCCAAACAGACCGCCACGGGCAAAGGCGGTCATCGATTGAATCAATTGCAGCCCCTCGTCCGAGGGCGATGCCCAGGGGTCCCGATAGGCGTACAGGCGGGTAATACGGTGCGGCTCGATGACGACCAGCGCGATGAACCCGCACACGGCCACCACACCGCACACGATCATGTGACCAATGCGCGCACCGGCGGCGATTAACATCACCCCCATCACGGCGACCATGACCACGGGCGTACCGATGTCCTTCTGCATTGCGACGAGGCCCGCAAAGAGGCCGACGAGGATCATGGGGGGCAGGAAGCCGAACCAGAATTTGCGGAGGTGATCTTTACGCTTGTAAAGAAGTGCGGCAAGGAGTACCACGAGGGACGCCTTGGCGATTTCACTGGGCTGAAAGCGCAGGGCGCCGACCCCGAGCCAGCGCGTGGCGCCACCGGCCTCTGCGCCGAATTCACTGAACACCACGGCCAACTGCAGCACGATGGCCCCAACGAAAATGAGAAAAAGCACCCCTTTGTCGGCGAGCCGGTGATAGTCGAACCGGGTCATCAGGAGCAACAGAAAAAAACCGACCACGGCAAACTTCATCTGCCGGTCCGCGAAGTGGAGCGGGTCCATGCCGAAGGTACGCACGGCCGGAACGGGACTCGCGCTGAAGACCATCAGCACGCCGGCAAGGGCCAGCACGAGCGTCAGGTTGAACAGGATGACGGCTTCGCGTTGCACGCGGCTTCTCCCAGTGCTTGGCGGCGCACGCTTGCCTTGAAGGCCCGGCCCCGCTCCTCGAAATTGGTGAACATGTCAAAACTCGCGCAGGCCGGTGAAAACAGCACCACCTGACCCGCGCGTGCGGCATTCAATGATTGCGAAACGGCGTCGTCGAGCGTCTCGGCCGCCGTGACTTGGGTGTCTGCCCGAAATGCATCGGCCAACGCGGGGCCGTCTTCGCCGAATACGACGAGATGCGCGACCCGCTCGGCCACGAGCGGCGACAGGACACGGTAGTCCGCCCCTTTGCCCCTGCCTCCGGCAATCAAGACGACCTTCTCCTCAAAACTCTCCAGCGCGACGCGAAGGCTGTCAATATTGGTCGATTTCGAGTCGTTGTAGATCGCCACGCCACTATTCTCGCAGACAAACTCGATGCGGTGCTCGACGCCCGGAAAGTTCCGCAATGCCTCGAGACCGCGGTCCCAATCGAAGCCTCCTGCGCGGAACATCGTGAGCGCGGCGAGCGCATTGGCAATGTTGTGGCGGCCCGGCAGACGCACATCCCCCGCCGAGGCGATAATCTCGCCCCCCTCGCGAATATCCTTCCCGTCGAGATAGAGCCCATCCGGCACGGGCTGCTCTAGACTGAAGGCCCGCATGCGTGCCCTCAGGCCTGCGCGCATTCCATAGACGGCCTCGTCGTCCCGGTTGAGCACGGCGGTATCCTGCGCGGAGCAATTGGAAAACAAACGCACCTTCGCGGCGGCGTAGGCCTCCATCGACCCGTGGCGTGAGAGATGATCGGGCGAGAGATTCAGCACGGCCCCAATGTGCGGCCGAAACCACGCGATTCGCTCGAGGGCATAACTGCTTACCTCGAGCACCATCCAATCCGGTTGCGTATCGGCCATGACGGCAGCGGAAAACGGCACGGCGTTGTTGCCCGCGAGCCCGGCCGTATGGCCGCAAGCCTCGATCATGACTCGCAACAACTCCGTGGTGGTTGTCTTGCCGTTGGTGCCCGTCACCGCGAGCACCGGCGCCGTGCAATAGGAGGCGGCGATATCCAGCTCACAGGCCACCGTGGCGCCCGCCTCGGCCGCACGCAGGATGGGCGCGATCGATGGCGACACCCCCGGGCTTGGCACGACGATGTCGCAGCGCTCGAAGGTGGCATCGGAATGACCACCGACTTCGTAGGGCACGCCCAGGGCGTCGAGCGCTTCGCGGTACGGCGCCAGCGCGGCGGTGTCGGCAAAGTCAGACACGAAGGGCTCGCCGCCATGGCGCTGCACGAGGGCGGCCAAGGCGACCGCGGTGCGGCCCATGCCTACGATTACGACGCGCTTCTTGTCGATTTCAATCATGGTGCTACCGCAATTTCAGGGTTGCCAGGCTCATCAGGGCGAAGACGAGGGCGAGAATCCAGAAGCGTGTGACGACTTTCGTCTCGGACCAGCCCATCAGTTCGAAATGGTGGTGTATCGGGGCCATCCGGAAGATCCGCTTGCCGCGCAACTTGTACGAGCCGACCTGGAGAATGACGCTGGCGGCCTCGAGTACGAACAAGCCGCCGACGAGCAGCAGCACGAGTTCCTGCTTGGTCATGCAGGCCATGGTGCCCATCGTGCCGCCGAGCGCAAGCGAGCCGGTATCGCCCATGAAAACTTCCGCGGGGTGCGAGTTGAACCAGAGGAATCCGAGCCCAGCCCCGAGCAGGGCCCCGCCGAATACGGTCAACTCGCTCGCCTCCGGCACATGCACGATGAAAAGATAGGACGACCAGTCCGCCCGGCTGACGACATAAGCGATCGCGGTGTAGGCGAGAATCGAGATGATGCTTGCACCGATGGCAAGGCCGTCGAGACCGTCGGTGAGGTTCACGCCATTGGATGAACCCACGATGATGACCATCACGAAAAGAACATAGAGAATTCCGAGTGGAATGACGATCTCGCGCAGGAAAGGTATCTCCACCGCCGCGTGTCGGGGAGCGTCGGTGACGGGGAAGTAGAATAGATATAGTCCCAGCATCAGGCCCACCACGATCTGGCCGCCGAATTTGCCCTTGGCGCTCAGGCCGGTGTTGTGTTTCTTGCGCAAGGCCAGCCAATCGTCGACAAATCCAATTGCCGCGAGCGCAACAAACACGAGCATGGCGGCCACCAGCAGCCGGTTCGACAGGCGCGCCCACAGGAGCACGGAAATCACCGTGACGAGCAGAATCAGCGCGCCGCCCATCGTGGGGGTACCGGCCTTGCCCTGGTGGAGGGCGTGGAGGTTTTCGACATGGTCCCGCTTGATGATCTGGCCAATCTTGAGAGCACGCAGACTCCGAATGATGAAGGGCCCGAGAATCAGGGAAAGCAGAAAGGCCGTCACCGCCGCGCCGCCCGTGCGCACGGTGTGGTAAGTCAGCACATTGAGTGAACTGACCTCGGAAACGAAATGCACTGCCAGATAGTGAAGCATACCCCCGCCTTAACCGTAGTGCGCCTTGAGCGCATCCATCACTTTTTCCATCGTCACGCCGCGCGAGCCCTTCACCAGCAGCGTATCTCCCGGCTCGGCAATCGCGGCGATGCGCTCGGCAATGGCCGCGTGCGAATCCAGCGCCTCGGCCGGATCGATCCCCGCGCCCTGGGCGCCCTCGGCAAGGTACGCCGCGTGCGGACCGTAGCAATAGCAGTGTGTCACGCCGAACGCCGCTGCCGCTGCGCCGGTCTTCCGGTGCAACTCGGGCGCGTGCTCGCCGAGTTCCTTCATCTCCCCCAGCGCCGCGATGCGCTTGCCGCCATGGCCGTTCGTCAGGTCCGCAAGGGTCTGAAAGGCGGCGCGCATGCTGCCAGGGTTCGCGTTGTAGCTATCGTCGATCACCCGTAGCGGCCCGATCATCGACACCTTCACGCGCGTGAGGCCCTCGCAGGCAGCCCGCAGGGGTTCTTCGACATCGTCAACCCCATGATCGAGCGCCACGGCAACGGCCAGCAGGATGTTGTGCGACCACGCCCGCGTATGGACGGGCAACCGGATACCGCCGATGGGGCTGATCGTCAGGGCCAGCTCACCGCGTTCGTCAAAGCCACATTGCTCGAGAACCACATCGCCGCTGGTCCCGAAAGTAACGACGCGCCCCCCGTATGCCTCGCCAATCGCCTTGCAATGGGGGTCGTCCTGGTTGGCGTAGAAGGTGCCGTCGCTCGGGAGGCCCCGCATGATTTCCCCCTTTGCCCGGGCGACATCGGCGAGCGTTCCGCCGAATCCTTCCAAGTGCGCCTCGCCGACCATCGTAATCGCCGATTCCGTGGGTCGCGCAATCTCGCACAGGCGTGCAATCTCGCCTTGGTGGTTCGCGCCCATCTCCATCACGGCCATCTCGGTGGTGTCGTCAATGCGAAAGAGCGAGTGCGGAAGCCCGATCTCATTGTTAAGGTTGCCGTGTGTCTTCATCACGCGAAATCGCGCTCCGAGCGCGCCGGCCACGAGGTCTTTCGTCGTCGTTTTGCCGCAGGAGCCGGTGAGGGCGAATACCGGGATGTCGAATTGCGCGCGATGCCATGCCGCGAGGGACTGCAACGCGGCGAGTCCATCCTCCACGACCAAGGTTCGGGCCGGATCGGCGCCGGGCGCCGCGGCAATCGCGGCAACGGCTCCCTTGGCAAGGGCGTCCTGCACGAAGGCGTTGCCATCGAACGACTCCCCCTTGAGGGCGACGAACAGGTCACCCGGACTCAGGGTGCGCGTGTCGGTCGAGATGCCGGTGATGGTTGCATCCACCGTGGGGGTCGAAACGCCCAAAGCCTCGGCGATGGTCCGCAGTGGGTAGCTCCACGGCATAGCGCGTGCAATTCCTTTTCCGTATCAGGCCAGGCCGCGTGCCTTGAGCGCATCCAGCGCCACCTCGCGGTCATCGAAATGTATGCGTTCGGTGCCGAGAATCTGGTAATCCTCGTGCCCCTTGCCGGCAATCAGCACCACATCGCCCGAGCGTGCCAAGGCGATGGCCTGGTGGATGGCCTCCTGCCGATCCACAATGGCGAGGTAGTCATCCCCCTTGCGCTTGCCCGACTTCTGCATGCCCGCTTCCACATCCAGGATGATCCGCGCGGGGTCCTCCGTGCGCGGGTTGTCCGAGGTCACGATGGCGAAGTCGGCCAATTCGGCCGCGGCGAGCCCCATCTTCGGGCGTTTGCCGCGATCGCGATCACCGCCACAGCCAAACACACACAGCAAGCGGCCCTGCGTGATCGCGCGCGCGGCGTGCAGCACATTGCGAAGGCCATCCTCGGTATGGGCGTAATCCACCACGACCGCGAAAGGTTGCGCGCCTTCGATCTGCTCGAACCGGCCGGGCACCAATGCCAAGGTGCTCACACCCTCGACGATATCCGCCAAGGAGATGCCCAAGGCCCCCGTAACCGTAACGGCGCAAAGGACATTGGAGACATTGTGCTGGCCCAGCAGGCGCGTGCGGACGGTTTCGGCGCCCCAGGGCGTTCGAATCTCGATCACCGACTCGCGGGAACCCGCCTTCACGGAGGCCGCGTGGCAATCGCCTCCGGCACCGTAAGTGTAGCACTTTCCCGGGATGGCTTGAAGAAAGGCCTCGGCGGCGGGATCCTCGATGTTCACGATGCCGATGCCCGCATCCGCCGTCAGGGAGCGAAAGAGCAGCAGCTTGGCCTCGAGGTAATCCTCCATCGTCGGGTGATAGTCGAGGTGATCCTGCGTGAGATTGGTGAAGGCTGCCGCATCGTACGCAATCCCGGCCGTGCGGCCTTGCGCAAGGGCGTGCGAGCTGGTCTCCATCACGACATGCGTGCAGCCCGCCGCGTGGGCCTCGGCAAATAATGCCGCCAGGTCCTCCCCGAAGGGCGTCGTCAATCGCGCCTCGTGCCGGGTGCCCTCCCATTCGTAGCCGAGCGTGCCGAAAACGGCCGTGGGGTGGCCCGCCTGCTCGAGGATCGCGCGTACCAGCAGCGCCGTGCTGGTCTTGCCGTTTGTTCCCGTCACGCCGATGACCGTCATGCGGTGCGTGGGGTCGCCCGCGAGGGCATGCGCGAGAATACCGAGTGCATGCCGCGCGCTGGGTACATGCCAGTACGGCACCCCCTCGAGGGTTGTGATGCCCTCATGCTCGCCGATAATCAGGGAGGCGCCCGCCTTTGCGGCCTGGGCCGCGAAGTCATGGCCGTCGGCATGCTCGCCCGGGGCGGCAACAAAGGCAAAGCCGGGTTGCACCTTGCGGGAGTCCTCGGTGATGCCCACAAGGTCGAAGGCATCCGCCGGCGCAGGAAGACCGAGTCGAGCCGCGGCGTCAGGAGCTTTCATGGGCGGCCTCGTCCGGCGCCGGCAAGTCGGGCACGACGCCCTTAGGCGCGAAGCGCAAGCGGCAGAGGGACACGGCGCGCAGCGGCGTCCCGGGCGCCGGGTCCTGCCCGACGACCCATCCGGCCCCTTGAAAATCCCATCGAACGCCCAACTCGGCCAGCTTTACGGCGGCATCGTGCTTGGTCATCCCCTCGAAATTCGGTAAGGGCGGAGACGGTGGCCCGTCGAAGGGGTCATCATCCGAGTACACATCATCCATTGGGGGAAGAATCGGCTCGAGGGAAAGGTCCGCGAGGAAGAAATCGCCCTCGACGAGCGAACCGGCTACCCGGTCGGGGTTGTCGATGTGCGGATCCGCGGCGACATTCATGGCAATGAGGGAATCCCGCACCACTTCACGGAAGACCGGTCCGCAGACATAGCCACCGTAGGCGCTGCGGATGCCGGGCTCATGCACGACGATGACGCCCACGATGCGCGGGTCCTTCACCGGTGCAAAGCCTGCGAACACGACGGTGTACTTGCCCGGGGCGTACCCGCCTCCTTCGGCGGCCGGACGCGCCACCTGGGCGGTTCCGGTCTTGCCGGCCACGCGGAATTCATCGATTCGCGCGCGGCGGCCGGTGCCTTCGCGCACCACGAGGTGACAGAGTTCGCCGAGGGTCTTGGCTGTTTCCGGCGACATGATAAGGCGCGGAGGGGTCTGCTCGCGGGGACGAACGACCGTTCCGTCGCGCTCGACGATGCGCTCGACGAGGTAGGGCTCGACGAGATAGCCTCCGTTGGCGATGGCGCTGAATGCACGCGCCAGTTGCGGCATGGTGACGCTGACTTCCTGGCCCATCGGGAGCGAGCCCATCGAATAGCCGGACCAACGACTGCGCGGCATGTAGATGCCGGCACTTTCACCGGGGAACTCGCGGCTGGTGCGTTGACCAAACCCGAAGCGCCGAATCCAGTCGTCGAGCCGCTCGGGTCCGAGCATGTCCGCGATCTTGATGAAGGCAATGTTGCTGGAATCCTGAAAGGCTTGGGAAAACGGCACGACGCCCATCTTGTGATAGTCGCGAACCTGGCGGCGCCCGATGCGCATCAAGCCGTTCTCGCAGTCGATCATCGTGTCCCAATTGACGAGACCGTTCTCGAGGCCTGCCGCCGCCGTGACAATCTTGAATACCGAACCCGGCTCAAACACATCGGAAATGGCGGGGTTCTTGAGGAAATCCATCGGATAGTCATCAAACCGATTGGGATCAAACGCCGGGCGGCTGGCCATCGCCAGAATCGCGCCCGTGTGCGGGTCCATCAGGAGGCCCATCGAGGCGCGCGCGTTGGCATCAATGAGGACCTGGTCCAGCGCGTTCTCCAAGCGGTACTGCATGGCGGCGTCAATGGACAGGTGCACATGGGCACCGCCCTCGGGCTCGCGGTATTCCTCCGTGAGCGACGAGATGAGAGTTCGGCCACCATCACGCCGCGCGCGGCGCTGGCCCGGTGTACTGGCGAGGAAATGGTCGTAGGCCAGCTCGATGCCGCCGCTGCCCACCCGTTCGCGATTGACAAAGCCCAGCACATGTGCCGCGAGGTCGTCCTGGGGATAGGCGCGCACGGGCTCGAGCTTGAAGAAGAGGCCGCGGGTCTCCCACTCCTCGAGGTTGCCCGCAAAGTGCGAAGTCACCTCCTCTGAGGCGTAGCGCAACAGGGCCACCTCATGCATCAGCGTGCCGCGCTGGCTCAGGCGCGTCAGGCGCGACTCGAGCACCTCGGCATCCACGCTCAGCACGGGGGCCAGCTCACGCGCAAGGGTGGCGGCATCGTCGACGACTTGCGGGCGGGCATAGATCGAGGTTGCCATGGAGTCGTTCGCGAGAAGGCGCCGGTTGCGGTCGTAGATGTTGCCGCGGGGCACTTCAATGGGCACGACGCCGAAGTGGCGCTCGTCCTCGCGAACGAGGTTCTCCGAGGGGGCCAATTGAAGCTGGTACAGGCGAAGAACCACCGCCACAAACACGGCGATGAACAGCAGGGAGACGAAACGGATGCGAATGCGCTGCCAGCCGTCCGCGGGGGCGCCGTATGAAAGTTTGCGCGGGCGGCGCACCCGGGAAACCCCGGTAGGCGTCGATTCGGGGCTCATGATGATGGACTCCTAGTCGACTTGCGTGGTCCCGATCAGCAATTCGTCCGAGATAATCTCCAACTGCGCCAATTCCAAGCCGCGCTCCGCCCGGCGCGGCGCGACGCCATTGCGCGGGATGTTCACAACGCGCACCTGCGTGGGTGTCGGCAACACGAGGCCGAGATCGGGCACTTGGGATTGCATCCGATCAAGGTTCTCGAGGCGGGCAATGTCATCCGTCAGCTCGTCGATACGCGAACTCACCTGCCGCAAATCGCGGCGAATGGCGCCGGTCTCGTAGTCATTCTGAATTCGGGTGTGGTGCAGCCAGGTTTCCGTGGCCAGCACGGCGAAGGGCACCGCGAGAAAGGGCGTGTACCGAAGCCAGCCACGCAACCGTGCGCGTTTCCGGGTCACTCCTGCATGTGCCATGGTTCTGCTCCTTCAAGCACCGCGATCCGCGGTGTCGTTTATCGTCACTCCTGCGGCGCCAAAGCCTCCGTGCGTTCGGCCGCCCGCATGCGCGCGCTCTTCGAGCGCGGGTTTGTGCGTAGCTCCCCGGGTGAAGGCGCCACCGGGCTGGGTGTCAATACCTTCAACAAGGGCGGGTGCGTCTGCTTGACGCGCCCATCCGGGTGCAACTCCCGCCGTACCCGCGCCAATTCGCGCAGGGCCAGCTTCGCCACCCGGTCTTCACCGGAATGAAAGGCGATCACCACCAACCGTCCGCCCGGCCGCAGCAACGGCGCCGCGCTTGCCAATGCATCCGCAAGGCCGCGCAACTCGTCGTTCACCGCGATGCGCACCGCCTGGAACACGGCCCGCGTCTCTTCAGCCCGCTTGCCACCCAGGTCCAACGCCTCGCTCACGGCCGATGCTAAGTCTCCCGTGGTGACCAGCGTACCGGCGTCCGCACGCTCGCGAATCACGCGCGCAATGCGTCCGGCCGGCCGAATGTCGCCATAGGCGCGCAGCATCGCCGCGATGTCGTCCTGCGTCATGGCCTCAAGCATCTCGAGGGCGGACAGCCCCTGCGTGGGGTCCATCCGCATATCGAGCGGACCGTCGGCCTGAAAGCTGAATCCCCGCGAGGCCGTGTCGAGTTGCATACTCGAGACACCGGCATCAATGAGGACCCCATCCAGCAGGCCCAATCCACTCTCAGCCACCGCCTTCGCGACCTCCCGGTAGTCCGCATGGACCACCGTAGCCGTCGGAAACGGCGCAAGCCGCTCGGCCGCCAAGGCCACCGCATTCGGGTCTCGGTCCAGCGCGAGCAATCGCCCTTGATTCAACTGTCTGGCTATCGCCTCGGAATGCCCGCCAGCGCCTGCCGTGCAATCGACATAGGCGCCGTCCGGGCGGATATTCAAATAGTCCAGTGTCTCCGCCAGCATGACGGGTACATGCGGCGGCTCCACGGGCTGCGTCATGCGGCCTGCCGGTACACCTCGATCGCCTGCGGCTCGGTCTCGAAGCACTCGAACAGGCCGTGTGCGCCCCCCAAGCGGAACATCCGATCCATGTACATGTTCATGCCGACGATCTTGATATCGCCCCGCTCCTTGCGCACCTGGCGAAGGCGATCCAGGATCACCCCAAGGCCCAGGTAGCTCATGAAGCGCACTTCGCTCAGGTTCAGCACCAAGTTCACCCGGCGCTCCGTCACGCAGTCGTACATGGTGTTGCGCAGTACGAATACCGCCTCTTCGTTCAGGTCGCCCTTCAGGCGTAAAATGGTCGTGTTGCCCTGGTCGCATTGTTCGATATGCATCGCTCGCTCCTCCGCGGTCGCACCCATGCCGGCCTCTCTATGCACCCGGCGCCGCACCCGGCGCCGCCACCGCAGCCGTGTCTCCTTCCGGCTCAAACAGAGCCACGGCCATCTCGCGGTAATTACTCTCCATCCGCTCCTGGAAGGTGTCCCACGATTCCTTGCTCCAAAGCTCCAGGTGATCGTCGACCCCCAACAGGACGGCTTCCTTGTCCAGATTCGCGTATTTCCGGAGGTGCGGAGGGACGGTCATCCGCCCCTGCCCATCCGGCTTGACCTCCGCCACGCTTCCAAACAGCATCCGGCGGAAATCCAGCGCGCGCGTGTGCATCGAGCCATGCTGGGCCATCTGCGCACGCAGCTTGTTCCATTCTTCCTGGTTGTAAATGGACACGCAGCGGTCAAAACCGCGCGTCATGTACCAGACATAGTGGCCGTGGGCCTCCATGGTCACACGGAATGCACGGGGCACGGTTATCCGGCCCTTTTCGTCGAGCGTTGAGCTGTACTCGCCGAGGTACATTGTGTTTGACCCCTTTCGATCCACTATCTACCACCGAGCCCCACCGTACCACCACTTAACACCACCGTCAATACTGAACATTCGTCCATATACTCCCTACCGCATTGCGGCATAGAGACTTACGCTTGCACAGCGCGCTCGGCACTGCACAAACAACACTTGACATACGCAATATCTGGTTCAGTTTTGGCCACAAAAGCAAATTTGAACACAATATGTGGCAGGCCCTTGAAGTGAAAAAATCGACACCCGCATCACAAACTGGTAAGGATTCCGTCCGCGAACTCCCCATGAGGTCACCCTCAATTTCCTGCACTGCCGCGCAACTTTTGTGAAAAAGTGGGTGACACAGTGGGAAATTGTGGGGATTGGGTGGGGGGATCCGCGAGGGATTCGGCTGTGGCATAATCGGCTGCTCGACTCGACACGCACACAAGGAGCTGGATTTGCGAAGGGGGCTGGATTTGGAGCGCTGCAAGACGCATGAGATGGTTGGCTGGGGCCGCTTGCCTCGAGCGGAATGCCATGAATACCGCCCGGAAAGCCGCGCCGGGGTGCGCGAACTGCTGTTGGGCAAGGCACAACCGAGCATGATTCCTCGCGGGCTCGGCCGCAGCTACGGGGATGCGGCCCTGAACCCGAATGGCGGGGTCTTGACCCTGTCGCGCCTGGACCGGCTGATCGCGTTCGACGCGGAATCCGGCCTGCTGGAGTGCGAAGGAGGCGTCAGTCTCGGCACGCTGCTGGAGGTTTTCGTTCCGCGGGGCTGGTTTCCGCCCGTGACGCCCGGCACGCGGCATGTCACCGTCGGCGGGGCCATCGCGAACGATGTACACGGCAAGAACCACCACTGCGACGGCTCTTTCGGGGCGCATGTGCGCTCGTTCATGTTGCTCACGCCGGATGGGACGGAGCGGCGGTGCTCCCGCGAGGAGAACGCGGAGCTGTTTGCGGCGACGCTCGGGGGAATCGGCCTGACCGGGATCGTGCTGAGCGCGCGAATCAAGATGATGCCGATCACGACTGCACGGGTGCTGCGTCACCGGGTGCGGACGGCATCGCTGGACGAAACGCTCGAGGAGGTCACGCGGGCGGAGCGTCGGCACCAGTACGCGGTAGCATGGCTGGACTGCCTCACACGGGGGGCAGGCACGGGAAGGGGCGTGGTGATCAAGGGGGACCACGCGATCCCCGGGGACTTGCCCAAGGGTATCGACGAGCCCTTGGCCTGGCGGCCACGCGCGGAGAAGCCGGTGCCGCTCGATATGCCGGGCGGTCTCTTGAACCGGTGGAGTGTGGCGGCGTTCAACGAGGCCTACTACCGCGCCCATCCGTCCCAGTCTGACGCCGTGGTGCCGCTGGAGAACTTCTTCTACCCGCTGGATGGGGTGGCAAACTGGAATCGTCTCTACGGCCGCCGCGGGTTTGCACAGTACCAGGCCACCATCCCCCTGGAGGAGGCCGATGGATTGCGCGCGCTCATCGAACACTTGACGAGCGCGAAGCGGGCCTCGTTCCTGGCCGTATTGAAGACCTTCGGGGCCGCGGGGGATGGCATGCTGTCGTATCCCTCGCCGGGGTTCACCTTGGCGCTGGATCTACCGAACGCAGCGGGCCTGACGGATTTTCTGCACGGGCTGGACCGCATCGTGCTCGAACACGGCGGGCGGCTCTACCTTGCGAAGGATTCCTGCATGGAGGTGGAAACCTTCCGGGCCAGCTACCCGCGCTGGGAGGAGTTCCGCGAGGTGAAGGAGCGCGTGGACCCGCATAACCGGCTGCAATCGGCAATGAGCCGAAGGCTTGGGCTGACCTGACGGCCGGGCGGAGCTAGCTGACCTCGACCCCAACCTTGGCCAAGCCGCGGCGAAGGTCGTCGGGCGAGAAAGGCTTGCGCATCACCAGCGACACGCCGATTTCCATCGCGCGGCCGTTGACGCTGCTGTCCTGGCCCGAGCCCATGACAATGATGCGGGTGTTGGCGTGCTCCGCCATGGCCTTGATGCGCTGGCAGGTCAACAAGCCGTCGACCCCCGCCATGGCAAGGCTGAGGAACACGACATCGGGCTTGAAGGTGGCGAGCCGGTAGCCTGCGAGAAAGGCGTCCGTCGCCTCCTCAATTTCCACACGGCGCCGCACGCGATCGAGAAAACGGCGGATGATGGCGGCACTTCCCTGGTCATCGTCGATGATCAGGATGCGCTGGTAGGGGTCCTGCAGCTCCGGATGGATGGGAATGGCGTTCTCGCGCAGGAAGCGCAGCAATTCCTCATGCCGAATCCGGCGGTGGCCGCCGGGCGTCTTGAACACCTCAATGCGATCGGCCAATGCCCACTTGCGGATGGTATCGGCCGTTACATGGCAGAAGCGTGCCACTTCCGAGGTACTATACGATTGCTTTTTCAGCATAACCCCGCCAAGGTTGCTTTGGCCCGCCAAGCGGGCACCCCCAAGATACACAACCAGCGCAGAACATTCCAGCGCAAAAGAATAAAGCCCACGCCGATGCGCGGGCCGCGGAAATCGCGGTGGAGCTGGATTGCGGATTCGAACCGCAGACCCCTTCATTACGAGTGAAGTGCTCTACCAACTGAGCTAATCCAGCTAAGAAATGGTGCCGAGAGGCAGAATCGAACTGCCGACACCCGGATTTTCAGTCCGGTGCTCTACCGACTGAGCTATCTCGGCAAACGCAGTCAAAGCATAATTAACAACCGAGTCAAAAGTCAAACCGGCTACGCACGAATCAGTGCCCGCTGAACTCACGCTGATCCAGGTAGACCCCCGCAACCTTCCCGGCCAAGGCCCGCTGGCGAATCTGGGAGATTGTGTCGAACATGGCTTTGGGCGTCACGGGGACCTTCGGGTCATGCCGGGTAATGCAGCACAGCACATCCAGCAGAGGCACTTCTCCCCCATGCTGGGACGCGGTAAAGGCGTCGCCCTCGCCGACGGATTGGTAGAAGGCCTCGAGGTGATTGAGCCATGCGGCCCGCAGTTTTTCACCGAAAACAGCCGCGTTCTCCGTCTCCACCAGGCACACGAAATGACCGCCGCCCATATGCCCTACAAAGGGCTCCGTCTTGAACACAAACTTGCCCACTTTCAACAGCGCCCGCCCGAGGTGTCGAATGGCCTTGCTCCGCGCTTCGTGGCCACTGCGGTAGGCAAACTCACGCAACGCGAGCAACTCGAAATACGCGAGCGCGAAGCCATCCGTGGAGGCCATGCGGCGTTGCAACTCGCGCCTGGTGTGATCGCCGCTCGGAAGCTGGGTCAACTCGTCGGTGGTGTTGTCCTCCGACGCCATGCGCAGCAGGGCGTGCACGCGTTGCAGGAGATTCTGTGGCTCACAGGGCTTCGTCATGTAGTCGTCCGCGCCTTGCGCGAGGCCGTGCAACACCTCCTCGTCGCTGCTCATGGAGGAAAGCATGACGATGGGGAGCGTGAAGAGGCCGCCATCGCGGCGGATGCGGCGGCACACCTCGAAGCCGGAGATATCGGGCAGCATGATATCGAGGATCAGCAGGTGAAAACTCCCCGCATGCAGGGTATCCACTGCCTGAGTACCCTGGGTCAACACGGTGGTGCGGTGCCCCGCCGACTGCAATAGGCGCTCCACTTGGCCGGTGAAGGTCTCGTCGTCGTCTATCAGAAGGATCGATGCCACAATATTGCGCCTCGGCGTATCCGAGCCCCGGACTTGATGGTGGGCGAGGAGGGACTCGAACCCTCAAGCCCTAGGGGCAGCGGATTTTAAGTCCGCCGTGTATGCCAGTTCCACCACTCGCCCAATAACCGTCACTTGTCCAGCAAATAGCATGTCGTATGACACACGACATACGGACGACACGAAGGGAACTCACACAGATTGACCGCGGCACCCCACATGCCTTCTTGCCGGAAGTATAGGCGACGCACTCCATTTACGCAAAACGCGCAGCCATGGGATGGCCTCACGCCGCGCCGGTGCGATATACTCGGGGCCTTCCGTGGCGAATTCGTTTGTGTCCCACTGTTTTTTTGACGCATAGACCCAACCGTTTGAAGGTATCTCATGACTTCATCCCAAACCGCCGGGGTGCGTGCCCGCTACAACCCGATCTACATCAGCGCCCGGCTGTTGCGGCGGGCGATGCCGGAGGCCATTGCCCAACGGTGGTTGTCGCGCCGCGGAATCAGCGCCGGTGAGCTGTATAGGCAGACCAGCAGCAAGTATCTCCGCGCAATCGTGGAGGGAGGGCTTGCCGGCGAATTCGTTCCGGACGCAGACCTGACCATCATGGAAACGGGCACGGGCTTGTACAATCCGGCCGCCGCCCCCTTGATGCTCAGCGGCGCCTCGCGCCTGATTCTCTTGGAACCGTTTATCGGCCCGCAGCCGGATTACGACCGCTTCCGCACACGCTTTCATGCCCTGCTGACATCCGCAAATGAGGACGCCGGGTATCCACTGGCGAAACAGGCCGCGCAAGCTCCCGCCATCGCGAATGAGGCCGGGGCACTTCCGCCGGGTGTCGAGCTTTCCACACAGCTATGGGAAGAGACCGGCCTGCCCGAGGCCTCGGTGGACGGGATTTTTTCCTCTTCCGTGCTGGAGCATTTACGTGATGCGGATGGCGTATTGAAAGAGTGTGGGCGTATCGTGAAACCGGGCGGTTTCATGGTGAACATTGTGGATATGCGGGATCACTTTTTCCGCTATCCCTTCGAAATGCTGAAGTTTTCCGAGGCTGGCTGGGGCAAGTTGACCACGGGGGACGGCGGTTCAGGCTTTCAGAACCGGTGGCGCCTGGGTCGATGGCTCGACTGCCTTTCGCGCCACGGCTTTGACACAACGGTCATTCCGCTGCAGGAAGACGAATCACTGGCGGAGCAGGTGCGCCCCCTTCTGCACGAGGACTTCCGCAACATCCCCATCGAAGAACTGCGCGTACTCAAGGCCATCCTCGTGTCCCGACGCGTAGCACAAAACGGTTAAGCCCCATGCATTCCATTCCCCCTGTATGCATCCTGACCAGCCAGTACTTTGGTTGGGGCAAAATCGGCGGCTTCGGCAGCATGTCGCGCCGACTGGCGGAGGCCCTCGCCGAGACCGGCGTCGAGACCAGCGTCATCGTGCCGAGACGGCCGGGGCAGCCGGCATTGGAAGTGGTGAACGGCGTGACCGTACACACCTTCTCCCCGCTCGACATTCTTGCCGCGCGCAAGCTGATCAAGCAGTCGCCCGCGGGCATTTTTCACTCGCAGGACCCGACCTTTCTCACGCTGCTGGCGCAAATCGCACGGCGCGATGCCAAGCATGTCGTCACCTGCCGTGACCCGCGTGACACGGCGGACTGGCTCAACGAGTTTCAGCACGCCACCTTTGGCCGACGCCTGCGCATCCCCCTGAACTGGTTGCTGGAGGGCAGCCCCTTGGTATGCCGCGCAGTGCATCGTGCCGATGGCGTCTACACCCCCGCGTACTTCCTGCAGGACAAGGTGCGTCGCATGTATGCACCTCGAGCCGAGGTGGGGATGCTGCCCAACCTGATCGATATCCCGGCGGAGATGCCCACGAAGGCCGCGCAACCCACATTCGTCTCGATCGGGCGGCTGGACAAGCGCAAGCGGCCGGAAATTTTTTTCGCGCTGGCGAAGGCATTTCCCGCGTGCCGGTTTATCGTCGTGGGTAAGGCGGAATCGGAGGAGCGCGAGCAGGAGTTGCGCGCGGCATACGAATCACTGCCGAATCTGGACTGGGTTGGCTACATCGATCGCTTCAAGGAGAAGGAGCGCCTCGACGCGATTCTCGCGGAGAGCTGGGCGCTGATCAACACCGCCTCGCGTGAGGGACTGCCCCTGACTTTTCTAGAAGCGGCCGGGGCCGGTTGCGCCATCATCAGCTTCGTCAATCCCGATGACTTTCCCGAGCGATTCGGGGTCCATGTGGGAGACGACAACTTTGAGGGCGCCCTTCGCGCGTTGTTGGCGGATCCGGCGGTCATTCATGCACGGGGCGCGGAGGCACGGGCGTATGTGCTGGAGACTTACGAGGCCTCCGCGGCACTTGCGCATCACTTGCAAGCATACGAGAAATGCCTCCATGGCGGATGAACTCGACCCATTGGTGGAAGCCCCGCCGGCGAATACACAAAGCCCGGTGCGCCGCTGGCTCGTGCATGGCGTCAAGGCCCTCATCGGCGTCGCGCTTGTGGCCTACCTGCTGAACGCGTACGACGCGGCAGAGGTCGGGCGGGGAATCGCCGGCGCCAACCTGTGGGACATCCTTCTGGCCTGCGTGTGGGGTGCGCTGTCGCTGTATTGTTTCGCACTGATGTATCGCGTGTCCATGCGCAAGCTGGACATGCCCATCACGGCGCTGTCCATCATGAAAATTCAGCTCCAGATCCGCTTTTACGCCCTCTTCATGCCCGGGAGTGCAAACCTTTTCGTCAAGTGGTACAAATTTGCCAAGCCCGGCAAACAACCCGCGCAAGCCCTCCTGGTGATGGCCTTCACCCGGGTATTGCTCACCGTGTCCATGCTCGCCCTCGCCCTCGTCGGCGTCATGGGCGACGCGCTGTTCCCGTGGGATGAACTGCGACTCTATCTGCTCGTGGGCCTGCTCCTGTCGCTCGCGTGCTTCTTCATGCTGACCTCCAAGCGCATCGCCGCGCTCTTCGAACCGATTCTGCAATGGCCGTGGCCCGGCGCATCCTATGCTGCGCCATTGCGCAAGCGCGTGGCGAAGCTCCTGACCATTTCCAAGGGCTTCCAAACCTTTTCCAAGTCGCAGATCATCGCGCTGCTGGCCCTCAGCATTCTCGGAAGCGTCTTTCAGTCCCTGCAACTGCTCGCACTCGCCCATGCCGTCGGGCTGCCCATCGGCCTGCTGACCATGCTGTGGCTGCGCGGCGTCAGCCAAATGGTCGCCATGATCCCGATTTCCATTTCCGGCCTCGGCTTGCGCGAGGCCAGCATGGTCGCCATCCTCATTGGCTATGGCGTGAGCGAGCCGGAGGCCCTTTCCTTCTCCCTGCTCATCTTTGCCGTGGTCATCGTGGGTAAAGGTCTCGTTGGCGGCGTGCTTGAGGCGTGGGAACAGTTCGGCACGCCTCGGAAGGAGGCAACATGACCGGCACGAAGACCATCCTCATCCTCGATTTCTCGTCTGAATCGAACATCGGGGACATCGCCTTGCAGGAGGGGCTGATTCAACTCCTGCGCCGGCACTACCCCGGTGCCCGCCTCACCGCCACGACCATCTTCGGGGCCAACCAGACCGTAGATGCACGCACGCATTTTCAGACCTTGTTTGATAATGACGATATCGCCGTTGGTGGCGCCTTGCGGCCGAGCTTTTATCCCATCGATGGAGAGCCCGCCAATACCTATGCCTTTGAGCTGCTCAATCTCATCGGCGTGCTTCTGGGATACTGCTGGGCAGGCCTGCTTCGCCTCTCCCCCTCTCTTGCATCCGCGCTCCTGCCTGCGCGCTACCGCAAGACGCTCGCCCTCCTGCAGGAAGCCGACTTCATCGTCTGGAAGGGCAAGAATTTCCGAAACACCAAGTGGTTAATCGAGCCCTACCGCGTGCTTTCCCGACTCTACATGCCCATCGTCTGCCATATTCTCGGCAAACCGATGGCCTGCGTTGGTGTGTCCGTATGGCCGCTGAACAATCCCCTCTCGCGCGCGGCCCTGCGTGCGGTGCTGGCGCGCTGCGAGCATGTATCCGTGAGGGAGCGCTTGTCGGGCCAAGCGGTGGATGCCCTCTTCAATGGCGCGGCGCGCAGACCCGAAATCGCGCAGTACCCCGATCTATCTCTCGCCCTGCTGCGTGAGTACACGCCGAAACCACCCCCGGCCGACGACGCCCCTCTCGGCACGATCGCCCTGACGCTGGTGGACTGGACCGGCTCGGGCCTCGCCGCGCGCGAGCGCTACATCGCCGCTTTGGTGGCATTGGTCGAGCACGCCGTGGAAAAGTACGCTGCGGAGTTCGTCATCGTGCCGCAGGTTACCAAGACTTGGGAGGCAGCGGACTACATCGCCGAGCAGATCGTGTCGCGGGTCAGCCCAACCGCCCGAGAGCACATACGAATCGCCGAGGCCGAACATGGCGTCGAGGGCGTGCTGGCGTTTTACGAAAAGGCCGACTTCCTCATCGCCACGCGCATGCACTCCGCGATTTTTGCCCTCGCCGTGGGAACGCCGGTTATCGCCATTCCGTACGATGACGGCGCGAAGTGGAGCATATTGGATGACCTCGGCGCCGGGCCCCATCGCATCCCGTATCATTCCGTGACCAGCGAGGCTTTAATCACCGAGTTCGAGGCGGTCGTTTCTGATCGATCAGCGTACATGACCGAGGTTAGTGCACGCGTGCGCGAGCAGGTCGCGTTGGTCGACCAATGCGTGCTGGGCTTCGAACAGGCCATGCCAGGCGGTGGCACGGAAAGCGACGATGAGTAAGGCCGTGCGCAAGCCGAATCTCTTTCTCGTGGGTGCGCCGAAATGCGGTACGACCTCGTTCTACCGCTATTTGCAGGGTCATCCCGAGGTTTTCTTTCCGGAAAAGAAGCTGTTTCAACAGTTCTGCACGGACCTCACCTTCGACAACCCGCGCTTGAGCATCGAGGAATACCTGGCGCACTTCCAGAACGCGGGCGATGCAAAGTACCTCGGCGATGGGTCCACCTTTCATCTCGTGTCGAAAGAGGCGGCGAAGAACATCAAGGCGTTCTCGCCCGAGGCGCGCTGCGTGATTCTACTGCGCAATCCCTGCGACATGCTCTACTCCCTCCACAGCGAGTTGCTCTTCACGCACCAGGAAACGATCGAGGACTTCGAGGAAGCGCTCGACGCCGAGCCCGAGCGCAAGGCCAACCCGGACGCATCATTCCGCTGGAAGCGCGAGGCGGTCTACTACTCCGACATGGGCCGCTTCTCCGAGCAGGTGGCGCGTTACCTCGATGTGTTCGGCCGAGAGCGCGTGCACATTATCTTGTTCGATGACTTGAAGGCCGACTCCGAGGGCGCCTACCGGAAATTGCTCGCGTTTCTCGAAATCGACCCTTCGCACCGCATCGAGCCAGCCACACACAACCCGAACAAGGTCACCCGGAGCAAGACCCTCTCTTCGCTCATCAATTCGCCCGCCATTCGCGCGGCCGCGCGTGCGACGGTTCCCACGAGACTGCGCGAGGGCATCCACCAGCGGTTGAATCAGTTAAACAAGCGCAACGAGCCCCGCGCGCCGCTTCCGGAGACGACGCGCCGCCGCATCCAGGCGATGTATGCGGGCGAAGGCGACAAACTCAGCGAGCTTATCGGGCGCGATGTGCGCCATTGGTATACGGACTGACCGCGATGGCGGCAGGGTAGGAGTTCCGATTGATGCGCACCATCCTGATTACCGGCGCGGCCGGCTTCATCGGCTCGTACCTCACCGAGCGCCTCCTCGCCAAGGGCGACGCCGTCGTTGGGCTCGACTGCTTCAATGACTACTACGACCCAACCGTAAAGCGCCGCAACCTCGCCGCCGCCCTCACGCATGAGCGCTTCACCCTGCTCGAGTCGGACATCTGCGACGAGGCGGCGGTCAACGACGCCTTCGCCACCCATCGGCCCGATGTCGTCATGCACTTGGCGGCCCGAGCGGGCGTGCGGCCGTCTCTGCAAGACCCGAACCTCTATCACCGCGTGAATGTCATTGGCTCGCAGCATATTTTGGATTCCTGCCGCGCGCACCCGGTCTCTCATCTGGTGTTCGCGTCGAGTTCGTCGGTCTACGGCGGCATCACCGAGACCCCCTTCCGCGAGGACATGGACATCTCGCGGCCCATCAGCCCCTACGCCGCCACGAAGCGCATGAACGAACTCATGGGCCATGTCTACCACCATGTGTACGGTCTCAAGGTGACGATGCTGCGTTTCTTCACCGTGTTCGGCCCGCGCCAACGGCCGGACATGGCCATCCACAAATTCGTCAAGCTCATCGAGGAAGGAAAACCCATCCCCGTGTTCGGCGCGGGTGATACGCGGCGCGACTACACCTACATCGACGACATCCTCGACGGCCTCGAGCGCACGGTGGACCAACCTTTCGGCTTCGAGATTTTTAATCTGGGCGAAAGCCATACGACCAGCCTGGCCGAGTTGATTGCACTCGTCGAAAAACATACCGGCAAGACGGCGAACATCGACCGCCAAGCTCTCCAGCCCGGCGATGTCGAAATCACCTACGCCGACATCACCAAGCCCAAGGAACTCCTAGGCTACGACCCGAAATGGACGGTCGACGCGGGGATCAGCGAGTTCGTGAAGTGGTTTCGAGAAGAGCACGGACGGACACGGACGGACACGGACTGACACGGACTTGGTTGCGATGTGGCCGGTCTCCCCCCACTCGACACGAAACCTGCCGCACCCCTTAAGTGGTCAGTGTGACACACACGCCCTTGGGCCTTTGACGAAGGAGACTACACCCGTTGAAATCCACCCCAGCTCACCCGAACTCCCTTCGCAACGCACCGCTCTGGGTGCATGGCGTCGCGTGGGGAACATCCGCCGCGATTACCCTTGCCTGCATCGTGCTCTACCTCATGTACCGCGAAACCGATGTGTGGACGCCGTTGTTTGGCGACAGCCCCTGGGGAAACTGGCCAAGAAACAGTGAGACGCACTTCGCCGAGCGCATTCGCCCCGAGAGCATCTTCCGCACGCCGTCCAATACCTTCAGCAACCTCGCTTTTTTCTATGTTGGACTCTATGTGCTCGCCTACGCCTTCTGGGATTTTCGGCGCAAGACGAGCGAGGCTGATCCGTACGCAATCCGCCAGCCCGCACTCATGGGGCTGCTGGGCTTTGCCTGCGTGTTTTTGGGCTTCGGCAGCGGATTCATGCACGCCTCGTTGACGAGCATGGGGCATTGGTACGACCTGCTCGGCATGTACGGCAGCCTCGTGGCGATCATCGCATTGCATTGGGGACGCTGGGTGCCCAGCGTTCCCCTTGGCAACAAGCGGCTGCCCACATGGCCGGTGCTCGCCATCGCCGCGATCGGAGTCACCTACTACTGCGCCCTCAACGACGCCCGCTTCGGCGTGCTCGTCATTATGCTCACCCTGATCATCACCATCGGCGTGAGCGTCGCGATCGATACCCGGATCATGCCCACCCGCAAATACTACCGCTGGTACGCTCTGGCCATCGCCTCGCTCGCACTCGGCTACACCATCTGGAATCTGGACGACGCCAACATCTTCGCCGGTCCCGACGGCTGGCTCCAGGAGCATTCCATCTGGCACCTCCTCACGGCCCTCTCCATCGGATTCATGGCGATGTATTACCGAAGCGAGGTACCAGTCGTGGCGGCGGACACGGACTGACACGGACTGACACGGACTGACACGGACTGACACGGACTGACACGGACTGACACGGACTGACACGGACTGACACGGACCGGCACGGACCGGCACGGACAGCGCCGCGTTCGATGTGGCCGGTCTCCAGACCGAGCCACTCTTACGACCGCCAGGTCTCCTGTTTAGCGCGCCGAAACCCCGCGTGAAGGCAATCCCGCGCGCGGAGCGTGTACACTGGCCCCACCAAGAAACTCCCTCTCCCTCTGGGAGAGGGTTGGGGTGAGGGAGAGCATTCGCACGGCCCCGGCTCGCGGGTACGCTCGCCCCACCACGAGGACACGGAGGGATCATGAGCGTTTGGCGAAGAAAGGCATTGGAGTGGCTCCCGGAGTGCCGCGAAGTGATCACCGAGGCAGACAACGCGATGATGGCGTGGATAGACATAAAATTTGCCTGTGAAGACGCCTATCGCGACCAGAATACGGAATTTATCGATCGGGTATTTGCGTATGCGCGATGGTGCCTCAATTCTCGCAGCATCGACACCCGCACGGCGGCAGCGATCTGTTTCTATGAAGACTTGCCGGACAATCCGCGTGCCCGCGCGGACCTGCCGAACCGCCTGACCCTAAGCGAGTTCGAAAAACTGCGTGATCTCTTCCAATACCAGCTCAAGGACAACTTTCCTGCATTCGAAAAGGAATTCCGGGCTGAAATTCGGAGAAGGCGCGGACCATAGCCGCCGTATTGCCCGTTGGTAGAGGTCCTGACCGCAGGGGTACATCCCCCTAAATCCCCCTTCCAAGGGGGACTTCCGGAAATGCATCCCTCTCCAGGTCCGCGCAATGTCCCTTGCCTTGAGCCAACACGGCAAATAGCCGAACGGAATCGCCCCGACAAAGTCCCCCTTTGACCTGTCCGCCGAAGCCTTGGCGAAGGGGGAACGGGAGTGCCGCGCAGCGGCGGGGGATGTTTCCAGCACGCGTGTTGAGCGCATCCGCCCCATCCGGTATACTTGTGGGCTACCGCCCGTATGCCCAGTCTGCTGAATTATCGGGGATTTTCAGGGTAAGGCGGTCGTGTAACCGGGTTCCATTGACGAAAGGATCGTTTCCATGGCCTTCGATTTCGACATGATTCAAAAAGTCTATGCTGGCCAGGCGGCCCGCATCGACGCCGCGCGCAAGGCCGTGGGGCGTCCGCTGACCTTGGCGGAGAAGATCCTCTACAGCCACCTGCACCAGGGCACGCCGACGGAGGCATACACGCGCGGCGAGACCTATGTGGATTTCGCGCCGGACCGCGTGGCCATGCAGGACGCGACCGCCCAGATGGCCCTGCTCCAGTTCATGCAGTGCGGACGCCCGAAGACGGCCGTCCCCTCGACGGTGCATTGCGACCACCTGATTCAGGCCGAGAACGGTGCGGCGGCGGACCTTGCGGCAGCCTTGACGGGCAACAAGGAGGTCTTCGATTTCCTCGCGAGCGTGTCGAACAAGTACGGCATCGGCTTCTGGAAGCCCGGCGCGGGCATCATCCACCAGGTGGTGCTCGAGAATTACGCCTTCCCGGGCGGCATGATGATCGGCACGGACTCCCACACCCCGAACGCGGGCGGCCTCGGCATGATTGCCATCGGCGTCGGCGGGGCGGATGCCGTCGATGTGATGGCCGGCATGCCGTGGGAGCTGAAAATGCCGAAGCTCATCGGCGTGCACCTCACGGGTGAGATGTCCGGCTGGACGACCCCGAAGGATGTCATCCTCAAGGTGGCCGATATCCTCACGGTGAAGGGCGGCACGGGCGCCATCGTCGAGTACTTCGGCGAGGGTTCGGAAAACATGAGCTGCACGGGCAAGGGCACCGTATGCAACATGGGCGCCGAGATCGGCGCGACCACCTCGCTCTTTGCCTTTGATGAATCGATGGTGCGCTACCTCGAGGCAACCGACCGCGCGGATGTCGCGGCCGCGGCCAAGGCCCAGATGGAGCACCTGCGCCCCGACCCCGAAGTCTACGCCGACCCGTCGAAGTTCTATGACCAGCTCATCGAGATCAACCTGAGCGAGCTGGAGCCCTATATCAACGGCCCGTTCACGCCGGACCGCGCGACTCCGGTCTCCAAGATGCGCGAAGTGATGCAGGAAAACGGCTGGCCGGCGACGGTCGAGGTGGGCCTGATTGGCTCGTGCACGAACTCGAGCTACGAGGACATGACCAGCGCGGCGAGCATCGCGCGCCAGGCGGCGGACAAGAACCTCAAGGCGAAGGCGGAGTTCACCATCACGCCCGGCTCGGAGCAGGTGCGCTTTACCGTCGAGCGCGACGGCGTTCTCAAGGATTTCGAGGCGATCGGCGGCATGGTGCTGGCCAATGCCTGCGGACCATGCATCGGCCAGTGGGCGCGTCACCGCCACGGGGCCGATGACGAGCCCAACACGATCGTCACCTCGTTCAACCGCAATTTCGCCAAGCGCAACGATGGCAACCCGAAGACGCACGCCTTCGTGACCTCGCCGGCCATCGTGACGGCGCTGGCCATCGCGGGTGACCTCGGCTTCGACCCGATGAACGAGACCCTCACCAACGAGGCGGGCGAGCAGGTCAAGCTCGATCCGCCCACGGCCATTGAGCTGCCGCCTCTGGGCTTTGCCGTTGAGGACGCGGGCTACCAGGCCCCGGCCGAGGACGGCTCCAGCGTCGAGGTCGTCGTCGAGGCGGATTCCAAGCGCCTCCAGTTGCTCGACCCCTTCTCCGCGTGGGAAGGCACGGACCTCAAGGGCCTCAAGCTGTTGCTCAAGGCCAAGGGCAAGTGCACGACGGACCACATCTCCATGGCAGGCCCATGGCTGCGTTTCCGCGGTCACTTGGACAACATCGCCGACAACACCTTCACCGGCGCCATCAACGCCTTCAACGACGAGGCGAACAAGGTGAAAAGCCAGGTCAATGGCGAGCACGGCGGCGTGCCGGATGTTGCACGCGTCTACAAGCAGCACGGCATCGGCACGATCGTCGTGGGCGATGAGAACTACGGCGAGGGCTCCTCGCGCGAGCACGCGGCCATGCAGCCGCGCCACCTCGGCGTGCGCGCCATCCTCGTGAAGAGTTTCGCGCGCATCCATGAGACCAACCTGAAAAAGCAGGGCATGTTGGCCCTTACCTTCGCCAATCCCGCCGATTACGACAAGGTGCAGGAAGACGACAGCATCGACATCGTCGGCCTGACGGCGTTCACGCCGGGCAAGCCGCTCACGGTCGTGCTGAATCACGCCGACGGCTCGACGGACGAGGTGACGGTCAACCACACCTACAACGAGGCCCAGATCGAGTGGTTCAAGGCGGGCTCCGCCCTCAACCTGATCAAGGCACAGGTGCAGGCCGGCGCGAAGTAGCGCAATACCAGCAATAGACAACAGCGGCCGCATCCGGGTTCCCCGGGTGCGGCCCGTGTCTTTTTGGGAGGGCGAGCGTCCTCGCGAGCCGGGGATGCATCAGGGCCACGGGAACACGGACTAACACGGACTAACACGGACTAACACGGACTAACACGGACTAACACGGACTAACACGGACTAACACGG
>ERZ869909.405-NODE-405-length-53113-cov-4.508127_pt1 | contig 53113 bp, 52 predicted proteins | sample MGYA00520892_ERZ869909 | MGnify/ENA primary metagenome ERZ869909 (study PRJEB32215, sample SAMEA104723947) | bioreactor metagenome | biome: bioreactor; feature: anaerobic bioreactor; material: water | place: China | collected 2015-03-12 ... | reverse complement strand
GAAGCGAAGTACTTGTCCACCACCGAAGCGTTGACGTCACCGAGTGCGAGCGTCTGCATCGATGCGATCTGACTGAAGAGACGACCGAGCAGGTAGCCGATGTTTTGGTTGGATGGATCCATGTGTCGTTGAACCTCCGGGAAGTTGTGACGGTCAGCGCGTCGCGCACGGTTGAACCAGGCTTTGAGCAAGGCAGCGCGATCCCAAGTGACGTTGCGCTCGGCCTTTGCACGAGTGATCAGCGCGTCCAGCACCTGGCGCGGTAGCGGCTGGTCGGTGAGAATCGCGAGAAAGGTTTCGCTGGCGAGACCTGGCGGCACGTTGTCCGCTTTGCCTTGCACAGCCAGGTACGCGCCCGACTGCAGGAAATGGAGCGGCTGGCCAACGAGCGCTTCTGAAGGCTATACTGCGCCGTCGCTTCCAGTCAGCGACGGCGTCCCCGACGCCCATTCCCGATTTTTTTCCCACGCCCGTGACTGGTCCTGAGTGCAGCGACGGGCGCCCGACATTTTCCGGAGCATCATGTCTTTTTCTGAACTTGGCTTGTCAGAAGCCATTGTCCGTGCCGTGCGCGAGCGCGGTTACGACACCCCGACGCCGATCCAGCGCCAGGCGATTCCCGCTGTGCTTGAAGGCGGCGACCTGCTCGCAGGCGCCCAGACCGGCACCGGCAAGACGGCCGGCTTTACGCTACCGATCCTGCAGCGCCTGAGCGAAACGGCGCCGCGCAAGCGCGGCGCGGTGCGCGCCCTGATCCTGGCCCCGACCCGCGAACTGGCCGCCCAGGTCGAGGAATCCGTGCGTCTTTACAGCCAGCATCTGGATATCACCTCGATGGTCATGTTCGGCGGCGTCGGCATGCAGCCACAGGTAGACCGCCTGAAAAAGCGCGTCGATATCCTGGTGGCCTGCCCCGGCCGCCTGCTGGATCATGCTGGCCAGGGCACGGTGGATCTGTCGAACATCGAGATTCTGGTGCTGGATGAAGCCGACCGCATGCTCGACATGGGCTTTATCCACGACATTCGCAAGGTGCTGAAGCTGCTGCCTGCACAGCGACAGAATCTGCTGTTCTCTGCCACCTTTTCCGATGAGATCAAGACGCTGGCCGATGGCCTGCTGAACCGCCCGGCATTGATCGAAGTGGCACGCCGCAACGCCACGGCCGACACCGTGGCACAGAAGGTTTATCGCGTGGATCGCGAACGCAAACGCGAGTTGCTGGCCGAACTGATCACCCGCCACAACTGGTACCAGGTGCTGGTGTTCACGCGCACCAAACATGGCGCCAACCGGCTTGCCGAGCAGCTTTCCAAACAGGGCATCAGTGCTCTGGCCATCCACGGCAACAAGAGCCAGTCGGCGCGCACCCGGGCCCTTGCCGAGTTCAAGGCAGGCACGCTGCAAGTGCTGGTGGCCACCGATATCGCCGCCCGTGGTATCGACATCAGTGAACTGCCCCATGTGGTGAACTTCGAACTGCCGAATGTCGCCGAGGATTACGTGCACCGCATCGGCCGTACCGGCCGTGCAGGGGCTGAGGGTGAGGCAGTCTCGCTGGTCTGCGTGGACGAGGACAAGCTGCTGGCGGGGATCGAAAAGCTGATCAAGCGACGCCTGCCGGTGGACGTCCTGCCCGGCTTCGAACCGGACCCGCGCATCAAGCCGGAGCCGATCCCCAACGGCCGCCAGCAACGTGGCGGCGGCGGTCGCGGCAATGGTGGTGGTAGTGGTGGAAGTCAGAGCCGTGGCCAAGGTCGCGGCCAGGGCCGTGGCGGCAACAGCAGCCAGGGACAGCGCCCCCAGGGCAGCGCGCCGGGCGGCAACAAGTCGGGTAACAACCGCCCGCGTCGTCGCCGCACCCCGCAACCCGCCTGATCAGGCGGGTTGCAATCAGCGCTTCAGCGAGGCGCCGAACTCGAGCATGCGGTTCAGGGGGATCATCGCCTGTTCCGCAATCGCCGGATCGACGAAGATCTCCTGCCCGGCGCCCTGCTCGTCTTCCAGCACGCGGCACATGTTGTCCAGCGCGTTCATCGCCATCCACGGGCAATGGGCGCAGCTGCGACAGGTGGCACCACTGCCGGCTGTGGGAGCTTCAATAAAAGTCTTGCCCGGCGCCATTTGCTGCATCTTGTAGAAGATGCCGCGATCGGTGGCCACAATCAGGGTCGGGTTGGGCAGATCGGAGGCCGCCTTGATCAGCTGCGAGGTCGAGCCCACCACATCGGCAATGTCCACCACCGCCTGCGGTGACTCGGGGTGCACCAGCACCGCCGCGTCCGGATGTGCCTTTTTCAATTCCAGCACGCCCCGCGCCTTGAATTCTTCATGCACGATACAGGCGCTGTCCCAGCACAGCACATCCGCGCCGGTCTGGCGTGCGACGTATGCGCCCAGATGCTTGTCCGGGGCCCACAGGATCTTCTCACCCTGGCGGTCCAGGTGCTCGATCAGCTCCACGGCAATGCTGGAGGTCACCACCCAGTCGGCGCGCGCCTTCACCGCCGCCGAGGTATTGGCATACACCACCACGGTACGATCCGGATGCGCATCGCAAAAGGCGGAGAAGGTGTCCGCCGGACAACCCAGATCCAGCGAGCAGGTCGCTTCCAGCGTCGGCATGAAGACACGTTTTTCCGGGCTCAGGATCTTGGCGGTCTCGCCCATGAAACGCACGCCCGCCACAATCAGCGTGGACGCAGGATGCGCCTTGCCGAAACGGGCCATTTCCAGGGAATCCGCCACACAGCCGCCGGTCTCTTCCGCCAGCGCCTGGATTTCGGGATCCGTGTAGTAATGGGCCACCAGCACCGCATCGCGTTGCTGTAACAATTGCCTGATACGCTGGCGATAGGCTTCGCGCTGCACGTCATCAAGCTCGGTGACCGGATGAATACGGTCCAGGTGTTCCCGGACCAACTCTTGGGCCTGTGCTGTCATCGGCATCACAGGGAAGTTTTGCTTCCCTTTCAACAAGTTGACACGAGGCGCCCGGCGCGGCATCGCGCCAGGCACCAGGGTGCTTTATGGGCACCGTGAAGGATCAATGATAACACAGCTGCCGGGGCTGCCGACATCAGCCCCCGGGTCGGTAATCCGGGCCGGCCCCCAGTAACTGCACGGTGCTGATGGCCCGCTCGCGGAAGGCCCCCTCGCAATAACACAGGTAGTATTCCCACATGCGCTGGAAGCGGCCGTCAAAGCCCAGCGCCGCCACCTGCTTGCTGGCCGCCATGAAACGCTCACGCCAATCAGCCAGAGTCCTGGCATAGTCAATGCCTATATCCTGAACATCCAGCGGCGTCAGGCGGGTGCGCGTGGCCAGCTTGTCGAACATCACCCGCAGTGACGGCAGGAAACCGCCCGGGAAGATGTAGCGCTTGATGAAATCCACATGACTGATGGCGTAGGCATAACGCTGGTCGGGAATGGTGATGGCCTGCAGCAGGATAAGCCCGTCGTCGGTCAGCAGCTCATCCAGCTTGCCGAAATAATTGTTCAGATACTGGTGCCCCACCGCTTCGATCATTTCCACCGACACGATGCGATCATAACGACCCTGCAACAGCCGGTAATCCTGATCCAGCACCGTCACCCGCTCGGTCAGCCCCTCGGCAGCGACACGTTCGGTGGCATACTTGTGCTGCTCGGCAGAGATGGTCGTTGTGGTCACGCGGCAACCGTAATGCCTGGCTGCATGCACCGCCAGCCCACCCCAGCCCGTACCGATTTCCAGCAGATGATTGTCCGGCCCCAGCTTCAGCTTCTGGCAAATCACATCCAGCTTGTGCACCGCTGCCGCCTCGAGGCTCATCTCCTCACTGGCATAAATGGCGCTGGAATACATCATCGTTTCGTCCAGGAACAGACGAAAGAAATCATTGCCGAGGTCATAGTGGGCAGCGATGTTGCGGCGCGAACCGGTGATCGAATTCCGGTTCATATTGTGCAATACCGCCAGCAGCGGACTGAACAGGCGTGCGGCGCCCTTTTCCAGGTCCTGCATGGCAGATACATTCGCGGCGAAATAGCGAATCACGCCGGTGAGGTCTTCACTGCTCCAGAGCTCTTCCATGAAGGCTTCGCCAGCGCCCAGGGAACCGCCGGTGAAAAGCATCCGGTAGGTGCGCCAGTCACGGATGGTGATGCGTCCGGCCGGTTCACCGTGGCCCAGAACGACTTGCTGGCCGTCCGGTTCCGTGATGACCAGTTGCCCGGCAGGAAACTGCCGCAGCGTCTTGAGTACAAAACGCCGTGCGACACGATCCAGGAACCCGGTGTCCGCTACGGCTCCTGTGTCCTGCAGTTTCATCATCCCCATTTGCCTGTCTCCAACTGTGAAGCGTTCACTTCGATAACTGCCTGTCGGGGTGCCCATGAAACGGCACCCCCTTGCGCCACAGACGAAACGCCTGCGCGTAGATCCCTGCACTGACACGTAGCGATTGCCAGCCGAACCGGCGTATCACCCTGCCCATGGATGCAGAGTCCGCTGCCTGACGTTCGAGCGTCATGCCTGCGGTAAAAACCCTGTTTTCACGCTCCCAGTTTTCTATGCGCACCGTGAGCCTGGCGTCATGCATGACCACCGTCCAGCGGTAGCGCATGAACATGCCCATGAACGGCGACACATGAAACGCCTTGTCATGCTCGACCTGCCAGGTGTTATCGCCCGCTGGCGAGAGCGTTAACGGATACCAGTGCGTCTGGTGCCAGGGCGTATTGCTGACTTCTGCCAGGACCTGATCCGGTCGTTCACTGCCCGGTGCAAAATGCCAGTACAGCACCAGCGGATTGAACAACCAGCCGAACAGCCGTGGTTGCGCCAGCATGATCACGCGACCTTCGCGCCAGTCCATGCCCAGGGAAGCCGCCTTGTCACGCACAGCCCGGGCCAGTGTGCGCGCTCCGGCCCCTGCCTCGCCCGCCAGATAATCCGTGTCACGCACCGTTACCAGACGCCGTTTGCGGCCCCAGAGCGGATGGCGGGACAACAGCGCCTCCGTGTCGTCCAGATCCACGGCCAGCAGCCACAACGGATAGCTGAACTGGTGCGTCACCGGGTATTCGCGGTGATGCCAGACACGACCGCTATAGAGCGCGTGCTCCGGTTTCACAACTGTTCTCCGAAGGCCTCGGCCACCCGCAGGGCAGAGACCACGCCGTCTTCGTGGAAGCCATTGCGGCACCAGGCGCCGCAGAACCAGGTATGCCGGATTCCGTTCGCCGCCTCAATAGCCTGACGCGACGCTATGCCTGCCGGGGTGAAAACGGGGTGAGCAAACCGGTGCCTGCTAATAATCGATGCAGGATCGATACGATCGGTTGCATTCAGGGTGACACAGAAGGTTTCCGGCGCATCAATACCCTGGAGGATATTCATGTTGTAGGTCACCTGAATCAGATCACCGGGTGTCTCGGGCAACAGCGCGTTCCAGCTTGACCAGACCTTGCGGCTGCGCGGCAACAGGCGGGTGTCCGTGTGCAGCACCACATCGTTGTCCTGGTAGGGAATGTCTGCCAGACGCTGCCGCTCCTGATCGTCGGCATCGGAGAGCAGCGCGAGCGCCTGGTCGCTGTGACAAGCCAGGATGACATCGTCGTAGTGTTCCGCCCCGGCCTTGCTGAGCACGGTCACGCCCTGCGCCTGTCGCGTGATTTCCAGCACCGGGCTGCCGGTGCGAATCTCGGCATTGATGGCGGGCACCAGTTTGTCGAGATAACGCGAAGAGCCGCCGGGAACCACGTGCCACTGCGGACGATTATTGAGGCTCAACAAGCCATGGTGGTCGAAAAACCGTACGAAGAATTTCGCTGGAAACGCCTCCATGCGCTTTTCGCTGCAGGACCAGATCGCCCCGCCCATGGGCAGGATATAATGGCTCATGAAGCGCTCGCCGTAGCCCTCGCGGCGCAGATATTCGCCCAGAGGCAACTCACCGTCCTCGCTGTCCAGCAGGCCCGGCGCCTCACGGTTGAAGCGCAAAATGTCGCGGATCATGCGCCAGTGGGTCGGCGAGAAGATATTGCGGCGCTGGGCAAAGATGCCGCCCAGGTTCCGGCCGCAGTATTCCACGCCGGTGCGCTCGCAACTGATCGCAAAGCCCATTTCGGTGTCCTGACGCCCGACACCGAGCTGATCCATCATGCGATTGAAGTTCGGGTAGGTCCGGTCGTTGAACACGATAAAGCCCACGTCCACAGCATACTCCCCGTGCGGGCGCTTCACCGGCACGGTGTGGGTATGCCCACCGAGAGTCTGCTCGGCCTCGAACAGTGTGACCTGGTGCCGACGACCCAGCAGCCAGGCGGCGGTCAGGCCACTGATGCCAGCGCCAACAATGGCGATTTTCTTGCTCAACGGGTGTCTCCCTTGTAAAGGTCCTGGGCAGCCTTGAAAGCGGCGGTGACGCGGTCACGCACGCCGTCCAGTGCCACCACCGGTGCCGGGTAGTCCGGCGCCAGCATCGGGCTGCGCCAGGGCTGATGAATGGTTTTGGCGTCCAGATGCGCCAGCTCGGGAATCTGGCTACGAATGAAATGTCCTTCCGGATCAAATCGTTCGCTCTGGCGTACCGGGCTGAACACCCGGAAGTAAGGTGCGGCGTCGGTGCCAGTGGACGCGCTCCACTGCCAGCCGCCGTTGTTGGCAGCAAAGTCCCCGTCTATCAGCTTCTGCATGAAATAACGCTCGCCGAGACGCCAGTCGATAAACAGGTTCTTGGTCAGGAACATGGCGCTGACCATGCGCAGCCGGTTGTGCATCCAGCCGGTGCTGTTGAGCTGGCGCATGGCTGCATCCACCAGCGGGTATCCGGTGCGCCCCTCGCACCAGGCCTGGAAGTGCGCGTCGTTGCGGGACCACTGCACCAGACCGGTTTCCGGCCGGAACGGCTCGCCCCAGGCCAGGCGCGGATAGTTCGCCATGATCTGCCGATAGAAATCCCGCCAAGCCAGCTCACTGATCCAGGTGGTGACCCCCTCGCGCCCACTGGCACGCCGCGCGTCGGCCTCAATAAAGCAGCGCGCAATACTCAGGGTGCCCGCTGACAAGGCCGTGGACAGCAGGCTGGTCCCCGGCAGCGATGGCATGTCGCGGTCACGTTTGTAGTGCCGCAGGGGACCCTCGACGAAGCTGTCGAGCTGTTTACGGGCGGCTTTTTCACCGGCCTGCCAGCCATCGGTAATGCCCGGCGGCAGATCGATAGCGGCCAGCGCCGCATCAATTATGCTGGCGTCGAATGGCACCGCTCGGGTACCGCGAGTGGGTGACGGCGTCAGCGGCAAGCCGGGCGGCTGCTCAGTGAGCAAGGCATCCCAACGGCGACGATAAGGTGTGAATACCGTGTAAGGCGTGCCCTGCCCGGTGCGCAGGACACGCGGCGGCACCAGCACGGCGTCGTCGAACCCCTTCAGTTCAATACTCAGCGGCTGCAGCACCTCCACCACCGCATGATCACGGCGGCGCTCGTTCAACGGGTATTCGCGTGTGCTGAACAGGGCGCTGATCCCGTGCGCCTGGCAATAACGCGCCAGTGCGCCGGGCACCCCGGCAAAATCTCCGGCGTCCACAATATCCAGCACGATCCCCAGCCGCCCCAGGCTCGTGCCCAGTTCACGCAGGGACTCCAGCACATACCATCGTCGTAGGGGCGCAACGTCATGCGCATCCCACTGCGCCGGGCACAGCAGATACAGGGCCCGCACCGGGCCATCGTGACCCAGAGCCGCACTCAGGGCCTGATGGTCCTGCACACGCAGGTCGTTGCGGTACCACACCAGCGCCGTCATGGTCGATCTCCTTCAGCCAGTGATTGCACGACGGTCTCCATATCACCGTGCAGGGCGCGCAGCCCCTCCGGCGCCGTGCCAAGGGTCAGCAGGCCCTCACCGCATCCCCACAAGCGCCCTTGCAGATGGCGTGCGGCGGAGCCCAGTGCGCGACGCAACATCGTGGCGGTGATGTCCGCAGGCAGCACCAGCAACAGACCGCGCACATCCGCACGCTGCCCCAGAGCCCGCAAGGCATCCGGGGGCGGCAATTGCGGCAGCAGCACGCAGGGCTGATCGGCCTCGCCACACAGGGCTGCCAGCATCAGGGGCGCCAGTCCCTGCGCCCTGCCCTTGCCCGAGCCTTGGCCCAGCGGCACGATCACCCAGCGCGGCGCCCGTCCGGCGCGGCGCTGGGCGGCCAGCAGTCGCGTGCCCAGCTTGGCGCGCATGAACGTATCCAGCACCCCGGCCGCCACGTTCGCCTCGGGCAGCGCCGCCTGGTCCTTGAGCATCCTCTGTAACGGTGCCAGCCAGTGACTGAACACACGCGCCAGCGGGTAATCACCAGTCATCCGGTTGAACTGCTGCTCGAGCCGGTGGGGCGCCAGCGCCAGCGCGGCCTGGCGCCCGCTTTCCACGGCCTCGGCCCAGTCGGGTGCGATGTCGCTGATGTCCGGCTGGGTCGAGTCCAGCAGCGGACGAACACGACTGATCGCCACGCCTTTATCCAGCCAGCCCAGGATTTGCCGAATGCGCTGCACTTCCGCATCGCTGAAAAGCCGATGCCCCTGCTCGGTGCGATGCGGACGCAACAATCCATAGCGGCGCTCCCAGGCACGCAACGTCACCGGATTGACCCCGGTCAGTGCGCCCACAGCGCTGATCGACAGCAATGGCTCGGCGCCCGCGCTCACAGGCGATTCCTCAGGCCGAGGGCGTCCGGATACGGCGCCAGATAATGCTGCCGGGCCAGCCAGGCGTCCGGCGCCTGCTGTTGCATCACCCGCAGCAGTGTCAGCGGCACCACCAAAGGCACTTCACCGCGCTGGTAGGCGGCGATCTGCGCATCAGCAGCCTGACGCAGCCCGGCGCTGGTGTGGTCACGAAAGCCGGGGTTATCACGGAAATGGCCCAGCACATGCTGCATCACATTGACGTGGGCACCGGGGGAGACGCGTTTGCGCATCAGCTGCATCACGCGCGTGATGTAGTCATCGGCCAGCGCATCCAGATCTTTACCACGCAGGTTGGACAGCAGGCGCCCGAGCTCACGGTAGCCCTGCTGGGAATGGGCCAGCATCTGCAATTTGTGGCGGGTATGGAAATCCAGCAGCATGGCCGCACTCAGCCCCTCGCCACGCACGCGGCACCAGTCATCGTAGAGAAAGACGCGTTCAATGAAGTTCTCGCGCAACGCGTCATCATTGAGCCGCGCCGCCTCCTCCACCGGCAACAGCGGAAAGCGCTGCATCAACGCCTGTGCAAACAGCCCACTGGCATCACGACGCGCCACCTCACCATCCGGGTGATACACGCGGATACGGCTCATGCCGCAACTGGGTGATTTCGCTGTCAGAATAAAACCTCGCAGCGACGCCAGCCCATCCAGCTGCCGTTCAGTCCACGCGTCCAGCTTTGGGGTCAGGTCTCTCTTTTCACGGGGAGCAATCAGCCGCACGCCATCGCCATGCTGCTCCAGCCGCATGCTCGGCCGGGGCGTACCCAGACCGGCGCCGGCTTCCGGGCACAGAGGGTGCAGACTGAACCAGCGCGACAGCACTTCGGTACAGTAGCGGGAATGCCTGTGCCCGCCATCGTGCCGCACGGCCTGCCCTGTCAGGCAAGCGCTGATACCCACCGGAATGCTGCTCATACACCACCCATCGCCAACTTGTACAAGCGATTCTAGCTGTACAGGGCGTGATCGGTTTGTGAAGGCTGAGGGACAGAAACAAAAACGCCCCGGCAGTGACTGCTGGGGCGTTTCTGAAGATGGTGGGCCGTGATGGATTCGAACCATCGACCAATTGGTTAAAAGCCAACTGCTCTACCGCTGAGCTAACGGCCCGTCGAGGAGGCGCAAATGATACTAATTTTTTGCCCGGTTACAAGGGGAAGAGGGTAATTTGTTTGTCATGACAGCATGTCACGCCTGATAGCGCGTGGGATCGGGCACCCCGGCCTCCTCGAAGCCGGCACGGCGCAGGCGGCAGCTGTCACAGCGTCCGCAGGCGCGGCCCTGATCATCAGCCTGGTAGCAGGACACCGTCAGGCTGTAATCCACTCCCAGCTTGCTGCCGGTATGGATGATATCGGCCTTGCTCAGGGTCAGCAGCGGGGTTTCGATCAGCGGGCCATGGCCCTCGACCCCGGCTTTGGTGGCGACGGCCGCCAGTGCGCGGAAGGCATCGACAAACGCGGGGCGGCAATCCGGGTAGCCGGAATAGTCCACCGCGTTGACGCCGATATAGATGGCCCGGGCGTCCAGCACCTCCGCCAGACCCAGCGCCAGAGACAAAAACACGGTGTTGCGGGCCGGTACGTAGGTAATGGGAATGCCTTCGCCCCCGTTTTCGGGGACAGCCAGCGAGGTATCCGTGAGTGCCGAGCCACCGATACTGCCCAGATCCAGGCGGATCACCCGGTGGCTGGCCGCCCCCTGGGCCTGGGCGATGCGCTCCGCCGCGTGCAGTTCGGCGCGGTGCCGCTGGCCGTAATCGAACGCCAGGGTATGCACGGAGAACCCGGCCTTGCGCGCCAGCGCCAGGCAGGTGGCTGAGTCCAGCCCGCCGGAAAGCAGGACCACGGCGGCCCGATTGGCGTGTTCCATCCTGTCAGCCTCGCTGTCAGCGCCCGCGGGCGTCTTTCCAGAGCAGCTTGTGCAACTGCATCTGGAAGCGCACCGGCAGACGGTCTTCAAGTATCCAGCCCGCCAGATCGGCCGGGTCGAGCTGCCCCCAGACCGGGGAAAACAGCACATCCTGCACGCGCGCGGCCAGATCGTACTGGTCCACCTGCATCCGCGCCCAGTCGTAATCGCTGCGGTTGGCCAGCACAAACTTCACCTGGTCCGTCGGTTTCAGCAGCGGGATATTGGCCAGGCGGTTGTTATGCCGCTCTCCGGAAGCCGGGGCCTTGAGGTCCATCACCACCACCACGCGCGGATCCACACCGGCAATGTCCATGGCGCCGCCCGTCTCCAGGCTGACCTCATAACCCGCGTCACACAGGGCGGTCAGCAGGGGCAGACAATTAGGCTGGGCCAGGGGCTCACCGCCGGTCACGGTCACATAGCGGGCGCCAAAGCCCGCGACGGTATCCAGCACTTCTTCCAGACTGCGCCGCTCGCCGCCCTGAAAGGCGTACTCGGTGTCACACCAGACACACCGCTGCGGGCAGCCGGTCAGGCGCACGAACACCGTCGGGCGGCCCACGGTACGGGCTTCGCCTTGCAGGGAATGGAAAATCTCGGTGATGCGCAGGTCCACAGTGAACTCGCCCGAACGCCAGCCAATACAGGGTCGGCGATTCTAGCACAGCTGCCACGACGGACCGAATCAGCAGACCGTCTCAGCTGTTGTCGCCGCCGAGCTGCTCCAGCATGCTGCGCGCCAGACGCGCTTCAGAGGAATCTTCGTACTGACGGATAATGCGGTTCAGGGTCACCCGGGCCCGGTTGGTATCACCGGTTTCGGCCTGCAGGGTGGCCAGCTTGTACAGCGCGGCGGGCACCTGGCTGTGATCCGGGTACTCATCCACGACAATACGGAATTGTTGCATCGCCTTGTTACGGTCAGGCGTGCTGCGGCTGCGGTAGATTTCACCCAGCCAGAAATGTGCGAAAGGCCGGAACTGCCCCTCGGGATAATCAGAAAGGTACTGCTCGAAGGCCTTGCCTGCCTCCTCGAACTGCCGACCCAGCAGCTTTTCGCGGGCTGCGGCGTAGGCGGCACGGTCTTCCTCAGCGCTGGCGCTGCCACCACGGGCACCACCACTTGCCTGGGCCTGGCGCTCACCCTGCTCAATGGAGGCTTCCGCCAGCGCATTGATACGGGTATCCAGATCCAGATAACGCTCGCGCTCGGCACGACGGCCGGATTCGAGCTCATGTTGCAACTCTTCCACACGCCCTTGCAGGCGCTGGATCTCGTCTTCCATCTGGCTCAACTGCTGCATCAGCAGCATCAGGCCATCCTGCGATACGGCCTGGCCACCACTTGCGCCACCACTTTGCTGTGGCTGCGACGGGCTGCCGGACTGCGGTCGCGGATAGACGCGATCTTCAACGGATAAAGGCCCGGTCGGGGACTGCGCGAACGCAGCCCCCGCCAGGCTACCGATAATCAGACCTGCGAACAGGCGCTTCATCGGTTTCAGCACGACCTTACGGACGGCCAGCGGTGTAGTTCAGCTCGACACGGCGGTTCTTGGCCCAGGACATTTCGTCCGAGCCACGCGCTGCCGGCTTCTCTTCACCGTAGCTGACGGTCTCGATCTGGGAGGCAGACACGCCCTGCACGCGCAGGAACTGCTCTACCGCCTTGGAACGACGCTCACCCAGCGCTACGTTGTACTCGCGGGTGCCGCGCTCGTCAGTGTGGCCTTCCAGACGGATGCGCGCGTTGCTGTTGCGCTTCAGGTGGTTGGCGTGGGCACGCAGGCTGTCGAACGCAGCGGCCGGCACTTCAGAACGGTCAAACGCGAAGTAGATGACGCGGGTGTTGGTGGTGCCATCGTAGTGAGACGGATGGTTGTGGTAGCCCTCTGCGGTCAGCGGGATGTGGCTGTAGTCCGGACGGGCCGGCTCCGCCGGGGTCACCGGACGGGTGTCAGCATCACGCTCGACCTGCTGGTCGGTGGCAGAGGTGTCGTCTTCGGTCGGCGTGCTGGAGCAGGCTACCAGCATTGCAGACGCGATCAGAGCGACTGAAAAACGGCTAAAGATGGATGAAGCGCGCATGTCTAGAACTCCTGTTATTACCCATTGGTAGGTCCGAAAAAAACCCTTTGTCAGAGGAACGGCGACCACGCCGGTTCCCTCACTTCCCCTTCCTTCGACGGCAGCCTTACACGAACCCTGCCATCGATGGATACGGCTTCGAGGACACCTGCCCCCCCCTGCTGAGTGCCATAAATTATCATAGTTCCATTAGGGGCAACACTGGGGGACTCGTCCATATTTGATGCGGTCAACACATTAAAGGTGCCGCGCCGCATGTCCTGCACACCAATCTGGAAACGTCCGTCCACCCGGTGAACAAACACCAGGTAGCGCCCGTCTGGCGTTACATCGGCCCGGGCGTTGTACGGCCCCTCGAAGGTCAGCCGCCGCACGGAGCCGTCACGCAGGTCCAGACGGTAGATCTGCGGGCCGCCACCCCGGCTCGAGGTGAAGACCAGCGACTCGCCATCCGGCAGCCAGCGCGGCTCGGTATCAATCGAGCGGCTGTTTGTCCGTCGCACCAGGCGATTGGTTTCCAGATCCAGCGTATAAATTTCAGGTACACCGTCCCGTGACAGCGTCAATGCAAGACGCGTACCGTCTGGCGAGAAGGCGGGTGCACCATTAATGCCCGGTTCACGGGTCACCACGCGCCGCTGCCCGGAGTCCAGCTCGTGGACATAGATCTTGGGCAGCCCGTCCCCCTCGAACGACACATAGGCCACTCGCCGCCCATCCGGCGACCAGGCCGGGCTCATGATCGGCTGGCGGCTGCTCAGGATCGTCTGCGCCCGGTGTCCATCGGCATCAGCGTACTGCAACTGGAACGGCTGGCTGCGCCGTTCATCCATGGTGACGTAGAGAATCTTGGTGCCGAACGCGCCGGGAATGCCGGTCAGCTGCTCGAATACCTTGTCTGAAATCGAGTGCGCCATGTCACGCAACTGGCTTGCCGTGCCGGTGTAGCTGGCCGCCAGCATGCGCGCACCGCGCGCTACATCATGCAGTTCGTACTCCACCCGGTAGCGCCCGTCATCCTGGCGATTGACCCGGCCCAGCACGATGTACTCCATGTTCATGACGCGAAAATCGCGCCAGATGATGTCTTCGCCGCGCGTCGGGCGACTCAGCAGATCGCCGCTGTCGAGGGGGCGAAACTGCCCGCTGCGATGCAGGTTGGCGGCGATAATGGCAGCCACATCCTCCTCGGGCTGACCGCCACTGGCCGCAAAGGGCACCACGGCAATCGGCAGTGCATCGTCACGCCCCTGGGTGACCTCGATCACCAGATTGGCGTGCACCATATTCGCGCAAGCAAGCATCATCATGAGCAGTAACTTTCTCACAACCGCATATCCTCCGGCCGGAACAGGAAATCAAATTGACGAAAATTTTCAAACTCACGGCCGGACGGTACCGGCAGCGGGCTTGCATTTCTGACCGCAGCCACGGCAGAACGATCCAGCGCAGCATCACCACTGGGAGTCACCACCGACACGTCGAGCACATCGCCGCCCGGCGCCAGACGCACTCGCAACCGCACTTCCATGTGGTTACGTGCGCTCGGCGGCCGGGTCCAGCGACGACTCACGGCATTGCGGATATCACGCTCGTAGCCCGCCATTTCAGCGCTGTCTCCCAAGGCCCGGCCTTCGGTATCCGTGATAGCGCTTTCGCTGGCCGCCTGCTGCTCGCGGTCGCGTTGTGCCATGGCCACCTCTTCTTCCGCCAGCAGGGCGTCCAGATCCGGCTGACTGAAATCGGGGCGTGGTTCAGGCGTCGGTTCCGGGCGTGGCTCTGGTCTGGGCTCGGGTCGCGGCTCCGGCCTGGGCTGCGGTCGCGGTTCAGGCTGAGGACGTGGCACCTCTGCCTGCGGTTGCGGACGCGGCTCAGGGCGAGGTTCGGGACGCGGCTCAGGTTCCGGCCGAGGCTGAGGTTCCGGTCGGGGCTGCGGTCGAGGCTGTGGCTGTGGCTGGGCGCGCGGTGGCGCGGCGGGCCGCTCCACCACCACCGCCTGCACGTGCCTGGGCGTGCTGGGTTTGATTTCCCGCGCGGTGGTGCCAAACCAGGTAATACCCACCAGCGCCACCACCGCCACATGCAGTGCCAGCGAAAAGCCGAGCGCCGGGGCCTGCTCGCGCCAACTCATCAATCGGCCCGATCCGGTGGTTCAGTGACCAGCCCGAGCCGCTCGATACCCGCGCCCTGCAGGGCGGCCATCAGCTCGATGATCTTGCCGTAGGGCACCTGGGTATCACCCTCGACCAGGAAAAGGGTCTGCGGCGCGTTGCGCTGAATGCGCTGGGCATGCCCGCGCAATGTATCCAGCGATGCAGTGGTCTGCTGGTTCTCACCAATATTGATGTAGTAGCCACCGTCCCGGCGCACACTGACGATCACCGGCTCGTCATCCACGGTAATCGGATCACTGGTGGTACGGGGCAGATCCACCTGGATTCCCTGGGTGAGCATCGGCGCGGTGATCATGAACACGATCAGCAGCACCAGCATCACGTCGATGTAGGGCACCACATTGATCTCGGCCACCAGCTTGCGTGGCGCGCGCACCTTGATCATCAGCCTTCTCCCCGCCCATGGGCCTGGCGATGCAGAATCGAGGAAAACTCTTCAGCGAACATTTCACTGTCGCCGACCAGACTGTCGGTGGCCGAGGCATAGCGGTTATAGGCCACCACCGCCGGAATCGCAGCGAACAGGCCCATGGCGGTAGCGATCAGTGCTTCAGCAATCCCCGGCGCCACGATGGCCAGACTCGCCTGGGTCACATTGGCCAGCGCCAGAAAGGAATTCATGATGCCCCACACGGTGCCGAACAGGCCGATATAGGGACTGGTGGAGCCCACCGTGGCCAGGAATGGCAGGCTCTGGGTCAGTCGCGACTGCTCGCGTTGCAAGGCCACACGCATGGCGCGCTGCGCACCCACCATCACCGCATCACCGTCGCGCGAGGTCTTGGACAGACGCACGAACTCATGGAAACCGGCACGGAAAATGGCTTCCTGACCGCACTCGGGGTTCGGTGCTTTCTTGACCTGCTGATACAGGGTCGACAGGTCTTCACCGGACCAGAAGCGCTCCTCGAACGCCGCACCAGCCCGTCGTGCGCCGTTGATAACCTGGTAACGGCGATAGATCATCGCCCAGGACGCCACCGACAGGCCCACCAGCAGCAGCATCACCGCCTGTACCACCAGATCGGCACTGGCGATCAGATACCACATGGACAAACTGTTGCCGTCACCCATTTAACCGTTCTCCTTGTTGAGCATGCATGGCCTCCCGCAGCGCCGCCGGCAGAGCCGTCGGCCGCAGGTCGCTGGCACGGACACAGGCCACACGGACCTCTGCCTCGCACAATAATTCCCCGTCACGGCGTACTTGCTGTAAAAAATCCAGCGCCGCGCGGCCTACTTTCTTCAGTGCCGCCGTCACCACCAGGGCATCGTCGATACGCGCCGGGCGGTGATAGCGCACCGCACAGGAATGCACCACGAACTGGTAGTCTTCCTCCGCCAGGGTGTAATGCTGATGCCCCAGGCTGCGCAGCAGTTCGGTACGGGCCCGCTCCATGAACTTCAGGTAGTTCACATAATAGACAATGCCGCCGACGTCAGTGTCTTCGATGTAGACGCGCAGCGGCAGTGTGAATTCCCCGGGATGGGTCATGGTTTTACGAACAGTTTCAGTCATCAAACAGGTCCGGTGCGGTAACAGGGCCCGGTGGACGCAAGCCAAAGTGGCGCCAGGCATGATTGGTCACCTGACGTCCGCGCGGGGTACGGTGAATAAAGCCCTGCTGGATCAGATAGGGCTCCACCACCTCTTCCAGCGTGCCGGCGTCTTCATTCAACGCCGCCGCCAGGCTCTCCAGCCCAACCGGACCACCGTCGAATTTTTCCATCATGGTGGTCAGCAAACGTCTATCGGTACCGTCCAGACCACAGGCGTCCACTTCGAGCATATCCAGCGCTGCCCGGGCGATGTCCCCGGTGATACGCCCGTTACCGCGCACCTCGGCGAAATCCCGCACCCGGCGCAGCAGGCGATTGGCAATCCGCGGGGTGCCACGGGCGCGACGCGCCACTTCGGCGGCACCGTCATCATCGGCATCCAGTGCGAAGATGTCGCAGGCACGGCGCACAATACCGGCCAGATCTTCCACCGAATAGAACTCCAGCCGCTGGACGATACCGAAACGATCACGCAGGGGCGCCGTCAGCAAGCCAGCCCGGGTGGTCGCGCCCACCAGGGTGAAAGGCGGCAACTCGATCTTGATGGAACGTGCCGCCGGGCCTTCGCCGATCATGATGTCCAGTTGATAGTCTTCCATCGCCGGATAAAGGATTTCCTCCACCACAGGCGAGAGACGATGAATTTCGTCGACAAACAGCACATCGCCCGCTTCCAGGTTGGTCAGCAAGGCGGCCAGGTCTCCGGCTTTTTCCAGTACCGGACCCGAGGTGCTTTTCAGTTCGGCGCCCATTTCCCGGGCAATAATATGCGCCAGCGTGGTCTTGCCCAGCCCGGGCGGGCCGAACAGCAGGGTGTGGTCCAGGGCTTCACCGCGCATGCGGGCGGCATCGATGAAAATTTCCAGCCGCTGGCTGACCTTGGGCTGGCCGCGATAATCCGCCAGGCTGGCGGGGCGAATGGCCCGCTCGACCTGCTCTTCGCCTTCGGCACTGTGCGCGGAAATGATGCGTTCGGTGTCCATCGGTGTCTGCTCCGCCGGGGTCAGCGCGACAGGGTTTTCAGGGCTTGCCGGATCATGCTGGCACTGTCGAGGCTGTCGTCCTCAACCCGTGCCACCGCCTGCTCGGCGTCGCGTAAACGGTACCCGAGCGCTTCGAGCGCCGCCACCGCATCCTGCCGGGCATCCGCCATCGGCGTGCTGGCAGGCGCTTGCCCGGGCATCACCGGCGCGCCTTCCAGACGTCCCAGCCGGTCGCGCATCTCGATCACCAGACGCTCGGCGGTCTTCTTGCCGATCCCGGGCACACGCACCAGCGAGGTGGTGTCCTGCTCTTCGATACAGCGCACCAGGCGCGCAGCCTCGATGCCGGAGAGGATCGCCAGCCCCATCTTGGGGCCAACGCCGTTGACGCGAATCAGCGCCCGGAACAGCTCACGCTCGAAGCGGTCGGCAAAGCCATATAGAAGCTGCGCATCCTCGCGCACGACAAGATGGGTATGCAGGATGATTTCCTGGCCCGGCACGGGCTGCTGATAAAAGACGGTCATCGGTGCCTCGACTTCGTAGCCGACACCGCTCGCTTCCACCAATAGCCAGGGCGGGCGGGCTTCAAGCAGGATGCCACGGAGACGTCCGATCATCGTATTCTTCTTCTGCGTACAGCGGTGGCGCCCGCCATGCGCGCGAGACTGACCCGCATGTGCGCATGACAGATGGCGATGGCGAGGGCATCGGCGGCATCCGCCTGGGGTGTTTTTTCCAGCCCCAGCAGATAACACACCATCTGCGCCACCTGGTGTTTTTCTGCGCCACCACGGCCGACCAGTGCCTGCTTGACCTGCCGCGCCGAATACTCGAACACCGGCAGATCATGCTGCACCACAGCAGCGATGGCAGCGCCCCGGGCCTGACCCAGCTTGAGTGCCGAATCGGCGTTGCGTGCCATGAAGACTTTCTCGATACCCACCTCAACCGGGGCATGGAGGCCCACCACCTGATTGAGTTCACGGAATATCTGCCCCAGACGCGGCGCGATATCCTCACCCTGGGTGGCAATGGTGCCGCAGGCGACCAGGCGCGACGTCTGGCCAACCTGATCAATCAGGCCGTAACCGGTGAAGCGTGAACCTGGGTCAATGCCGAGAATGCGCGTCATGCGGCATTGATACTCAACTTATGGACAGTATGCAAGCGCTGTCGGACGGTATCAGGCATCAACCTTCAAAATCATCAGGAAAGCGCACGTTGGTGTAGACGTTCTGCACGTCATCCAGATCTTCCAGGTGATCGATCATCTTCATCACCTTGGGCGCGATCTCCGCATCCACATCGGCTTCGGTGCTCGGGTGCATGGTGACCTCGGCGTTGGCGGGCTCGAAGGCCGCCGCCTTGAGAGCGTCGACCACCTCACCGAAGCTGCGGTCCGCAGCGGTGATCACCGTAAAGGAGCCATCGTCGTGGGTCTGCACGTCCTCGGCGCCCGCTTCCAGCGCCACTTCCAGCAGGGCCTCCTCGTCCGGGCCCGGCTCCAGAAAGATTTCGCCACGCTTGCTGAACAGGTAGGCCACCGAGCCATTGGTACCCAGATTACCGCCGTGCTTGGTAAAGGCATGACGCACATCAGAGACAGTGCGGTTGACGTTGTCGGTCATCGTTTCCACCAACACCGCGACACCGCCCGGGCCGTAACCCTCGTAGGTGATCTCCGACATGTCGGCATTGTCGTCACTGCCCGCGCCGCGCTTGATGGCGCGATCAATGGTGTCGCGGGTCATGTTGGCCGTCAGCGCCTTGTCCACCACAGCCCGCAGACGCGGGTTGTCGTTCGGCTCCGGGCCGCCCAGGCGGGCGGCCACGGTGATTTCACGAATCAGCTTGGTAAAGACCTTGCCGCGCTTGGCGTCCTGCGCCGCCTTGCGATGCTTGATGTTTGCCCATTTGCTGTGACCGGCCATACCAACCTCGTGTTATCCGTCCTTCTTTTCCAGGTTGCGCAACTGGATGCCCAACTCGCGCAGTTGCTTCGGCGCCACCTCGGCCGGAGCCTGGGTCAGCGGGCAGGCCGCTGTCTGGGTTTTCGGGAAGGCGATCACATCGCGAATCGATTCACATCCGGTCATCAGCATCACCATGCGGTCCAGACCAAAGGCCAGGCCGCCGTGCGGCGGTGCACCGAACTTGAGCGCATCCAGCAGGAAGCCGAACTTCTCTTCTGCTTCCTCATCGCTGATGCCCAGCGCCTTGAACACGGCTCGCTGCATGGCCGGTTCATGAATACGGATGGAGCCGCCACCCAGCTCGGTCCCGTTGAGCACCATGTCGTAGGCTTTCGAGAGCGCTGCGCCCGGGTTTGCTGCCAGCTCCTCCGGCGAGCAGGAGGGCATGGTGAAGGGATGGTGCAGTGCCGCCCAATGGCCCTCGTCGTCTTCCTCGAACATCGGGAAATCCACTACCCACAGCGGTGCCCAGTCGCCCTCGACCAGATTGCGATCGTGGCCCACGCGCACACGCAGCGCACCCAGTGCTTCGTTGACGACCTTCGCCTTGTCAGCGCCGAAGAAAATCAGGTCGCCGGTGCGGGCGCCGGTACGCTCCAGAATGCCGGCAATGGCGTCGTCGGTCAGGAACTTGAGAATCGGGGACTGCAAACCCTCGTTGCCCGCCGCCAGATCGTTGACCTTGATATAAGCCAGGCCCTTGGCGCCATAAATACCGACAAACTTCGTGTAGTCGTCGATCTCCTTGCGGCTCATCTCGCAGCCACCCGGCACCTTCAATGCGGCCACGCGTCCTTTCGGGTCGTTGGCCGGGCCAGCAAACACCTTGAATTCCACCTTGGCCAACAGGTCGCCAATATCCACCAGCTCCAGCGGGATGCGCAGGTCCGGCTTGTCGGAACCAAAGCGGCGCATGGCTTCGGAAAACGGCATACGCGGGAAGGCCGGCAGTTCGACCTGCAACAACTGGCTGAACACCTGGCGCACCATGGTTTCGGCCACCTGGATCACGTCTTCCTCGGTCACAAAGGACGCTTCCAGGTCGATCTGGGTGAATTCCGGCTGCCGGTCGGCGCGCAGGTCTTCATCGCGGAAGCACTTGGCGATCTGGTAGTAGCGATCAAAGCCCGCCACCATCAGCAACTGCTTGAACAGCTGCGGGGACTGCGGCAGGGCAAAGAAACTGCCCGGATGGGTGCGGCTGGGCACCAGATAGTCGCGCGCGCCTTCCGGCGTCGCCTTGGTCAGGATCGGGGTTTCCACGTCCATGAAGCCCTGGGCTTCCAGCGCCGTGCGCACGGCAGCCGTCAGACGCGAACGGAAGCGGAAGTTGGCCAGCACGTCCGGGCGACGCAGGTCCAGATAGCGGTATTTCAGACGTACTTCCTCACCCGCCTGGCTGTACTCATCCAGCTCGAACGGCGGTGTTTCCGCCGTGTTCAGCAGGGTCAGCGCGGTGCCCAGCACCTCGATGTCCCCGGTACTCATGCGGCTGTTGCGCACGGCCTCGTCACGCAGGCGCACGCGGCCGGTAACCTGCACCACGTACTCGCTGCGCATGCGATCCGCCAGGGCAAACGCCTCGACGGTATCCGGGTCGAACACCACCTGCACCAGCCCGGCGCGGTCACGCAAATCCAGGAAAATCACCCCGCCATGGTCACGGCGGCGGTGCACCCACCCACACAATGTCACCGTTTCCCCGTCGTGGGAGGCTCTCAAGTCACCGCAGTAATGGCTTCGCATAACATCTCGTTCCGCTGGATCTGACGGCGCGACCCCGGGGGGCGCGAAAGGCGCAATAGTATAGCGATTCACCTCGCGCGCAGCCATGCCAACGCATCGTCGGGGGCAAAGCGCCGCAACCGACAGACCCGCTCAGGGGTATCCGTGCGCACCCGACACCTGAAAAATACAAAAAAACCCTGAAAAACAGGCTCCGAACGCTTGCTGACGCCTGCGCCTTGGCATATAACTGGCGCGGAAGTCGCATGAATACAGGCTTCCGGGTCGTTCGAGGCCGAGTCATTCAAGGCCAAGTCACTCAAGGAAAGGCTCAGACACAACAGGACCTGCCGGAACAGCCCCTGACGCTGATCCGGACAACGTCGAAACCGGCTGCCCGAGGCAGCTGCATCAACCAACAGGGGTACGCACAGCAATGGCCGTAAAGAAGAAAGCCGCCGCCAAGAAAACCGCAGCCAAGAAACCGGCTGCCAAGAAAGTTGCCGCCGCCGCTCCGGCAGCGCGCAAAGCCAAACCGATCACTGAGCCGATGAGCAAGACTCAGGTGACCGCCACCATCGCCGAAACCACCGGTCTGACCAAGAAGCAGGTCTCTTCCGTACTGGAAGAACTGACCGGCATCATCGAAGGTCACGTCAAGAAGCGTGGCGCAGGCCAGTTCACCCTGCCGGGCCTGATGAAGATCACCACCGTGAAGAAGCCTGCCACCAAGGCGCGCAAGGGCATCAACCCCTTCACTGGCGAAGAAACCGTGTTCAAGGCCAAGCCGGCCAGCATCGCGGTCAAGATTCGTCCGCTGAAAAAACTGAAGGACATGGCTGCCAGCTAAGCCTTCCGGCGGTGCGGGGCCCCTGCCCCGTACCGCTTGCCCCATCCATCACGTCCTGTGATGCTATAACCGACATACCCTTTCAGTCGTGCTACCGCTACCGGGGCGCCCATGGTCATTCACGAGCATGCACCCGACTTCGAACGCTTCGTGCTGCTGCCCAATCGCTCGGCGAGCTGGGCACAGATACGCAGCCTGATTCTTGTCGTACTGGCCTTCTCACTGTCCATGATGCTGTTTTTCCTGGCTATCGGCGCCTGGCTGATCGCCCCCTTCTGCGGCGCCAAAGCGGCGCTGTTGATCTGGGCCCTGTGGTATGTCAACCAACGTACCTGCTGGCGCGAGGTCATCACCCTGACACCGGAGCGGGTGGACATCGCCCGCGGGCGCCGCGGGCCAGTGGAAACCATCACGTTGGAGCGCTACGGACTCCAGCTGCACAGCCACATCCCGGACAATGACTTCTATATGCCGCATCTGGCACTGCGCCGCCACGCCCACGACTGGGTCATCGGCGAAATGCTCAATCGCGAGGACCGGATCACGCTGATCCGGGCGCTCAAACGCATCCTGACGACACAGCGCTGACCCGGCCTGGCCAGGAGCACCACGATTCTGGCAAAAAATGTCCCTCCCGATCCTGTGACCCAGTGGTCATTGGCGCCCGCTCTTGCTAACTTTGCTGCACGCCAGATTCTGCACTTCAGCCACGGATACGCCCGACATGAAACTTGTTCTGTCTCCGCAAGACCAGCAGTTCCGCGAGGAGGTCCGTGACTTCCTGAACGAGCACCTGAGCGCCGACCTGCGCCGTGCCGGCGCCCTGATGACCAGCGTGTTTGCGGACTTCGACGCTGCCATGGCCTGGCAACGACTCCTGCACGAAAAGAAGGGCTGGGCCGCACCCAGCTGGCCCAAGGCCTTCGGCGGCACCGACTGGAGCATCACCCAGCACTATATATATGCCGTGGAGTGCGCTGCCGCCGATGCACCACGCCTGTTGCCCATGGGGCTGGACATGTGCGGCCCCTGCCTGATCGGCAAGGGCACCGACGCCCAGCGCGCCGAGTACCTGCCGCCCATGCTCAGCGGCGACCATTTCTGGTGTCAGGGTTACTCCGAACCACAGTCCGGCTCCGACCTCGCCTCGCTGAAACTGAAAGCCGAACGCGACGGCGATCACTATGTGCTCAACGGCTCCAAGATCTGGACCACTTACGCCCACCATGCCAGCCACATGTTCCTGCTGGTGCGCACCCGCAGCGACGGCAAGCCGCAGCAGGGCATCACCTTCCTGCTGCTGGACATGAAGACACCGGGCATCACCATTGACCCGATCATCAGCATCAGCGGCGAACACGAGCAGAATCAGGTGTTCTTCGAGGACGTGCGCGTGCCCGTGGGCAACGTGGTGGGGGAAGAGAACGACGGCTGGACCGTCGCCAAGTACCTGCTTGAATTCGAGCGCGGTGGCCAGGCCTACAGCCCGCGCTTGCAGGTGTCGCTGGACAAGGTGCGTCATCTGGCCACTCAGGGCCAGACAGGCGAGCGGCCGATCGACGACGAGCTGTTTCGGTTGAAGCTGGCCAGGGCAGAGGTCAGCGTGCGCGCCGTCGAGGCCGCAGAACTGAAAGTGATGTCGGCACTGTCCAGCGGCCAGAACCCCGGCGCCATCTCCTCGATGCTCAAGATCATCGGCTCCGAGGCCGCCCAGCAGGTCACGGAAATGGCCATCGAGGCCCTGGGCAGCTGGGCCCAGGTGTGGCAGCCGGAGGCGCTAAACCCGGCCACCGCCGCCGACGCCTCACCGATTGGTCCGGCCAGCGGCGTGCCGGTGCTGTCGAGCTACCTGAACACCCGCGCCACCACCATCTACGGCGGTTCGAACGAGATCCAGCGCAATATCATCGCCAAGCAGGTCCTGGGGCTCTAGGAGGAGGGCGCCTTAGACTTTCTCCCTGAATTTGTGTCATAAAGAGGCATCACCGGGGAGTCACTATGGCATCATCAACGGCCCGCCCAGCGGCCAGCACACCGCGCCTGATCTGGCACGGGCGCAGCCGCTATGTACGGGTACTGGGCACTATCCGCCAGATTCAGCAAGCCCTGTGGTTGCACCGCGACCTGCTGCGCAAACACAATGAAGCTGAGCGCATGCCGCTGCACCAGGATGTGGCCGATGCCCTCGCCGACCTGTGCCGGCGCAATGGCGGCGCCTGGATCAAGTTCGCCCAGTTCCTGAGTTGCCGTCCCGATCTGCTACCGCCGCCCTATATCGCCGCTTTCACCGCCCTGCGCGAGGACGCGCCCAGCGCCCACTTTGACGACGTTCAGCCGTGGCTGGAGGAACTGCTGGGCAAGCACTGGGCCCAGACCTTCAGCGCCTTCAACATCATTCCGGTGGCGTCTGCCTCTATTGCCCAGGTCCACCGGGCGCGCCTGGCCGACGGCACCGAGGTGGCGGTGAAGCTGCAGCTGCCCCGGGTACGCCAGGAATTCTATGAGGATGCCGCCGCACTGCGCGCGCTGAGCCGAGTGCTGGCACCGCTGCTGCGCGAAATCGACCTGCGCCAGGTGGTCAACCAGTTGATCACCACGACGGAACGTGAGCTGGATTTTGCCGAGGAAGCCCGGCATCTGGAGACCTTTGCCGCCCTGCCCCATCGCCCGGGCATCCGGGTCCCAAGAGTCTTTCCGCAACTGTGCAGCGAGCGCCTGCTGGTCACCGAGTGGATGGAAGGCCCCAGCCTGTCCCAGGTGCTCGACAGCCACGATGACGCCCGGATTCGCCCGCTGCTGGAAACCCTGCTCGACAGCACCCTGCAACAGGTGCTGGAGTTCGGCCTGTTCCACGCCGACCCGCATCCCGGCAACTTTATCGTCACCGGCCCCCAAACCCTGGCAGTACTCGACCTGGGCGCAGTGGAAAGCCTGAGCCCGGAAGCCCGCCTGCACTACACCGCCCTGCTGATGCGCTTGCTCGGCCAGGGTGACGCGCCGCTGCAACCGCTGTTCGAGGCGGCCGGATTCGGCGGCGTGGATGAGGACCGGCTCCAGGCATTGTCCCGGGCATTGATCGACGCCCAGACGCGTGACGCCACCCTGGTGGACAACCTCGGCACGCTCATGGACGAGTTCCGCCGCCTGCGCCTGGTCATCCCTGACCCCTTCGTGGCCATGGTGCGGGTGCTGATCACCATTGGCGGCCTGATGACCCGCCACCAGATCCCCTTCCGGTTACGAGGTTGAATCCCCGCGCCCGCGCCCGGATAATCCCGCTCCGCACCGCGACACCCCCGACCGCAGGCACGACGAGAGAGCAATCCGGCATGAGCGAACGCAAGGACAAGAAAAAGGTGATCGGCGAGCCGATGACCGACGAGCAGATCAAGGTGTTTCTGGATATCGAGCCCGAGAGTGGCCTGAACGCCGATTTCCATGCCCTGCAGCGCGCCTACCGCAGCTTGCGTGAGGAAGATTTCGAGCGCTTTCTGGGCTTCTTCACCGCCGCAGGCCGCAACCCGGCAGCCACTGACCCCGAAGGTCGCACTCTGGCCAGCATTGTGCGCCAGCATGTTCGCCACCAGGGCTACGCCGAGATTCTGGAACGCCACGGCGGCTGAGGGTCACGGTTACAATATTCCGACGAACTCCCGGCGTCCCCCTGATGGCCCTTCCGGCGCCGGGCCTGCACCACGCGTCACCCCCAACCCCTTGATTTTTATAATTTCGTCATCCTGATGTCATGTTGCGCTGTTCAGTGCCTGGCGCCGATACAGTACGATTGTCCCAATTGGACCCCGCCCCCGGTGCCAGACGGTCTGTTCAAACGCGCCGCTCCTGTGGCATGGTTCCGTTGATTCCGCTCGCGCCATGCGAGCGGATAAAAAAACAAAAAGCGTTACGCTATTCAGCCAAAAGAGTCCCAGACCATGGATACGACCTCTGTTTCGGCAGGAGCCCGCTGGCTCGCGCTATTGCTTGCTTTCAGTCTTGCACTCTCCGTCTTGCCCCGCCTCAGTTACGGCCTGATTGACGATGATGGCCCCGATGACGAGAGCGACGAAGTCACCGCCGAGGAACTCTCGTATATCGACATCCCGGTGGATGAGCGCATCTTCCTGGTGCGCTGGAACGAAGTCCCCTACAACAAGCGTTTCTTCGACTACTCGCATGCCGAAATCGAGGAGCGCTGGGACGAATTCATGATCGGCGTACGCGCGCCCTTCCCGTCTGCGGGCTACCTGGAATACATGGGCTCCAACTACCCTGAAATGCTCGATGGCATCGAGAACTTTCAGGGCTATGAGGATCTCAGCCGTCGCCTTATCGAGGTATGGCGTCTGTTCCTGCGCGGCGATTTCCAGGACGCGCGAGAAGAAGGTCTGAAGCTGGGCATCATGGGCCTGTATCCGGCCATGTTTGCGCAGATTACCTATGCCATCTATCTGGCCGACCGGCAGACCGAGAAGTACATGATGCTGCAGGACGTGGCCAACCGCGTGCGCGAGCATATCGACCTGATCGAACGCGCCGCCGATGATCCGATTGCCAGTGAACTGGTGGCCTTCACCAAACTCGGCTACGCCTATGCCATTGCCCGGATTGCGGAAGAATCACCGGTGCCGGTAATCGTGGTGCGCGGTTATATCGGCCGCATCAAGGATAACGCCGAGGCAATCGTCGAACTGATTCCAGACCACCCGCTGGGCCATGCTTTCCGCGCCGCAGTGGATGCCAACATCATGCGCCGCGTGGGGCGTGCCACTGGCCGTATCACCTACGGTGCCCGCAGCACCGTGGTGGATGAGTCGTTCGGCAAGGCGTTCAAGATGGCACCGGATATTCCGATCCTGAACTACGAGTACGCCAACGCCATCATGTACATGAGCCGCAAGCGTGACCTCAATCAGGCCATCGATTACCTCAACAAGGCCACGCGCTATACCCCGACCTGGTCGATGGACGCGCTGGACACCATGTACGCTTTCAAACGGCTTCAGGAGGCGCATCTGTACGACCAGTACTACCGCAGCTTCCGTGCCTTCGAGCGCCATCGCCGCCGCTTCAGCCGGGTCACCGACCACAACCTGACCAACGTGTTGAGCCCGCCGCTGAACATGCACATGATGGAAAACCCGCACGAATACAGACTGCCGGACGTCAAGTAATGGGTTGGTACGAAGACAAGCTGTTCCCGCCCCTGCTGGACTGGGCCACCCGGCCCCTGAACCGCGATCGCGACGCCCTGCTGGCCGGGGCGCGCGGTCGCGTGCTGGAACTGGGCGTCGGCACCGGCGCCAACTTCAGTCGCTACACCCCGGCCGCCACCGAAATACACGGTATTGAGCCGGGCGGCGCCATGCTGGCAAAAGCGCAGGCCACAGCCGCTGCCATGCCACAGCCGGAGCGCTTTCATCTGGTGGAGGCCGGTGCCGAGGCGCTGCCCTACCCCGACGACCACTTTGATACCGTGATCGCCTGTCTGGTGTTCTGCACCATTCCTGATCGCGAGGCTGCGGCACGCGAAGTTGCCCGCGTGCTGCGCCCCGATGGCCAGTTGCTGGTGCTGGAACATGTGCGAAGCGAACGCCCGCTGACCCGCCGCGTGCAACATGGCCTGAATCCACTGTGGCGCCATCTGGCCTGCGGCTGCCAGTTGACCCGCGACACTGGCAGCCTGCTGGCTGACCACGGCTTCGATATCTCCGGCCTGCGCCGTTGGCGTCATCCCAAATTGCCCGGCTTTGCCGGTGAACTGCTTCAAGGTGTGGCCACCAGGGCCTGAGTGCGACAGGGCAATTTGCCGCACCCCACCTTTCCCGCAAACGGCTAGAATAGCTTGCTGTTTTACCTCGACCGGGATACCGCCATGCTGAGCCACTGGAACGACCCCCGCACCTGGCGTCGCCGTCTGGTTTACCTGCGCGGGGGCCTGGTGACCGCCCTGGGGCTGCTGTTTCTGGTGGCCGATATGCAGGCCGCCTCCCCGATTCCGACGGTGCTGGCACTGTTCTGGCTGGGTCTGCTGTGGCTGCCCTCTCTGCTGTTTCTGGGCACCCGCAATCGCCCCGAGCGCCAGCAATGGCCGCTGTTGTGGCTGGAAGTGCTGCTCGACCAGCTGCTGTTCCTGGCGTTGCTCCACCAGCTTGGCGGCTCCACCAATCCGCTCGCTTTCTACCTGCTGTTGCCGGTGCTGGTGTCGGCCATGGCCATGCCGCTGGCCGCCAGCGCCGGGCACAGCCTGATCGCCATCGCCGGCTATGGTCTGACCTTGCACTGGCATCAGATCCCCGGGCACGGCACCCACCTGCATGCCCTGACCCATGACATGCACCCGGACCACGGCATAGGCATGTGGCTGTCGTTCAGTCTGGTGGCGGTGGTACTGACCGGCCTCGGCCACCTGCTGCGGCAAAGCCAGCAGCGCAGCCTGCGCCATCAGGGCACCGCGCTGGCGCTGGCACTGCAGCGCGAACGCATGTATCAGGTGGGCGCCACCCTGGCCGACCGGGCTCATGAATTGAATACGCCGCTGTCGACCTTGCTGCTGTTGTCCGACGACCTGGCCGAGCGCGACGGCCTGCCGGAGGACTGCCGCGAGGATCTGGCCCAGATCAGCGCCCTGAGCCGCCGGATCGCCGCCTTGCTGCGCCCTCCGGCAAGCAACACCGGAGATCACACCGCCACCCGCTCCCTGTCAGAACTGAGCCAGGAACTGGCCGCCACACTGCGCCATCTGGCACCGTCAATGCGGGTGTCGTGGGAGGGCCCGGATGATCCGGTGCTGGACAATATCGCCACCTGGCAACGGGTGCTCGCCAATCTGGGCTACAACGCCTGCGACGCCGGGGCCAGTCGCTTGCAGATCGCCTGCCGACGCGACGGGGATGCTATCCTTGTGCAGGTCAGCGACGACGGCCCGCGCCAGACCGCCCAGCGCGACCGCGATGGCCTGGGCATCGGCCTGGCCCTGGTGGAAACCAGCCTGGCCGCCCTGGGCGCCACCCTGACCCTGGATTTTGACCGCCGCTGGACCCAGGCGCGCATCAGCCTGCCCAGCCGCAACAACCCCTGAGAGCACCCCATGCAGCACCTGCTGGTCGTGGAAGATGACACCGCCCTGCGCACCCAGATGCAGCGACTGCTGGCCCGTCGAGGCTTTACCGTGGACTGTGCTGCGGATGCCGCAGGCTGCCTGGCCTGGCTGACACAGCATCCCGGGCCCCTGGATGCAGCGATTCTCGACCTGAGCCTGGGCGAAGATAACGGCCTCGACCTGATCGAGCCGATCCTGCGCCATTCCCCTGCCTGCCGGGTACTGGTGCTGACCGGCTACGGCAGCATCCCCACCGCAGTGACCGCCACCCGTCGCGGGGCCCACAACTATCTGACCAAACCCGCGAGCCTGGACGATATTCTGGCCGCCCTGACCCGCCAGGATGTGGCCACGACGCCCGCATTGCCCAGTGCCCCACCGTCTCTGGAGCGACTGGAGTGGGAGCATATCCAGCGCGTACTGGACGACCACGACGGCAATATTTCGGCCGCAGCCCGCACGCTGGGGATACACCGCCGTACGTTGCAGCGGCGACTCAAGAAACGGCCCAGCGCGACAGACTATGCGCGTGACTATACCGATGATCTCTCGCACGACCCACCCTGATTGTTGCCTCCCGTTCACACCATTTCCCCCTTTTTTTCATTCTTGCCCCTTCAAACACACAAAGACGCACTGCACACTGACACTACCTTCTGTTAATGTGGCGCGCCCTGTCTGGAAGCAGCCTGCGGCACCTCTTGTTGCGGCATTTTCCGGCAAGCAGTGCAGGCGCCATGGAGTGTGGTCAGGGACCCCGTCTTGATGTTCAGAACCCGAATACTGCCGAAAACGCTGCTGGTGCTCCTGGCGCTGGGCTGGGGTGCCCAGGCCCTGGCCAACACGCCGACAGTGCGTGTCAGCGGTGGCGACGATGACGTGCAGGACAATGTCCGCGCGCATATCTCGGTGAGTAATGAACCCTGTGACCTGCCCGCCTGGCGCGAGCGCGCCCTGCTGCGCAATGCGCGCCAGAACGCCGATCGGGGTCTGCGCGCACTGGGTTACTATCGGGCGCAGATCGAGACCCGGCTGGAACGCGACAACGGCTGCTGGCGCTTGCTGGTGGATGTGGAACCCGGCCAGCGCGTGATCGTGCGCGAGGTCAATGTACGGGTCACGGGCGAGGCCGAGCAGGACAACGCCTTCCGGCAGATTTTCGTCAATCGGCGCATTCGCGAAGATGACCCGCTGATCCATTCCAACTACGAAGACACCAAGAACCTGCTGGTGCGCACCGCCGCCGACCGTGGCTACTTCGAAAGCCAGCTGCGTGAACACCGGCTGGAAGTTGATGCCGATGCCGGCGAAGCACGTATTCACCTGTGGCTGGACTCCGGCCCACGCTACCGCTTCGGCGATATCCGGATCGAGCAGGACGTGCTCAACGACGATCTGGCCTACCGCTTCATTCCCTTCAACGAAGGTGATGCATTTGAAAGCCGCCAGCTGATTGCCCTGCAACAGTCGCTTAACGCCAGCGGCTATTATGCCAGTGTGCGCATCGACACCGACCCGGACGAAGAGACCTTGCGTGTGCCGGTGCGCGTAACGGCCACACCACGCCCCCGGCACGGCTACCTGGCCGGTATCGGCTTTTCCACCGACATCGGCCCACGCTTGCGGCTGGGCTACGAGAACCGGCGCGTCAACCGACGCGGGCATCGCTACAGTACCGAACTGGAAGCGTCGCCGGTGCGCTCCGGCGCCGGTATCAACTACGAGATCCCGCTGGATGACCCCAACCGGGAACGCATCAACCTGTCGTCCAGCTACCAGCAGGAAGAAACCAGCACCAGCGACAGCGAGCGCTACCGTGTGGGGGCCGCCTACCTGCGCGAACTGCGCACCGGCTGGATTGCCACCACCTCGCTGGAATACGAGCGCGAATACTTCACCATTGCCAGCCGACGTGATCGCACCGACCTGTTGATGCCGGGCTTCGAGCTGTCGCGCACGCGCAGCAATCACCCCATCTACCCGACCCGTGGCTGGACCGTGAGTGGCAAGGTGCGCATTGCCGAGGAACAGGCGCTCTCCAGTGTCAGCTTTATTCAGGTACGTGGCCGCGCCAAGACCGTAGTGCCGTTTCTCGGCGGCCGGGTACTGACACGTGTCGAGGGCGGCGCCACCCAGGCCGATGAGGTGATCGAGCTGCCAACCTCCGTGCGTTTCTTCACCGGTGGCGACAATACCGTGCGCGGTTACGGCTACCAGCGGCTGGGCCCGCGCAATGCCGACGGTGAGGTCATCGGTGGCCGCCATATGCTGGCCAGCAGCATCGAGTACGACTACCTGTTCCTGCCCAGCTGGGCGGTGGCTGTGTTCGTGGATGCCGGTAATGCCTATGACACCCTGAACGACTTCGAGGCCCTGTATGGCTACGGCATCGGCGTGCGCTGGCGCTCGCCCATCGGTCCTATTCGTATCGATGTAGCGCGCCCGTCTGATGGCCGCGACCCCTTCCGCCTGCATATCAGCATGGGGCCGGACCTGTGAGCGGCGCCCGCGTGATCCGTATCCTGCGCGCCATGTTCCGCTGGGGCCTGGTGATGACCCTGTTGCTGGTAATCCTGCTGCCGTTTGTGCTGCTGGGCCTGATGGCCCATGAAGGCGGCAGCCGCTGGCTGCTGCTCAAGGCGGCCGACCTGGCCCCCGGCGAGGTCAGCGTGGAACAGATCGACGGCACCCTGTTACAGGGCATTACCCTGACCGCCGTGCGCTATGACCACCCTGCGGTGACCGTGGAAAGTGACCGCATGAGTCTGGCCGTGGTGATGCCGGCCCTGCTGCAACGCCGCGTGGCGGTGAACACCCTGCAAGCCGAACGCCTGCACATCACCCTGCACCCGAGCGAGGATACCGATCAGGAAGAGATACCGGAGGAGGACGACATCCCCTTCCATATCGACCAGCTGGATGACATTCGCCTGCCCGTCAGCATTTCTGTGTACGGCGCCCGCGTCACGGACTTTACCCTGACTCTGGCCAACGGCACCGATATCCATCTGGATGAAATCCTGCTGGCCGCCAACACCGATGGCGACCGCCTGCATGTGCAGCAACTGTTTGTGCGCGAAGACACCGCACAGATCAGCCTGAGCGGCACCCTGGGCATGACCCAGCCGTTCGCACTGGACACCTGGGTTGATTGGCAGGCCCCGCTGCCTGACGCCCTGAAGGCCGCGCTGAGCGAGCCCGAAAGCGACCCGGATACGCCGCTCATGGCCCACGCCGATGCCCGTGTGCGCGGTACACTGGCCGAACCGACTCTGGTACACCGCCTGCACGCCCCGGTCATCCTGCGCAGCGAGGGCAGCCTGCGCCCCTTCGACTCCCCGCTGGCCTTCGATCTGCAGAACCAGTGGCAAGCCTTCACTTTGTATGGCGCCGACGGCCAGGCCCTGGCGCTGGCCGACGGCGAACTGAGCATCGACGGCAGCCTGGACGAGTACCGCCTGCAACTGGCGAGCGGCACCACCCTGCCCGACCTGCCCGCCATCGGCGTGGCGGTGCAGGCAAGGGGCAACCTTGAAGCGGCCCATCTGGAGCAGGCGCGGCTGGAGGTGGCCGACAGCCACATCGCCCTGCAAGGGGATGTGCGCTGGGCTCCGGATCTGAGCTGGGACCTGCAACTGGGCGTCCACGACGTCGATCCAGCGCTGTTTATTGCCGAACTGCCCGGCCGGCTGGCCCTGGACACCCGTGTGCAAGGCACCCTGAAAGACGAACACCTGACCCTGGACCTGGCCCTGGAGCGCCTCAGTGGTGAGGTGCGCGGGCAGCGCCTGGACGGCGGCGGCACCCTGTCCCTGAGCCACCAGCTGGATCAGGCCTTCAGCGACGCCCGACTGCAAAGTGACCTGACCCTGCGTGCTGGCGAGAACCGTCTGCGCCTGAGCGGCAGCGCAGGCCAGCGGCTGGACCTGAGTCTGAATCTGGCAGGCGACAACCTGGGCGCCCTGTGGCCGGACCTGCATGGCGGTCTGACCCTGGACGCCCGTGTGCACGGCACCCGCAACGATCCGGTGCTGGAGGCCCGCGCCCACAGCGACGAGGTCGGCTACGCCGCCTGGCGTCTGCATGACCTGTCATTGGTCGCCGACGCCACCAACGGCCCGGACAACCCGCTGATGCGCCTGGCTCTGGGCACCGGCACACTGACCCGCGACGGCGACGTTCTGCTTGAGCAGGTCTCGGTGAGCGGCGACGGCAATGCACTCGAACACAGTGTCACCTGGTCGATCATCGCCCCCCAGGGGAGCACCCGCGGCGCCGCCTCCGGCATGCTGGAAGAACTGCGCGCCTGGCAAGGCATGCTGCAGGCCCTGGAGATCGACAGCCCGATTTCCGGCCTCTGGGCCCTGGATCGCCCCGTGGCGCTGAGCGCCTCGGCCGAAGCCGCCCACCTGGCGCCACTGTGCCTGGTGGCGGAAGACAGCCGCCTGTGCCTGGATGGCAGCTGGCGCGCCGATGGCCCGATCGACGCCCGCCTGGACCTGACCCAGCTGTCGCTGGCCTACCTGGCACGCGAACTGCCCGAAGACACCGCCGAACTTGAAGGCATGATCAACCTGAGTGCCCGCTTCCAGCAACGCAACGGCCACAACACCGCCGAAGCCGACCTGCAAGTGAGCGAGGGCCGCATGGCGCTGTCCAGCGGCCGCGACGAACCCTATGAACTGGCCTGGCGCGGCCTGTCGGCGCATCTGAACCTGGACGGCACCCGGCTGACCAGCCAGGCCCACTTCGACGTGGACGACACCAGCGGCACCCACGCGCGCCTGAGCGCCGAACTGGACGGTGACAACACACGCCTGGATGGCGAAGTGAGTACGCATCTGGATGACCTGGGCTGGGTGGAAGTATTCGTGCCGGACCTGCGCAACATCCGCGGCCGCATTCGCGGCGACCTGACCCTGCGCGGTACCGTAGCCGACCCCCGCTTCAGCGGCCAGTTGCTGCTCGACGAGGCCGCCGCCGACGTGCCGGAAGTGGGCCTGTCGCTGACCGATATCCGCCTGTTGGCCGAAGCAGAGCGCGGCGGCGACCTGACCCTCACCGGTCAGGTGACCTCCGGCAACGGCACACTGAATCTGGATGGCGTGCTCGACACCCGCGAACCCCTGCCCTGGCCAGTTCGCCTGCAAGTGCGCGGCGAAAACTTCCTGGCCGTGCAACGCCCCGACGCCCGGGTGCTGATCAACCCGGACCTGGATATCCGTGTGGCCCGCAATCTGGTCACGATACGCGGCGACATCACCGTGCCGGAAGCCCGCTTCGAACCGCGCGACCTGCCCCAACAGGCTGTCTCGGTATCCCGCGATGAAATCATCGTCAGCGACGAACCCGATGAAAGCTCCCCCTGGCAGGTGGACACCGAGGTCACCGTGCGCCTGGGCAACCGGGTGAGCATCGAGGGCTTCGGCCTGCAGGCGCGCTTTGTCGGTGACGTACGCATCGAGGACAAGCCCGAACGCACCCCGCGCCTGATCGGCGAAATCCGCATTGAAGACGGCCGCTACCGCGCCTATGGCCAGAACCTGCATGTGGAACGGGGCACACTGATCTTCCAGGGCCCACCGGACAATCCGGGCCTGGACATCGTGGCCGTGCGCATCGTCACCGCCTACAACGTGCGCGCCGGCCTGCAGATCGGTGGCACCCTGCAGGACCCGCGCTCGCGCGTCTTCTCGGAACCCAGCATGGAAGAAACCGAAGCCATGTCGTTCCTGCTCACCGGCCGTCCGCTCGATTCCGGATCAGACGCCGACGCCGCCATGATCATGCAGGCCATCGCCGTGTACGGCATTGAACGCGGCGAATTCATTACGGATCGCCTTGGCCAGACCCTGGGCCTGGAACTGGGCGTGGACACCGAAGGCGAATTCGAGGACACCGCCCTGATGCTGGGCAAACAGATTTCCTCACGACTCTATCTACGCTACAGCGTCGGGCTGTTCGAAGCCCTGAACACCGTCATGCTGCGCTACACCCTGAGCCGCAGCCTGAGCCTGGAAACACGCAGCAACTCCAAAGAGAACGCGATTGATCTGATCTTCAGAACCGAGCGCTAGACACTGCCGGGAACCTCCTGGCTATTTGCCCTGCCTTACCCGTTATGACCAGGCAAGGTGAAGCACACAATCTGGAGGCGCTGATCCAGCAGATTCGCGACGCGTCTGAATCATCCGGGCGGGTATCTATCCGCGATATTCTCGATGCAGTGGGACGCCGCTCGTTCGGCCCGATATTGCTGTTTGCTGGCGTGGTGACGCTGATTCCCTTCATTGGAGGCATTCCCGGCGTACCCACTGCAGTCGCATTGCTGGTGCTGATGGTGGCCGCCCAGTTGCTGGCGAAGCGTGATCGTATCTGGCTACCCCGCTGGCTGTTGCGCGGCGCCGTATCCCGCGACAAGGTGCTTGAAGCACTGGGCTGGTGCGAGCGCCCAGCCCGCTGGCTGGATCGCTTGCTCAAACCCAGAATGGAGCACTTCGTGCAAGGCACAGCCTTTTATGTGCTGACAGCGCTGTGTATCGCCGTGGCGGCGCTGATGCCGGTGATGGAACTGATCCCCTTCAGCGCCGTCGCAGCGGGCGCAGCCCTGAGCGCCATGGGATTATCATTGATTGCCCGGGACGGATTATGGGCGATGATCGCAATGTGCATCGTACTGATCGGCGTAGCGGGCCTGGCGTACTACTTTTTCTGACGGCGCTTGATGCACCACCGGTTTTCAGGAAATCTGGATGTAATACAGGGCGACACCTGCAACTCCCACGACCATCAGCAGGCGGACAAGCCATGGCAATCGCAATGCCTTCTCCAATTCCAGTGACGTGCAATCCCCCTCCAACCGCTGCAGGATCTCCGGGCGTCCTAACGCGTACTCTGTCTTCGCTATTTCGTACATACTGAAACCAACCACTGCCCCGCACACCAGTAACATGGTGTGCCAATCCTGGCCGCCGATATAAACACCCAGAATCAGTGCCACGGGCATGAGCGCCGCCACAACGATCAGGATGCGCTTCTTCCTTGGCCAGGCCGCCAGGAACCGCCGACCCGCCTCCCCCGATGCCACAAAACCACCCTGCCTGGCATCCAGTTCATCGTTGATTTCCTGGTGCAGCTCCGGATACTCGGAAGCCGGATACTGTTCCAGTGCCTCGGTCAGTTCGGCCGTTGAGGCCTTGGTTACATCCAGTGTCATGGCAATTCCCCTCAAAAGGCGGACAGGCATCATACTCATGCGACAGCCCGGCGCTCCATCACCTTACAATTCCCCACCGAGACCTGGATTAATTATCATTAAGCCCGTGAGGAGCGCGAGTATGCAGCCTTTCTTTCCAACTATTCTCAAGCGCAACAACATCGGAGGCATTCATATCAGGAGACACTCTCTCAAGAATACTGAAACTAAAAGACTCAGGATTTCTATCACGAAGTAGTTTGTTCCCGCCATGACCTGTTGCGCCATAGTTCTCCCAGCGGCCCAACAAATTGCTTTCGCCATAAGCGGAACCAACGTAACCTTTTCCATCCAGAGCATCAAAAATGTAGTAAATGCCTCGCCACTGCATCATTGCCATCTTCCAGCTACGAGGCAACATGCGGAGCTCACTCCAACTGAGATTAATATCACGCCATGAGGGCAAGCTCGAATCAAAGACACTGCGCTCGTGAATTGCTCGAATCAGAAGGTCATTTCTATGCGCACGGCGCCACCATGATCTCTCGGGCGGAGGCCAGTCTACAACCAGCCGCCCTTTCCAATGGGCGTAAAAATCTACTGCCTCTAGCGAGAAGAGCAAAATCTCAGGTCTGTCGACAGCCACTTCCTCCGTATACCAGGAGGATAGGTTGCCACTGAGCTCTCGGAGCTCCTGATAAATGGGCATCTCAAGAAAACTTTCACGCGTTATGGGCTGAGATCCATTGACCTTATAGAGAGAAACAAAAGTTGCACTCCCAGACTCGAGACCAATAAAGGATGCCACATAGCCATGCCCAGATAATGACGCTAACGCAGATTCCACACGCTGGCCGCTTTGAGTCTGCTGATACGCGTTAAAAAGATCCTGACGCTCGACAGCAAGCCACGGAAAAACTTTGAATAACTTGGGTTCACGAGGTCTATGACGAAAAACCAGAACATTATCGGGAGATATTCCTTTCTCACGAAGAGCATGATTAAAACTCAAATCCATATTCCCCCCAAAATCCCCTCATGATGACTACGGGTCACTACTCAGGCGCTCCCCACTAAGTCCTGCCTTGCAGCACTGAATAAATCTTCCCCTTCTCGCGCTTGCCAACCGCCAGCACACAGACGACCAGTTCATCGTCAACAACCTCGTATGCCAGCCGATAGCCCGCTGATCGCAGCTTTATCTTGTATACCGCGTCATATCCACTCAGCTTGTCCGCAGGCACTTTCGGGTTCTGGAGCCTTTCTGCCAGCTTCTTTTTGAACTGGCTTTTTACCGCGCCGCCAAGCTTATTCCATTCCTTCAGGGCAATGGGCAGGAACTTGAGCTTATAGGTCATCCAGGCTCACCGTCACGGCCTGCTCCCTGTCACCCCGACGCTCTTCCACCAGTCTGGCCAACTCGTAGTCCTCCACCATATCCATGAGCGCTTCGTAGGTATCCGCCGGAATCAGATAGGCCGCTGGCTTGTTGTGGTTCAGCACGGCAATGGGTGAACCGCTCGCCTGAGCGAGCAGCGAGGACGGGTTCTTCTTGAGTTCCGAGATACTTACGGAAATATCAGCCAGGATCTTGCGCATACCCACACCAATAAAGAGCCATATAATGACCCAATTATAGGTCATAAATCGCAGTCCACCAACCCCTCACGGCAAGGCGTAAATCCCCGTGACATGCGCCACAGGGGCTTCGTCTGCTTGCCCGGTTCCATCATCGGAGAACAGGCTGACCTCCAGCACCACCGAGCGCCGCCCCAGGCGGATGATGCGGCATTCGGCGATCAGGTCGCGGGGCGCCGGGCGGCGCAGGAAGTTGATGTTCAGGTTCTGGGTCACGGCCATTTCCACACGGCCCAGGGTGCCGAGGATCGCCGCATACATGGCGGCATCGGCCAGCCCCATCATGGTGGGGCCGGACAGTGTGCCACCCGGGCGGATCATGCTGTCGCGGAAGGGCTGGCGCACCCGGGCGCCATGGTTGCCTGCCTGCTCCACCAGCAGCCCGGTGTCGGCGGCGGCGGGCAGCCCGGAGTAGATCACGTCTTGTACTTGTTCGGCGGTCAGCATCGGCGTTCTCGCTGTAAAAAGAAGCCGTATGGTAACGGCGCGGGCCGGGCCTGTCGCGGGACCTCAGGGCGGCGTAGACATGGGCCGTGGCTCGCTTACAATGGCTGGCTTGTTGGCTTTCATACAGGATTGAGCAATGCGCGCTTCCCGCTACCTGCTGGCGACCGTCAAGCAGACCCCCGCCGATGCCGTCGTGACCAGTCACCAGCTGATGCTGCGTGCCGGGATGATCCGCAAGCTGTCATCCGGCCTCTACAGCTGGCTGCCACTGGGGCTGCGGGTGCTGCGCAAGGTGGAAGGCATTATCCGCGAAGAAATGAACCGCAGCGGCGCGCAGGAAGTGCTGATGCCGGTGGTACAGCCGATGGAGCTGTGGGAGGAATCCGGCCGGGCGCCCGCCTATGGCCCGGAGCTGCTGCGCATCACGGACCGCCATAACAACCCGTTCTGCCTGGGCCCGACGCACGAGGAAGTGATCACCGATCTGGTGCGTAACGAGGTGCACAGCTACAAACAGCTGCCGATGAATTTCTACCAGATCCAGACCAAGTTCCGGGACGAGATCCGGCCGCGCTTCGGGGTCATGCGCTCGCGCGAGTTCATCATGAAGGATGCCTATTCCTTCCACCTGGACACCGAAAGCCTGTCCGAGACGTATCAGGTGATGTACGACACCTACTGCCGCATCTTCGACCGACTGGGGCTGGATTACCGCCCGGTGGCGGCCGATACCGGCGCCATTGGCGGATCGGCCTCCCACGAGTTCCATGTGCTGGCGTCATCGGGTGAAGACGATATCGCCTTTTCCGACAGCTCCAGCTACGCCGCCAACGTGGAGCTGGCAGAAGCCATCGCGGAAGGCGAGCGTGCCGCAGCCCGTGAAACACTGCGGCTGGTGGACACGCCGAATGCGAAAACCATCGCCGAACTGGTAGAGCAATTCTCGTTACCGATCGAAAAAACGGTCAAGACGCTGATCGTGGAGGCCAGCGAGCATGCTGGTGGCGGTTTGATCGCGTTGCTGGTGCGCGGAGACCATGAACTGAACGATATCAAGGCAGAAAAGCTGCCCCAGGTGGCTGCGCCGCTGCGCTTTGCCACCGATGAAGAAATCCGCGCCGCCATCGGCGCCGGGCCAGGCAGCCTTGGGCCGGTGAAGCTGCCGATCCCGTGCGTAATCGACCGCAGCGTGGCGTTGATGAGTGATTTCGGCGCCGGCGCCAACGAAGACGGCAAGCATTACTTCGGCATCAATTGGGAACGCGACCTGCCGCTGCCCGAGATCGCTGATCTGCGCAAGGCGGTCGAAGGTGATCCGAGCCCCGACGGCGAAGGCCGCCTGACCATCAAGCGCGGCATCGAGGTGGGGCATATCTTCCAGTTGGGCACGAAATACTCCGAAGCCCTCAAAGCCACCGTGCTGGATGAAAACGGCAAGAGCGTGGTGATGCCCATGGGTTGCTATGGCATCGGGGTCACCCGCGTGGTGGCGGCCGCCATCGAGCAAAATCACGATGAGCGCGGCATTATCTGGCCGCAGGCGATTGCGCCGTTCCAGATCGCGCTGATTCCGGTGAACCTGAAAAAGAGCCCGCGCGAACGCGAGCTGTGCGAGCAGCTGTATTCGGATCTGACCTCAGCGGGCTACGACGTGCTGTACGACGACCGCGAGAAAGAGCGGCTGGGTGTGAAGCTGGCCGATGCCGAGTTGATCGGCATCCCGCATCGCATCGTGGTGGCGGAACGGGGTCTGGATACCGGGGAGCTGGAATACCGGGCACGTCGCGACACTGACAACACGCTGGTGCCGGTGGACGATATTCTCGACTTTATCGAGCGACGCTTGAGCCGCGGATAAGCTGCAGCCGTCTCAGGGGCGCCGCCGGGCGAGAAGCTGACTCATGGCCTGGTCCCCCAGCGGCGTCAGTTGCCAGGCCACCTGGGTGCGGCCCGGGCGGGGCGGGCACTTGCGAATCAGGCCGAGTGCACGCAGGTGAATCTTCACCTGGTTGAAGCTGTCGGTGTCCAGCACCACATTACGCACGGCATGGGCTTTGGGCATGGCCACCTGCACATCGTTCAGGGCGGTGCGGGTGATATGCTCCTCCAGCGCCTGGCGCATCACGCTTTCCGGCACCTCTTCCAGCATCTGCGGCGCCACGCTGGCGATCACCTGGTCCCAGGTGAGGCTGGTCTGGGCGCTGCTCACCTTGCAGTCCCCCTTGATGAAAACATTGCAGCTGTAACCCAGCGTCACCCGGTCACTGCCGCGCGCCAGATGTTCCAGCGGCGGACGCAGACCCTGGGTCAGTTCTTCCTTCTCCCGTTCCAGCGCTTCGATGCGCTGCTTGAGCATCTGCACTTCCAGATCAGCAGCTGCGTCAGAGGCGGCGGCGCGCACCCAGCCTGATGAGGGCGCCTTCTGCACCAGCGCGGGCATGCCCTTGCGCACCGCTTCGGCCAGATCTGCCGGGGCATTCCAGTACCGCACCAGACACTTCTGCTGCAGCAGCTTGCGGAAATCATTGAAGCGCACATCTCCCTCGCGGGTGGCCTCACGGCGTTCTGCGGGCAGGAAATCCGGCGCATCATGCAACAGCGCCAGCACCGGCTTGCCCTTGGTCGAGGCGTAGACGTACTCGCGATGGGTGTACGACAGTCCGATCGGCGACAGGGTGCCGTACCGCCCGCCCACCAGCACCAGATAGTAATCACACTCGTTGATCAGCTTCTGGATCATGCTCCAGTGGTTATTGGACTCGGTCGGGTACAGCTCCATGCCCACGGGAATCATGCCCAGTGACAGCAAGGCCAACATCAACTCCTGCCGCGCTTCGGGCAGGTCGCTGTAGGTGGAACTGACGAAAACCTGATACTTGCGCTCGATACTCAAGCAGACTCCTGTCGCGGGCGCGGTGTCGAAATGGCTGTGAGAGGACGTATTAAATCCACTTTGCCCCCCGGTCACAAGGTGCGCGGGCCAGAAGGTGCCCTCGCCCGTGGCCGTCCCCGGAACCCTGGGGTACAGTACGGGTTCCAGGGTTTCGGGGGTCTGGCCCCGGGGAGCGTCCGATGCAGACGATTGCCTTCTACAACCTCAAGGGCGGCGTAGGGAAGACCGCCACCGCCGTCAACGTGGCATGGCATGCCGCACGCTGGAAACATCGCACCTTGCTGTGGGACCTTGATCCCCAGGGTGCCGCCAGCTTCTATCTCGGCGTCAGTGGCGAAAAAAGCTACAAGGCCGGCAGCCTGGTCAAGGGCAAGCAGCCTGTAGGCCGCTTGAGAGTACCCAGCCGCTATCCGCTGCTGGATGTGATCCCTGCTGACATCAGCCTGCGCAACATGGACCTGAAACTGGCCGAGCCTGGCGCCGGACGGGGTAGCCTGAAGCGCCTGCTGGAACCCCTGGGCGAAAATACCCGGCTGGTGATGCTGGACTGCCCGCCCACCCTGAGCCCGGTGGCCGAGAGCATCTTCGCGGCGGCAGATTGCCTGGTGGTGCCGGTCATTCCCACACATCTGTCGTTGCGGGCGCTGGAGCAGGTCAGGCAGTGGCTGGACGACAAGGGCTTCAAGCACCTCAAGGTGCTGCCCTTCTTCAATATGGTCGATCGGCGACGGTTGCTGCATGTGGAAATGCTGGTCAAGCCGCCCGCGGCAATGCGTGGCGGCCTGAAAACCTGGGTCCCCTACTCCACCCATGTGGAGCAAATGGGTGAACACTGTGCGCCGGTGGGCGAGTTTGCCCCGCACACACCGGCGGCACGCGCCTTCCAGTCCCTGTGGTTCGAACTGGCCGAGCGGCTCAAGCTGTAAAATCCGCTCAGAAGCTGACCGACAGTGCCAGGTAAGGACCACCGAATTCCAGATCGGCGTCCAGACCGCTCACGTCATCCAGCTTGATATTGAAGTGGCTGTAACCCAGTTCCACCCCGAGCAGGAAGTCTGACACCCAACCCACACGTGCAGTGTAGTCCTCCAGGCGGCTGCCGTCGTAGCGGATCGTGTTGATTTCGCCTCCGGCATAGAAACCGCTGAAAGGCAGCTTGACCCGCGCACCAAGGTGCAGCATCGGGAAGGTTTCACGAGCAGACTCATTGCCTTCCACGGCAGCAGGCTCGGTACGCACATCGAACTCGGCATCAAGACGACGAACGTTCAGACCAGCGTCCAGTTTCACCATGTTATCCAGCGGGGTGTAGTAAAGCGTCAGATCCGTCATGTCGAGATCAAAACTGGAACGCACATCACCTGCAAAGGCCTGACCATCAAACACGAAGCCAGCGGTGGTTGCCCGCCCCGAATCCGACAATGCCATATGCCGCAGCCGCACGTTCGGCACCAGCGGCACAAAGTGCTCCAGCCCGAAATACAGCACATTCTGGCGTGAGCGATCAAAGCCGAGGTCATTTTCCATATCTACCCGATCACCATCCGTGTCGACAAAGCCCGACACATCAGCGTTCCAGGTAAAGGCACCGGCGTAGATATTCACCAGCGGGGCGGCGTGTGTTGCGGGGGTCAGGGCCAGTGCACCGGCAGCAACGGCCAGCACCAACATCTTGCGCATCATGGAATCTCCTTGTCATCTATCGCTGTTTTTATGCTGCAAGTATGGCATTCAGGCCGCACCACCACCACCGCCGACACGTCAGCGGCTGTAATCCAGACACAGCTTGCCGGTATGGCCTGCCGCCTGCAGCGTCTGCAAGGCGCGGGACAGTTCATCAAAACCGAACACCTCACCAATCACCGGACGCAACTGATGCAGCGACACAGCGCGATTCATCGCCTCGAATTGCTCACGATGCCCGACAGTAATCCCGCGTACCGTCACGTTCATGGCCATGATCCTGGCGGTGGGCACGGTGGCGGCGACCCCGGCAAGCACACCGATCATGGAGATATGCGCGCCGATACGTACTGCATTGAGGGATTCCGGCAACGTCCCGGCGCCGCCGATTTCCACCACCAGATCGACCCCTTCGCCGCCGCAGGCCTCGCGCACGGCCCGGCCCCAGCGCGGCTCACGCTTGTAGTTGATCAGATGATCGGCGCCCAGACGATGGGCCAGCGCCAGCTTGTCGTCGCTGGATGAGATCACCACGGTTTCGGCGCCCAGAAGCCCGGCAAACTGAAGGGCAAACAGGCTCACCCCCCCGGTGCCCTGAATCAGCACCCGGTCTCCGGCCTTGACCTGACCCTCGACCACCACGGCCCGCCAGGCGGTCAACGCCGCACAGGGCAAGGTAGCAGCCTCCAGGTCGGTCAGATGGTCGGGGGTCGGCACGAAGGCGCTGGCCGGGGCCACCATCTGTTCCTGCATGGCGCCGGGCAAGGTTTCGCCGGTGACCCCGCGCAACACCGCCAATGACGGGTTACCCGCCACCCACCCGGGAAAGAAGCTGGTGGTGACCCGATCCCCCACCTTCAGGCCATGAACGCCCTCGCCCACGGCCTCGACCACCCCGGCCCCGTCCGACAGGGGCACCTGGGGCAAGGTCATCTTCGGATTGGCCATCCCCATCACGGTGGCCAGGTCATGGTAGTTCAGGGACGCGGCATGCATCCGCACCCGCACCTCGCCCGGGCCGGGCTCGCCAGCGCTTCTGACGACAGGTACCAGGCCATCGAGGCCGAAACGTTCAAGCTGTATCGCGCGCATGTATTCCTCCTTTCGCAGGCCGCAGCATACCTGACTCACCGGTCACTGTTACACCCTGAAATATCCCCCTGCTATGCCGACAGGGCGCATTTGTTTACACTTTCTTCACCTTTTCAGGCCATTTCTCGACAACAACTATGACTTTCTGGTTTGGTCTCGACCGCCTCTTCTTCTTCATTGCCCGTCTGTTTCTGACCTGGTGTACCCGTGTCACCTGCTTCCCCCGGGACCTCAGCGAACTGGAACTGGATGCCACCCGTCCCATTCTCTATGTGCTGCGCGATGCCTCCGTGGCCGACATGCTGCTGCTGGATCGTGAGGCGCGGCGCATGGGACTGCCGAGCCCGCTGGACAATCTGGCACTGCCCGGTCACACCCAGCGCCGCAGCTATTATTCGCTCTACCGGCGCAACAATCTGGTAGGCCGCGAGCGTATCAGCCCACCTCCCCGGCGCCTGTTGCAGGCGGTGGAGCATCTGGCCGAACACCCGGATGACGATGTCCAGATCGTGCCGGTCGCCCTGTTCTGGGGACGTCGTCCGGAGAAGGAAAATTCCCTGTGGAAGATCATGTTCGCCGACAACTGGTCACCGCCGGGCTTCGTCAAGAAATTCTTCATCATCCTGACTCAGGGTCGCCAGCTGTACATGAACATCAGCGCGCCGATCTCCCTGCGCCAGTTGGTGGACCAACCTGCGGATGTCGAACGGACCGTGCGCAAGACCCAGCGCATTCTGCGGGTGCACTTCCGCCGTCAGCGCGAGGCCATGATCGGCCCTGACCTGTCGCACCGCCGCACCCTGGTCAACACCCTGATCGACAGCGCCCCGGTGCGCGATGTGATTCGCAAGACCGCCGACGAAGCGGGCGAGTCCTACGAAAAGCACGAGGCCCATGCCCGGCGCTACGCCATGGAAATTGCGGCTGATTACTCCCATACCGTGATCCGCTTTCTGGAAGTGGTGCTGGAGTGGGTCTGGAATCGTCTGTACAGCGGCCTGCGTGCCTACAACATGGACACGCTGCAACGCATCGCCCGCGATCATGAGGTGATCTATGTGCCCTGCCACCGCAGCCATGCCGATTACCTGTTGTTGTCGTACCTGGTCTACAAGCACGGGCTGGTGCCGCCGCACATCGCTGCGGGGATCAACCTGAACCTGCCTGTGATCGGTACCATCCTGCGCCGGGGCGGCGCCTTTTTCATGCGCCGCAGCTTCAAGGGCAATCCGGTGTATGCGGCGGTCTTCAACGAATACATGCATATCATCCTGAGCCGTGGCTACTCGATCGAATACTTTGTCGAGGGCGGTCGCAGCCGCAGCGGGCGCATGCTCAAGCCGCGCCCGGGCATGCTGGCCATGACGGTGCAAAGCTTCGTGCGGGATCATAGCCGCCCGATTGCTCTGGTGCCGGTGTATATCGGCTATGAAAAGCTGATCGAGGGCAGCACGTACATTGGCGAAATGCACGGCCAGAAAAAGGAAAAGGAAAGCATCTTCGGCTTCCTGAAATCGCTGTCCGTGTTGCGCAAGCACTTTGGCGAAGTGCACGTTAATTTCGGCGACCCGATCAAGCTGGGCAGCTTCCTGGATGAACAGGCCCCCGGCTGGCGCCGTATCGATATGAAGCAACCGCTGCCGGACAGTCTCAAGAAGACCGTGGAGGCACTGGGGACCGAGGTGGTGACGCGCATCAATGCAGCCGCCGTGGCGAACCCGGTCAACCTGCTCAGCCTGGCCCTGCTGGCCACACCGAAACACACCATGGATGAAGTGCAGCTGGGTCGTCAGCTGGCCCTGTATGCGCACCTGCTGGGCGAAGCGCCCTACAGCAGCAGCGCGCGACTGGCGCGCAGCGAGCCCGAAGATATCATTCGCTACGGCATGGACAACCAGTTCATTCACCGTATCGAGCACGCGATGGGCGACCTGATCAGCACCGACCCGGTCACCGCATTGCAGATGGCCTATATCCGCAACAACAGCCTGCACCTGTTCGTGCTGCCGGGCCTGGTGTGCTCGTTGCTGGGCGATGGGCGCGACATTCCCCAGCGGCACCTGCAACGTCTGGTGCGTCTGCTGTATCCGTTCTTCCGCTCGGAATACTTCCTGCACTGGCGCGAAGACGGCGAGCTGGACCAGGCGGTGGAGCAGATACTCGGAGTACTCACCGATCAGGGCCTGATCCAGCGCGAAGGCGAGGTCGTGCGCAGCGCCCCGCTGCATACGCTGGAATCTGACCTGCTCGCCCATCTTGGCCAGACGGTCGCCCAGGCGCTGGAGCGCTACTACCTGACCATCCGTATTCTGGTGCAGCACGGCAACGCACGCCTGGATGCCGACACGCTGGAAGAGCTGGCACATCTGACCGCCCAGCGGCTGTCCCTGCTGTACGAGTTCAATTCACCGGAATTCTTTGATCGGGCGGTGTTGCGTAACTTCATTCACCAGTTGCAGGTGTACAAACTGGTGACGCGCAATGACGACGGCATGCTCTGTTTTGACGAACGCCTGCAGGCCATGGATGACGAGGCACGGCGCATTCTGAGCCCGGACCTGCGCCAGGGCATCGTGCGCCTGACCCGCCTGTGTGAAACCCGGCAGCAGAACAGCGCCGTTCAGGCCGAAGACGCCCCGTAAACATCGAAGCGCACCGTCTTGCCCGCATGGGCATGGGACGGTGCGCGACCTGCCAGCGGCGCGGCCCGCACGGGCCGCTTCACCACCACCCGCTTCCGTGCCGCGCCCAGGGCGGCGGCCAGCAGCACGGCTTCCTCCTGCTCATCCGGTGCTGACTCGGTCAGCCATTGCAGCCAGACCAGTTCTTTCTTCACCGCCGCTGACTTGTCGCGGGCCGGAAACATCGGGTCCAGATAGACCACCTCCGGGCCCGCCACTGATGTGCTCAGCCATTCGGCGCTGTCGGCCTGCTCCAGCGTCAGTGCTCCGGCCAGGGCCGGTGCACGCTTGAGACCATCCGCCAGCAAGGCATGCAGCACCGGATGACGCTCCAGCATCAGCACCTGCCATCCAGCCGCCGCCAGCAACGCCGCATCACGTCCCAGACCCGCCGTCGCATCGACCAGCAGGCCGCCCTCTTCCGGCACGCGCCCCGCAGCACGCACCAGACGCTCGTGGCGGGCGCGTTCCGCCGACAGGCGATAACCCATCCGGCCACCCGAGAAATCCACGTAGAGGGGCGTCTCGCGCCGCTGAGGGCGCCACAGGGCCAGCACGGGCTCAGGCCCGCCCACATCGCATTGCCCCAGCACCAGGGCGTAGTCGCTTGCTGCGGCCTCATCCGGCAACCGCGGGCCAGCCAAAGATGCCGGTGCACCGGGTAACAGGGCCAGCGTGGCAGCCGCGATGGTGGTCACAGGAAGAACAGCACCAGCAACAGGCCCAGCGCCAGGCGATAGACCACGAAGGGCAGCATGCCCAGGCGTTTCACCATGGCGATAAAGAAGCCAATGGTCAGGTAGGCCACTACCCCGGACACCACACAGGCCACCAGCAGCTGGGTCATGGTGAAGATCTGCTCGGCCTGGGTCAGGTCCGCGCTCATCAGCACAATGGCACCGAGAATCACCGGAATCGACATCAGGAAGGAGAAGTTGGCCGCGTCCTCGCGGCGCAGCCCCAGCAGCAGCGCGGCGGTGATGGTGACACCGCTGCGCGAGGTGCCGGGAATCAGGGCCAGCGCCTGCGCCAGGCCGATCAGCGTGGCAATGCCCAGCCCCACGCCCATGACCGTGAGTTCGCGCCGGCCAACGACATCCGCGACCCACAACAGCAGCCCGAAGACGAGGGTACTGGAGGCAATCACCGCCACAGAGCGGGTGTGTTCGGAAATCAGATCCTTGCCGAGAAAACCGACGATCACCGCCGGCAACGTCGCCCAGCCGATCAACAGGGCCAGGCGCAGGTCCGGATTCAACTGCCGCGTGCGCAGCCCGCCCAGCGCGCCGTTGGCCATGGCCCCCAGCGACTGCCGGTAATACCAGACCACGGCGAACAGGGTGCCAATGTGCACCGCCACATCAAAGGCCAGCCCCTGGTCTTCCCAACCGAGCATTTCCGAAGGCAGGATCAGGTGTGCAGAACTGGAAACCGGAAGAAATTCAGTCAGCCCCTGGATAATTGCCAGGACGATCGTCTGTAGCCAATCCATCAGTGATCCCGTGTCAGTCGTTCTGTGCGTCCGGCGCGGGATAACCGCGCACAAACTCTTCCGGCATGCGTTTCGGTTTGCCGCTGTCCAGCGCCACGCAGACCCAGTCGGTATCGCCCCGCACCAGGGTTTCGCCATCCTGCTCGCGCACGATCTGATAGTGACGGGTCATGCTCAGGCGCTGGTCGTTGCGGGCGATCCAGGTGGCGACCAGCAGGGTTTCCCCGGCCAGTGCGGGGCGCAGGTACTGGATGCGGGTTTCGCGTGCCACAAAACCGCGATTGAGCCGTTGATAAACCTCCCAGCCGAGCCCCAGGGCTTCGGTATGCGCCCAGGCTGCCACTTCAAACCATTGCACGTAGGCGGTGTTGTTGGCGTGGCCCATACGGTCAATCACATCATCAGCCACGGTGATGCGGCTGATGAAGGGCTCTGGGTGGTCCCATGAAGGAGAGTCCCATTCAATTGTCATTGTGCCTTTCCTGTATGCACCACCCGGTCGCGCAGATAGACGGGCAGCGCCTGCTCTGCGGGCACGCCCTCTCCGGCTGCCAGCTGCGGTGCCGCCAGCCGGGCCACCGTGCCCGCGCGCGGATGAATGGTGGCGTCCCACTGGGACAGCGCAGGCACCACGGCCTGCAAGGCAGCCTGATGCACCACCCCGGACCCGGCGCCACCACGCAGCCCCTTGGGCAAGACCGGTAGAGCCTGGGGATGGGCCAGACAATCCGGCAACAGGGTCTCCAGCCGGTCCTGACCGGCGGGCCGGTAGGCGCCCAGGTAGAGCTCGTCCATGCGCGCATCGAAAGCCACCAGCAAGGGGCCTTCCAGCCCCCGGTCAAACGCCGACAGGGCCGCTGAGGCCAGCGTCGACACGCCCACCACCGGGCGATCCAGCGCAAACGCCAGGCCCTGGGTCACTGCCACAGCCACGCGCACGCCGGTAAAGGCGCCCGGGCCCTGACCAAAGGCAATACCGTCCAGTTGATGTCGGCCGATCCCGGCCTCGGCAAGCAGGCTCGCCACCATGGGCAGCACCCGCTCGGTCTGGCGCCGTGGCGCCAGTTCGAACTGTTCCAGCAATGCCCCCTTGTGCAGGAGTGCGACGGAACAGGTTTCGGTTGCGGTTTCAATTGCCAGTATGTTCATCCTGCGCCTTCAGCATGCGAAAGAAGCGCTCCACGACCTCCTGCTTCCGGGTTCGGGTCATGCCCGGCAGGCTGTCGAGAAACAGGCGGCCATAGCCGCGATTGACGATGCGCGGGTCTGCCACCACGAGCAGACCGCGATCCTGCGGGTCGCGAATCAGGCGACCCGCCCCTTGCCGCAGGGTCAACACCGCCTGCGGCAGCTGGAAATCACGAAACGGCTGCCCGCCGCGCTGGCGAATCGTTTCGATCCGGGCGGCCGCCACCGGATCACCCGGGGAACCAAACGGCAGCTTGTCGATGATCACGCAACTGAGCGTATCACCACGGACGTCGATGCCTTCCCAGAAGCTGGCCGCCCCCAGCAACACCGCATTGCCACGCTGGCGAAACGACTCCAGCAACTGGCGCCGACCGGCTTCGCCCTGCACTAACAAAGGAAAATCCAGCCGTGACCTTAGCAGTTCAGCGGCCTCACGCAAGGCCCTGTGACTGGTAAACAGGAAGAAGGTTCGGCCTTCCGCTGCGCGAATCACCGGAATCATGACCTCGACCACAGCACGGGTGTAATCCGGCGAGTCAGGCATCGGCAGCCCTTCCGGCACATACAATACCGCCTGACGGCGAAAATCGAACGGGCTTTCCAGGCGCAAGGTGCGCGCTTCACCCAGCCCCAGCCGTTCAGTGAAATGGCGGAAGTCACCGGCCACAGACAAGGTGGCCGAGGTAAATATCCAGGCACAACGATGTCGTGAACGATGTGCATCGAAGGCATCGGCCACCGTCAGCGGCGTGGCATGCAACACGAAGGCGCGGCGGAAATTCTCGAACCAGTACACCTGCTGCGGGTCCGCTGCGGCCACCAGCCGTCTCAGTGTCGCCAGCAATTCGCTGCAACGTCGGCAACAGTTGTCCAGCCCGCGGCTGGTCTTGTGCAGCGGTGTCAGCGCCTCATCCAGCTCTTCCAGCCTGGCCAGCAATGCATTGACGGCGTCATTGACCGCAGGCAGCCCCGCAACCTCCGACCAGGGCGCACGCCGCCCTTCATCGCCCATCGCCAGCCGCATGTCCGCCACCGCGCGATCAATGGCCGCGCACAAGCTGTTCAGCGCCTGCAGATCCGCCGCCGTATGCCCGGCTTCGCTGAGCAGATCGCGGGTCAGTTCGTTGATCTGACGTGCACTGATGGATTCACCGAAGAACGACGCCGCCACATCCGGTAACTGGTGCGCCTCATCAAAGATCACCGCATTGGCGCTGGGCAGCAACTCGGATACGCCTTCACCCTTGAGCGCAGCATCGGCAAAAAACAGATGATGATTGACCACCACCAGGTCAGCTTCCTGGGCAGCCTGCCGGGCACGCATCAGCGGGCACTCACTGTATTGCGGGCAATCCTGCCCCAGACAATTGTCGGTGGTGCTGGTCACCCACGGCCACACCGGCGCGTCTTCCGGCAGTTCCTGCAACTCCGCCAGATCGCCGGTGCGCGTGCGCCCCGCCCAGTGCGCTACCACCTGCAACTGCTCGGCGGTTTCCCGGGTCAGGAAACGTGCCTCCTCACGGTGCAGCGCCAGCCGATACGGGCAAAGATAATTGGCGCGACCTTTCAGCAACGCCACCTGACGGCGCACGCCCAGCGCCCGGATCACCACCGGCAGGTCCTTGAAGAACAATTGATCCTGAAGACTCTTGGTGCCCGTGGACACGATGGTCGGGCCATCGGCCAGCAGGGCTGGCACCAGATAGGCCAGCGTCTTGCCTGTGCCGGTTTCCGCTTCCACGACCAGCGTGTCGAGAGACTCCAGGGTATCGGCCACGGCGGCCGCCATGTCCAGTTGCGGCTCACGCGCACTGAACCCCGGGATGGCCGCACTGAAGCGCTCGCTGTCGCGCAGCATCTCAAGAACCTGATTCGCCGCTTCCGTTGTCATCCCGGGCCTGTTGAAATAGAAAGGACTGTTGAGTTGGAAAGGAGCGAAGCATAACGGATGCCGCCGACCGACCCAACCCGGGAGATCGCATGGAAGTCTGTTCACTGATCCTGCTCGCAGGTGGTGCAGGACGCCGCATGGGCGGCGTGGACAAGGGGCTGTTGCCGCTGGCCGGCCAGCCGCTGATCCGGCATACCCTGGCCCGCTTTGCCGGGCCGCATCAGATCCTGATCAGTGCCAACCGCAATACAGCCGCCTATCGCGCGCTGGGCGCCACCGTATGCCCGGATCTGCGCCCGGATTTTCCCGGCCCACTGGCCGGTATCGAGGCTTGTCTGGGGGAGGCGCATCATGCCCGCTGTGTGGTACTGCCATGCGATATGCCCTGGCTGCCCGCATCACTGGTGCCTGCCCTGCTTGCGGCAAGTGCCGATGGCACCCACATCGCCGTGCTGCACGACGGCGAACGACGGCAGCCGCTGTGCATGGCGTTCTCGCGCCAGCAATGGGCCGATGATCTGCGTCGCTATCTGGACAGCGGCCAACGCAGCGTACATGGCTGGCTGGACAACAAACCGGTGATTGAAGTGCGTGTGGCGGGCGAGCAACGGGATTTCGACAACCTCAATACGCCTGCTGACTGGCCGCAGGACTAAAGAGTGTTACCGATCGAAACAAAAAACCCCGCCGAAGCGGGGTTTTTTATTACTGCTTACGACCTTCAGCCAGCGGTTGCCTTGGCCTTCGGCGGACGACCACGACGAGCCGCTTTCTTGCGCGCCGGGGTCTTGCGGGCGGCTTTTTTGCGGGCCGGCGTCTTGCGTGCTGCGGTCTTGCGCGGTGCAGCCGCCTTTTTCACCTTGGTTTTGGCTTTGCGAGCCTGCTTCTTGGCCTTGGCAGCGGCTTTCTTGGCAGCAGCCTTGGCTTTCGCAGCGGCTTTCTTCGCAGCAGCTTTGGCTTTGGCAGCCGCTTTCTTCTGCGCAGCCTTCTCTTTCTTGGCGTCTTTGGCAGCCTGAGCACGTACCTTGGTCGCGTAGTTACGCTCGGCAGTGCGCAGTTTCTTGCGCTCACGGGTTACCAGCTTCTTGGCCGCCGCCAGCTCGCCACGCACCAGCTTCATCTGGTCGCGCAGTTCCTTGACCTTCAGACGCAGGGTGTTGACCTTGGCACGTGCGGCTTCCACCGTACGCTTGGCCGCCGCAGCATTGCTCTTGCGGGCCTTTTCACGCTTGGTTTTCAGGTCTGCGCGGGCCTTGACCAGTTTGGCATTCTCCGCGTCGACCTTCTTGCGCTGCTGGGCCAGCTTGGTGGTGGCCTGATCTACCTTCTTGGCGGCCTGATCCAGAACCTTCTGCTGGAGTTTGACCTTCGCTTCTGCATTGCTCACTGACTTCGGCACTGCCACTTTCTTCACTGCCGGGGTCTTGCGAGCAGCAGCCTTTTTACGGACTGCTTTCTTCTTCGCTACTCGAGCCATGATTGATCTCCTAAGCCGTTACTCTGTTTTTGGTACTGCAACGGCTGAAAAGTAGCATAAAAAAAAATCGGTTGGTACATAAAATAGCCAACATTTTTTCCCGAAAGTAAAAAAAACGGCTGTTGAGCCCCCTTGGTTGCCCTTAAAACCCCTTTTTCAGAAAAAAATCACCGGCGAAACCATTTTTATGCAAGCCGACGGGGTTATCCCAGTGACACAGATTGTCACCCGAAAATCTTGTTGTTCAAGAGAGAGAGTATTGGTCTTGGGTGGGTTCCATTCTGTGTTTTTCCGTGGTTATGGCCCACGGGGGCGGATACCGCTTTTCAG